>WBZM01000311.1_pt1 | contig 73095 bp, 61 predicted proteins | sample 5204271 | NCBI WGS metagenome assembly WBZM01 (sample SAMN12344346, study PRJNA552823) | activated sludge metagenome | biome: Activated sludge suspended growth; feature: Nitrification reactor; material: Wastewater; isolation source: activated sludge from nitrification reactor of wastewater... | reverse complement strand
ACCCTCCCACCTTCCAGCACCTGCGCGCCGAAGGGCATGAAATAGCGCCGGCGCCGGATGGGCTCGGCGACTCGGCCAGCCCGGCGCGGCTGCGTCAGCAGCGCCAGCGAACGGCCCGCCAGGCGGTACGACGGGTCGCTGAACGGCTGCAGCTCGCCGCAGTCGGTGGCAGCGCTATCGAGCACGAGTTCGCAGTCTCCTTTCCACGGCAGCGTGAAGTGGATCGCCTCATGATGGCCATTCAGCAGCAGCAGGAAATCATCGTCCTTCACCCACTGACCGCGTTCATCCTGTTCTTCCAGGGCTTCGCCGATCAGGTAAAGCGCGAAGCAACGGGCATGATGATGATGCCAGTCCTGGTCGCTGATCTCGCTGCCGTCGGGATGCAGCCAGATGATGTCGCGCACGCCTGCGCCGCGGATGCGCTGCCCCTGGAAGAATTGCCGCCGCCGCAGCGCCGGATGCTGCCGGCGCAGCTCGACCAGGCGACGGGCGAATTGCAGAAGCTCCTGGTTGTCGGGCCGCGTGGCGAGATCCCAGTCGACCCAGCTCAGTTCATTGTCCTGGCAGTAGGCGTTGTTGTTGCCGCGCTGGGTACGCCCCATCTCGTCGCCCGCGAGCAGCATCGGCACACCTTGTGAAAGCAGCAGCGTCGCCAGCAGGTTGCGTCGCTGCCGCTGCCGCAACCGGAGCACATCGGCGTCAGTCGTCTCGCCTTCGGCACCACAGTTCCAGCTGCGGTTGTGCGACTCGCCATCGCGGTTCTCTTCCCCGTTGGCCGCGTTGTGCTTCTCGTTGTGGCTGACCAGATCGTGCAGCGTGAAGCCATCATGCGCGGTGATGAAGTTGATGCTGGCATAGGGTCGGCGGCCACTGTGCTGGTACAGATCGCTGGAGCCGGTCAGGCGGTAGGCGAGTTGCCCGATCAACCCCCCCTCGCCGCGCCAGTAATCGCGCACGACGTCGCGGTACTTGCCATTCCACTCGGTCCAGCCGACCGGAAAGTTGCCGACCTGGTAGCCGCCGTCGCCGAGGTCCCAGGGCTCGGCGATCAGCTTGACCTGCGACAGGAGCGGGTCCTGGTGGATGATGTCCATGAAGGCGCCGAGTTGATCCACCTCATGCAGTTCCCTGGCCAGGGCGGCCGCCAGATCGAAGCGAAAGCCGTCGACGTGCATTTCGCTGACCCAGTAGCGCAAGCTGTCCATGATCAGCTGCAACACCCTTGGATGCATCATGTTCAGGGTATTGCCGCAGCCGGTGTAGTCCATGTAGTAGCGGGCAGCGCCCGGCACCAGACGATAGTAGGCGGCATTGTCGATGCCGCGAAAGCACAGCGTCGGCCCCAGATGGTTGCCCTCGGCGGTGTGGTTGTAGACCACGTCCATGATGACTTCGATGCCGGCGGCGTGCAGGGTCCTGACCAGATGCTTGAACTCGTCGATACGACCGCTGGCGGAGTAGCGGGGGTCGGGGGCGAAGTAGCCGATGGAATTGTAGCCCCAGTAGTTCTTCAGCCCCCGTTGCAGCAGGTGGCGGTCATCGACGAAGGTCTGGATCGGCAGGAACTCCACCGCGGTGATTCCCAGACGCCGGAAGTGCTCGATGACCGGCGGGCTGCCCAAACCGGCATAGGTGCCGCGCAGTCCGGGCGGCACCAGCGGGTGGAGGCGCGTGAAGCCCTTGACGTGCAGCTCGTAGATGACGCTCTGGTGCCAGGGAACGTTCGGGCGGCGGTCCCCTTGCCAGTCGAAGGCGGAATCGATCACCTGGCACTTGAACATGCGGGGTCCGCTGTCGCGGCGGCTGAAGCTCAAGTCTTCTCGAGGGCTGCCGATGCGGTAACCGAACTGGGCATCGCACCACTCGATGGCGCCGACGATCGCCCTGGCGTAGGGGTCGAGCAGCAGCTTGTGCGGATTGAAGCGGTGCCCTTCCTCAGGCCGATAGGGACCATGGACGCGGTAGCCGTACAGTTGCCCCGGGCGCAATCCGGGCAGATAGGCGTGCCAGATTTGGTCGGTCTTCTCGGGCAGCTCGATGCGCTGTCGCTCGTCTCGTCCGCCGTCGTCGAACAGGCACAGCTCGACCTTGTCGGCGTGCTCCGCGAAGAGGGCAAAATTGACCCCTTCGCCGTCCCAGGTGGCGCCCAGGGGATGGGGTTTGCCGGGCCAGACGGCCACCGGTGCCTCAGACATGGCGGCAGCAGGAATCTGCCGGCGAAGCCGGAAAGCGGCTGGCGTTGCCGTGCCGGGAATCGCCGACGATCCACCACCGCATGTTGCCGCGACCTTCCGGCAGCCGCGAGACGGTCGATTGGCACACTCGCGGGCCCCGGCCACGCTGGCCAGCGCACGCCAGCGCAGACGCATCGCGATTGCTTTCCAACCGGCTCATCAGTAGCGCTCTCGCGAGCACCGCACCCCGACGCTGGAGCCGCCGATGCAGGAGCATGCGAGCAGTTCCCTGACCCGCGTTGCGGGCAACGCCGGCGCGAGCTCGCCGCTCCATCGATACTCTTTCCATCACCATCCGAGCCAGTTACCGCTGCGTCTGCAGCAACGCGCGGGGCGGTTCTACCGAGCAGCCTGGTAGTGTGTCCTGCGAGCCAAGCGGAACGAACGGCCCGCTACCGACACCGGTCAGCGCGCCAGCGATGCCGCGCCGAAAAACCCCTTGTGCCAGTATGCAGGATTGTACCAGCGCACGATCCCTTTGCCCACCGCGACACAGCGCGGCAGCCGTCGATGGCCAACGAAGGACTCCGCTGCTGCCTCCCTGGCTGGCCACCGACGCCGCTCTGCCGCTGGCGCGGCGGCCGAGATTCGTCAGGCGACAGCGCAGCGGCCGCGCTCCTTGCTGCAGTCCGTGACTTTCGACACTCGGCCACTGCCTGCGACGGGTGAAGATCCGCCTCGCAGTGAGCCGACAAACCAGCATGAGAGTGAGCGATGAACGTGCGAGTCCTCGTCGTGGTTGTTCTCGGGTTGCAGATTTGCCAGCCGGCCAGCGCCGGCCCGATGTTCAAGTGCGAGGTCAACGGCCGAGTCGAGTTCAGTGATCGTCGTTGTCAGCCGGTGAAGCCGGTCGGCGCCGAAAGGGACGGCAAGGATGCGCAACGCTCGCCCTCCGCCGCGCCCGCAGCGGAAGCGGGCAGACCCCTGGTTCATCCCGCGACCGTTCAGGCCCACACGGGCAACACGGTGGACCTGCCCGGCCGGCTGGCTTTCAATTCCAGCGTGCACGGCGCGGAGAGCAGGCCACGTGGCTTCGATACCCGACACGAACCGCAGGCTTCGACAAGATGAGCTGCGGGGCAAACAGCGAGCGACAAACGCAGTCGGGCGCTCGCCGACCCTGGCTCGCCGCGAGCCGCCCGCATGCCTGCATGGCCGCGGACGAAGCAACCCGGGCACGAGAAGTCCCGCCCCCATTGATTGCCAGAGACTCCCTTTGGCGGCCGGCGGCCCAGGGCGCCTGAACGGCCAAGCGTCTGCCAGCGCTGCCATGGATCGCTGCAGGAGTCGAGACGGGATGGATGCCTGCTTCGCCCGCGGCACGACGAATTCCTGACAGGTTGAGCGCACCGGCTCAATACCGCCAACTCCCGCCCGGAAAGCACTCGGCTCAGTCGCTGACATGCCGCGGCGAACCAGCCTTGCGGTGCCCGCCGCGCCGACGGTCGCCATGCGGATCAATGGTCGGTGAGCCTTGGCAAACCTGCGGATTGACGAAACCTGATCAACATAGCTGCAGCAAGGCTTTGCAGCTACACTCACCGTAGCGGGCCAGCACCCGGTCATGCGCGCGGTGGCATGGGCCAACGGTGCGGACATCGCCCCGGAATTCCTGCTCGAACTGCTGCAGGCGCAGCGAAGCGGCTGGGCCGCATGATGAGCTGACACAAGGAACGAACGATGGAAACGACCCTGTACCAGTCGGACTACTACACCTGGGTGCGCCAGCAAGCCGAACTCCTGCGTGCGGAACGCTTTGATGACCTTGACGCGGCGCACCTGATTGAGGAGCTGGAAGCCATGGGGGCAAGTGAACGGCGCGAACTGACGAACAGGTTGACGGTCTTGCTGATGCATCTGCTGAAGTGGCAATTTCAACCAGCGAGGCGAGGCGCGGCATGGTCGCTGACCATCCGCGTGCAACGCATGGATATTGCCGATCTGCTCAACGACGAGCCGGGACTGAAGCCGGAAATTCCCCAAGCGTTGGAAAAGGCCTATCGCAAGGCTCGGCTGCTGGCGGCAAACGAAACCGGCATGGACGAAATGACCTTCCCCAAGCAATCGCCATACTCGATGGAGCAAACGATGGCGGATGATTTTCTGCCCGAGGGCAATTGAGAAAAACGGAGTCTTGCCGCGCCTATCTCGGCAGAGAGAAAACCGCAGCCTCCCAGGAACCTGCACGTCGCGCAGCAGCCCGCCCGCCGCCACCAGTTCGCTCGGCGCCTCGTCCATGATCTCGCGGTGTCGGCGCTCATGCCGTTTGATGAGCAGGTCTTGCGGGCCGTCTTCGGCAGAGTGCGGGCATGGGTTCTGTCGTACAGGTCGGGCCGGGAAAGGCGAAACGAGGCGGCGCGTCGGCGCGCCGCAGGTCGGGCTGGCCTCCCGAAGCTTCCCGAAGCGCTCCCGCGATCTTTCCTGGCGCGCTCTGCTGATCGGCGGAGAGAGGATACAGGCGGCTGGCCGGCGATCCCGTGGCGCGCGTGGTGGCTGACTTGGGCCTTTTTTCCCCGTGGTGCTAGACCGGTGCTGGCCCGCAAAAAAGCCCAACCTTTTGAGTTGGGCTGATGCATTGATTCTTTGGCTCCCCGACCTGGGCTCGAACCAGGGACCTACGGATTAACAGTCTGCAAAAACTGGCATTTATTGGCGTTGAAGGGTATGCACGGCAGATGTCTACACGTCGTATAAACAAGAAGTTATCATATTTATTCATTGCACGACGTTGATGGGGATTGCTATAATCTGCTTACTATTTGCTTACTGGCATCCCCCGGTAAGCACTCCGGGAGCCAAACGATGAACACGAACAGGGTAAACCTCACGGCTGGCAGAGTCTCGCAATTCGAGTGCGAGGCCGGCAAGGCGGCATCCTTCATGTGGGACGCCGTCACAAATGGGCTTGGCCTGAAGGCGTCCGCAGGCGGCGCCAAGACCTACATTCTGCAAAGCCGCCTTGAGTCTGGCGCGACTGTCCGGCTCACCATCGGCAGCACAACGGCGTGGACGCTTTCCAAGGCCCGCGACGAGGCCAGACGCCTGCAAACGAAAATTGACCAAGGCATAGACCCCCGCGACGAGAAGCGCGAGCGCATCGCCGCTGCCAAGGCCAGGCGAGAAGAAGCGAAGCGGATCGCTACCCCAGCACTCGACGCCTGGCAAGCCTACCTTGCCGCCCGCGCCCCGCGGTGGGGCGAGCGCACACTGTTGGATCATCAGCGACTTGTGGACGCCGGTGGGCAACCCAAGACCCGAGGACGCCGGCCCGGCGAGGGCGCCACGAGATTACCGGGCAGCCTGTTGCCGCTGCTGGCCCTTCCTCTGGAACAGATCGGCGGCGACCGCGTGCGCCTATGGCTTCAGAACGAAGCCGCCCGGCGCCCGACACACGCCGCGCTGGCTTTCCGGTATCTGCGTGCCTTCCTCAACTGGTGCAGCGACCGTCCAGAGTACCGCGACCAGGTACAGGCGGGCGCCTGCGCCGGTCGAATGGCAAAGGACGAACTGCCAAAGCGAGGCATCAAGGACGACTGCCTTCAGCGTGAACAATTGTTGGCGTGGTTCGCGCATGTTCGCCAGATCCCAAACCCGGTGCACGCTGCCTACCTGCAAGGGCTGCTGCTGACCGGAGCGCGCCGTGAAGAACTCGCCGGTTTACAGTGGGAAGATGTCGACTTCCAGTGGAAGGCGCTGACGATCCGCGACAAGGTCGAAGGCACCCGCACAATCCCGCTGACGCCCTACGTTGCTTCGCTGCTGGCTGCACTGCCGCGCCGCAATGCGTGGGTCTTCTCAAGCACCACCGCGGCATCAGGAAGGATTCAGGAGCCGCGCATCGGACACAACAGGGCACTGACCGCTGCCGGGCTTCCGGCGCTGTCGATTCACGGCCTGCGCCGCTCCTTTGGCACGCTGGCGGAATGGGTGGAGTGCCCCGCGGGAGTCTCGGCGCAGATCATGGGCCACAAGCCGAGCGCGACCGCCGAGAAACACTACCGCGTTCGCCCGCTCGATCTGCTGCGCCAGTGGCACACCAAGATTGAAGACTGGATTCTGGCGCAGGCCGGAATCGAGCAGCCCTCCGAGGGGCGCTCCCCTGGGCTGCGGGTGGTGTCCAAAGAAGGCAGCAGCGAGATCCCTGGGTCATCAATGACGACTATCCATGTCGCTTGACATCCCCTGATCCGAGGGTAAAATTTGGACTGTTGCGCCGATTTGAGTTTCAGCTTGCGGGCGCCTTACAAATACAGCTAAAGCGAGGGGAACCCGTCTTCAGCTGCTGTGGCTGGGCGGGTTTTTCATTTCCTGAAGAATACTGATGCGATCTCTTTGAAAGTCTTTCGAGCTGGCGACATCTCTTGCACAGGGACAGGTACGTCCTGGTCTTTTGTGCGAGGGGAGTGCCGTGCTCTTTAACTTGTCAGGAGATTGCAGATGCAAACCAACACAAAACCCCGCGTGGGCTATGGTCAGGGCTGGGCTGAAACGGCCGAAATCACCGCACCGGTCGTTCGCGTTCGTACCGGCGTCACCGTCCAGCGCGGCGAGTACCGCGGCATCAACGGAAAACCCGCCGCCTTCGTCTGGAGGGACGAAGTCACTGAAGTACCTGCCCGCGAGATTATCGTCCGGGTCGGTCGTGAAGGCGCCTGGCTCTGGGAAGGTCGAACCCGGATCGACGTCAGGACAGCCTTTCCGAACAACAAGGAAGCAGCGCGTCTGGTTCGCTCCTTCCAGGATTGGCAACGCTTCTTCGAGAAGTACTACGACGCAAACAGGCCCCAGCGCTTCTTCTGGGGCCGCTACCATCAGGAAGGGCTGAGCCTGGCGCGGCAGCTGCAGGCCGCACTGATTGATGTCGCGGTCGTGCGGTACCAGCGCCCGACAGAGGATCCCCAGGCCCATGCGGTTGAGGATCTCGATTTGTAACCACCGGGGGCTTCGGCCCCTGTCGCCGAGTTAAGACAACTTGCAGGGCGACTCACAAGTACTGCTAAAGCGTCGCTCGCTTCTCCACCCCTGGAAGCCGGCTGCGCCGGATCATCAGGGGTGAGGAGCGAACCATGAAACCACCGCCGCACTCCGGCCACCATCCCCACGCCTTCCGCCAAGTTCTCCTGCCTTCCGGCGAGGTCCTCGGCATCTGGGCCGACCCGTTCATCGAACTCGCCACCAGCGGCGACTGGCGGGTTGCCTGTACTTTCAGTCGTCCGGCTGACCTCCATGATTTCCTCGTGATCCTGTCCTGGACCGGAGTCACCTGGAGCGACACGGGAGTGAGGTTGGGCAGGATGTCCGACCTTCAACTCTCGTCACACGATCGACAGGCGTTTCAGGCATGGCTGACGGACGAGCGGACGATCGCGTGGCTAGACAAACTCCACGGAATTGCAGAATCCGCGGTGACTACCCTGCAGACGACAGCCGTCGCGGCGTTATCCCTGGCGATACAGTCACCCCCGGCCATTCACCTGGAAGACGAGAGGCAAGCATGATGATTGCTGACGTCGAAATCGTTGACCGCTGCGCTCGATTGATTCGGGAGGCCGACGGCATCCTGATCACCGCCGGCGCCTGCATGGGGGTCGATTCCGGACTGCCGGACTTCCGAGGTGCGGGGGGATTCTGGAAACACTATCCAGCTTTGGCGGCGACCGGGTTGCAGTTCGAAGCGATCGCCAATCCGCGCCATTTCAACACCGACCCACGACTTGCCTGGGGCGTCTACGGGCACCGCCTGAACCTCTATCGCGCCACACAGCCGCACGACGGATTCCGAGTCCTTCGCGAAATTGGTGAGCGCATGCCGGCCCGCTACTTTGTCTACACCAGCAACGTCGATGGGCATTTTCAGTATTCCGGCCTCGATCCGGATCGACTTGTCGAGTGTCACCGGTCTATCCATCACCTGCAATGCTAGGCGAACTGCAGCCAAGACATCTGGCCGGCGTCACCCGAGCCCCTTGTCATCGACGAGAGACGCTGCCGGCTGCTGCCCATATCCCCCGCTGTCCCAAGTGCGGCGGCGTCGCCCGCCCGAACATCCTGATGTTCGGTGACGGGGACTGGATTGGCCAGCGCACCCAAATGCAGGGAATTCGCCTGCACGCCTGCCGTCAGCGGGTCAAACATCCGGTGGTGATCGAGTTGGGCGCCGGCCTGGCGGTTCCCACGGTACGCCTGTTTGGAATGAGTCAGGACTGCCCGCTGGTTCGCATCAATCCGGGAGACATCACTTGGCTCACCGAGCATGACTTCGGCCTGAAGCTGGGCGCCCTGACAGCCGTGCAGGCGATCTGGAATGCGCTTCAGAAGTCCTCCGTGGCAGCAGAATCACCATCAAGCCCTTGATTGGAGATTGCTGACGTGTGGCCATTTGCCAAACGCGGTACCCGTGTCGATGCCGCCCCCAACCTGTCGTTACCCGCCATCTTGCCAGCCGACCTCTCGGTTTTTGGCACCAATGACGCTGTGATCAAGCTTTGGCCTCCCGAGCGACTGACTCTAGCCCTTGAAAGCCTGAGCGCCAGCCAAGGCCTGAGTCGCCCCGATGTCCTGCGCTGGCTGCTGTTCGAGCACGTCTATGGCCGTACCGCTCTCGGGCAGTTGCAAACCTGGAAGCGTAAGAAGGAGGCTGAAGTGGCGGAAGCTCGTCGTCGCGCGCTCGATCAGACAGCGGCCTCCGGAGCTTGCTTCAGCCCGGCACGGGCGGTTCCTGCCGAACGAACGATCACCGCCCGGCTTCTCGGCAAATCTGTCGAGGATTTCAAACTGTGGCTGCCATTGCCGCTGAAGATTCAGCTCGACGTACTGGCAACACTGGAAGGTCTCGGGCTCTCCGATTACCTGCGCAAGACCCCGGTTCGCCTCCTGCTCGGCGAGGCCTTCCACCACCAGTGGCGGACTGCTGTCGGCAACTTACCGAAGGAAGTTCGGCGATTCGAAAACAAGGCGGCGACATTTGAGGGGAATTTCTCCCCGGACAGCAAGCCAGCCGCTAAAGTGATTCCATCGCCGAGTTATCGATACTTGCGGGCGATTCACAAACTCAGCTAAACGTCGCCAAGGTACCTGCACCCCGGGGCCCGGCGAACGCCGGAAAGACCGGGGCCAGGAGCATCAAGTGATCTTCAAGCAGCAAGAACGCGATGTGATCGCTCGCGCTATCGCGATCCTCGAAACGCGGGCGCGCTATGACGCCATGGTTTTCTCGGCACCGGATTCTGTCGGCGACTATCTGCGTCTGCGTGTCGGGAGCGTCGAACATGAAGTCTTCGGCGTCCTTTGGCTCGATGCGCAGAACCGGCTCATCGAAGCGGAGGAGCTGTTTCGGCGCACCTTGACCCAGACGTCGGTCTATCCGCGTGAAGTGGTCAAGAGCGCTTTGGCAAAGAATGCCGGCGCAGCGATCCTGTATCACAACCATCCCAGCGGCAGTGCGGAGCCCTCGCGGGCCGACGACTTGCTGACCACTACGCTGAAGACCGCGCTCGGTCTGGTGGAGGTGCGCGTGGTTGACCACTTCGTCGTCACCGCGGGCCCGGCGATTTCCTTCGCCGAACGCGGCCTGATCTGAGCAGAAAGGCGAGGCGCAAGCAGCGTGACGCGCCAGCACTCTCAAAAGACTGGTCCACCTCATGGGCCGGGGGGATTTAGTCCGAATTGCGGCCCCCGCCACCTGGCAAAGCCCGCTAAACAGGAGAAAACATCATGGCCGCCATTTCGATTCAAGTCACTCCCCAAGGCATCCGTTCCGTCATTGTTGAACAGGAGCTCGTATTCTTCATCGGGCCGTCACCCCACAACCCGCTCCGTAGCGTCACTGACTACGATCGTCGCGTCGAGGACGTCCTTCCCTTCCTTGCCGAAACCGGTGCCCGACACGCCGAGTTCCAGGCAGCCGTTGCCGCTGCACTGGGCGTGCCGATCAAGCATCTTGAGACATCCCTCCGCAGCGGCGGCAAGCACGGCGTGATATGTCCGAACCTTTGCCTCGACCTCGTTGCCTCCGAGGCAGCGGATGGCACGCCCCTGTTCCACCTCAGCAGCCCGCGCAACGGTGCGGCACTCTGCCGAGCACTGATCCACCTGCTCGACGCCGACTGGGTCGACGTGTGGTGGATCGGCACCCTCGGCATCGCCCAGATCACCTGCGAGCGTGCGGGTCGCGTCGTGTGCTTCAAGGGCAACGGCAAGACGGAGGAACTGTGATCATGACCACCACTCTCCAGCAGGCCGTGGCGGCTCGCGGCAGCGACGAGAGGAGCGCGGCCGCCCATTGGCGCCGACGCAGTCCTCGCCTCGCTGGCGGCCGCTCCAAGAGCTGGCCGGACACCACGATGATCAGCCTGTCCTTGCGCGACCATCGCGATGTCAATGCCGACGCCCAGGCGCTGACAGACCTCGGAAGCCACGCCTTCCCCAGGTCGTCGGCCGGGGTCTCGGCCTGCGTCGCCGCCTGGTCGCTGCTCAATCACCTGAAGGGAGCCTGACCATGACTGCCACCTTCCTGCGAGACGCCACGCATGCGCCACGCCCGACAGCCCTGCTGGCACGTCATCCGGGTGCATTGATCCCCGAACGCCTCGAGCACGCCCTGGAACTCATCTGGGACCACCTGCTCGCCCAGTTGGCGACCCCTATCGTAACCACCGACACCCGCGCCCGCCGGGTCGCCGAATTCTTTGGCTGCGTGCGCTACATCCGCAGCAAGCGAAGTGGCGGGGTGAGTCTCACCCACTTAACGCCACTGGTCGGTCAGCGGAAGTTCGTCCCGGCAAAGTATCGCTGGAGCCTCGATCTTCCGATGCTGCCCAATGGCGGCTTCCTCGAACACTATCTGTGTGGTTGGTGGCGGGTGCTCGGCGACGTGTTGCGTCACCCGGACGACCAAGACGGGGCGGAGGCTTTCCTCGTCTCGGTCCAGAACGAGCTGTGGCAGTCCCTGCGCCGCAGCACTTACTGGCAGCGCTTGCGCTACGCCTTGCGCGAAGCGATCCAGCCTGATCCACAGATCCTCGCCTGGGCTCGGGCAGGCCGCCCGCGGCACCTCAATCGCTTTGTCTGCAACCTCCTCTACAACCGGACGACACGTTACCAGGCGCAGTACGCGCAGGTGCAACGAGACAACCCGCGACTGGTCTGGCTGCTGACGTTCCTCCTCGACGAAGGTCTGTGCGGTGCGAGCGATCAAGTAGTTGCATGGATGAAGCGTGAAATCGAGCTAGGGAGGGTCAGCCCGGCGGGCTGGCGTCTGCTCGCCAACGGACAAGAGAAGGACTTTCGCCATGTCCGTGACTGGATCGGTCCGGACGGTGAGGTCACCGGGCGGAGTCTCGAACTTGCTTGCTGGCTGCGCTGCCTGCTGGCTCTGCGCCGGACAACCCCCATGGCACCGGCGATCCAACGGCTCCTTCTTCACGACGCGTTTGACACCGCAGGTCGTGCCATCTGTTTCCGGAATGTGCGCCTGCCGGTGCCGGTAGTCCGCATCCTGCTGGCCGAGGCCGAGCGCCGGCTTGGTGCAGGCTCGCTGGCGCCATTCGTGCGCAACGATCTGGTGGAAGTGATGACTTGGTTGGAGGCCGGGCAGCCGGTGCTCGTCAAGAATCAGCTCAAGGCAGGCTGGGAGCATCTGACTCGGCGGGCGGCGGAATGGAAACGCGAAGCTGAAGCGTCGGCAGCCCTCGGGCACCTCGAATGGGTCTCGGCTCTGGGCACTGTTCGCGCCGGAGAGTGGACCATCACGCCGCTCACGAATGTGTGGCAGGTGCGGCGGGAAGCGCTGCGGCAGCACCACTGTGCCGACCGGTACCTTGAAGAGTGCATGGCAGGGACCGTGCGCCTGTTCAACGTCACCAACGCGGTGGGGAAGCCCGTGGCAACGATCGGGATTGAGCGTAAGAAGGACCGCTGGACATCCATCGGCATCCGCGCCAGCTGCAATAGAGCAGTCACCGGCACTCTGGTGGGGCTGGACGAAACGGTGGTCCGGCGCTACACCGATGTCTGGCGTCTTGCGCAAACGGTTTCGCCTGAGCCATCTGAAATCCTGACGCCAACCGCCTAGGCGGAAGAGAACGATCAAGCCCTTCTCAGGCAGCTAGAGCAACGGCTGGCCATCCTTACCGACCCGGATGACCCGATGTTGCCAGCAGCGATCGCCATGGAACGGGCACTGATGGCGATGAAAGGAGACCAGCGCACGTCGTAGCTACCGACCGTTGTAAGAGCGAACGCGGCCTAATCCACCGCCCGAACGGGAAACGGATCGGGGGGATTTCGTCTGACTTGCCGCCCCCGTCATTTTGACACCGCGGCTAAACCGGAGAAGAAAATGAACCGTCATGCATTGCTGAAGTCGCTTGCCGTCCTTGGCCAAGCCATCGCTGTCCCACGGAATGTCCTCGCCCCGGCGCATGACCAAGCTGGAACGGGCCGCACACCCCGATGCGAACCCTATCGCCATCATCATCCGCCGAATCATCGGCACCGATGGCGATGAGGTTGTTCGTGCAGTCAGCGGTGACCAGATCGTCGACCGCCGTGCCGACGAGGACGAATGCGCCTTCATCGAACGGGCGGAGGCCGAAGCACTGGTTCGCACCGATCGCCGTCCGTGCCGCGTGCTTCTGCTGCCCGAGCAAGTACTGCAGTGAGCGCCCTGCAACGTCGCCTGAGCAGGCTCGAAGACGTACTCCTGCCCAAGTCCAGGCCACCGGTCTGGATGTTGAGTGAGCCGGCGAGCGATGCTCCGGCCGAGGCATGGGCGGAATACCGGCGACAGGTTGATGAAGCGACAGCTCGCGGGGATTTCCTCATCCTGCTGGTGCCGATGAAGCCGACCGACAGGCCGCGAACCGAGAAGGGCGTGACCTACTGCGGCAGCGGATTCGAGGCCCAGCTTGCTGCGGCGTCGATGCTTCCGTCGAGGCTCGGCAACGAGAGCCTGCTGGGCGACGTGATCAGGCCGGCGGTCTGCGACACTGCGTAAGCGGCCACTGGATCCTCATGGCTCGGTGACCGCAACCAACCCAAAGGAGCCGGTCAGGACTTTGCAAAGCAGCCATCCACCGCACCCCGCAACAACGCGGAAGCCGCCGTTCAATTCCCAGCGGTGCTATCCTTGCCCGACAGGCAGCTCTGAAGCGGGAGCGGTCACCGGATGCAGGATAGCGTCCGTCGGCAGCCGGCCACAAGCAGACGTACCGGCCGCGAAATGTGATCCGGCGCGAACGGCGGGTAACTGATCTTGAACCGGACGTCCCGTTATCTGCGGACTCTGACAGTTGTTCGGCCAATCCGGCCGTTGGCTTAATGCACTGAATGCGGCTGTTGCCCATCGTTTACCCGTTCCGGTAACCCTGCCGCTCCTCGCTCCGCTCGTGCCGTTCAGCTCCCAGCGCTTCGCTCACCTGCGCCTCCAGAATCTGGTTGACCACCACCTCCACCACCTCCACCAGCTTCGCCAGTCCGTCCTGACCACTCAACAACCCTGGCAACAAATCCTTTCCTACGCTAAGCTCATATCCAGCCATCGCTTCTCTCCTTCGGTCGATCAACGATTTGACAACGTCATCCTACGGAACCGAAGCGGTGGCTGCCAAGTAACCAGATTTAAAGCAGTTTACGGACTTGATCGCCCTGCTCGTGCGTGATTGGTAAGGCTTGGTCTCATGGCTTGTTCTCCCTGTTGCGATAGCCAGCCATCCGCATGAGCCGTGCGAAGTGCATCCCTTTCACCTGAAGCCCTCGCCGTTGCTGGGATTTGCCGACGAATATGACTTCATACATATGGACACGGAGCCGGCAAAGGGGTAAATATTGTTGCGTCTACACAAAAATATTTATATGCCTGGAGACGTTCTCATTTCTTGGCTAGGAAGGACAGACCTGCGGGCTGCCTCGGGCGCCGAGAACGCAGGCCCGGGTCCCATTGCCCAAGCCGCTTGCGCTCATCCTTATGAGGCCATCCATCTGCTGAGCGACTTTGACCCAGCAGAGGCCAAGAACTACGTGAAATGGCTGGCGCCGCAAGTCAGCGCGAAGATCCACCTTCATCCCGCCAAGCTCGCATCGCCGACGCATTTCGGGGACATCTACCAGCAGGCCTCGGCAGTCCTCGACGAACTCAAACAGGAGAGCGCTAACGTGACGTGCCACCTCAGCCCGGGCACGCCGGCAATGCAGTCCATCTGGATATTACTGGCCAAGACCACGCATCCGGCTCGCCTGATCCAATCGTCTCCAGAAGCCGGGGTTGAAGAAGCCGTCATACCCTTCGACATCTCGGCTGAATTCGTGCCTCAGCTCTTGCAGCAGTCTGACAAGCGGCTGGCCGAGCTTGCACAGGGAATGGCCGCCGAGAACGCCCAATTCTCAGACATCGTGTACCGAAGCGGCATCATGAAGCGCGTCGTCGAGCAGGCACAGCGCGTCGCAATCCGTTCCATCCCTGTATTGATCGAAGGCGAAAGCGGAACGGGCAAAGAGCTGATGGCGAGGGCGATACACCGATCAAGCCCAAGGGCAGGCGGTCCGTTCATTCCCGTGAACTGCGGAGCCATCCCCGCAGAGTTGGTCGAGTCCGAATTCTTCGGCCACAGGAAGGGCGCCTTCACGGGCGCCGCAAGCGATCGCAAGGGCCATTTCGAGCAGGCCGGCGGCGGCACGCTCTTCCTTGACGAAATTGGCGAGCTTCCCAGACTAGTCCAGGTCAAGCTTCTGCGAGCTTTGCAGGAAGGCGTCGTCACGCCCGTAGGCTCCAGCGAGGCGCGGAGAGTGGATGTTCGCATTATTGCCGCTACCAACCGGACGCTGATTGACGAAGTCGCTTCAGGGAGGTTCCGTGAAGACCTCTTCTATCGGCTGGCAGTGGCCATCATTAAGCTTCCTCCGCTGCGGGAGCGGGCAGGAGACATCTCCTTGCTGATCGACGCGATGCTGGCGCATGTCAACGAAGAAGCGGCGAAGCTTGGCCTGAAGCATAAGAAATTATCTGCTTCCGCAAAAAATATTATGCTTCAGCACCGATGGCCTGGGAACGTGCGCGAACTGCTCAACACGCTGCAGAGGGCATCGGCCTGGTCTGACGACGAGACCGTATCAGCAGAAGCCATGCGGGACGCGATCCTGATGGCCCAGCCAGCCAAGCCCAACCAGGAAGGCTTTCCGGACCGGCCCATCGCAGATGGAGTGGAGCTCGAAGAAGTGCTCGCGACGGTTGCCAGGCATTACATCGAACGCGCCTTGGCACATTCGCACAACAACAAGACTCAAGCCGCAACGCTGCTGGGCCTTGGCAGCTATCAGACGCTGACGAATTGGATGAAGCGGTATGGCATAGATGCATGAGAGCCCGCATTCAATCCATGTTCTAACCTGGCACGCTCGTTGCGTAGATAGGTCGTCCTCAACACGCAAAGGGAACACAGGGAGCCGTCATGGGATGGGCGAAATATCATGAAGACAACGTCAGCCGCTATTGGCGAGACGCCAAGACACAGGTGAGGATGGAACGAATGGACAAGGAACAGCCGCACAGGAAGCCCGGCGGCCAAGATGTCGGCAAGCTCGAACGGCTCAGGCGTCGGCTGGCAGAAGACCCGTCTGACTGGCAGGCGCAACGGGACTTCCATGCTGAAAAGGCGCGATTGGAGAAGCTTGGGGTCAGCCCGCGTGAAATCTTGGGGGGCATTCACGGCGATGTCAGGCGTGAACACCCATCCCCTTCCAACGACGATATTGCACAAGGAAGCGAAAAGGTGCTCAAGGACTTTACTATTATGGTCGCCAGACCCTTGCCGGTGATCGTGCTGGCCGACGCGAGCGGAAGCATGTCCGCTGACGGCAAGATCGAAACCCTCAACCGGTCCCTTCGGGAGATGATCGCCTCTTTCGGCAGTGAGGACGACCTTCGCGCAGAAGTTCATGTCGGGGTGATCAAGTTCGGCGGAAGCAAGGCAGAGGCGATGCATCCCCTCGCGCCCGCATCCAAGCTTGCCTGGGACGACCTCAAGGCTTCGGGCAAGACGCCCCTGGGTTCCGCGCTGGCCTTGGCTGCGAGCTGGCTTGAGGACAAGAGTGTCATTCCAACCAGGTCATACATGCCCACCTTGGTCCTCGTGTCTGACGGCCAGCCCGACAAGGGCGATGCATGGCAGCAGGAATTGCAAAAGCTTCTCGGCTCGCAGAGAGGGGCCAAGGCTCAGCGCCTGGCGCTGGCAATCGGGGCCGATGCAGATGAAGACGTGCTCAAGGCCTTCGTCGCAAACCCCGAAGTTCCAGTGCTGCATGCCCACGACGCGTCGCAAATTTTGCGCTTCTTCCGCTTCGTGACCATGAGCGTCTGCTCGCGGCTGGCCAGCGTCAATCCAGACATTCCTGCCGCACCGGAAGGGTTCGACCTTGAGAACTTTGAAGACTTCTGACCGGGAAGCGCCGTCGGCTGTCCTGGAAGGATTCGGTGGTAGCGTGACGGGCCCTGAGCATGTTAGGCTAGGCCGCCCCAACCAAGACGCATGGACATGCCGCAAGGCAGGCGGCAGCCTCATGGCAGCTGTTGCGGACGGGCTAGGTACGGCCAAGCATGGGGACGTGGGTGCGAAAGCAGCCTGCATCGCAGCCATGGAGGCATTCCGGCTGGCCCGCAAAACTGGGGAGCCGCCTTCATGGCACGCCATTGCCGTCTTGCGGGCCGCCTGGCATCAATTGGTCGCACGCTGGGGCTCTGAACATTGCGGGACGACATGTCTGGCATGCTGCATCGACCCCGATGGCGCGGTGTTTTCGGCCCAGGCCGGAGACGGCATCGTGGCCTTCTGCCGCTCAGACGGCAGCCTGGACGTCCTGCACAGGAAGGGAAAGGCATTTCAGAATTCGACTGAGACGGTCTCGTCTCTTGGCGCCAAGGACTGGCCGGTCCTTTCCGCTTCCATGCAGCCTGGAGACGCCGTCTTCATGGCGACTGACGGCATCGCGGACGACCTTGATCCGTCCAGGATCAGTGATTTCATCGCCCACTTGCTGGCCGACTACCTTCCGCTCCCACCCCCCGCGCGGGCCGCGCGCATCCGCTCCGCCCTCAAGAATTGGCCGACGCCCCATCATCGCGACGACAAGACCTTCGTGGTCTTGGCCAGGATGTCATGAAGACGATATTCACCGCCCTGGGCGCATCCTATGCAGTCGAATCCCTGCTCGGCAAAGGCGGCCAAGGCACGGTCGTTCGCCTCAAGAGCCAGCAGGGCCTTGCAGCGAAGATTCTGCACGTGGGCTCCGAGCGCGAACGCGAAGCTCTGAAGAACAGGATTGCCTTCGTCCGCTCCCTGCCGTTGGACGACCTGCCCGTGGCCATGCCCGTCGACGGCCTTGCCCCGCCTCTGGTCGGCTACACGATGCAACTGCTTCGGGACATGGAGCCGGCGACCTCCTTGCTGCGCCCTCCAAAAGATTCAGGTGTGCGCCTGCCGGAATGGTACGCAGGCCGTGGCGGGCTGATGCGGCGGCTGCGCGTCATGGCGAAGAGCTGCGATATCCTGTCTGAAATTCATTCACGCGGACTTTGCTACGGGGACGTGTCGCCTCGCAACCTGTTCATCAACGAGAAAGGCGTCGAGGCGCAAGTCTGGTTTATTGACGCCGACAACCTGAAATTCGACAGCAGGCTCGACGGGCTGAAGATCTACACGCCCGGCTACGGCGCTCCCGAAATCATTTCTGAGCACAGCGGCGCCACGACCTTGTCCGACGCACATTCGATGGCCGTCATCGCATTCCAGTGCCTGACCATGCTTCATCCCTTGATGGGCGACATGGTCGCCGAAGGCAAGCCTGAGCTGGAAGAGCAGGCGCTTCTGGGCAAGCTGCCTTGGATCGAAGACGAACATGACCAAAGTAACGCCTGCAGCCACGGCGTTCCAAGGCAATGGGTCTTGTCGCCGAAGCTCAGGACGACGTTCGGCAAGTGTTTCAAGGAGGGGCTGAAGGACCCTCAATGTCGCCCCGGCGTCTCCGCCCTGGCGCAAGCCCTGCACTCCGCAGCCGACTTCCTCTTGCCGTGCAGCAACTGCCATCAATTCTTCTATCCGACCAGCTCGATCTGCCCTTGGTGCGATGCGCCCAGAGACAGCTTCCTGATCATGCGCTCAAGCCGCTGGGAGCCTTCAAAGATGGCCGAAGTCAAAATCGGCGCCGGCCAAGGCAGCGATTGGCCGAGTACCGCATTGCCGACGTTGGCGATTCCCTTGAAGCGGGACTTGACCATCACCGCGCGGGCCTTGCTCGGCACCTCAGGGATTGCGGGGAATTCGCCGAAGCTGAGGCTGAGCAGCCAAGATGGGGCCAAGATCTCTGTCGAAGTCCTGGACGACACGCAAATGCATGTCGGCGTCGCGAAGTCGCCGAAGCTTCGTCCGGTCCAAGCCAAGATCGAAATCCCCCTTGGCGCATGGTTGCATACCGGCCCGGCAGATGTGCCGCATCGGGTGCTTCAATTCATCAAGGCCTAGCATGACTCCAGACAAGCTCCCCAGCCCACGGCAAGAAACCTGCACGGTCGAAATAGATGCAAGCGACCCTCAAGGCTTGCCGTTGCTTCACGAAGTCTCCCTGCGCTACGTGCGGGACGCGGAGGAGGTCCTGATCGGGTATTCAGGTAATTGGCAGGCATGCACGCCCCGGCAAGATTCGCGCGAGACATTGATGGACGTGCTCCAGGCCGATATGCCGCGCGTGGCTGTCGTGTCCCGCGTCGCCTCGCACAAGACCGGAAAACAGCATGTCACGCTGCTGCTGTCTTTATTTCCAAATGTCTTGGACTGGCCTCCTCAGGCATTTGAAATCGGCGTTGACGACAAGATCGCCCCAAAAGTCAGATCTCGACAATACCTTGATAAACCTGCTGCTTCGGCCGAAGAAGTGATGGCCTGGCTGTCTGAAGTGCTCTTGTGCCCAGACCCGCAACTGCCAGGCACCTTCCGCGCCGCCATATCGTATGGCCGGACCAAGTCTCAGCGCGAATCCGCCTTCGCCTCGTTCACGATTTGGGGCGACCGCATTGTCGCCGACGTTGCCTTGCAACCGGACGGCCGACTGAGAATTGAAAAATTGGTCAAGGGACGGCAGAAAGATGATCGCGGGCTGTCCTTACTCCAAGCCCCCATCACTTTTCATGACGCGTCACAAGCCGCCGCGTTCCGGCATGAGGCGCTGAACCAGCTTAAGGCGATCACGGCACAGGCCGACAGCTACTTGGGGCTCTGGCGTCGTTACAACGACCTAGAACGCGAAATCATCCTGCGAAGGGCGCGTGACGTCGGAATCTTCAGATTCTCGCGATTTGACAGCCGTGCGGGCAGGCTGGAGTTCACCGTCGAGCTTGATCAAACCAGCAGGCCATTGTTCGACAAGCTGAGCCCCGGCGACGACAACGATTTCGACGTGTCAGTAGTCCGGCCTCAAGTCATCGAGCAGCCAAGGCCGGACGAGCCTTTGCACCAGCAGATCAAGGAATTGCAGCGGATCAACGTCGGCAAGCTGGCCGAAATCGACGTGAGAAATCATCGCATGCTGTTCGAGCACGACGACCCGGACCAGGTAATGGACGTCTTACCTGCCAAGGGTTACTTGTACGCGTCCTTGGGCGGCGACACGAGGCGCCTGCAGCGGCGGGACGAAGCCGAGGCCAGGATCAGGTCGGCAGCGAATCCCATGCCGCAGCTGGGCCTGCTCTTGGAAAACATGCCCGTCGCGCAAGGCCGATACAAGCGGCACAAGCCAATTTCAGCCAAGTCCAGGAAGCTGTTTGCCGATGCCCCGACGCCCAGGCAGCTTGAAGCGCTGGATGTGGCCCTAAACACGCCCGACATTGCCTTGATCCAAGGCCCTCCGGGCACAGGCAAGACTCAAGTCATTGCGGCCTTGCAGGCCCAGTTGGCCAAGATCACCGAGCATGATGACGCTTTGGCTGGCCAAATCCTGCTCACCTCATACCAACATGATGCTGTCGTGCACGCCGCTAGCAGGACCGAAGTGCATGGCCTGCCAGCCATCAACCTGAGCCGGCGAAGAGGCAAGGCGATGGGTGACGGATTCGAGGCCTGGAGAGCGGAGGCGGCCCAAGCTGTCCGCGGCAGGCTGTCCCAGCTGGACGGCTCCAAGTTCAGCTCCTTGATGCAGCTGCGCCAGCGGGCGTGGGCGCACATGCGCCAGCCAGCCAGGCCGGAAGATTCCATCAAGCTGCTCTCTGACGTCGAGGATGCATCTGAAGACGGACTCCCGGCAGAGCTTCGGGCGCGCATCGCCGCCCGCAGAGGTGCGCTTCGCCGAATTGCCGTGAACTTGGACGTCGAAAACGACGACAGCCAGTCCGTCCTGAAGGCCGTGCATGGTCTTCGCACGACGCCCGAAGCATTTTCCGACGATGGCCCCGATCAAGCCTACAAGGCCTTGTCGCGGGCACGGCAGGCAGGGATGCTCGACGAAGGCGAAGCCAGCCTGCTGGAAGAAGCAGCCGAATGGGATTCCGATGATGAGCCCTCGTTCTTGGAGGACTTGGGCCGCCTCAAGATCAGCCTTGCCGACAGGATCGCGTCTTCCAAGGCCAGCAAGCGGCCCGATTTCAACGACGAAGCAACTCGGGCATTGCTCGCCGAATCGGTCGCGGAGTTGGACCGCGTCCTTGGCGAGTCGAAGTCCGGGGCTGCAGCCGTGCTGACGGACTACTTGTCCGACCTTGAAAACGACCCCGATAGCATCCGCAGCGCCTTGGCCGAATACACGGTCGTGCTGGCTGCCACATGCCAGCAGGCGGACAGCAAGGAGATTTGGGCCGCCAAGAATGACAGCCCGGTATTCGAGACCGTGATCATCGACGAAGCTGCCCGCGCCAATCCGCTGGACCTCCTCATCCCAATGTCGATGGCCAAGCGGCGAATCGTCCTAGTCGGGGACCACAGGCAGCTGCCGCAGATCCTGGACGAAGAAGTGCAGAGGGCCGTCCAAAGCGACCGCAGCAATCCCGATCTAGACCCCCTCAGGGAAAGTTTGTTCGAGCGGCTGTTCCGCAACCTGAAGGAACGCGAGGCGCGTGACGGCGTGAAGCGGACCGTGACCTTGGACAAGCAATATCGCATGCATCCCAAGCTTGGGTCCTTTGTCAGCCGCTGCTTCTACGAGGCCTTTGGGGATCCCAAGATCGAGTCGGGCAAGGACGAAAACGAGTTTTTGCATGCATTACCTGGATATGTAGGCCGCGTGGCCGCATGGCTTTCCGTTCCGGAGGGACGCGGACGAGAGAAGCACGCTGGCCACTCCTGGGTCCGACAATTCGAAGCCGAAGCCGTGGCCAAGGAGCTCGCTCGGCTGATTGAAGCCAGCCCGGACATGTCCATCGGCATCATCAGCTTCTACGGCGCCCAAATTGCCGAGATATGGCGTCAGCTTGAACAATTGGGGCTTGCGAACTGCGATGCAGACGGATACCGGATCATCCAGAAATACCGATACGCGACAGACCACATGGGTCGCCAGGCAGAGCGGGTCCAGATCGGGACCGTGGACAGCTTCCAAGGCAAGGAATTTGACGTGGTCATCCTTTCTTTGACCCGATGCAACAGCCACAAGGCCTCGGCAGATGAAGAAGCATTGCGCCGCAAGTACGGCTTCCTGACCTTGATCAACCGCCTGTGCGTAGCAATGAGCCGGCAACGCAGGCTGCTGATCGTCGCAGGCGATGAAAAGATGGCTCAAGACATTCCAGACGGGGTGCCCAGTTTGGCACCTTTGCGCGAATTCCTCGCCATGACCAAGAGCAATGATGGGCGCGTTTGAAAACGTCAGGGGAGTCTTGAATTTTGGGGTTCCGTGGAAGACAGAAGGCGTCGACTACGTGCTTTGGCCTGTTCTCGCCTACCGGCTGACCGCTCCCATTCTTCCCGCCCGGCACAAGTCAAACCCGCTGGAGAGAGCAGTGCTCGGCCTTGTCCGGTCCGGGATGAGCAATGCGGACGACTTGGCCGAACTCTTGGGGCTGGATCCGGAGTTGGCCCAACACATCACGTGCAGGCTGGCTGAAGGATACCAGCCGGCCTTGGATTCGAAAATGCGGCTGACCGACCACGGCCGCAAGATGCTTGATGATGCTGATGAAGGCTCGTTGCGGGAGGCGACAGGCTGGATATTCCAGGATCCGTGGACGGGCGACCTTTGGGACAAGTTCGTCATCAACCTTCCAACGGTGCCCATTGTGGGCGAGAAGAAGATCGGCAACAGCTACGTGCCGGAGATCGACTTGGGCACAGAGGGGAGGCCTTTCGTCTATGCGCCATGGATCATCGAGCCCAAGTCCTTGGCACATGTCCAACCGCAGGCGGCAGACATTCTTCGGTCTGTCCGGCTTCTTGCTGCTGAGGATGCAGAAAATGATGACGAAGGAACCAAGCGATTCAAGCATGCGGACATCGGCAAGGTGTCTTACTTGGATGCCGCGCCCGAGGCCATGTATTGCGTCACGGCATTGAAAGCCCACATCAATTCAGGAAGCAGCGATGCATGGAGCATTGGTGATCCCTTCAGGCCGGGCAAGGAATCCATACGCATGCGCGGGGCGCTGACGTTGCGGCTCGCAGAATACCCGTTCATTGCTGAAAGGCTAGCCAAGCTTCTTGGCTTGCAGCATGCCGATCACGGCACTGCGCTTTCCGATTTCTTCAAGAATGCAGACGCCGTTGCAGAACTGGAGATTGCGCACCGTTTCGGCGCCCTTGCAGACAAGTTCAACATGAAGGACAGGCTGGTCGAGCTGGCAAGGAAGCGGCAAATCATGCTGGCCATTGGAACTTCCGCAGATCCAGAACCCGTGCTACTGGCGTGCGGAAAAGTTGCCGAAAGGCTGATGAAGCAGGCGCTGGCGACAGTTGCAGACCAGAGGCGCAAAGAGATTGCAGAACTGCTGAAGCTTGTTCGCGGCAAGAAATGCTTTGAACTGCTTGGGCAAGACACAGCGGCGGACATAATGGCACTGGGCTATGCAGAAGCGCCGAGGTCTTTGCTAAATGTCGATCAGAGCAAATTACGGCATGCGTTGATTACCGGCTCAGAGAGCCTCATGCCGCTGACGTTGGCGGCGTTGCTGGGCGCTTTCATGTCAAACCGGCATCCGATGAGGGTATTGGCACAGACAAGGCCGAACCTTCTTGCTGACATTGCGGCCATCTCGGAGGGCAGAAATCCTGTCGCACACGATGGTGTTGGCGGAGTCGCCCCGCCACAAATGGCTGCCCGCGCAGACGAATTGGCAGAAAAGACGCTTAGCTTGGCCGATGCGATCCTGACTGAGCTGAAAGCAGCGGATATTACGAGGGAGTAGCGAATGTCAGTGAAATCCAGCCGCAACAAGAACAGGCCTGCTTCCAACGGCGCAAACCAAAGGCAACAGGCAGTTCCTGCGAACGTAGCCATGGAGAAGAGCGAAGAGCTCGGCATCGAGGCTCAAATTCTTGCAGGTGACGATGCATTCGCGAAAATCCCGTCGCCAGAGACGCCCCCTGGATTCACCTTGTCCCCACGCATGGTCGAGGCCTATCAGGCGGCCGTCAAAGCCAGGCAGGTGTACGAAACCGAGAAAGCAAAGCTGGACGAGCAACAAAGCAAGCTTGACGCCAAGGATGAGGAAATCAAATCCAAGAACGCTGAAGCAGAAAATGCTCTCAAGGCGGCCCGCCAGCTGAGCAAGGAGTTGGACGAACGAGAAGGCAAGATTGCCAAGCGAGAACAGGATGAGAAGGACGGATTTAAGAGGCTGCTGGAAGACGAACGCACAGCTTGGTCGAAGGAAAAGCAAGACGCTGAAAAGGAAATGAGCATCCGCCGGGAAAAGCTGGAAGCTGATGAAGCCGACCTCAAGAAACGTCGCAGAAGTCTTGCTCTTGATGAAGAATTGCTCAAGGAGGACAAGGACGCTCTTCAAGCGCGGATCGAGCACCGCGCTGCCGCATTGGCGGCGGCAGACCGGCAAGAGCTGGCAGCGTGCAAAGCCAGCCTTGCAAGCGCGCAGGCCATCATGCAGGCGCTTCAGAATGATCTGTCTCAGCTGCGTTCAGCCCAATGGGCCAGCGGCGGCGACGCCGAGACATGTGCTACCCGTCTAAAGGAATTGCAGAAGGCCCATGTGCAGTTGCAGGACTTGTATGCCGGCTACCCTTCCAGGCAAGAGATCGCGCGACTCCAGACGCTGCAAAGCGAACTTGATACATCGCGAGACCAACTGGACGCATCAATCCGCGAAGCAGGAAGCCTGAAGACCCGCCTGAGCCGAATGGCGCAGCAGTCGGGCGAATTGGAATCCCTGAGGGACATGAAGGAGTCAACTGAAGCCCAGCTAAAAATTGCCCGGGACGAATTGGGCAAGCTCAGGAAGCAGATCGAAGGCGAAGAGAACAAGGACGGCACTTTCCCCGCCCTGGTCAAGATCGACAACGATATCGATTTCTTCCAAAGAGCGCCGGCGTCGAGCATCTGGCCCATGGACAAGGGGCTCCAGGCGCTGGTCAAGGGGATGCAGCAGTACTTCAAGCAGGAAGGTTTCGACTATGGCATTCACGACCTGAGGTGCTTCGTTGCCGGCATGGCCATGAGCCGTCTGCACATACTCCAAGGCATCAGCGGCACTGGCAAGACCAGCCTGCCGAGGCTTTTTGCGCGATTCGCAAATTCGGGCGTGGGCAAGGAAGGCATCAAGATCGTCGAAGTCCAAGCCGGATGGCGCGACAGGCAAGACTTGCTGGGCTACTACAACGCCTTCGAGAGGACATATCGGCAGACGGAATTCCTTCGCGCCCTGTATGAGGCAAACACGCCGAGATACCAGGATACGCCGTACATCGTCATTCTTGACGAGATGAACTTGTCCAGGCCGGAGCAGTATTTCGCCGACTTGCTCTCCGCCTTGGAAGGCGATTCAGACGAAGGCGAAGCCAAGGAACGAAACTTGGTCCTGATGGACCGCCCTGTGGACGATGCTCCAAGGGACTTCATCGACAACAGGAAGATCCGCATTCCCCCCAACGTCTGGTTCGTGGGAACAGCGAACCATGACGAGACTACGCTGGAATTTGCCGACAAGACCTATGACCGCGCCCATGTGCTCGAATTGCCGCATGAGCCGCCTGACGACATCCATGGGCATGGCCACGTGCACCCGTCGCGCATGAGCTTCAGCAAAATGCAGGATGCATTCGCCGCCGCATTGAAGAGCCATGGCAAGGAGGCTGACAAGGCCAGAGAGTACTTCCTTGACTACGTGGAGCCCGCTTTGGGCGATGAATTTGGCGTTGGCATCGGAAACCGCCTCAAGAGGCGCCAAATCGGCCAATTCGTCCCCGTTTTCCTGGCCGCCGGTGGCAGCATTGGCGAGGCAATCGACCATCTCCTCGTGACGCGGGCGCTGAGGAGGATAGTCGGCCTTCATGACACCAGCGGCGAGCAGTTCCGTGCTCTGGCCAAGACATTGAAAAGCGGGTGGGCGAAGCTTGGCACGAAAGATTTGCCGTCCAGAACCATCAGGCTCATAGACAAGGCGGTGCGAGACAAAGAGCCTGGCAACACAGCCAGCGTTTGGTAGCCATGGCCATCTGGAAAGATCGCACGACAGGGCGCAGCCAGCCTGGACCGTCGGCTGCAAGCATTCCAGGACGCTGGACCCTGGATCCCAATGGCGGCAACGCGCACATCAACAATCAGCCCTTGCTGGTTGGCGGCGCATGCTTCCTGGTGCCCGACAGAAGGCAGAACTGGTCTGTCATCCAAGATGATGGATCGGAAAAGGACGCCGGGCACTTCGACACCTCGGTGCTGCCTGATGCTGCGGACTTGCGCGCGCTCTCGCAAATAGCAGCCGCCATAGAGCACTCCGAAACGCTGGCTGAATATATCGCTGTGCCGCCCCTGCCTGCCGACCTTGATGACCGGACCAAGAGCCAGGCGATTGACCAGCAGATCCGCAAGCGCCATGTCCATTTGATTCACGCATGCCGCAAGCCGAGGCAGCAGCTCAAGACTGACCTCGAAAAGCTGCCGGTCGGCAGGGCCAAGCGCATACCGCCTCGTTCGTTGGAGTACTTGGCCTCACATAGCGAGGACTGGAAGCGGAAGACCGTTCACGGCATCGAACCTACGCATGTCATTGCAGAGGTCATTGAAGATCAGCTGAACATCTACGAGAACCGGGTCGCCGCGGAACTCGTAGACCGGATTTCAGCCTACTTGAACCAGAGGGTGTCGGAACTGGAGAAGATCAAGGCCCTGCTAGACGACCGCTCCAATTTCCAAAGCGCCTTTTCGCAAAATGCAACCTTCAGACTTGCTGATCGAATCAGCAGCTTGTGGGGCGCGATATTCAAGGACACCTCCCTGTCTAGGTCCACTCACGACTTGCGTGATCAGTTGGCATCTGTGAGACGAAGTATCATCGGCTTGAAGCAGAGCATCCTGTACAGAAGCATTCCCAAGAAGCGGGAGATCAAGCAGGAATTGCATCACACGAACATATTCGACAACGACCCCCATTATCGCGAGGTTGCCGAACTGTGGAGGGCCTGGCACGAGTCGAACGAATCAAAGGAACAGGACGAAGAGGCCATATTCAGCTCCTGGCAGAAAGCCAACCGGGATTTCTCGTCCTTCTGTAGGCTGCTTGCCTGCCGCTCATTGCAGGACATCGGCTGGAAGCTGCAACCGGCTGGCAGTACTCCTTCGGCTACATCTTTGTCATTCGTGGGTCCGGATGGCACTCAGGTGCTATTGGAAGAGCGCGAAGGCATGACGTATTCGGTCTCGACCGAAGAAGGCAGGCTTAACATCGTGCCTCTGCTCGCAACGCTCGCCCGCATGTCGGATGAAGGCCAACTGCTGGACTGGCTGAAAGAGCTTGAGGCTGGCGTTGACGGAGCCGACACGCTCTTCCTGTATTTCGGCAAGTCCAGCGAATTGCGGAATCTGACCGTCGTGAATCCCCAACTCGGCATGCTGCTTGACGGCTTCTCCCGCGGGAAAAATGCGCATGGGAAGCGTGCATTGTTTGTGCCGGTCAGCCCGTTTGAAATTACGGGCCTCGAAAAAACCGGCAGGCACTTGAACATGCTGTTGCGCGGCCGGCTGCTCGGAAGCTTCCCTCCCAAGATCAAAGCGCCAGCACCTCTTGCCCGATACGTTGGGCTGGACAAGGGGGGACGCCAGCACGAGTCTCGCTCCGACCATTGGACCCATATGGAGCCGATTGGCGCCGCAGAGGTGGCCCGAATCGAAAGCTTGGTTGCCAAGCTCAACTTGCCGGCAGTCCAGCGCCAGGTTGGGAGCATCAGCGACAACGCCAAGGCGACCATAATGGACAACGTGCGGAGTGCAGAACGTCTTTCATCCGGGGTGCTCACATGCCCTGTGTGCAGGCAAGGGCAAGCAAGATTTCAGCCGCAGGGTGACCGGGCTTACTCATGCACGTGCAAGTCATGCGGGGCCGAGTGGGGTTTGCGGACGTGCAAGAGCTGCCACCTGCCGTATCCCTATCTGCATCCCGCGAATGCGCCAGCCCTTGCAGGATCGCTGCTAGAACCTGGCTGGCTGGACCGGCTCCGGGGCAGGGACTGCATTGCCATTCCATGTGTCCATCCAGACTCGTCAAAAGGCTACATTTGCTCCAACTGCATGGCTTGTGCCCATGTCCAGACAAAAGGTATGTGCGATGTTTGCCCTGCATTTTTCTAGCCCTGCCAAGTGACCGCTCGACGCTAATGACTGATCATGGGTACCTGATGCAATGACAGACCACATTTAGGCGGAAATGTGCGATGATCAGAGAGCAGAGCTGACGTTCGCACTGCCGAAGGCATCAACGACAGCAACCTCCAATACATCTGCCACTCAGCGGCCCAACCTCCACCGGCAGCAAAGGCCGATCTGCAGCCGGTGCCCAGGTCACAGTGGCCGTCAGCTTGCGGATCAGGAAGCCGACATTGCCCATGAAAATATCATCAGGCAGCAATGGGTCGGCTGCGGCCCGAGGCCCGGAAAACCTGTACGACGGCTTTCAGCCGCGATCCGGTCATTGGCACGAAGTTCTCGGTCGGTTTTCATCTGGACGGCCGGTCAATGCTGTAAGCCGACGGTGACGTTGCGTGGGGCACTGACGGCAGCCGACCCTCAGCGGCCTGATGACGATTTCAAGGGCTATGGCCGCTTATCGATCGTCAAGCCGCCGTTCGCTGGATATTGCCACTGTCGGCTCGTTGGCCTTTGCCGCCATTCAACTGGCTGCTTGCATCAGTCAGCAATGGGCCGGAAAGCCGTCCGTTAGTACCACCGTGCGACGAACGTCAGTCACTCTCGCAGCGTTCGGCGTGCCTCCAGGCTTCCAGGAACTCCACAACCGTGGCTGCCGAACCCGTGGCAGCCACCTCTTCGACGCGCTTGCGAAACACGTCAAGGTCGACAAACTTTTCTAGGCCCTTCATGCGGACGTGCGTCGTTCGCTTTGCCACCACGTCGCTGAGACCTCCACAGCCCATTCCTTGCGACCATCCATAGGAGGTGAAGGCCCTTGCCAACTGCTTGACGCCCACGTCTGAGGCATAGAGCGCCGCGGTCCAGGCCCGCGCTGCCGCGCCATCGTCGCCTGCAAGATCGCCCCATGAGAAGAGCAGGAAGGGCAAATCGCGGTGGCCCGCGAGCGTGTCGCCTGTTGCAGCAGCCTCGATTCGAGCGCGCAGCATATTGCGTAGGCGCTCGGCATCGGCTTCCGTTGTGAGGCAATTCCCTGGCGGCTCGGGGGTTCTTCCCTCACGTGGGTGGTAGTCATTCCAGGCCGAGGCCGTGAGGGCGGCGAGCCAGCCCACTGCCGCAGTCTCGCAGGCCCTGAGCAGAATATTGGAACGTTCCGCCAGCGTCATACGTTCGAGAATCAAGCGACGCAGCAGCCAGTGCAGGCGTAGTTCGTTGCTACCGATGCTGAACGCTCGAGCTTCGTCCGCTTCAACATTGATTTCATCGGCGACGGTGAATAAGGCGGTGAGAAGTGGTAGGACCAGGTCCTTTCTGATTCCACCCGCATGCGTGTTCAACTCGGTAAGCAGAACTGCCGCCTTCGTTCCGCCTGCTTTGCGCGTCATCGTCACGGCGTGCCGCATCGTCTCGGCCACGTAGTTCTGGTCCGCCGCTCGCTGAATGAAGTCGTCCAATTCCGCCCGAGGCAGCACCTCGTCGCCGACAGCGAAGCGGAAGTACGAGTCGAAGTGGGTCGTCGAGCAGACGCGCCGCTCCATCGCCCATTGCTGCGCGAAGCCGTCGCCGTAGCTCATGTTGGCCCAGGCGGACTCAAGCGCCGGAAACAATCGCATCAGCACGCGGCGAAGGCGCTCGTCGTCGGGCGCCTGCTCGGACCCAAAGAGCATTTCCTGATACCGCTTTGCCACGGTTTCGTGGTTACGACCGTCACCTCGCTCGCCCAGGCATATCAGCTCTTTGTTCTGCCGAATAGCGCGATAGATCGTCGGGTGCTGCAGCCGTAAAACCTCAAGAGCGAGGAAGTCGGCAGCATCGACTTCTCCTGCGACGACGGGCCATGTGACGCTCAGCGAGTTCGTGAAGCGCGCCACATCCCGCGGCGTTCGCATCGCGGGGGCAATCCCCTCATGAAAGATGTTCATAAACCGGACGATTCCATCCTCGTCTGGGCTGCCGCAGATCGTCTCGACTTGCCCCAGCAGATGCTGTTGCACTTCAGTGGCGGATGGCTCGGGCAGTTCGAACGCCGCCTGGACGATTTTCTCCAAGTAGTGCGGGCCTTCCGAGGGGTAGCGTTCGCTGACGATCTTCTCGGCTAGCTGCCGGTCGTAGACCAGCAAGTACAGCACATTCGGCAAGCGACCGACTGACTTGACGAGGCGGAAGATCAGAAGTGCCTCGTCAGGTGATAGCCGATCAATGTCGTCAACGACGATGAGAAATCGCTTCTTCTGTTCGGCGAGCGCCTTCGAGAGTTCGCCGTGGAGCTTCTCGACACTCTCCTCCTGCTGGATCAGGCCACCAAGCCACTCCATCGCGCCGCCTGCAGCAGCTCCGATCCCAGCGGCACCAGCCGCATCCGCTGCCCCGCCGATAGCCGAGCCAGCACGCAACAGCCGCGCCCCCAGCTTCGGCAGCGCCTTCTTGATCTTGTCGCCAAGACTCGGGGCTAAGCCGGCATACAGCTCGCGAAAGAATGCAAGCGCCAACGCGTCTTCGCCTCGGAACCACCAGCAGGTGAAGTCGATGAGCACCAACTCTTCTGCCGTTACTGCGTCCGCGAGGTGATAGCGGACGAGGTTTACGGCGCTGCTCTTGCCTGAGCCCCACGGGCCGTTCAGGGCAATGACGGACCCCGTTGGCGTCTTCAACTTGCAGATGCCGCTCGCGAGCGCACGTGCAAAAGGATCAATTCCGAAGCGGTCTTCGGACGGTGTCGCGATCGGTTGATCGTTGTGGGGTAACGTGTCCATACTCAACTCCGCTCAATCCTGCGCCAATAGCTGCCGCACTGAGGCCATGGCCTCGTCCCAAGCTTCGGTCACCACTGCGAGAACACGCTCGTCGGCCTCGCCAGAGCGCTTCTCCTCGAACCAGCCTTCGTTGTGTTCGTTGATCCGCTCCCGATAACCCTTGCCGCGGCCCCACTCGCCACCGCATTCCTCCCAGAAGTCCTTGTCGATCCGCATTTCGTCGGAGTGGACGCTTTCCCCGACCAGTTGGGCTTTGCGTACTACCCCATCGAAGCCGGCCTCTACCGCCCGCACCGTCTGCTGGACAAGGCCATGGGCATCGGCGAATTCGTCGTCCTGCAGGAGGTTTGTCGCAATCGCCTTGAAATCTCTGAGCTTCGGCTCGACGAGCGTGGTTGCGATGCGCCGCGCGCCATGGCTGAGCTGGTGCGCGTAGTTCAGGTTCCACCAATCGCCGTCGCGAACGATCGCCGCATAGACTGTGCGCGGGTGCGCCGCACTGATGGCCGAAACAAGGCTGTCGTGCACATGGCGTTTTGTGCTCGTCGGCAGCTTGGCATTGTTGTCGATCCATGTTTGGAGGCTTCTCGCCGCCGCCTGCATGATCTCGCGCGCTTGATCCTTCTCGTAGTTCGCCAGCAGCGCGGTAGCCCCTTTGATGATCTCGCGCAAAGATTCCCTTTGCCACTCGCGAACCGCCCCGATCCGCCCGAGGATGAACGACCGGAGCACCAGCGGCGAGTCTTCGGCTGCATTGAAGAAGGCCAGCGGCAGACTGGTAAGCCCGCTGCGATGCAACGCCAGCTGAACTTCCTCGCCCTTCACTTCGTAGCCTTCCTCGGCCGATTGAACTGGGTAGCCGTTGTCCTTTATAGCGAGCGCTTCGCCAGTGTGGGGCAGGGCAAGAATCGCCGCATGTGTTTCAAGCGTCCTAATGCCGCCATCCCGGGCCCGGGTCAGCAACTGCCGAACTGCTGTTGCGGGCGCTTCATTGAACTTGCTGCAAAGCACAACAATCGTGTGCGGATCGTCGAAGTGCTGTTCAAGGTCACGTCGCTCCGCCAGATCATCGATTCCCTGCGTGTCCACCAGGGTTACCGATAACGAGTCGTCGCCTAGCACGGCGTCTGGTATCACGAGTTCGATGCGTTTTGGGATGGCGAAGTCCTCGTGGCGGCCGTTGTTGACGCGCTCGAACATGTCCTGCAGCCATTCAAGTGGCTGCTTGCCACTTTCCGGCGCATACCAGAGATCGCGGCGATCACGGCCGTGCAGCTTCATCCGGGCCAAGATCTCAACTGACAGCGTCTTGACATCCGAGGTGGTGGCCGCCAGGACGCGCGCTTCATCAACAGCCGGAATCACCGATCCATCGGCTTTCTTTTCTGCACGCCTGCGACGCAGCCCCGACATGTTGCGCAGCGCGCGCTCCACTTCGCGGGAGATGCCCGGCGACCCAGCCTCACCCTCGCCTTCGTCGCTCTGCGGCCCAGCTTGCGACGGGTGCAGCAGAAAGTTAGCGAAGTCTGAAACATAGCGTCGGATTTCGTCGTCCGTGCAAGGTTCAACGATCAGGCCGTAACCCGGGCCCTGCCGGACATGGTCCTCGCAAATAGTGATACCGCCTGCACCTGTCTCAAGGACAGCCTTCGGCATCCCTTTCCCCGTTGCGATCTCTAGCCCTTCCGCCCGGCAGATGGCCGTCGATTTGCCCACCCCGATAGTGCCGACGAAGGCAGCGCGAAAGCGCTTGTCGGCCACGCGCGCGGCAGCGGCGATCAGCTCGTCTTGGTACCGCACCAGCCGACGCTCATAGAACTGCTTTACGTCAGGCCGCTCAGCCAACTCATGTACCTGTTGGGCAGCCTGCTCGGCTTCCCAAAGCAAATCGGCGTCGGTGTCATCCAGTGCGGCCTCGGGCAGGATGGCCCACTTTCGCGCCAGCACTTCCTTCAGCTTGAGCGCCTCGGGTGTTCCTATGCCGTTGAGGATGATGTCGAGCTCGTCGTCTGTGAGTGGCCGTTCACCATTCTCGATACGAGAAAGTACGGCTGCGCTCCACGGAAGCTTCCTGGCAAGTTCGTTTTGCTTGAGATCTGCTTGATCCCGCAGGCTGGCGATGTGCTTCCCAATGGCTGCGTCGCGGTTCATGACCATCTCCTGTGATTTGATGCTGCAATCTTACGGCAACGTTTCATACGATGCAAGAGATGTTGCTATGCTGGGCAGCGCGTTGCCACAGCCCGATTAGCCAGCGACCTTTTTCGCTAGCTGTGACGCAAGAAAGCCCTTCTCCGGGCGGCCTATTCCGATGAACGTTCGCTCTTCTAGTGACCCGCTTTCGAATCCCCCTTGTCAGCTGAAGGTAGCTTCGCCGACCCGGTCTCGTGAGCATCGGACTTCACAATGAGGCCAGAGCAATCGCGGCGCAATAAGGCCACGTAGAAGGCAAGTAGAGGCGGTTTCGGACTTCCGATTGCGTAACCTCTGGCAATTTTGCCGGGGGCGGGCGCAATGGCTAACAGGAAGTTCGAAATGTACGAAATACGACAAATGATTCAACGCCTGCGACTGGGCGAAAGCAATCGGGCGGTCGCCTGAGCACAGGGGGTCGGGCGCGACACCGTCGCACGTGTGCGAGACATCGCTGCCGCGCAGAACTGGCTGGAGGCAACGAGCCCGCTGCCGGACGACGCGACGATCGCGCGCTACTACCAGACGGCGGGCGGCGGGGCGGTCAAGAACGCGAGCCACCTATCCACTGTGGAGCCCTTTCGCGAGAAAGTTCTCGAGTGGCACCGTCAGGGCATTGCCGTGAGCAGCATCCGCCAGGCGCTGGCCCGACGGTACGGCTACGGCGGCAGCGTGCATGCCGTCTATCGCTTCCTGCGTAGCGAAGCGGCCCCCGCCCCGGTGGCGACCGTGATGCTCGACTTTGCCGTCGGCGAACAGGCGCAGGTCGACTTCGGTTCGGGACCGCTGATCACCGACCGCCATTCCGGCGAGGTGTTCAAGACCTGGTTCTTCGTCATGACCTTGTCGTGGAGTCGGCACCAGTACGCCGAAGTGGTGCGCAACCAGAGCGTCGAGACTTGGCTGGCCTGCCACCGGCACGCCTTCGAGTGGTTCAACGGCGTCCCGCGCAAGGTACGGACAGACAACCCGAAGTGCGCGATCACGCGCGCCTGCTACTACGAGCCGACGGTGCAGCGCGCCTACGCCGAACTCGCGCTCGCCTATGCCTTTGTAATCGACCCCTGTCCGGTCGCGGACCCGGCCAAGAAAGGCCGCGTGGAGTCGGGAGTCAAATATGTCAAGGGCAACTTCATGCCGCTGCGCGAGTTTCATAGCCTGGCGCACGCGAATGCGCAATTAGAGGCGTGGATTCAGGGCGAGGCAGGCAATCGCCTCCACGGCAGGACGCGTGAGCGACCGCTCATGCGCTTCAACGAAACCGAGCAGGCGCTGCTGCAGCCGCTGCCCGCCGTCGCGCCAACGTGCCCAACCTGGGCCAAGGCCAAGCTGCACGGCAACGGCCACGTCCAGCATGCGTACTGCCACTACTCAGCGCCGTTTCGCCTGATCCACCAGACGCTGTGGTTGGAAATCACGCCGGATGTCGTACGCCTCTATCACGAGCACGAGCTGGTGGCGATCCATCCGCGCCTGTTCAAAGCGGGTACGCGGTCGACCGTAGAGGATCATCTGCCACCCGACGCCCAGGCTTACTTCATGCGCGATCCGCAGTGGTGCTTGACCCAGGCCACGGCGGTCGGGCCGGCTTGTCGGGCGGTCGTCGAGAGCTTGTTCGCGAAGCGTGTGCTCGACCAGCTGCGCGCCGTCCAGGGCTTGCTGCGCTTGGCCGATCAGTTCGGTCGCAACCGACTCGACGCGGCGTGTAGCCGCGCGCTGAACTTTGGTACGCCGAGCTATCGCACGATCAAGCAGATCCTCAAGACCGGACTCGACCAGCAGCCGGAGTTGATCGACGCGCCGACGCTGGAAGCACCCTATCTGAGCGGCGGCCACTTCCGCCGCCAACCCTCCGACCTGTTGCATTGAGCCGCCGCACGGCGCGCCGCTCCTTGCTCATCCCTTATCTATCTGGAATCCTCTCATGAATCCCATGCTCCCACTTGAACCCCCTGCTCAAGCAACTGCGCCTGTCCGGCATCCTCGACTCGCTCGAGGCGAGAAACCGTCAGGCGATCGAGGCCAAGCTGGCCTACACCGACTTCCTGGCGTTGCTGGTCGAGGACGAAGTCGCCCGTCGTGATCAGCGTCAGTTTGCCCAGCGCCTGCGCAAGGCGCAGGTGGTCGGCGACAAGACTCTGGAACGTTTCGATTGCAGCCACAGTCCGTCGGTCCATCACGCCTTGATTGCCGAGCTGGCAACCTGCCGATTCGTCCTCGAACATGCGTCGGTTCTGATCGCCGGCCCGACCGGTACGGGCAAGTCTCACCTGGTCCAGTCGCTCTGCCATTGCGCACTGCGCGCCGGCCATGAGGTGCTGTTCATTTCGCACGCCAAGCTACTGGCTCAGCTGCACGCGGCGCGGGCGACCGATTCCTTTGAGCGCAAGCTGCGTCAGCTGGCACGCGTCGATGTGCTGGCAATTGATGACTTCGGGCTGCGTCCTATGCGCTCGCCGCAGGATGAGGATTTCCACGATCTGATTGATGCCCGTTATGAGCGCACGACCACCTTGCTGACCAGCAATTTGCACTTCGACGAGTGGGGCGCGGCGTTTCCCAACAAGTTGATGGGGGCAGCGACGCTCGACCGTTTGCGCGACCGTGCTTATCAGATCATTCTCGACGGCGAGACCCGGCGCAAACCGCGGCCCCTGCCGGAAGTCCGGTCGCCCGTCCAGGCCACGGCGGGCAGGGACGCTTCCAAGAGTCCCCCGGCCGCACGTTAGACCCTCAGCGGCGAGCAAACCCTGGGGCGCTGCTCCAGACCCCGCACTCGCCGTGAGGCAGCCGCCGGGGATGAAAAACACATCCCCGACAACTGCCGTCAGCGTCTGCGACCTCCAGGGTGTCAAGGGGTTTTCGCGGCATAAACGCCAAACAGACGGCATTTATTCCACGGTCCCCTGGACACCCTTCCGGTGTCGCCACTTGCCACGTTGCAAAAAGCCTGAAAACGGCGTAAAACCGACCCGTCCGAAACCGCTAAAACAGCCACTTCTGCTGGCCGCATTACGCCGCGATTCGCTGGCCTTAATGTGCCGCAAATTGACAACACCGCTCATGGCAGGGGACTGACAGGGCTTTCCAGAGCGTGTCTTTGCACCGCATCGCGGTGCGCTGAACAGTTGCACAGGGTAATTTCCGGGTTTCATGCGACTCACCCAAGCTGGCATACCAAGGCTTTGCGGAACCAAGAGGCCGCGGCCAGCGGCGAACGTTTTCATGATGGCAGACTCCCGGAAGTGCCACACCACTACGATAGCTCGGGCAGAGCCGGGGTCTCTCTCAGGACAAGTAACACTTAGGCGGGGGTGCTGTAGGATCATGCCTATGGAAAAAAATGATCGCCCCCTCACCCGAAAGCAGGAAGCATTCGCGCTCGCATTCGTTGAGCACAGGGATGCGACCGCTGCCTATCGCGCCGCCTATGAAGCGGAGAACATGGCTCCCGCCACAATCTGGCGTGAAGCGTCTCTGCTCCTGGCACACCCAAAGGTAGCCGCTAGGATAAAGGAACTCCGCGCGCCGGCTGCGGCAAAGGTCCAACTGACCCTCGAACAGCACCTGAGCGACCTCCAGCGGCTACGCGACGCAGCCCTTGCTGGTCAGAAGTATTCGGCAGCGGTGCAAGCCGAGATAGCGCGGGGCAAGGCCTCTGGGTTATACATCGAGCGTATCGAGCAGACAGGCAAGGATCGCGGCCCCCAGGAACTCTCCTTGACCCATGCTGCGAGCGCATCCCTCTGCCAGGCCCTGAAGGAAAGGCTCCAGCGGAGAGATATGTGAAGCCCGCGAGACCATTCTGCCAACCATCAGACCCGGATGGCTGCGAAGATCCAAGGTGCCAACGAGGACGCGCTACTACGTTCTAGGGTTCGCTGGCAGGTGCCGATAGAGTGTAGGTACCGACACACCCAACTGGACTGCTACATCCTTCGGCGGCGTCCCCGTTGCCAGCAGCGTGCGAGCCGCTTCCAGCTTGCTCCTGGTCATCGTCCGCGGCCGGCCGCCTGTGCGTCCGTGTTCCTTGGCGGCTTCGAGGCCGGCGCGGGTACGTTCCACGATCAGATCACGTTCCATCTCCGCCAAAGAGGCCATGACGTGGAAGAAGAAACGGCCGGCCGGTGTGCCGGTGTCGATTGAGTCGGTCAGGCTCTGGAACTGGACCCCTCGCTTGTGAAGCTGACCGACGAGGTCTACCAGGTTCTTGACGCTTCGACCCAAACGATCCAGCTTCCAGACGGTCAAGGTATCACCCTTGCGGAGATCCTCAAGCGCGCGCTCCAGACCGGGCCTGTCGGCACGGGTACCGCTGACCCGATCCTCGTAGATCTTCTCGCAGCCGACCTTGTTGAGTGCATCCCGCTGCAGGTCCAGATTCTGGTCGATCGTCGAAACGCGGGCGTATCCGATTAGCATTGGGTCTCTCCTATTCTCAAAACCCGTACGATTATACGCTTTCAAGAATTTAGTTTCGAGAATTGTTTTTGAGAAGAAGAAGCCCTGAGTTTGCGTGCCCGCCTGACAGCTTCGCCGGTACTCTCAAAAACGGTCGGTTTTGAGAGCGGCCAGCCGCACATCCATCGACACACATGAGGTGCGCTGTGTCGTGGCCTCGCCGCCGGAGCGAGGGGGCGGCTCAGGGCAGAACCGATCAGGCCGGCGCTAGGCGCGTTGCGACGAGGGGGTGCGCGTTTGATCGCGGGGATCACCACCGCCACCTGCCGATGAGGCGTGCTTCCTTCGAAGCCTGCCACGACCGCGCGCATAACAGACGTCCAGGTTTGCGGGCCTGCGCCATGGTCGTCCGCTGACTGTCTCCGAGACTCGGCCACCGACGAGACGCCACCCGGTTTCGGCGTGTCGTATCGCACGTGCTGGCCGACGAGAGTAGGCATGAAAGAGGTGATGAGGTTTGAGTGGGTTTGCCGGGTTTGTTTCCAACTGTTTACTATTACAGTAACAGTAGAAATTTCCTGCTGTGTACACAATGATGGTTTACAAACTCAGCAAAACCCCACAAACCCAGCGAAGGTTGAACTAAAGCGCTGCGCGATGGTGTAGGCACCCCACCACGGCCCACCGCTCCTTCTCTTCTCGCTGTCGCACCCTGAATTCGCTTTCGCCCTCACCCTGACGGGTCCGCGGCTGGCTTCCCACCCCGCCCGCAAATCCTCGATCCTCCTCGCTGCGCGGGACGTCCCCGCAGCCATCGGGGATCGAGGAGAGAGTCATGAGTGAGCTGCGTGAACGGATGAGTAACGCCATGTGCCTGCGGGGAATGGCGGCACGGACGCAGGAATCCTATCTCGGCGCGGTGACGGAACTGGCGATGTTCTACCATCGATCGCCGGCAGAGCTGCGCGTCGAGGAGGTCCAGGCCTACCTGCTGCACCTGATCCCCGACAAGAAGCTCGCCTACGCGAGCGTAAATCAAGCCTCCTGTGCGTTGCGCTTCCTCTATCGTCGGGTGCTTGGTCGCCCGGAAGCGGGCTTCGACATCCCGATGGCCAGGGTGCCGCAGCGTCTGCCGCAGATGCTGTCGCGCGAAGAGGTCGCACGCCTGATCGACGCGGCGCGAACCCTGCGCGGGCGAACACTATTGATGACCACCTACGCCGCCGGCTTGCGGGTGTCCGAAGTCTGCGCCCTGCAGGTCGGGGACATCGAGAGCGCCGCCGATCGCATGTGCCTCAAGGTGCGCCAGGGCAAAGGCGGCAAGGATCGCTACACGCTGCTGTTGCCCCACGTGCTGGCAGCCCTACGGATCTACTGGCGCGACGCCCGGCCGCGGCTCTGGTTGTTCCCCAACCGGGCCGGCACCAGCCCGATGGAAATCCAGACCGCGCAGCGAATTTACTATGCGGCGCGCAACGCCGCGGGCATCGCCCCCGAGGGCGGCATCCACGGTTTTCGCCACGCCTTCGTCACGCACCTGCTCGAAGCCGGCGTCGATCTCTACAGCATCGGCCGACTGCTCGGCCATGGTCATCTGTCGACGACCTCGCGCTACCTGCATCTGGCGCGCTCGAAGCTGACCGGCAACACCTCGCCCCTGGAGCTGCTCGCCCCGCTCGGTTGAGTTCTCGCCAGTGACCCTGGCCGAGGTCTTCCGCCGGCACGAGCCGGCGTACATCGCCAAGCAGGTTCTGGCACCGGCCAAGGCCAGGGTCTGGCGGGCGATCGTCGCCTGTCGCACGGCCGCACTCGGCGGCCACGTCGAGACCTGTGACGGCTGCGGTGTGACGCGACACGTCTACCAATCGTGCCGAAACCGCCACTGCCCGCAGTGCCACACCCGCGCCAAGGAGGACTGGCTGGCGAAACGGCGCCAGGAGCTGTTGCCGGTGCCGCATTTCCATCCGGTGTTCACACTGCCGCATGCCCTGAACGCGCTGATCGGATTACGCCCGCGCGTGATCTACGAGATGCTCTTCGCCGCCGCGTCGGCCACGCTCACCGAATTCGCCGCCAATCCCCGCTGGCTGGGCGGCAAGCTGGCGTTCTTGCTGGTCCTGCACACCTGGAAGCAGGACCTCGGGCGACATGTGCATGTGCACGCTCTGGTCGCCGGCGGGGCACTGACGGCCGAGGGAGAATGGAAGTCGCCCAAGCGCGGCTTCCTGTTTCCGGTCCGGGCGCTGTCACCGGTCTTTCGGGGCAAGTTCCTCGCCGCACTGTGTGACGCCCGGGGCGCCGGCCAGCCGTTGGCCGAAGCGCTGGCCGACGACAAGCGCAGGCGCGCGCTGCGCCAGCGCCTGCTGCGGCACGACTGGGTGGTCTACGCGAAGCAGCCGCTCGGCGGGCCGGAGCAGGTGCTCGAGTATCTCGCTCGCTACACGCATCGGGCGGCGATCTCGAACGAGCGTCTCGTCGGCATGGACGAGACGACGGTCCGTTTTCGCGTGCGCGCGACGCCGGGCAAACGCGTGCTCCAGTTGCCGGCTGTCAACACCGATTTAAAACTGACACATTTTTTCGCTGGGCACCGATTGAATTTTGATACACCCCTCATGCTGCGACAGTGCGCGGGTTCGGCCCCGCAGGGAGGGCCGTAGGCCCGACCGGAGGGGCCGAACCCGCGCGGCGCTCAAGCGGCCGTCGTCACCGCCGCTTTCTTTGCCAGAACCATCCCGGCTTGGCGCTGATGCTTGAGCCGGTAACTTTCGCCGGCTATCGGCACGATGTGCGCGTGATGCAGCAGTCGATCCAGCAACGCGGCCGTCAGCGTGGAATCCTGAGCGAAGGTTGCGTCCCACTGGCCGAAGGGCAGGTTGCTGGTGACGATCAGGCTGCCTTTCTCGTAGCGCGCCGCGATCACCTGGAAGAACAGATTCGCCTGTTCCCGGCTCATCGGCAGGTAGCCGATTTCGTCGACGATCAGCAGTCGATAGGCCGAAATCGCACGGTGCATCACCGCCTTGAGCTGGTTTTGCGCATGCGCCAGCGAGAGCGTCATCAGCAGATCGGCCGCGGTCGTGAAGCGGGTCTTGATGCCGGCCTGCGCCGCCCGGTAGCCCACGGCGACGGCAAGATGCGACTTCCCGACACCGCTTGGCCCGATGAGGACGGCATTCTCATGGCGCTCGATGAAGCCCAGGCCGGCCAGTTCGTCGATCTGGGCCTTCTTGACGCCGGTCGCGAACCCGAAGTCGAATTCCTCGAGCGTCTTGATCGCCGGAAAGCCGGCCAGGCGCGTCAGCATGCTTTGCTTTCGGACCTGCCGTCCGGCCGCCTCGGTCTGCAGCAGCGACTCGAGGAAGTCGCTGTAGGCGCTCTGGTCGCGCGCGGCATTCTGCGCGGCCGCCGGGTAGCTCTGGGCGATGAACGGCAGGTTCAAGGTTTCGCACAGCGTGCGGATCCGTTCGTGCTGGAGGTTCATGCAAGGACCTCCGGATCACGCCACAATGGCTCGAGCAACTGCTGGTAGACGGCCAACGGATGCTGCGTCGGCGTTTCCGCCCGCATCCGTTCGACGACGACCGGTGGGCGCTCGCGGCTCTGTGCGCCGGCGCTCGCCGGCCGTGGCCGAGCGCCGGCGATATCCCCTCGCCAGGGCGGCGGGAGCGCCTGCAGATGAGGACGTTCTTCCTGCAGGCGGTCGATCGGCTTGGCCCGCGTCGTGCCGTGGATGCGCTCGTTGGCGACTTCCGTGAGCCAGCGTCGGACCTCGGCGTTGGCAGTGACCGCGTCAAGCTTCACTCCGAACGGCTTGAGCCGCGCCACCAGCGGCACGTAAAACGAGCGGCGCAGGTAGCCGTTGAAGCGCTCGACCTTCCCTTTCGTTCGCGCCCGAAAGGGACGGCAGAGCTGGATCACGAAACCGCCGTGCCTGGCGAAGTCGAGAAACGCGGCGTGGTAGCGGTGCTCACCGCCCTCACCGGCGTCGCGCTCGAGCACCACCGTCTTCATGTTGTCGTACAGCAGGCGCCGCGGTACCCCACCCAGCGCCGCGAACGCGCGTTCGTGGCAAGCGATCAGCGTGCCGACCTTCATGTCAGTGACGAATTCGACGTGGCTCGCCCGGCTGTAACCGAGCGTGGCACAGAACGCATAGAGCGGATCCGCGCCCTTGCGAAACTCGATCCAGTCGATCTGCATCTGATCGCCCGGCGCCGTTTCGAATCTCACCACCGGATCGGCCGGCGCCGTCGGGCGGATGCCGCTCAGGAACGCCCGTAACTGGCTCATCCCGCCACCATAGCCTTGCGCCTCGATCTCCCGCCATAGCACCGTCGCCGGGATCCAGGCCGGATACGCCATTCGCTGTCGCTCGCGCAGGTAGCTTTCAAACGCCGCCAGCTTCGTCGCCCGCTTGACTCGCCGCTCGTATTTCGGCGCCTCACCCACCGCCAAGTGCCTGCGCACCGTGTTCACCGCACACCCAACCTCCGCCGCAATCCGCCGCAGACTGAACCCGTGTCTCCTCAAAACCTCGATTTCCATGTACACCTCGTTCGTAATCACCGGCAACCCAAAAAGTCGCCGATTCTCTCAACCCGGTGTATCAGTTTTCAATCGGTGACTTGTGTCAATTTACATCCGGTGCTGACACCGGCGCCCCATCCGCTGAGATCACGGCGACGGTGCAGCAGTTCCTGCAGCGCGTCGGACGCGTCGAGTGGGCGCGCTGTCCCCACTGCGGCGCGGGACGGTTCGTGCCGACGGCGGTGATTCCGCCGCTGCGCCTGGCGACGCCGCCGGGCGCCTCGGTTCGTGGCCCGCCATGAGAAGGGCCAAGGGGTGGTGAGCGGCTTGCTCTTGGCGATGGCCGTTCCGGCTGCCAGGGGGTGGCGCGTCGCCTGCGTCCCGAAGGCGCCACTCCGGCGCTGCTTTCTGTCTGTCGGAGCGCCCGGTTCGTTCCGGTCACCGGCTCGCGAACGGCAGGAAGCCGCTCGTCTGCCTCTGGCCAAGCCGTCTGAGCCTTACCCGTGACTTGACCAGTGGCACGGGACGCTTACAATCCCCATAAGTACCGCCGTCGAGGCGCTTCAGTCCAACGAGGTTTATCTGCCGCGGGTGCACCAGAGGCTAGGCCGGACGCTTTCGGCGCGGCAGATAAACGCTATTCGTTAGATTCCGGTCGTCTCCGCGGGGTCAGACACGATCCGGCAGAGCACGCACGCGCCACAACATCGTCCCGTCGCGCTGGCCGGCTTGCTCAAGACGTAGGTCGCCAACCACGCGGTCCAGCCGGAATTTCAAAATTCGTCCGAGCGACTTGGACGACAATTCCCCGCCCCTGGGGTTGAATTCCTCCAGCGCCGCGCCAAGCTGTCCTGCCGATGCGTCGGCAGTGTTGAACGGTGAGTGGGCTTCTTTCAGTACTTCGGCCGCGGTGACCGCATTCTCTCCGAAACACATCTGCCACGAACGCAGGAGTGCGCCGAGCGCTTCCTGATCGGGGTCGTTGGCCTGGTTTGCCTTGACCTGCTCCATGATGTCACCGAATTTTCCGGGATCAAGCGCGCGATCGACGTAGATGACTGTTTGGCGGACCCAGTCGTCCCACTGCTCGAAGCTTGCCATCCGCCCTGCCCCAAGGCGCTCGACGCCGGCGCTCAGGTAAAACCGGATTAGCGTCAATGCCGCGGCAATCATGTTCTGGCGGTCAGCAACGCAGACGGCGTACGGATCAATCGCAAAGTCCCGGGCAAACGGCTGGGCCGATTTCGGGTCGATACGCGCAACGAGCGCGCGTCGTGCCATGTCGCCGGCCAAGCACAGGTTGTTGCCCGTCATCAGCAGTAGCACACGGTTGGGCACCAGGCTCGATACGGACGCGCCCAGAATGCGGTCTTGGTAATCGGGCGAGGTCAGCAGCGATGCCATGGCACCCGAATCGAAGATGCCGGTAACGTTATCCCAGACCAGTGCCCTGGTACCGGATCGGAGCACGGTGAATAGGCGCTTGCGAACCTCATCATCATCGCGACCTGAGGTATGCGGCCAGACACCCAGGCCACTGCCGGCGGCCAGAACGCCCACGCTGCGCGCAAGCAGGGTCTTGCCTGATGCTTGTACCGGCGCATCGTAGCCAAAAGCAGGCGCGGTAGGCAGGACAGCACGAACCGCCGCCGTCAGAAGTGCAGCCAGGTGTACTGCTCGGTCAATGTTGCCCACGAAGGGGAAATCCTTGAACGGCTGCCACAAACGATCGAGTGCCTGCCGCGCCTGCTCGACCGTCGGAGTCTCCGGAACGAAGGGCGGTGTCTGGTCGCAGTCGAACAACAGGTGAGTATTCGCGTCGTATCCGAGTGTACAAAACAAACTGCCATCAGACCGAACAGTCGGAGCGCTGATCACCGCTTCAAGAGGCTTCAGTCGTCGCGTGTCGCGCAAAGCCAAGACGCTCCGACAAACACTTGGAGGTGGGTTTTCGAGCTTGCGTCTCGGAGGCCTGCCTTCCCTCTGAGGGTGAAGAGAATAGAATTGCACCAGGCCACCGACAAGATACCGCAGAGCATGTTCGTCCTGCGGCATCAGTCTGCCTGCATCACCGATGGTGACCAGCTCCGCACCGAAATCGAAGACAGCTGGAGCGTCGCGCAACACCTGGAGCAAAGCGTCGGTGGCCTCAGACTCCTTGCCCTCGACAATCTCGATCTCCACCTGCTGGCCATACAGTTTGAATGTGGTTCCGCCGTGCGCCCACGAATGAAGGCGTGGCTGGGCACCGTCCAAGTACAGTTTCCCAACCGGACGACGGCCGTCATAATCCGGTTCAAGCGGGTCGAGCGTCTGCATCCCGCTGTATTTACCCTTGTCAGCGAGAACGGTCTTGATGGTGACCTGCCGCTCCTGGCCGTCGTCCAAGACGATGATGGTCCAGTCGGACATGAGTTCCCGTCGCTCGGCAGCGCGCTTGACAATCTGGCGGGCCTGAACGTCGTTAGTGCCGGGAGCATTCGCGCACAGTTCCGAGACGCGCTCGCAGGACCATTGCTCTCGCGCTATTGCAGCCGCCTCCTTCAGAGCAGCCTTCGCTGCCGCCTTGTTTGCCGCAGCAGCAGCGCTCTCTTCGGCGGTCGGACCCGGGATAATGTTCCGGGTATCCATCGCCCCACCAAGGTATCCCTCGATCAACTCCGGTTCGCCGCGACGCTGCTCCAGAGCACCGCGACACTCTGCACCGGCCGCGAAGTCGATGTGATTCGTCTCCCATACGGATGAATCGAACAGCCCGCGCTCAAGCAGGGAGCCTGACTTGCTGACCTCGTAACGGCCATACCCCATCGCCCACAGTTTGGTGAGAAGTGCCTGTCCCGCGCGAGGAATATCCCGCGCATCACTGACCATCACATAAATGCGCTGGCCTTTGACGCCGATCAGTTCCCGGTCACCATGAAAAATGCAGGAGGACGTGCTGGGCCACGACAGCAGTTCGAAGTCGAGGAACTGAGGGACTGCTTCCCTCAGCGCCTGGAGCAAACCATTTTTGTCAAAGGGCGGGCTGTCGTCCTTTGGGGCATCGTAGTCGAGCATGAGGATGCCCGGGCCCGCAGGCCAGTGCATCATCGCTTTGCTGCGTGGCATTTTGTCTTCCGGTTTCCCTAAGCGGTTCCAGGTAGCCTCGGGGACAAGACGGATCGGACTCCTCGGCGTCAGTCCATAGACGAGACACTGATTGGTTGCCAGGCTCTGCAACAAGTTGGAAAACTCTTCCAGATTCTGGAACGTTTCCGTCTCCATTTGTCCGGTTGAGACATAAGCCGTCGTCTTCTTCTGCAGCTTCCCCTCTTTGTCCAGCCAGAATTCTTTCCCGACAATCTTCGGTCTGTTTGCTGTAAGCAGCGTGTAACTCCCTCCACTCGGGACCAGTGAGGATTCGTGGATCTTGGTCATTTGGCCACCTCTCCAGACAGCAGTCGCTCAACGGCGTCAGCGTCCCAGACAAGGCGACCATTCGGCAATTTCACCGGCCGCAGGTGCATATAAACGCCGTCACGACAGAGGCCCGCGCGGATGGTTTGCTCTTTGACCTTGAGGACGGCAGACAACTCTGCGGTCGACAAGCGGAGTGGCAGTTCTGCCAGTTGGGTTGGGGTCATTTCTATCTCCTTAATAAATGACGATGCATTCATCGCCATAGGAGGCAGTCTGTGCGCGACGTTGGTAGACTTTAGGGGGGTGTTTTGTCCCTATTTTTTCGGCATCATGGAGCAACCACCCCCAGCACCCCAGCCCCTGCTCGACGAGAATTCTTTCGTTTTCACTGAACGGGAGCAGTTCTCATGGCAGAGAGCCACGTGGTTACGGACCTGATCGGTAAGCGCGCCCAGCTGGCTGGGCTGATCGAGCATCATCAGAAGGAAACGGCGCGCCAAGCGGATAACCTGGCCACCTCGCACGCAACCCTCAAGCTGTTTTCCCCGGAAATCGACCTGCGGACGATCCGGACCAAGGCCCATCGGGTGCGGAGCCGCTTCTTCCGGCCAAATGAATGCCAGCGCATAGTTCTCGACATCTTCCGCGAGGCCCAGGGTGCAGCGCGGAGCAGCCGCCAGATCGGCGAAGCGCTGGCGGCCCGCCGGGGACTGGAAGCGACCACCGTCATGTTCGAGCAGATGCGGAAGAACGCCGTTGGCGTGGTGCGTCGCGTGCAGCGTACCGGGACCCTGATCGTTGCCGCCCGGGACGGACACGGCGCCACCTGGGCGATCGCCTGACCGCTTCACACTGCCAGGCTTTCCCCCAGCCGGTGGTTGCCCTGCCAGTACCCGCCGCAGTCCCGGCTCACCAGGGCCCGGGGGCGCACTTGCCGACGATATCCCGGAAGACGTCGCCGTTGCGCCAGCGCCGGGTGTCTTCCCGGTAGGCCATCTCGTTGGCGTAGTTGCCGAGATACTTCGGCGCCACCTTGTGGATCTGGCCGGTGTGGAAACGGCGGAAACGGGCGACGTACGATTCTGCCAGGTTGGTGGTCGTACCATCGTCGGCGCGAAATTCCTGACTGTGGTTCACCCGGCGGACCGCGTACCGGGTATGCAGCAGGTCATAGGCATCCGAATCGTCGACACAGATCACGGAACCCATGGCGATGTAGGTCGGCGCCAGTTGGCCGATGTCGGTCTGGTTCTCGTTCTTGACGATGAAGGTCAGCGTCTTCCTGGGCGCCGACATTGCCGGCCGCCGCTTCCGCCTCACTGCGCGCCTGACGCATCACCAGGATGCAGCACTTGTCTGGGTCTTGATGCTCCGCCAGGCGGCGGTCTACCCGGTCTTCCTTCTTGTTGTCCGGCCGGACTTTCCCGCCCACGTGCGCCCCGTCCACATGACCTCACCCGACAGCGTGCATTCCTCCCGGCCCACCAGCAGGCTCTCGAGAATCTTTTGCAGGAGATAACGTAGGCGGTCTTGTGCGACACGCCTAGGTCGCGGCCCACCTGCAGGGCAGAAGTGCCCTTGACGGCGCTGGTGAACAGGATCGCCGCCGCGAGGTACAGCCGCAGGAGCAGCTTGTGGAAGGCGAAGATCGTTCCGGACGTGACCGTGAAATCATTCTGGCAGCCCGGACACCGCCAGATCTTGCGGGTCGGGCGGCAGTAGTGCCGGTACGCCATGCCGCAGTGCGGGCAGACCACCTGCTCCCCTTCGCCCCAGCGCAACTGGCGGAACAGGGCCAGGGCCTCATCGTCACTCATGGCCAGAACCTGGACTACGGACAGGCTACGGGCTTCGGCTTTCAGCAGGAATTGAAAACTCATCGCACTGGCTCATGGGGGGGGGTCATGAGGATCAGTGTAGGGGTGTGCGGGCTCGCAGAATGAGCCCGGCGAAAAAGTCGTCGCCGGTGCCGCGCCCGGCAGAGGCCTGGGGTGGTTGCTCCATGATGCCGTATCTTTTAGAACAGCGGGGTGAACACCAGCCGCTTTCGCAACGGCCTCAATATCGTGCTGAACATTGGACTTCTTTCGCTGATGAATCTTTTTGACGTTGCCTTCTTGCTGACCCGCCATTTCGGCCACAAGCCTGTACGCCTCGCACGGTCGCATCTTCTTGCTTAGGTGCACCTCCACGTCTTGATAAATCTCTTCGTGATAATCAGACCTGCCAAGATCTCGCCAGCCACTCAGGCCTAATTGCGCCCGCTTCTCATCACCGCTATTGCCTTTGGTGCGTAGCCAGCGGCTGATTTGGGTGGCACGCCTCTGAGCAGCCTGCAGTTGTTCCGGGGCAATGGCCAAACCTCCCTTCGCGGCGTAAATGAATTCGGCCAAAGCCTTATCGGCAAACAGCCCCTTGTTGATCTGCCGCAAGCGTTCGCTCTTCACTTCGCCGGCACCACTGACCGAGCGATAGGCTTTTTCGTAGCTCCCTTTGTCGAGCGCTTCACATCTCAAGCGCTGCATCAGATCGACGTTATGCATAGCTCGGTTGATACGAACCGACGCAGTATTCACGAATATTGTGGCCATCGCGTTGGCAACATCCAAACTGTATGGCGCCAATTCGTCAAGTGACTTTAATTTACAGAAATGGGCTATAAGGTTGATCGCTGCTACTAAATCCCCCGGCCGGTCGTCGGCCGGGCAGTGATTTACAAGATACGCCTCGATGTCACACTTACGCATTACTGGTCACCTCTCTCCTAATCACCCGCTCTTCCTGGTACTTCCTTCATTTGGTGCGTCGCGTCAGATGATAAAGGCATGCCTGCCCGTTCTCCGTCAAGCTTGCTGCCGTACAGACACTCGATCAGGGTTGCCACTGAGCAGTTTCCAGGCGCTGCGGTCCAACACACCTCTTTGAGAGCCTTTATAACCCTCCAGCAAGCGGCGAGCCGCATCTTCCATCGGTGATAGAAAGCAATGGCGCACTTCCATTGAGGTAAACACCGTTCAGATCGCCAGCGCCTTCATTAACGCATCCCGTGCATCCAGGTAATAAAGGATGGTGATCCTGGCCGCGAGATCGTCAGGCAGGTCGTTCAATTGCCTGCGGCTATGGATCGGCATCAGGATGCTCACAGCACCTTTCTCGATGGCCGTTTCAACGACAGCGATGGGGTTGAAGATCGTTTCGATTGATCCTCCCAGGTTCAGACCGCCGGTGACAGCGAAGCCACCCTTGATGCTCTTCTGCAGGAGCGCGGAGCAGAGCGCGAGAAGCACGCCGACGCCGACTGCAGAGCCGCTCTTGGCGCTGTCGAATGCCCGCAGTTGCACCGTAAACTCATGCTGGCGAGGCTCGCGGTCTCCGACCAGCTCCTTGGCGCGCGCATAGAGGTTCTGCTCGGCGCAGCGAACACTTTCCCTGAAAGGCGGCGGTGCTGGCTGGTTGAGGATCTTCACCCCGCTGCCCGGTCCTTCTGCGATGTCTACTTGATACAAGCCTGGGTTCTCGTCGCCACCGCCGGCCGAAATGACCCAGACCTGTCCCGGCGGCAGGGGATCGCTGCTGATGCTGTTCTCGCTGTAGAGCTCGGGCGTGGCGACGAACTTCTCCACCCCGTCGTCGCCCATCGAATAGCTGAACTGGGTGTTGCGAAACTCGGCCGACCCGATGCGCTTTTGCTGCTCCTTGACCCGCCGACGGCACTCCAGCGCCAGGCGCAGCGCCCACTCCAGCTCCTCGTCAGAAACGGGGAGTTCCGGATTCGGCGAGACCAGCTTGATCAGTCCGCTGACAGTCTTCTGGACGCCCGTCGTGTCGCGTCCGCTCAGGGCGCCCCCCAGGTGCAAACGCCCCTGGAGGACACTTTGCCGGCTCTGCCGCCGCAACTGATTCCAGCATTCGGAGAGAAAATCGCTGACCAGGCCGAAGTGATTGGTCAGCAGATCGCGGCTGACCTTCGGCAAATCCCAGCCAGGCAGATAGGCGTGGATGCGATCCATGAAAGCCGTGTCGTCCCGCATCTCGGGCGGCAGTGGGCCAAACAGGTGACCCACGCGCTGCTGATGCTGCACGTCCACCTCGAAGTTGCCCACCATCACCACGCCGCCATCGGCGCGAATGCTCTCCTTGCCGCGACTGAACTCGCCGGACTCCATGTAGCCCTTCATGATGTTCACGCCATCCTTCTGATCGAAAGAGACGCCGGAGATTTCATCGAAGCACACCACGTCATACTGGCACACCAGGCCGCGTTGACCGTTGGCATTGTTGACGAACATGCGCGCGACCGTCGCCTTGCCTCCCGATATCAGGTGGGCATAGGGCGAGACTTGCTGGAAAAGGTGGCTCTTGCCGGTGCCGCGCGGTCCGAGTTCCACCAGGTTGTAGTTGCGCTCGACGAACGGCACCATGCGCAGCAGCATCATGTCGCGGGCGCGCGGCGTGAGTTGTTCGGGCTCCATGCCGATGCTGCGAATCAGGAAATCCTTCCACTCCTCCGTGGCAAACGCCTCTCGGCCCTGATAGAGCGCCGGTAGCACGTCACGCTTGGAAAGCTGTATCTCGCGCAGCGAGTCAATGCCGAACGGGCGACCATTCTTCTCTTGGGCGATGGTCGGGTCGTAGGTGAGTTCCACCTCGGCATAGAAGCCGCCTGTCAGCATGCGTTCGTTGCCATGAACCATCGCCTCGGTGATGCGGACATCCTTCAGTTGCAGGCTCGGCAAGGTGGCCACGAAGGAATCGGAGCCGGCATCGAGTCGGGCGGTGATGATGTCGATCAGCTTGACATGTCCCTTTTCCTTGGCGCGCGCCTTGAACAGCTCGTGTTCGCCGGCGCGGATGGTCTTTTCTCCCAACTGGCGTTCGACAATCTTCAGACCCTCGGCGATTTCTTCCTCATCGACCGAAGCGCAATAGCGGCCCAGCAGAAACTCGGCCACATAGGTAGGAACCGGATACTGCCCCTTGAATTTGCGCACGAGGTCCTTGCGCACAACGTAGCCTTCGAAGGCTTTGGTGGCAATCGTATCGATGGGGTCCAGTGCCTGGCTCATGAGGTCAGTTTCCAAGTTTGGTGGGCAGTGCATGAATGACCTGCCCCGAAGCATCAAGCAAGACAATTTCCGCATTCTTGCCGATGTCGCCATCGTCTTCAAGGAAGACCGTCACCTTGCCGCCGGGTGTGGTTTCGCGCGCCTGCTTGTCCGCCAGGAGTGACGTATTCGCGTCGGACTGGCTGGTGCGGACATCGACACGCACCCCTGCACAACTGCCGCCGACCGACACGCGGCACTTCGCCCCGGTCCATTTGGCTTCCAGCAGTCTGGCCGAACCGCCCGCCGGATTTGCGGCCTGCACGCGCAGCACCGGGGTCACCATTTCCTGTAGCGATACGCCACCGTGGGAATACTCGATGCCTGCGCGGAAGCTGCCGGCGCCGGGCGGGCTGGCCATCATCACGGCCGGGTTCCAGTGCCACTTGAACGCCTGCGCATCGGTCTGGGCATCGGCCTTCAACGCAGCGCATCGGCTCCACCGGGTTTCGGCCAGAAACGCTTTCAGTTCGACCTTCGGCAGGCCATTGGGCACCAGCAGCCAGCCGTGATCGGTCACCACCACCACCTCTGTCCAGCCGGCCTTGAGCAGTGCACCGATCCGGCTGACCAGATCGCGGACTTCCGTGTCAACGCTGCGAGCGAGTTTCCAGCCCTCCGTGTGACCGCGCTTGTCGAGCGCGCCGGCTTCCGTCCAGGCCGAACCGGCAGGGTCGCCGGTTTCGTCTGATCCAAGGACCTGCCACCCACGTTCCTTCAAGGCGGACACAAAACGGTCCTGCGTCAGGAGTTGCCCCGTCGACAGCAGCCGTGTGGCGAACTCGTCGCTTGCGTCACACCCCCGAACCGCGTCCGCGATGGGCGACGCTGCGGGCTTGGCAGTCGCCGTCACCGACGGAATGGCCGACCACTCCCAGTCCTGCGTGGACTCAATGCCCGCCGCCGCCAGCTTCCCGGCCAACTGCTGGGCCACGTCCATTCGCAGTCCGTCGGCAAAAACGACGAGACGCCCCGCTACCCTTTCAATCGGTCCGGCGCGCCTGGGGACCGACTGCCCGCTGGCGTGAATCAGGTGTTGCAGGTGGCGGGCGGTATTCTCAAGCCAAGGCAGATAGACGGCGCGCAGCGTCCCCAGCACCGCAGCATGCTGCTCCGGTGAGCCGCAGGCCGCCATGGTCGCCAGAGCCGCGGCATCGACGCGCCAGCCGTCGCTGGCATAAAACGCCGCATACGCCGCCGGGGTCGGCGCACCGGGGGCGGTCTGACACAGAACGGCCAGTTGCGCCAGCGGTGCCAGCGCCGTCGCCAGCGGACTGAGTCCCAGCTTCTGCCAAGCGTAAGCGCGGCGAAAAGCGTGTTGCGTTTCAAGCTCGGCCACTCGCCGGATCACCTCGTGCTGCGGCCGATCGACCAGCGACTCCAGCGCCTGCTGCAGCGCCCGTTCTTCGCTCTCGTTGATGTTCGGCCAGACCTCGGCGGAGTCGAACATGTCTGTGTTTTTCGGTGCGGCGCGCTGCAGCCATTCCACGATGCCGGGATAATTCGTCGGCGCCTCGGCAAAGCGCTGCCAGACCTTGCTCCAGTAATTCACCCGTGCAGCGAGCAAGCCCGCCGCCTTCAGTGGACCGTCCTTGACCGGATCAAAGCCCGCATCGCTCTTGCACTGCTGGCAGAAGGCCTTCCATTCAGCGGCCGAGCGGCGCTTCTTGAACGACTCAGGATCGCTCAGCCAGCGCAGCAGCAGTCCGGTCGCGTCCGGCGCCAGCAGCCCGTTGAAGAACTCGGCATCGAGCCGCCGGCCCTGCAACTGGGCAACCGGTTGCGCCATCAGCGAGGGTAGCGCACCGGCCAGTGCATCGAGCGTCGCCTGGTCTTTGGCCACATCGAGATCAAGACCGCCATGTTTGGAAACCAGAAAGCCGAAGGGCGTCCATTCCTTGCCGTTTACGTGCAGCCACATCACGCCGCGATACTGCAACTCGACCAGGGCGGCAAGTTCCTGCGGGCATTCCTCCGCTGCGCGCAGCTTCTCGCGGCTGATGCCCGGCAGATACAGAATCGGCGCGGTGCCCGCCGGCGGCGCACCGTCAACGACGCGCGCCTCGATGCAGCGCAGCCACAGCGCCGGCCCCCAGCGCTTTGCCGGGGCATAAGTGCCGAGCACAAACAGCTCCGGCAGCATCGCCTGCAGCGCCGGCAAGACACCTTCCCACAAGCGATCGGGATCGGTCCACAGTACCGCGCAAGGCGCGACTTGATCGCCGGCGGCAAAGGACTGAGCGGTTGTACTCAGCGCGGCCACAACACGCTGCCCGAGTGTCTGGGTCATGCCGATCCTTCGATGCTGTCAGTCTGGCTGGCCTGCAGCCGCTGCCGCGCCAGGCGCACGGCCTCATGCAACTTCTTCACCAGTTGTTTCCTGGGCAGCAGCTTGGTCAGGTAGCTGGCCAGATGGATGCCGCTCTCTTGCAGGTCCATCAGCTCCACATGTTCATCGCTCTTACCCGCGCACAGGATCATGCCCAGGGGCTCGGCTTCGTCGGGCTCACATTCGTAGCGTTTGAGCCAGCTCAGGTAGAGCTCCATCTGGCCTTTGTCCGCCGCCTCGAAGTCGCCGACCTTCAGCTCGATGGCCACCAGCCGGCGCAGCTTGCGGTGATAGAAAAGCAGGTCGAGGTAGTAGTCGCGGCCATCGATCTGCATCCGCTTCTGCCGGGCGACGAAGCAAAAGCCCACCCCGATTTCGAGCATGAAGGCCTCGATCTCGCGCAGGATCGCCGCCTCCAGGTCTTTCTCGGCATAGGTGTCCTGCAGGCCCAGAAATTCCAGCAAATACGGGTCGCGAAATACCAGGTCCGGCGACAGCTTGTCGTCCTCGCGCAGCTTCTTCAGCTCGGCCGCGATCAGCTTGTCGGGCTTCTTCGACAGAGCCGTACGCTCGAACAGCATGGCCTGAATCTTCTGGTGCAGGGTGCGCGTAGTCCAGCGCTCGACGCGGCACATCTCGGCGTAGAAATCCCGCTTGAGCGGGTCGTCCAGGTAGATGATGCGGCGCAGATGCGTCCAGCTCAACTGTGCACTCAGTGCGTGCACGATCTGGCTGTCGGGGAAGGTCTCGGCAAAACGCACCATGTTGAACAGGTTGCGCGCCGTGAACCCGCGGCCAAATTCCTCGGACAATTTTGCACTCACCGCGTGCACTATCTGCTCGCCGTACTCTGCCCGTTTCTGCTTCAGAATGTCGGTAAGGATGCGCTGGCCGATCTGCCAGTACAGTAGCACCAAGGCCGAGTTGATGCCCTGCGCCACGGTCTGGCGCGTGGCCACAATCAGCTCGCGCAGCGCAGCCAGCAGGGCGGCCGGGCTGGCAGTGGCCGGCGGCAATTCAGCGCTGGCTTCCAGCAGCCCGGCCTTGCCTGTGCGCTTGTCGGCAGTCTCGCCAAGTGCTGCAGTGCCGCTCTTCTTCGAGTTCACTGGCGGACGGCCTGCACGGCTTGTTTGGCGAGAAGGCTGACTTGATCGCCAGCGACATAGGGCTGAGCCGTTGTTGTTAGGGCGGCGATGACATGTTGCGCAAGGGTCTGGCTCATGCGCTCTTCCAAAACGGCACAAAGGCCAATAGCTGTCGCAGCCCGCGTTCATCCGCTTGGCGGGCGGCCGGTTCGCCCCAATGTTTCAATCTCATGCTTCAGACTCCAGAGATTTGTAGGCGACTAGCGACGTAGATGGTACGGCCGCCCGCACCACCGAATACGGTTGGAGCAGTCAAGGTCTCGGGCAGGCTCTCCGCCGCTCCACCAATGGCCACAGCCAATTGTGGGTAGACAGTTGAGAATTCGCCGGACACCTCATCCATCCACGCGGGTCTTGGGTCAAGCTGCTCGCGCAGGATGCGGAATCCCTTGACCTCAACCATTCCCTGGCCCAAGGTCTTCATCATAGGTAGCGTTGAACTGCCACCGGTAAGCACTACATGCAGGCGAACACCATCTATGGCAAGCCAGCTCAAATAACTGTCGTCCACCGCCTGCAGAGCCTTCTTGAATCCTTCGTCGATTGCCTGGGTGAATCGCTTCATCGTTTCATCGGCCAGAAACTCGTCAACCGTGACGTCTCCCACCGTACCGTCGGCCAATGCGTACTCAACTTTTCCTGTCTTGAAAAGCACTTCTTTCAAGCCTCGAATGCGACGGCCCAGATCGGCCAGGATCATTCGCCCCGAGTTATCGGTTGTGTCCACAGACTCTTTGCGCGCAATGAAAACGCGCAACATGCTGTCGACCTTGTCACCTGCTTGCATCAGGCCTTGTATCGAAGCAGGAATCTGGAAGACCCGTGGTGCATCTTCTTCGTTGTCGGACATTCGAACCGATACGAACAACCCGAAGTCGGTCGTGCCCGCGCCAATATCTACAACCATGAATGCCTCACGAAAATTTTGCCTGTCTCCGATGACTCCGGCTGCTACAGCCACTGGCTCAGGAACGCCGACATCGATCAGGTAGTCAGGGCGCTTGCCCAACATCTTGATCTGTTCGACAACGGTTTTCAGTTGACCAATGTCAATACCACCGGCCCAGTGTCCACTGAACGTGTCAGCCAGGATTTGTGACTCTGCGAGCATCGAGCGCATGAGGTTATCTGCCCATTGCTCCTGCGCCGCATCCGGCCAGCATGGGCGAGCGAAGCGTCTCTTCGCGTAGCGGTCAGTCGCCTTTCCGCCTACTTCGTGTTCGCCCAGTGCGGTGACCGCCATATCTGTCAAGTAGGCGAGGTAAACTCGGATCATGTCTCCCTGGGTCAGCTTATGGTCCGTGGGATTCAGCGTCCGCTGCAGCAGGCACGCCTCGCCATCAAGATTACCTTCTCGGCGCAGGCTTAGCCACGCCTTAATGGAATCAAGACGCTCGCGACCGGAGTCGATCAGGTCCTGGCTGCGGTCAATCGCTTCAAAGCCAAAATAGGCGATGCCGTCGTCACTGATAAATACGGAAGACGGCAAGGTATAGCCGTTGCGCCCAGCTGCAGCACCCAACTCCAGGTCGATATGCCTGTTCGGGGCCACAGACGCAAAGGCTTTGGACATCGCTGTGCCAAAATCAAGGCACAGCAATACTTCGGGGTCACTGGGCGCGTCACGCGCTAGCGAGTCGAGCACAAGCTCTACTGTCGGCGGCGGTGGCACGGTTTCGATAATCGGCGGTTCGGCAGTATCTGGGGGCAAGATCACATCGCTTCCGTCACTCAGCGCCACTATCGCGCGCCGCAATGCCTGGCGCTCCAGAGACGACATGATCCCGATGGTTTGCTCGCGCTCCACACGCTCCATCAGACTTGCCAGCAATGTGGCGGCGGTCTTGTTGTCCACTTGGTCTCCCTCAGTTCGGTTTGTTGTTCTTTGCAGATGCGTTCGTCAGTCGACGAGCCCTTTTGTCACCACCGCGCCAATGGTGCCGTCGACGCGCTTGCGGACAATGGCGGGCTGCCTGACCGTCATTCGCTGTCTAGGCGAATTCCCGACAACGTTGAAGAACTTGGTCGACATTTCAACTTCATCACCAGTCGCGCCGTACAGGTCCAGCCCACGCAGGATGGCTGCTTGCTCAACCTGCACCGCCAGAACCTGAACACGGTCCAGGAGTTCTCGCGTTGCCGATGCCAATACCGGTTCGAAAATCTCAAGGTTCGACACCAATGGCTCGTGCAGACTGTCGCGCAGCGCCCGCGCCTGTCTGGCTGCTTGTAGCGCGAGGCCTATGCTCTCGTCCGCATTGCTCGCCGCAACTTCAATGGCGGCGTCGCTAGCTTGACGCACAACGCGCACTCGGCCACGTTCGAGCCAGTCGCGCACATCCTCTGGCAGTTCAGGGTGCCGGGCGGCCAGCTGTCGCGCCACGGTGCGAGCCCGCTCGGGGTGGTTGCACAGAATGTCCAGTTGGCCCAAAAGCGCCTGATCACATTGCCCTTGCCGCCCGAGAAGCAACAACGCTTCAGTCACGTCAGTAGTCAGCCGCTCCAGCGGTTTCTTCAGATCAACCGGCCATGAGCTACCGCCGCAAAGCTTTCGGCAATACTCGACCACTCGATACATCGCAGGATCGGCCACCACTGAAATGCGTGTGCGTACCATGTCGTGCACCGCCAGCAGCGCTTCTTTGGATAGATCGACCTGCACTTTTTCTTCCTGCGGACGGCCTACCGCTGCGAGCGGCGCCGACACCAACGCATACACGGACTTACCCAAATCGTCGCCAGCCTCAAGCTCACTTTCTAGCAAAGCCGCACGCAGAGCAGTCAGCGTTCGAGTCAACCGCCGGGCGACCGTATCCCCGGGAGATTCCGTGCCAGGTCGTAACCGTTCAAACGCCGTCGCCAGTCGCCTCAAGGCATCGGCCAAACTGCCGGCACTCGCCAGCAATGCCGAAACCATCTCACCGCGCGGTTTTTCGCCGGTCTCTTCCTCGGCGATCGCGTTGGCCAAATAGTCGTGCAACCAGTCGGCGGACATCAGTGAACACGCACGGGCAAGATTCAGTCGATCATCCGCCTCATTCAGCAGTTGCATCGATGGCAACTGCTCAAGGAATGCCGGCTGCAAGTCCTTGGCAATGTCGGCTGCCCAGCGCTTGACGACTTGGCCCAAGCGTATGCTTTCGGCGATGGCCAGGAGCCGGTGCACGGGGAGTTCGGCATTGAACACCTGATCAAGCAAGTGGGAGCGGCCAGCCTTCACAGCGGCGTCATCGGCCCGCTTGGGTAGAAGCTTGGCGGTGATCAATGCCGTAAGCGCGGCACTGCGCCTTTCGGGCGACGTGTCTGCGGCCGCGAACACCGGCATCGCCGCGTCAGCCGAAATTTTGAGCGTCTCGGCTTCAGGCGCAGGCGGGATCGTGGCCGTCATTGGTGTGTTCCCGCGAAGCAGGTGTCGAGTTTGGTTCGGGTACCCATCGCCTTAACGTTTGCGACCACGGTTCAGCCTCCCTTTTCCTTGCGTTTGAATTCATTGCTGTAGTGGCAGTTGTTCCAGCGGTTGCCGTCCGGTTCCTTGCCGACACCGGCGAAGTCCGGCGTCTTCTCGTCCCAGCCCCAGAACCAGGGGTACTCGGCCTTGGGGCGGGTGGGTTCCTTGCCGCGGTCCTTGTCCCACTTGATGTTGGGCTTGGCGCGCAGCACGCCGGCACCCTTCTTGCCGCCGGGAATGTCGCACGCCATGAACGGGCGGATGTTCATGCGCACGCCGTCGTTCAGGTCCGGCTGCCAGCCGATGGCCTGTTGCGACAGCGGCTTCCAGCGCACGAACAGGTCGAACGGCGGCTCGCCATCGAGGATGAGCTTGAGCGTGGCCTGCAGGTTCTTCGCCGCCTGCAGGCGCGCATCGCTGCCCGACTCGCCGGCGTCCACCGCCGCTTGCTGCCGGCGGATCCAGTCGCCCAGGTAGGCGTAGGTCAGCTTTTCCAGGTTGGCGTGGGTGAGCCTGTGATAGTTCACCAGCGCGCTGAAGCCGCTCTTGTGGCCGTCCCAGATGTGCCAGATGAACGGGCGATTCTGGAACAGCTTGCAGTGCTGTTCGAAGAAGGCGTTGCGCAGCCAGTCTTCCAGCGAGGCGCCCGCGCTATCGACCTGCGCCAGCAGTTCCTGCTGCCGGGACGCGCTCCATTCCTTGCCGTAAGCCCGGGCGAGCAGATCACGCAGGCGCTCGGCGGCCGCGGCTTCACCTTTGGTGGGGCTGATCGGCACGATGCCATCGGGATCCGCAAAGGCTTCAAGACCGTCCGGGTCGAGGGCGGGGCAATCGGGAAAGCTGGAGCCGGTCTGGCGCGGCCATTGGTAGCCGAGCAGGCGGGCGACGGCAACATGCAAGGGCTGATCCGAGTCTTTGGGGTGGCCGTTGTATAGCCACTGGGTCGGGTCGCTCGAAAACGGTTTGGGCAACCCGTCCGGATACTTATCATTTGCCACGCCGTCCCAATGTTCAAGCTTGAATGCCACCTTAGCCAAGGTAGCGCTTGTAACGCTGACCTTTTGATCAATCTTTCTTAGTTCGCGGAGGTAGTCTGGTGAGCTAACGTACGCCCACAGCGCAGTCAGATGCTTCTCGCTTTTTGGTATTAAGACGGCTGTATTGTTGTCGAACGCTTCGCCAAAATAGAGAGTACAAGGGAGATGACGCATCTGGCGAATCAATATCCCGCGCTTACTCCATGCGCCTTGACCGTCCTTTCTCGCGCCGGGGATCTCATCGATAGGCCCGTGCCCATTATGCCAACGGAGCAGGTTATTACGCCCCGAAAAGTGGGAGGTCTCATCACACGCCCCACAAAACGGAATCCACTCTGCTGTAATTGCATCCTTTTCCCAATGACGGAATTGCATTCTGTCAGAGTCCCCCGTCGTTAGTCCGTGATAAGCTGTTGCGTGACTCTGAATGAGTGAATAACTAGGCTCCCGATTGATTACGATCCGCGAGTCCGGATTCTTACTCTGGTGGGATTGCCTAAGCAATACCGGACCCTCGACCTGCATGGCACTAAAGCCGTCTGGGGACTCTTCGTTGCCGGCAATGCTTGCAGTGTGAATTCCAGATGAAAGAAATTCTCCCTTTGCAGTGGGCTCCTTGATGCCACTTGTTTCGAACCCCGCAAAGAGGACTCCGCTTGTAGGTTCAACCCTAGAAATCGTAGTAAGTGCAGTAGTCGCAGCCCACCAATTCATATCTCGAAACGCGTTGGCACCTAGGAGCACGACCGAATTCCACGTCTGCTCGCCAAGTAGCCGCTCTCGAAACTTTCGATAGGTACCTAGAAAGAGCCAGCTCTGAGGTGAAACGATAGACGTAGTTCCGCCGCCGTCGCAAAACCGCAAGCACCTATCAATGAAGCAGGTAGCAAGATCTGCTTTTGCATCAGAATAATGGCGGCCACAATATTCCTTTAGTCCTTCGTTCTGCTTGCCTCTACCTAGGTAAGGTACGTTGGTCGCAACGAGAGCAAACTTTCCTGCCAGAATCTCAGCGGCCTTTGCCAAGCCGCAAGCCGAGACACCAATTTCACGCGTCGTATCGTTCCCGTGTTCACGCGCCATTGCCTGCTGCAAGAGCGGCTGCAATTCATGAAACTCCGCCTCAAGCAGGTCACCTTCGGATGCCATTGGATCTATCAGGCTACCGATCTCGGGTGCGTCCTTAAAGAGTTGAAAGAGGCGGGCCATGCCGCGCTCAAGACGCTCGTCGCAGCCGGCCAGCTTCAACCAGTCCGCTCGCTTCGCGTTCGGCGCAAGGCCTGAGCACGCGATGTTCATGGCCGGTAACACGCTGTGGCCCACTCGCCGCCACGCCGCCAGCGCCAAATTAAACGCGCCGATTTGGGTACACCGCGGGTCCAACTCCAAGCCGAACAGGTTGTCGCCGACCACGGCCGCCGCCGCATCAGCTTCGCCCAAGCCTTCTTCCGCGATGCGGAGCGCTACCACGCGCTCGAACATGGCCACCACGAAGTGCCCGCTGCCCATGCAGGGGTCCAGGCATTTCAACTCCTTGGCAGTCCGCGGCCAGCCGGCGAAGGTGCCGGCCGCAGGCGCCCAAGTGCCGTCATCCCCCCGGCTGAAACGCAGATACGCCCAAGGGCAACCCGGCAAGGCCACCGCCTCCCGCAGCTCGGCTTCGCTCTCCGCCGTCCTGGCCAGCTCAGGCCTGGCCGCCAGCACCTTACCCGCGTGCCAGGCCCCCAGCGTGTTGTCGAGCAGGAAGTCGACCATGTAGTCTTCGGTGAACAACTGCGTGACAGCCGGCAGCTCGTCGGCGCCGATCTTGTTGCCGGCGGCGTTGACCTCGTCCTTCTTCTCGGCCTGCCAGAACTGGTAGCACCAGCCCAGGCTGTCGCTGGCGGTGAAGACCTCCACGGCTAAGCCGGTCACCAGGGCGATCAGCGGTTGGCGGTCGTTGACGGCCAGCTCGACGGCGCCGGCGGGGTCGTCGGCGCGGAAGATCTCGGGCAGTTCCTTGGCGGCAAAGCGGGCCGCCACGGCCCAGGCATCCTTCAGGCCGACCGAGGGTGCCAGCTCCTCGCAGTCGTCCAGCGACACCGCCACGCCGTGCTCGGGCGAGATCAGCAGGTTGTTTTCCAGCAGGTAGCGGGCGAACAGCAGCCGGTGCCATTGGTCGTAGGCCAGCTTCTCGGTCAGGTGCTTGATCTCGTAGGCGCCGGGCTTGTGCCGGCTTTCGCCGTCGCCCAGCTGCTTGGCCTGGGCGCGCAACTGGCGCCGCAGTGCGCGTGCGGCCTCGTCCATGTGGCGGTAGGGGTCGGGCTCGTGCACGGCCAGCGCTTCCAGCGCATGGCGGGCGCCGGCTTCGGCGATCTTGCGCGCCTGGCGGATGGCGCTTTCGAGCTGGCGGCGCAGCGGGGTGGGCAGGCTGCTCACAGGATCACCGGGCCTTTTTCGAGCTTGCTCATGACCTGCTGGCGCACGCCAGCCAGCCACTGGTCCAGCTCTTCGGGGGTCTTGATGACGGCAGCGGGCAGCGGCACGCGCACGGCGTCGGGCGTGGCCAGCTTGCCGGCCTCTTCCAATGCACGGGCAAAGCGCTGCGGCACGGCGTCCAGCAGGTTGCGGCGGTCGGTCAGGCTGCGTGCAGTCAGGGCTGCCAGGATCTCGTCATCCGTGCCGATGGCGGCCTTGGGCGGTGGCGAGAGTTGGCAGGCCGTGGCGATGGTGGCGCGCTGCTCGTCGGTTCGGCCGGCCCAGACGGGCGATGCGGCCAGCTTGGCTTCACCCTTGCTGAACGCGGCGGCCAGGTCATCCTGCAGTTTGCCGAGTGCCAGGCGCAAGGCCGTGGCGAGCTGCTTGGTCAGCTCGGGCACCGGGTCGGGCTCAGCCAGCAAGGAGCGGCCTTCGGTGATGGCGGCGATGGAAACGGCAGTGGCTTCGGCCTCGGGCAGGCCTGCGGCAAAGCGCTGGAAGTCTTGCAGCCGCTCCCACGCGGGCCAGCGCTTGGTGATGGCGTCGCCGCTCTTTTTCCACGCCACCAGCTTGGCGGCCAGGTCGTCCTTCTGTTCGTGGATCTGCAGCAACTGGGCATTGCCGCTGAGCATCTGCAGCGCTGTCACCGCCCGGGTGTCGGGTTCCTCGGGGCGCGGCGCGGCACCACCGGCGGACGCCGCCAGGGCCAACAGCTTGTTCAGCGCCAGTGCCGCTGCCTCGGACTCTTTGCCGTTCTGCGTGGTGATCCCGGCCTTCTGGAACAGCGCTTTCAGGTTCAGCCGCTGCTGCACGTCCAGCGGCGGCACGTCCACGTAGAAGCTGGCAGTGCCCAGCTGGTTCTGCGGCAGCGACGCGTTCACGGGCTGGCCGTTGACGGTGGCGCGCAGGTTGCCGGCCACCAGCATCACGTACAGCGCCCCGTCGATGGCGTCTTGCGGCCAGCCATACGGTGCGCGCTTGAAGTTGTCGCGCAGGTCCTTGCCCTTCTTGCCGGCGCCGATGAATTCGAGCACCCGGCGGCTGACCGGGTGCTGCGTCGGGTTGCCCTGAAAGCCCACCTGCGACAGTGCGGCCACGTCGCCGGCACGGGCCTTGGCGACCACCTGGCCCCAGCTGGCATGGTCGGCCTCGGAAAACTGCGGGAAGAGGCGCACCAGCGCGCTGTCGGCCGAGTCCTGCACCTTGTCGGCCAGCTCGATGCCGTTGGCCTCCTGCCCGCCACCGAGGAACACCTTGGCACCGCCAATCACCTGGCCCAGCAATTCCTGGATGCGATGCTGCGCCACGGCCAGATGCGTCTCGACGGCCTTGCGGGGTTCGATGGTTTCGGGGCCGCCCGTCATGCCGTGGGCGTCCAGTGTTTCTTGCGCGGCGATCTGCGAGGCGATGGCCTGCTTCAGCTCTTCGTGGTGCAGGCGCGGCAGGTAGCCGAAGAGCATCGGGCTGTCGACACCGGCGGCGCGCGCGTCGTTCAGCACCGACTTCTCGTCGTCGCTCCAGCCGTCGCGCAACCACAGCGTGACGTCGTCCTTGTCCGTGGCGGGCCGGGCGGACGACAGCTCGGAGACCAGCTTGCGCGAGGTGCCCGAGTGGCCTTGCTGCAGCGACACGGGCTTGAGCGCCTGCCGGAGACCGTCGCGCAGGAGCTCCGCCCGCTTGCCGTTGATACGTGGGTCGTCGTTGAGGGCGGAAGTGCGACGGCGGTTGAACTCGTGCGTCCACACGGCGCCCTCACGGGTCTGCAGGCGGTACTCGGTTTCCACCGCCATCAGCTGGCCGGTCTCGACGAGGTGCTTGAGCTGCTTGGGGACTTGCTGCTCCAGCCTCGGGCGGTCGGTCTTCAGATCGCAGACGAGCAGGTCCACCAAGGTTTCGGCGGTCGCGCGCACGCCGTCGTCGGCACCCGGCGTGCGCGGCAGCTTGCCGATCAGGAAGATCAGCGCGCACAGGCTGGAACGTAGATCACCGTCGGCCGAGCCATCGCGCTGCTTGCGGATGATCTCGTCGTACTCACGCTCCAGCTCGCCGGAGTTGAGCAGGTCGGTGGAAATCTGGTCGTAAATGAAGTCGGCCGGCACCACCGTGCCCACGGCCGCTGCTGCCGTTTGACGCGTGGCCTCGAAGACGATCTGTAACTGCGAGCGCAGTTGGGCCTTGGTGCCGGAGTGGTCGGTGTTGCGCAGGACCTTTTCCCAAAACCGCCTGCGGGTGGGCAGCAGCGGGTAGTCGGCGACGAAGAACCTGTCGTCTTCGTGCGTGGCGGCCAGGCGTGTGCTTTGCAGGTGGCGGGCCAGTTCGCCCTGGTTTGCCGCCATGCACTGGCCGATGGCCGACTCTTGCTCTGGCTTCTTGCGCAGGACGGTCTTGCGGATGACGCTCTCGACGTCGGTGTCGGAGAGCTGCACCTTGACCGCAAAGCGCGCTTGGAGGCGCTGCAGGGCGGGCGTGGCGCTGTGCAAAGCGGACTGGCCGGTGCCCACCAGAAGGAGGCGGCTGCCGAGATCGGTGCAGACGTGCTCGGCGATTTCCTGAACGTCATTTGCCCGTTGGATCCTCTCGCCGATGAACTGCTGGATTTCGTCCACGACCAGCAGCGTGCAAGGGATCTGCCCACCATGGCCGAAGATCTGCTTGACGATGTCGAGCGCATCGTCAACGGTGGGCGAGTTGTTGTCCTTGAACTGGTCGCGGATGGCTGCCTGGGCGTTGGCGGCGGTCGCGTATTTGGGCTCGGCTGTGACGAGCGCGTCGGCCAGGGGCACCGACAATTTCAGACTCAGGACTTCGCGGCCAAGCTCGCGGTTCTGTTGCTTCAGTGCCGCCTCGACCGTCGCCTCCAGCCCGGAGGAACGCAGCCACAGGATGAACCGGGCCTGGGCCAGGTTCTCGGGCAGGCCGGCTGCCCGCAGCACCAACTGAATGAACGCGAGGCGGACGTTGTCCATGGAGCCCGCGCCGAGGGTGCCGGCGGCAGCGCGCAAGCCGCCCAGCGGCCTCGATCGATTGCTCAGTTCGGTGAGCAGGCTGGCGATTTCCGCCGGCAGCGTGACGAGCGAACGTGCGGTGGCTCCGTCGGCAAAGCGGTAGTCCTCCCAAAGGTAGCGCAGCACCTTGACTAGATGGGACTTGCCGCTGCCGAAGAAGCCGCTGACCCAGACGGCGTTCTGCTCCGCCTTGCCCAAGCCGCCAAGGTAGGCATTGAGAATCCGCTCCATGCCGCGGGCGTATTCGCCATCACAGACAAAGTTCTGCAACTCGAAGCGCAGCGTCTTGATCTGACCCGCGTCATGGCCAATCTCGGAGACCTTGGAGACCCCGTTGTTGAGCAGCTCAAGCGTGGTCGGATCGCGGAAGTAGAGGTCGCGGTTTGTCATGGCTTGATGAAGCTCTCCGCAGAAGTGATGGGGACAGCCATGTAGTTGAAGCCGTCGCGCGCGTCCATGAAGCGGTAGACATTGCCGGCGTACTCGCCAGGGAACAGGACGAGCAGGCGGCCACGAACGCTGTCTTCAACACGCTCGATAAGGCTGGATACGCGGATGAAGTCGAACAAGGTCGCCAGGCCTGTAACGGCGACGACGCTGTCGGCAGCCGCGTCTTCAGATCCGCATGCTTGGCGTACGCGTTCAACAGCCAGGTCTTCGATCTCGCTGTTGGCGCTGAAGTACTCCGGCTCGGCAAAGATGGCCTCGCGGTATTCGTGGGCTGCAATCCACTGCGGAAGCAGGTTCGTAAGGTCAACGGCAATCCATCCGTGGTTGGCCTCCAGCGTGATCGCTTCGAATTGCGGCAGGCGCGCCCGCACGCGCCGCTCTTCAGCCGGCGGATAAACGGCGAACCAGACACGCTGTTTGCCAGACATGCTGGCCGACCAGGGCAGGCGAACCTGGCGCGCGTAGTTGGAGACAAGACGGTCGATCGCACTCATGCGGCGGGGCCTTGAAGGTCAGCGAACAAGGGGAAGTTCAGCTCGACCACCTCACCCACGGCGCGCAGGTTCAGAAGTCCGGCCCGGTGCGCTTCCTTCGCCATGGCGCGGGCACGGTCGGCGCCGAGGTCGAGGAGTCGGACCCAGGGGTTGCAGAAAACGGCAGCGCCGTGATAGCCCGCAAGCTGCCCGAGGAACAGGGCCATGGTGACGGACACGGCTGTCGGTTTGACTTGCTGACGGACCTTCTTGATATGCCCCGTGAGGTGACCGGACTGGGTCCAGGAGGACGCTGCATTCCGGGTGGCGGTCTTGAGGCTGGCGTCGGAATACTGATTCGGAAACGCGGCCTCAAACGCCTGTACCAGGCTGGCCCTTTCGACGCGGTCGCCCACGCTTGCATCCAGTACCGGGTGAGTCGTGGATCGGAGGAGTGGATCCCGAGACCATGCAACCTGCACCGCCAGCAACGGCAGGCTTGCTCCAAGGTCGATGTCCTGGAGCCTACGCAGGAGCGCGAATATGAGGATGGACTCGTCGAGCGCATACAGCTCACGCAGATGCCGCAGCGTCTTCTGACGAGTGCTGTCGGTCCTCTTGCCCAGCACGTTTCGCTGCAGGATGGCGGCTCGGTAGTCGACTGAACTGGAGCCGAGAGGAACTGCGGCGAGCACCACACCGAGCTCAGCCAGCATCATGGTGCGGCTGATATGCGCGCCGCCGGACGAGAACTTGAGGCCGAATTTCTCCAGAATTGGAGAGGGCACCGGAAATCCTGGCGACTGAACGCTAACTTCGGAACGGGTCATGCCGACATTCTAGCGAGGAGCGGCGCCCCCGGATACAGGAGGCACAGCAGAGTCAGCCGTCAGGTTTCCTTCGTCAACATCGGTCCCTCGCCGCTACCAAAACCTCACCTGCTGCCCGCCCACGCCCCTCCAGAAACGGCGCCATCAGATCCTTCAAGGTCAGATGCGCCAGTTGCTTGCCCGCCAGGATGTCTTCCACGATGGCCGGCGCCAGCAGCGCCAACCGCACCACATGACTGACCAAGGATGGTCCAAATCAAAGGCGCTGGGACGGACTACCGATACCGGGCACGCGTCCTGCGCAGCCAAGTCGCGGAGGCGATCGCCGAATCCGTGCGCAACATCGACTACGGGAACTTCAAGAATCAGGTGACCGAGAACGATCGGCACGACGCCTACTTTGAGGGGTGGCGCGTCATGAACAGTTTCCCGGAGCGCAAGGGCAGAAAGTAGCACGAGCAGGAATCCTGCTTGACGCCGGCACTTGCTGGGAAAATGCACTGCCGGACAACGGCACACGACCAGCTCGGACTTGACCAAGTGTTGCCGTTGGGGCGATCTCCGTGTTGCCCAAGTGAGCGACCGCGAGGCTATCACCGGCACCTCGTTTGCCTTTGGCCCATCGATCTGGATTGATCAAACTTGCCTACCATTTGCTTACCAGAAGGCCGAGCAACAAAAAGGCCGCTCTCGAAAGCGGCCTAAGTGCTTGATTCTTTGGCTCCCCGACCTGGGCTCGAACCAGGGACCTACGGATTAACAGTCCGACGCTCTACCGACTGAGCTATCGAGGAACGTGCGGGCAGGATCTTAGACATTCGCGTGCCGCCCGTCAAGACTGACCTGTCGGCCAGGGCCAGTGATGCGATAATGGCGCGAGGCTCCACCCGACCTCTGCTGGGGGACGCATGGCAACCATACTCATCATCACCGACCGGGCCGATGATTTGGCCACAGTCGATCACGTGCTTGCCACACGGCACAGGCTGCGAGTTGCCGCCTCGCTGCAACAGGCGCTGCAGTTCACCGCAGATGCGCCCCGCCCCGATCTGGTCCTGCTCGATGCACCGATGGCGGCGATCGACCGCCGTCCGTTTCTTGATCGCCTGCGGCAGTGCGCGGCCAGCGCAGCCACCCCGATCATCGTCATCAGCTCGGGCGGGGGCGCCGACGAAGCGAGCTGGCTCGAGCAGGGAGCTGACGATTACCTGCAGCGGCCGCTGCGACCGGCGACCGTCGCCGCGCGGGTCGGCATTCAGCTCGAGCTGCAGTCGGCTCGCGCCCGACTGCTGGATCAGGATCGAAGCCTGACGGCGGAAGTCGCCCGCCGACTGGCGGACAACCTCCTGATCCAGGATGCTGGCATTCGCGCACTGGCCCGGCTGGCCGAGGTTCGCGATCCGGAAACCGGCAACCACCTGCGTCGCACACAGCGCTACGTCCGCATCCTGGCCGAAGAGCTCAGCGGCCATCCACGGTTTGCTGCCTTTCTGACGCGGCAGAACACCGAGCTCCTCGCCAAGTCCGCACCGCTGCACGATATCGGCAAGGTCGGCATCCGCGATGAAATCCTCCTCAAGCCGGGCAGGCTGACAGCGGAGGAGCGCGAGATCATGAAGGCGCACAGTCTGCTCGGATTTCAGGCCATCCAGCAGGCGGAGCAGGACAGCGAGCAGCCTGTCGACTTCCTGCGGATGGCCAAGGAGATCACGCGCTCGCACCACGAACGATGGGATGGTTCGGGCTATCCGGACGGTCTCGCTGGCGACGCGATTCCCATCGCCGCGCGCCTGATGGCCCTTGCCGACGTCTTCGATGCGCTGATCGCCGAGAGGATCTATAAACGCCCCTTGCCGTTCGAGCAGGCCGGACGCATCATCCGCGAAGGCCGCGGCAGCCATTTCGACCCGGACATCGTCGACGCCTTCACCGCCCGAGAGGCGGACTTCATCGCCATCGCCCGTGAGCACGCGCGAGCGAGCCTGGCCGTCGCGGGCGAGCGGGTGGCAGCGGCTGTCGAACCGCCAGCGGCCGGTCGGGAGCCAGGCCGCTGGTCATGACGCAACGAGTGGTTCGCTCGCGCACGGTGCGAAGGGTGACGCCGACATGACCGTGCTGCAGCGTCATCAAGGGCGCTTTCGATTAGAATCCAGCCTTTTTTTGCACCGCCGCACGCAGTCAGGAGAGCACTACGATGACCTTGCAGAGCAAGCCCAATACCGACGACGTCCGCATCAGGGAGATCAAGGAACTGGTCCCACCGGCCCATGTCTTCCGCGAGTTCCCGGTCGGGGTACGCGCTGCGCTGACGACTTACAATACCCGCCAGAGCATCCACCGCATCCTGCACGGGGCGGATACCCGCCTGCTGGTCGTCGTCGGCCCCTGCTCGATCCACGCCGTCGACTCGGCGCTCGAGTACGCACGCCGGCTGCAGGCGGAGGTTGCGCGCTTCCAGGATGATCTGCTGCTCGTCATGCGGGTGTACTTCGAGAAGCCCCGGACAACGGTCGGCTGGAAGGGGCTGATCAACGACCCGCGGCTCGACAACAGCTTCCGGATCAATGAGGGGCTGCGCTTGGCGCGTGGCCTGCTGCTCGAGATCAACGACATGGGGCTGCCCTGCGCCACCGAATTCCTCGACACGATCACACCGCAGTACACCGCGGACCTGATTGCCTGGGGCGCGATCGGCGCCCGTACGACCGAATCGCAGGTGCACCGCGAACTGGCCTCAGGCCTCTCCTGCCCGGTCGGCTTCAAGAACGGCACCGACGGCAACATCCGCATCGCCATCGACGCGATCCGCGCCGCACAGTCACCCCATCACTTCCTGTCGGTCACCAAGGCCGGCCATTCGGCCATCGTCTCGACCGGCGGCAACGAGGATTGCCACGTCATCCTGCGCGGTGGCCGGGAACCGAACCATGACGCAACCCATGTCGAGGCCGCGTGCCGGGAGATTGCCTCGGCCGGCCTGGCGGCACGCCTGATGGTCGACGCCTCGCATGCCAACAGCAACAAGCGCTTCAAGCAGCAGATCGAGGTGGCGCGCGACGTCGCCAGCCAGGTTGCGGCGGGTGACGAGCGAATCATCGGCCTGATGCTCGAGTCCCACCTCGTCGAAGGGCGGCAGGACCTGGTGCCGGGACAGCCGCTCGAATACGGCAGGAGCATCACCGATGCCTGCCTTGGATGGGAGGATTCGCTGGCCGTCCTCGAGATCCTCGCCAAGAGCGTCCGCGACCGGCGGCTGGTCGGAGCCGCGCAGTAGTCGCAGGGCGCCGGGAGGCGGCTGGCATCGGGCCAGCGCCTGGCAGCGGCACAATGCGGAAGGGGAGGCGGGGCTCGCCGCCGGAAGCGGCTGGCGCGGTGCTTCCTGCCGAGCCGAAGGCAACCCCTAGCGGAGCTTCATTTCCTTGTACATCACGTGCTTGCGGGCTTTCGGATCGTACTTCTTGATCTCCATCTTGCCCGGCATGGTCTTCTTGTTCTTGGTCGTGGTGTAGAAGTGCCCGGTACCGGCCGTGGACTCGAGTTTGATCTTGTCGCGCATGCCTGTTCTCCCCCTCAGATCTCGCCGCGCGCGCGCAACTCGGCGAGCACGACGTCGATACCGTTCTTGTCAATGGTCCGCAAACCGGCATTCGAGACGCGCAGGCGCACCCAGCGCTTCTCGCTCTCGATCCAGAAGCGGCGATACTGCAGATTCGGCAGGAAGCGGCGCTTCGTTCTATTGTTGGCATGGGAAACGTTGTTCCCCGCCATCGGGCTCTTGCCCGTCACCTGGCAAACACGCGCCATGATCGTTGCTCCAATTGATTCAGGAAGAAAGCCCGCGATTCTAGCCGATGCAGGCAGTTGTTTTCAAGCGATTTCCACCGTACCGCTAGAGGAGCCCGCGTTCGGCAAAGGACAGCGGTGCGGCCTGTGCCGCGACGATGAAGTGATCGAGCACCCGCACCTCGACCAGCGCCAGGACCTGCTTCAGTTCGCTGGTCAACAACTCGTCGGCACGCGACGGCTCGGCGACGCCCGACGGGTGATTGTGTGCCAGGACCACTGCCGCCGCATTGTGCCACAGCGCCCGCTTGACGACCTCGCGCGGATAGACGCTGGTCTGCGTCAGGGTACCGCGGAACAGTTCCTCCGCAGCGATCAGGCGATTCTGCGCATCCAGCCAGAGGGCGACGAAGACCTCATGCTCGAGGCCGGCCAGATGCAGTCGCAGATAATCACGCACGGCGCCGGGTGAGGCAAAGGTGCTGCGCTGCTTCATTTCCTCGGTCAGTGCCCGCCGCGCCATCTCGAGAACGGCCTGCAACTGGGCATATTTCGCCGGGCCCATCCCGGGCACATCGGTGAACTCGTTGCGCCCGGCGGCGAACAGGCTGTTGAGGCTGCCGAAACGACGAATCAGGTCGCGCGCCAGGTCGACGGCGCTCGTGCCCCTGCTGCCCACACGCAGGAATATCGCCAGCAGTTCGGCATCGGAGAGCGACGCCGCGCCACGCGCGAGCAGACGCTCGCGCGGTCGCTCGTCCTCCGGCCAGTCGGTGATCGCCATCTCCGCCCCCTCCCTGCAGCTTCCTGGGCTTTCATTGTAGCGGTGTCGGCGATGCGGCAGAAGCAGTCGCGCGCGGCAGGACGGCTGCTGCCTTCACCGCCGCATCTCCAGTAGAATGTGCCGCCTGGGATCATGAACGGGCAGGCGGGCTTTGCATGGAACTGGCTGGAAAACGCATCCTTCTCGGGGTTACTGGCGGCATCGCCGCCTACAAGGCGGCCGAACTGCTTCGCCTGCTGAGCCGCGAGGGCGCCTCGGTGCAGGTGGTGATGAGTGAAGCCGCCGCACGTTTCGTCACCCCGGTCACCTTTCAGGCGCTTTCCGGGCAGCCGGTGTTCTGCGACCAGTGGGATCCACGGGTGGCGAACAACATGGCGCACATCGACCTGTCGCGCGCCGCCGATGCCGTGCTGATCGCTCCCGCTTCGGCGGACTTCATGGCCAAGATCGCGAACGGCCTCGCCGACGACCTGCTGACGACCCTGGTGCTCGCGCGCGACTGCCCGCTGCTGCTGGCACCGGCGATGAACCGGCAGATGTGGGAGAACCCGGCAACCACGCGCAACGTGGCGACGTTGCGCGCCGACGGCGTCGCCATCCTCGGTCCGGGCTGTGGCGACCAGGCCTGTGGCGAGAGCGGCCTCGGCCGGATGCTCGAAGCGCAGGACATCCTCGACGGACTGGTCGCCCACTTCCAGCCCCGTCTGCTGCCGGACGTCGACGTCCTCCTGACGGCCGGCCCGACCTTCGAGGCGATCGATCCGGTACGCGGCATCACCAACCTGTCGAGCGGCAGGATGGGTTACGCCATCGCGCGCGCGGCGCGCGAGGCGGGTGCACGGGTGACCCTGGTCTCGGGCCCGGTCCACCTGCCCTGCCCGACCGGTGTCAACCGCATCGACGTCACCAGTGCACGCGACATGCACGCCGAGGTCATGACGCATGTGGCCCGGCACGAGGTCTTCATCGCCGTTGCCGCGGTCGCGGACTACCGCCCGGCGCGGACCATCACGCAAAAGATCAAGAAGGGCGCGCAGGTGACACCACCGGCGATCGAGTTGGTGCTGAATCCGGACATTCTCGCCGAGGTCGCCGCCCTGCCCGCGCCGCCGCTGTGCGTCGGTTTCGCCGCCGAGAGCGAGCACCTCGCCGTCTACGCCGAGCAGAAGCGCCGCAGCAAGGGCATTCCGCTCATCGTCGGCAACCTGATCCAGGACGGCTTTGGTGGCGACGACAACCGGCTGATCCTGTTCGACGACGACGGCCAGCACCCCCTGGCAGCAGCTTCCAAGCTCGTGCTCGCCCGGCAACTGGTGGCGCACATCGCCGGCCTGCTGGCGAAACGCGGATGAGCGGACGCGGCCAGAAGGTGGACATCAAACTGCTCGACGCGCGCCTGCGCGAGCAGCCGCCGCACTACGCGACAGCGGGATCGGCCGGGCTCGACCTGCGCGCCTGCATCGAGCAGCCGCTCGTCATCGCACCCGGCGAGACGCGCCTGATTCCGACCGGCATCGCGATCCACCTGGCTGATCCGGGACTGGCAGCGATGATCCTGCCGCGCTCAGGCCTCGGCCACCGGCATGGCATCGTGCTCGGCAATCTGGTCGGCCTGATCGACTCCGACTACCAGGGCGAGATCATGGTGTCGACCTGGAACCGCGGGCACGAACCCTTCATGCTGCGACCGCTCGACCGATTGGCGCAACTGGTGGTGGTACCGGTGCTGCAGATGTCGTTCAACGTCGTCGACGACTTCGCCGCCAGCGCCCGTGGCGATGGCGGTTTTGGCAGCACCGGGCACGCCTGAGAGCTTGTGAAGAAATCGTCGCCAGCAGGCCGTGATGCGAGTCGCAAGCGAGCGAAAGACGAGACCTGTCAGATCGATGGGCAAGGGGTGAGCGCGTGCGCAACGCCGCAGATCGGTCGCGCAGGGGGTTGCTTCACAACCTCTGCCGCCGCTGTGCCGCCAGGCGCATGGGCACCCTCAGTCGCTGCGCCGTCGCAGCATCACGGCAGCGGCGGCGAGGAAGCCGATGAAGCAAAGCCCCGACCAGTTGGCCATCGACAGGCCGAGCAGGACCCAGTCCTTGCTCGAGCAGAAACCGGTGGCGAGAAACATCTGTGGCCACAGGGCGCCAAACCAGTCGACGATCCGCTCGATCAGCGTCGGCTCGCCGAAACCGCACTCCATACCCTCCTGCGGCAGGTATTGCAGCCAGCTCTGATAAGCCGCGGTCGCCACGCCGCCGGCCGCCACCACGGCCAACAGGATGCTCGACACGCGGGCGGCAGCGGGCAACAGTGCGCCGACCAGCGCGAGCAAGGCGATCGACAGGAAGAGGATGCGCTGAAAGATGCACAGTGGACAGGGCTGCAGGCGCATGATCTCGCCGATCGCCCAGCCGGCCAGCGTCAGACCGATTGCCGCCGCGGCCAGCAGGAGCAGGATCGTGCGCGGCGATCGCCCGACCAGGGGTTTCACCGCTCAGACCGGGACATAGCTGCGCAGGCGCAGCGACAGTTCCCGCAACTGCCGCACACCCGAGTTCTCGGCCCGCTCACACCAGTCCTGCAGCGCCTTGAGGAGGGACTCGGCTGAGACGTTCGACCGCTCCCAGAGCGCGCTCAGTTCATCGCGCATGGCGTATGCGGTCTGCAGCGCTCGACTTTCGCCCAGCATCATTTCGAGCCTGCCGCGCGCTTCCTGCGGGATCGTCCGTGAATCGGCAGCGAGCCAGCGCTTCAGGCCGCGGAAGCGCTGGCCGTGCTGCAGTCGGGCGAGTTCCTCGCGATACACCTGCTTCAGCGAGCGGGCATACTGGGCCAGCAGGTCGTAGCGGTTGGCAATCACCGCCTGCAGGGTATTGGCGTCGACCGGCCGCAGCCCTCCCAGGCGCGGTCGGGGTGCGACCCGCTTGATCTGTGCCAGGCGAAGTGCTGCCAGCATGCGGATGTAG
>WBZM01000310.1_pt1 | contig 73108 bp, 67 predicted proteins | sample 5204271 | NCBI WGS metagenome assembly WBZM01 (sample SAMN12344346, study PRJNA552823) | activated sludge metagenome | biome: Activated sludge suspended growth; feature: Nitrification reactor; material: Wastewater; isolation source: activated sludge from nitrification reactor of wastewater... | reverse complement strand
ACGAAATTGAACTGATGATCCTTCAAGGGGAGCTCCGTCGGGTTTAAAAATGCGACCTTGATAGGAAATGCCAGGATTGTTGGCAAAACTAGTTTGCATTACAAAAATTGTAAACAAAAAGAATAGTACTTTCATTGGCATGCTCATTAACATACCTAAGACACTTCTCGGTTTGACCCTTCCATATCTTTAGTTAAAAGCTACATTTGTCTCAAATTTTGACGAAAATATTAACACTTTCCAGTTTTGGGATTTTGCTTTGAACTTTTTGAAATCCCACTTCTTTTTTAAAAAAATCTTGCAGGCTTTTTGGAAAATAATTTGGAAGAGCATTGACCTCAGTCTTCCAAATCAATGTTTGTCATTTTAAATTAAAAGTAATCTATAGAAAATGAGCTTAGCAGAAACTAGCTTTGCTGTTTTTTACCTTGTTAATAAAGCTTGCTTAAGTCCTTGTACAAAATAACCAAGATCGGCAGGTGAACGGCTCGTCACTAGATTTCTTTCAATAACCAACGGTAAATTTTGATAACGAGCTCCTGCATTAATTAAATCCTGCTTAATTACTGGAGACCCTGTGAGATTAAACCCACGAGTAAGACCCGCATTAATTAATACTGCCGACCCCGCACAGATAGCTGCCAAAGGAAGACCTTTTTGATATTGACTCCGTATTAATTGCAAGGCCTTCTCGTCACTTCTAACCACCTGAGCATTCCAAGCGCCTCCCGTAAGAACCACAAGATCATACCTGATCAATAGGCCTTGAGTAAAAGTCCCAGAAGCCTTTACAAAAAGACTCGGCATCAAAAATCGGGAGGTAATGATCCCTTCAGGAGTCCAATCTGGTACTAAGATATCCACTTGAGCCCCCCTTTGAACTAAATAAGTATAAGGGAATACAATTTCACTTTCTTCAACTCCATGGGAAGCTAAAATAGCAACTCTTTTTCCCAAGAAAAGCTGCGATGACTCTACGGGCGGTTGTTGCACATTGGGAGGAGTTCCCTGGGGAATTTGCTGCGAACTCACAGGGCTAAAAATGCTCCCGGAACCAAGGGGGCGCATTTGTGCAAGACTTGATAGGGTAACGAATAAAGTTAAAATAATGCCTTTTGTTTTCATATTGAAATCCTTTTTTATGTCAAAAAAATATTGTTTGTTGTTGTTTTTGTTGAATCGATTCCAGAGTTAAATAGAATCATTCTTTCTTCAGATCAATGCAATATAATGCATTCGTGAAATGCATTTTTATGGATTTACAGATTCAATTTTTTTCTGCCAGACATCTGCCCAGGTTCCCACCAGCTCAGAAAAAAAAATGTCTGACCAAGTTTTCGGTTTAAACTTGGCTTTAACCAGGTCAGATAGAAAAGCAGCTATAGACTTTCCTTCTTTTTTTGAAGCCTTTTTTATTTGTTCCTCAACGTCATCAGGAACATAAAAATTTAACTTAGAAAAGAGAGCTTCAATTTTACTTCATTAAGAAAGAAATAAGATAATCACTCTTCTTCTTGGTCCTCAGGTTCATTTTTGAGTTCGGGGAGAACTTCTTTGGTCACCTTCGGGTTTTTCTTTTCATACTCTTTTATTTTTAAAGGGTCTGGAGCCAAGAGTGTAAACATCTGTTTACCCTCAAAACGCGGAGAAGTTTCAATCAGGGCTAAGTCTTCAACGAACTTCACTGCTTTTTTCATTAAATTCATACCAAATTCTTGGTGAGCCAATTCCCTTCCTAAAAATCGCATATTGATTTTGACTTTGTCTCCATCTAATAAAAAATTTCGGGCATGTTTCATTTTGGTTTCAAAATCATGCTGATCCGTTCTTGGGCGCATTTGAATTTCTTTAACCACTATGACGGTTTGTTTTTTTCTCGCAGCGGCTTGTTTCTTTTTATTTTCGTATTTCCACTTGCCATAATCCATGATCTTACAAGTTGGAGGGGTTGCTGTTGGTGCAATTTCTAAAAGATCCAATCCCTTATCTTCTGCAATCCTTAAAGCCTCAGGAACGGTCATCACCCCTAACATTTGTCCACCATCATCAATCACACGAATTTGAGGGGCTCGGATATCACGATTAACTCGTAATCCATCTTTATCTTCTTTCTTTTTAAACCGATCAAAACCACCTTTTTTTAACTCGCCACGATTCTCAAACTTGTTAATGGGAAACCTCCTGCTTTTGCATGTAAATAGAAATTAAATTTCTATTTTTTATATCTTGTTCTATATTCATTACGACTTGATCCAAATCAAGTTCTTGAAACATTTTTCCATCTTTAGTACGCAGAGACACTTTTCTCATCTCGGCTTCTTTATCTCCGACAATGATCATATAGGGAATTTTACCCATTTGAGCTTCTCTAATTTTGAAATTTAATTTTTCATTACGAGCATCAAACTCCACACGTACCTTAGCTTGGTTCAGTTTTTCTTTTATCTCTAAACAAAATGGATTAACTCGATCAGTTACATTAAGAATTACCGCCTGAGTTGGACATAACCAAGGAGGTAAATGCCCAGCAGTGTGCTCAAGAAAGACCCCAATAAATCTTTCGAGGCTTCCCAGAATCGCACGGTGGAGCATCACTGGTCGGTGCTCCTTATTGTCTTCACCGGTAAATTTAAGGTCAAAACTTTCTGGCAGATTAAAGTCACATTGTAAGGTCCCTAATTGCCAAGGCCTACCTATGGCATCCACAAACATAATATCCAGCTTTGGACCATAAAAGGCACCATCTCCAGGATTAATGGTAAAAGGCAATCCAAGCTTATCCAATGCCTGGGACAAAGCTCCTTCTGCCTTATCCCACACTTCATCACTCCCCATTCTCTTTTCTGGACGAGTGCTTAAAAATATCTTGTAATTATCCATCCCCAAAGTTTTGTAAACCCGATTGAGCATGACCATAAAATTTTCGATTTCAAGCTGAAGCTGATCCACGCGACAAAATATATGGGCATCGTCCTGACAGAAAGTACGCACTCTTGTCAATCCGTGCATGGCTCCCGATTTTTCAAATCGATGAAGCCGTCCAAAATCGGCTATTCTTAATGGCAGTTCTCTATAAGAATGTTTTCCTGCATGGAACATCATGCAGTGTGAAGGACAGTTCATTGGTTTTGCCGAGAAATCCCTTTCATCTACCTTCATGAAATACATATTTTCTTTGTAATTGGTGTAATGACCTGACTTATGAAAGAGGTTCACATCAAAAAATTGAGGAGTGATCACTTCTTGATAACCAAATTCCAAATACAATTCCCGCATGAGACCAACTAATTGATTATAAATGATCGTTCCTCTGCCTGTAAAAAAAGGCGAACCTGGGGCCCATTCATGGAACATAAATAAATCCAGTTCCTTACCGAGTTTTCGATGGTCTCGTTTCTTTGCCTCTTCCAACTGCGTGATATAAAGATCTAGATCCTTCTTGTCTGCAAAAGCTGTAGCGTAGATTCTTTGAAGCATAGGGTTTTTCTCATCCCCACGCCAGTAGGCACCGGCAACACTGAGTAGCTTGAAGGCCTTTACCTGACCCGTTGATTGGACGTGGGGGCCACGGCACAAATCAAACCAATCGCCTTGGTCATAAATACTGACCTGGGGTTCCCCCTTAGAGGCAAGATCTTTGATAATCTCTACTTTAAAACGCTCGGACATCTTTTCAAAAACTGAAATAGCCTCACCTATGGGAAGAACTCTTTTTACCAAAGGGTCATTGGCATCAATTATTTTTTGCATTTCTCTTTCAATTTTTTCAAAATGCTCTTCGGTAAATGAAAAGGGTGAATCAAAATCATAGAAGAAACCATTTTCAATAACTGGGCCGATGGTAACTTTCACTTCGGGCCAAATTTTTTGTACAGCTTGAGCCATAATATGGGCACAGGAATGCCGAAGCACTTCATTGGCTTCAGGACTTTTCACTGTTACAATCTGTAATTGCGTTTGGTCCTTGAGCTTGGTTCTTAAATCCAAAACCTCTGGGTTCCCATTGATTTTGCCACCCAACGTGTCCTTGGCTAGTCTTGGACCAATAGACTCTGCCACTTCTAAAACTGTTGGTTCCTGATTAAAATATTTAACTGATTTATCGGGTAATATAATAGAAATTTGAGACATTAATAAACCATTTATAACCTTTTTCATTCTTAATTAACATAAAAATACATTCCACCAATAAAAATTCACAAAAATTGTGACTCAAAGCGCAGATTAAATTTAAAAAAAGCATTAAAATCTACATTTTTAAATCTAATACGTCACATGATGATGAATAGCCTCATGAAGTCTTGGATCTTTTAGTGGCACCAATGAAAATTTTTTAAAAAAGGTAGTCAAACCAAATAAAAATAAACCTGCAAAACCAGCAAAGACTCCAACCTCCCAAAAACCAAACTGAATTAAGCCCTCATTAAAGTTAGGGTAAACCATCCAGTAAATGTCTAAGTACTGCATCATGAGAATTAAGATAGAAACAGCAATAACATGATTCTCATTTCTTTTCAGACCACGAGGTAACAAAGCAATAAAAGGAACCACAAATCTAAAAATTAATAAAAGAAAAGAAATAACCAACCAGCCGTTCTGTGATCTTAGAATATAGTACTCTGTTTCTTCTGGGATATTGGCGTACCAAATCAACATAAACTGAGAAAAGGCAATATAGGCCCAAAAAACTGTAAAACCTTTCATAAATTTTACAATATCATGCTGATGTTCGACATTAACGTATCCCTTTACAAATCCTGATCTCTTCAAAAAAATAATAATTAACGTGAGAACTGCAAAAGTACTTTGAAACAAACCCGAAAAACAATAAATTCCAAATATAGTTGAATACCACGTTGGTGACAAAGACATGAGCAAGTCCATGCTGAACAAAGTAAAGGTCAAAGCGAAAAACAAAACAAAAGCAACTGATAAACTTAGATTTTTCAATGTTAATTTGGGATCTCCTGAACGATCTTGATTCAAAGAATTACCAACAATAAACCATTTGAATCCCAACCAACCCAAAGCAAAAACAAGGATCCTCGTCGCTAAAAATGGAATATTTAAATAAGCAGTTTTCGCTTCCAACAAAGGAGAAGAATGAATGACCTCTGATTGGGTCCAAGGAAAAATAGATTTGGCTCCAAAAATTAAAATAATCCCACCAATAACGATAAAAGGAACAAAGGATGTCATGGCCTCCGCATATCTTCTAATAGAAGTGGACCATCCGGCTTTGGTGATATGCTGAATGGACGCAAAAAATAAGCCTCCCAAACCCAAACAAGAAAAGTAGAAAAAGGAAACCAAATAAGAAGTCCAGGCTCTTTCTTGATTCAAGAATAAGCCCAAAGCAAAAGTGAGCAGGCCTATCCCCATAAGAGCAATGATTAAGATTTTTAGTCTTGGTGATGTTTGAAAGGGTTTTACTTCAAGTTCATGATGTTCAAAATTTGCCATATTTTTTCCTATTTTTTTGCTTCTTTTTGTAAATGCCTTATATAGTTAACAACTTGCCATCTGTATTTCTGTGGAATGTGATGATCATATGCTCCCATCAACCCCTGTCCCTTAGAAATAACAAAATAAATATGAGCATCAGTCCAAGAAGAAATTTTTTCATTGTGGATAGCTGGAGGTTTCAAAGCCATGAATTCACCAATGCTGCTTTTAGCTTCGATAGCCCCTTCACCTTTTTGTCCGTGACAGAGGGCACAGTTTGTCATGTAAAATTTATTTCCGGTCATCAATACCTCTTTGGACATGTCTCCAGCCAAAGGATTCTTTAGCTCTTTTTCAACTACCGCTAAATCGGTTAAATTCTCAGAAACAAAACCCACCGGAATCGTTCCTTTAACAGGCTCTCGCATCCCTATCCCATTGGGAGCCGTCGGATCCGACTCCTGAGGTTTAATTCCAGGCGACTCCATCATGTCTTGAACTAATTCAATATTAGGTACGGACTTGTCGATATTACAAGAAACTAAAAATAAAATTATTGGAAATAAACCTAATTTTATAAACATGATTAATACTCCATCACTTTCTTGACTTCACTGGCTCCAAGCCCCTTATAGAAGGATTCTAACTTTTGCACATTATAACCAGCTTCATTTTCGGGAACGAAAATAGCAAATTTATGGGAAGTTAAATCAGGATCTATCGTTGGTGGATCTATTCTTGGAATTCCGCTATAATAAAACAAACCTGCAACTGAACACAAGGCTGCAAATAAAACTGTTAATTCAAACAAAATCGGAATGAATGCTGGTAAAGAAAATAAAGGTTTTCCTCCCACATTGATAGGCCAATCCGCAACCGAGGTGTACCAAGTTATAAAAAGACCTACTAATAATCCCGTGATCCCAGCACCAAAAGTCATGTATGGAATGGGGGACCTTTTAATTCCACAGGCTTCTTCCATTCCATGAATAGGATAAGGAGAAATGGCATCGAATTTAGTCATACCCAAATCTCGTGACTTTCTGGCAGCTGATAAAACCAAATTTTCATCTTCAAAAATGGCTGCAATTCCAGATACTGTTTTTGCCATTAGTGACCTCCTTTTTGATCATCTCGACCTACATTTAACATGGGTTTGATCTCTGCAATGGAAATAGCTGGGAATAATCGTAAATACAGTAAAAATAAAGTTAAGAACATACCAAAGCTTCCGACCAACACTCCGGTATCCCAAATACTCCAAGCATAATTTCCCCAATTTGATGGCAAGTAATCATTATGAAGAGAAGTGATAGTAATTACAAAACGTTCAAACCACATTCCAATATTGACGAAAATACTGATAACAAACATCACTGGAATACTTCGTCTTGCCCACTTCATCCAAAAAATTTGTGGAATAACCACATTACAACAAACCATAATCCAGTAGGACCAGGCATAATCGCCTGAAGTTCCAGGTAAGCCTGCACGGTTCATAAAAACATAGCGCTCATAGGGATTTCCAGAATACCAGGCGATAAAAAATTCTGTCGCATAAGCATAACCCACCATCAACCCCGTAGACATGATAATTTTATTCATGACTTCCATATGATCAATCGTGATGTAATCTTTAAACTGAGGGAATCCAATTCGTACCAAAGTCATCAATGTCACAACCATGGCAAATCCAGAAAAAATTGCACCCGCGACAAAGTAAGGAGGAAAAATAGTTGTATGCCAACCAGGTAAACCCGCGACAGCAAAGTCAAAAGAAACGATCGTGTGAACGGATAGCACCAATGGAGTCGATAAACCAGCTAAAATCAAATAGAGCATTTCATAATGACTCCAATTTCTAGCTGTACCCCTCCAGCCCAGGGATAAAATCCCATAAATTATTTTTCTGGCTTTATTCTTTGCTCTGTCTTTGATGGTCGCAAAATCAGGAACTAAACCCACATACCAAAAGATAATTGAAACGGTGGCATAAGTAGAAACTGCAAAAACATCCCAAAGCAAAGGCGATCTAAAATTCACCCACAAAGGACCACGTTGATTAGGATAGGGAAATAACCAAAAATCTAGCCAAGGTCTTCCCGTATGAAGCAAAGGGAACAGCCCCGCTGTCATTACCGCAAAAACGGTCATTGCTTCAGCCGTTCTGGCCACGGAAGTTCTCCACTTCTGGCGAAATAGAAATAAAATAGCTGAAATCAGAGTTCCCGCATGGCCAATACCAATCCAGAAAACGAAGGTTATAATCATTGTTCCCCAACCGTTGGGATGATTGACGCCCAGAAGACCCATCCCATTTGCCATTACAAAACCCAAAACAAAAAGATAGCATATCAATAAACTTTTAGCACTTAAGAACAAAGCCACCCAGCCCTTGCCAGGAAGCTTTTCAACAGGGGAACAAATATCATCGGTAATATCTTTAAGATTTTTATTTCCTAAAATCAGCTGATTTCTTTTTATCATATATGCCCACCTTTATCACTTTCAGGCTTAATTTTATTTAATACTTTTGCATCCTTGCCATTGTTTCGAATTTTAGCCATGTACCTCACTGAAGGGGCCGCATGCCACTCTTCAAGAAGAGCGTAGGATCGGTCATTCTTAAATAGCTGCGAAACCTGAGACTCAGGATTATTCATGTCCCCAAAAACAATGGCCTCCGTAGGACAAGAAGTTTGACATGCCGTTTTAATCTCGCCATCTTTCAAAATTCTCTTTTCTAATTTGGCTTTATTCTTACCCTCTTTAATCCTTTGCACGCAGAAGGTACATTTTTCCATAACCCCACGCGTACGAACTGTAACATCAGGGTTAAGAGCTAAATGAAGGGGCTTTTCGATTTTTTTGGTCCACGCGAACCAATTAAATCGTCGAACCTTGTAGGGGCAGTTGTTAGAACAATATCTTGTTCCCACACAACGATTATAAACCATTTCATTTAAACCTTCTGAAGAGTGAACCGTTGCCAGCACAGGGCAAACGGTTTCACAAGGGGCGTTGTCACAGTGTTGACACATGACAGGCTGAAATACCACTTCAGCATTTTCAGGAGTGCCCGTAAAATACCGATCGATACGGATCCAGTGCATTTCACGACCCTCAATCACGTATTTTTTTCCGACAACTGGAATGTTATTTTCTGACTGACAAGCCACCATGCAAGCGGAGCAACCTGTGCAAGAATTCAAATCAATTGCCATTCCCCACTTGTGTCCATTGTACTGATGCCCTGACCAAATGGACCAAATGGGGTGTTTATGAATTAAATGAGATTTTTTTTCTTGATATTCTTTAAGCGTCGCTTCAACAACTATCTGTCGGCCTTCCATAGAATGATGGGTTTGGGTTTGAGCGAGAACGTACTTTTTATTTGTTACTTTCACATCTACTAAAGAACCTGTTAATAAAATAGAATTTTTATCAAGCTTAGCTAATTGATAAGTATTTTTTCCAATATGATTTGTCACTTCTCCACCATGAGTTCGCCCATAGCCAATGGCCACCGCAAGCACCTCATCATGTAGTCCTGGCTGAATATGAAGTGGCAACTCCATCTTTTCACCTTGAACATTTAATTCCAGAATTTGACCTTCTTTGGCATTTAATTTAATGGCTGTCGCTAAGGAGACCGACACGTAGTTATCCCATACAATTTTAGTGATAGGATCTGGAAGTTCGTGCAACCAAGCAATGTTAGAATTCAACCCATCCCCAATCTGAACTGTTGGGTAAAAAACCATTTCATAAGAAGCAGAATTTGGATCCGCCGCAAGCGACTGCAGACTTGATTTTTGAACTAAAGACAAAGCCTCTAACTCAAAGCTTCTGGAAATGCTTTTTGCCTCAAGCTCTCCAAGGCTCCCCTTTTGGAGTGCTTCCTCCCAGAAGGCTTGAAAAGTTTTTCCATTTCCCAAAACAGGATAGAGCTCGGTCTTCCAAAAATTTCTTAAATAATCATAGAAAGTTTCAAACTCTTGAATTCGCTTTGGTCCCTGCTTAGCTTGAAAGGCCCAATTCATTAAAGTTAATTGAAAGGACTGAGTATCATACATAGGACGAAGAGTGGGTTGCTGAATGGAATACACGCCACTCACCGCCTCAAAATCTCCCCAAGTTTCGAAAGCATGGTTTTCTGGGAGAACGATATGGGAATGCTGAGCCATCTCATCCATTTTATCACCGATATAAACCACTAATCCCACATTCTTAAGGGCCGATATAAATTCAGATTTTTCAGACAAGGCATAGGCAGGGTTAGAACGATGAATAATCATTGTTTTTACTTTTTTTGCTTTCATCTCTTGGATCAAATCCAACATGTCTGCGTAGGAAGATTGAGTCGTCAACACAGCCGGTTTTGATAAAATAGTTTTTCCATCATTATCCAAAAGAGAATTTAAAAAATTAACAGCAATCTGCAATTCCAAAGCATGCTTTGAGTTGGCTGAAATCCCCCCAGCAACAACTAGACTTTCTCCCTTGTTATTCCAAAGGTCCCTAGCAATCTCCTTAATTAAGGCCGGCTCTGCAGCCAAACCTTGAGTCAGAGAACCCGCAGGGGAGCTAAATTGAGAAATCCAATTTTTAACCTTAGCATTTCCTGCAGCATTTCCCGTAGAGAAAGATTTTTCTTGAGCTACTAGAATTTCATGAATCAACGCCAACACCACTTTTAGCTGCTGAGACGGCTTGATTCGAATACGGATATCGCTGTTGGCTCCAGTTAATGAATAATTGGAATCAAAAGTAACCAATCTAGACATTTTAGCAAAGTCTTTTCTTGTTCTAGAAAATTGCTTTGTAAAAACAGTTGGCATCAACCAAGTTCCTAAGAAATCTGCATCCACAGAAACGATCATTTTTGCCTTATCAAAACGATAAAAAGGAACTACCGACGATTTATAACACTTTGATTGACCAAGCTTTATATCCTCATAACTTAAGGGCTCCCAAGACACATGCTTCACCTTGAAAGCTTCAGAAAAATCCTTTATCAGAGCTTTTGTTGAAGGAGAGGCCTCATTACCTGTAAGTAGAACTACCTCACCTTTTTTTAATTCAGAGACAATGGCCTTATCCGCGTCTTCCCACTTTATAGAAATGGTATCCTTGTTTGTTCTATTCTCATTAAATAAATTCTTTTTGGGCGTATTTAACCTATCTGGATCATACAAGGACAAAATACTTGCTTGCGCACGAACTGAGGTTCCGCCTTCATTTAAAGGGTAAGAGCTTAAACCCTCCACTTTTATAGGACGCCCCTCTCTGGTTTTAACTAAAACTCCTAATACTTCCTGACCATCATAATAGGCAGAGGTATAGTAATTGGGAACACCCAGGGTTATCTCTTCAGGTTGCTTGCTATAGGGAATAATCTTTTGCACAGGCCTTCGCACGCAACTTGCAGCACTTAATGCCAGAGAGGCTCCCATGAGCTTTAAAAACTCACGGCGCGCCCATGGTTCTTCTTTATCCTCACGCAAAGGTGAAGATAAAAATTCCGTTTCTGCTAACTTTTTCATTTCAGGATCTTGATAATAATTTTCTAAACTGAGCCAATAATTATTATCGGTTTCGATTACAGGTTTCTTAGATTTTTTCATAGTTTCTTCAATATGATTTTCAGACATAATCTTATTTCCTTAATCTTCTTAATGATGGCAAGTGGTACAATTAAGTGAGCCTTTGTTCTCTGGCTGGCGGTGGCAATTCACACACCAACCCATAGATAGATCAGCATGCTGAGCCACTCGGCTCATGGTTTCGATAGGTCCATGGCAGGTTTGACAGTTCACACCCTTGTTTAAGTGTGCCGAGTGATTAAACTGAACATGATCTGGAAGCATGTGAACCTTCACCCACTCTATGGACTTTCCATTGTCATAGGCATCACGCAATTTTTGAACAAAAGGAGAATCTGTCTTTACCTGCAGGTGACAATTCATGCAGGTCTGCAAACTAGGTATATTAGCATGCTTTGAACGCTCCACTTGATTGTGACAATATTGACATTGCATGCCATGTTTTCCCACATGAAGCTCATGGGAGAAAGGAATGGGTTGCTCTGGGGAATACCCTTTATTGTATCCAAGACTTGGCTGGAATTTACATCCTGATAAGGTCAAGATAAAGATCACAGAAGTACAAATAAAAAGAATCAAAGGCTTCTTCCAACCCTTGATGGCTCTAGGAAATACAGCTTTTTTTGAAAACATGAAAAACCCTATAACTTTGTTAATAGTTTAAGTACCGCTTTAAGATCAACTTCGGTTTTAGTATGAGACCTGCGACCTAGGTTAAATCAAAATTTTTATTATCGTTTAATTTAAAATCCGAAACTTAAAAATTTGCAAGATTCTTTTTGAAAACCAACTAAAAATAAGTCCTTGCTTCATAACTGCCCATAGAGCGAGCAATTATTCTGACAGCAAGAAAAATATTTCCTTAAAAATGAAATATTTTTTTATATTTTTAAAAAGATACTTACTTCAAAGGGGCGAATAAATTGGCCATAAAAAAGTCAATTTATCTCGGATTTATCTCGGGTAAGCGTTTCATCTTATGACGATCTCATTTTGAAACAAGCCCTTGGTCTCAAGGTCCTCCCAAAAATACCGATTTTAAAGAGATGAAATTTAATCTTAGTATCCTCATCGCTTTTGTCGCTACTTTAAATTTGTGTAGTTGCACGCCCAACAAAGTCACTTTGGATTCTAATACTTACGACAATTTGAAGTATCTTTTCTCTGCAGAAAACAAAGCGAACTCAGAAAGTCTCTACTTATCTGGTCAAACTTTTGAATTCAGCTATCTAAGTTCTGACGCTATCGGAAAAGAAACCAAATTGAAGTTGAATGTTTCGGTGGAGAGTTCGCAACCCTCTGAAGCAAGCAATTATCAGGTAACCGATATTTTCGAAAGTTTAAATACAGACATGATACTAAAAGCTTCAAGCAACAAAGTAGCATTGCCTTTTAAAATCAAATCGCAACTTCCCTATGCTGAATCATTTAAAGTTAATATAACACTCGCTGATGAAAACGATAGCATCCAGTTTTCACCGAGCCAAATCGAATTTAAAATAACGAATGATAATTATCCGAAAACACCGGTGGTGGTTTCTCCTTCGGATGGCTCATTTTTCCGCGATCTTATCACCATTAAGGGGTCTTGTTCAGGGAATAGCGACATTAAGGCTTCAGCTAGCTTTTCTGCAGCAAATTTAGAAAACCCAGCGTTTTCTATTCAAAACTCTATAACTTGCGCTAAAGAAGAATTTTCAATCCCCATGGACTTATCTAGCTTGGCCGATGGAATTGTCTATTTGAGCGTCACTCAAGAAAGTTTTTATACCAATAAAGCGCCGCCCTTTTTCTTTACTTTACAGAAAGACACACAAAGCCCCTTCGATCTTTCTCTGATTATCAATAATAATTCAAAATATACTGGAAACAACATAGTGGACCTCACTATATCTGCAAAAAACGCAGACTATATGTACCTCTCCAATGATCCCAGCTGTCTTACCGGCGGTACTTGGCAGACCTATTCAACAATGGTAACTCCGTGGGAAATATTCTCTTCAACTGGGCCTATCCCCTCTTCAGGGACTAGTCTTTTCGTTTCAGCCAAATTTAAAGATCAATCTGGAAATGAGTCAGCTTGCATCTCAAGCTCCATCAAATTTAATTTCTTAGCTCCTTCAACACCCCTTCCTTATAATTTTTATACCGATCAATTTTTAGCAGAAATTTTTGCAACGCCTCTCAATTTTGATGGGACTAGCACTTTTTTTCCTAGCTCTGAAGATTTATCATCAACGAATAAATTTACTATTTCTGTTTGGGTAAAGCCCACTTCGGACAGCGGTTTTTATACCCATATTTCCCATCTCTTCTGGGAAGGCCACCATGAAGGAAATGGATTTGGCCTTACCTTGGCCAATCCTCGCCAAGAAATGAGTTTGTCTATCGGCAATGTTTGTTTACTTGGACAGGCCTTCCCTTGTTCTCCCCTACAAACAACTGACCATACTTATAAAACTGTCCTGGCATTTCATATGGGAGATGTTTTAAAATCAGAGAGCCCAGATGTGCTTAATGTAGTCGTCCCTTTTGATGTAAGTTTACCCCAACCCCAAATGATCACTGTAACCGTGGATCTGGATGCAACCCCTCCCAAAGCAGAACTCTATAAGGATGGTATTTTCATGGGTTCCGACACCGGCGGGCTTGTTCGTTTACAACGCAACAATTGGGACACCCCTCTCCGTTTTGGAAAACCGGGAAAATCAGATAGATATTTTAAGGGCGATATTTTTAATTCTCTAGTTTATTCTAAGGTCATGACCGCTGCGGATATCAAACATCTCTGCTGGGAGAAACAAGATCTCTACGGGAATGTTTGTAACTAGATCCCGTCACCAGTCACGCTATTCCAAGTAATTTTTTCAGAGCATTATTTACTGTCTAAACCTTAACAGCTGCAAAGAATCTACGTTCTGATAAACCCTTTCTACTTAAAAAAGAAAACAACAACATACATCCCAAACAAAATTATTTGTTACAGGTTGTCAAACGAAAGGACTTTATGAATACCTTGTTTAAATCACTTTTAGCACTTGTTGCTATTTCGACCCTCGCCAAAGCCGATTATCTTGGCAGATTCGATATGACTTACGATAACTATAAAAGAATCCAACTTAGCGAATGCGAAGGTTATGCCACGGTTACAGCACAATCTTACACATTGACTCTTAAAGTTGTTGGCAACAATAACTGCACTCGCGTTGTTGTCAATGGTCAAACTTTTGTTTCTGAAGAAAATTATGCAGGAGAAAGAAGCGCTGTTATTAATATTAGTTTAGTTTCAGGCTACAACACAACAAGTGTAGAATTCACATCCAAGTCTGGAAAAACAAGGGACACCATGACTCTTGTGAAAAACAAGAGTCAACAGGCTCCTGTATTAACAGATGAAGACTGGGTCTACCTTCCTCGTTGTGGCGGATCAGCTAAATTCGACGTTCAAAATGGGCAGGCTAATTTAAAACTCAAAGGAATATCAACTTATACTTGCGACTCCATAACGATTAGCGCCAATGGTGAATCCAGAACTTACAATTTAAATAGTTCAAATTCTAGCTTTACGGTGCCAAGATCGATGATTGATTATGGATCAAATAGTGTGCGAGTTAAACTTTCTAGCTCAGGCTATCCCGTAGAAACTGTCATCTTAAAATTTAGAGCTTACTAAAGATTTCTAAAGCTTAACAAACATTTCTATATTGAAGAAATTTCCCCAAAAACCTCTATGAGTTTAGAGGTTTTTGGGATGTTTCTAATTTGCGAATACCTCATTAACTCTCGATTCTGTTTTTTCTTAATACCGTTACGTAAATGACTAATAGGATATGGGCCATCACAAAGCCAGCGACATATTCCACCCCTCCAGCTCCGAAACCGTAGGAATGAAGTCCTGCGCCCAGAACAAAGTTCACTCCGTACCAGGCCATAATAACCAAAGAAAACGTGATAACGCCACTGACAACCATTCCAAAATCTTTGATCCATCCAACCAATCTTGCATGTAGTACAAGAATATAACCCAATAAAGCAATCAGGGCCCAGGTTTCCTTAGGATCCCAACCCCAAAATCGCCCCCAAGAATAATCAGCCCAAATGCCTCCTAAAATAATTCCTGGTGCTAAAAAAACAACTCCAATTTGTATGGCTTTGTAGGTAGCCATCACGATGGCTTTAATTTTATCATGATTTTTCTTTTCACCCTTTAAAAAATAAATCAATCCTATATCCCCCAAAGCAAAAGCTAAGAAAAAAGCAGAATAGCTTATGGTGATAGTCATTACATGAATGGTCAGCCAATAATTACTTCTTAAGACTGGCTCTAATGGCTGCAGCGCTGGATCTAAAACAACTGGGGTTGAATCCGCAATGATCATTCCAAAACCGGCGACAATGGATCCAGCGAGCAAGGTAAATTTAAATTTATAGATCTTTTCTAATATCCCAGCGAATAAAAGACTTCCCCAAGAAACCCAAACAACGGTTTCATACATGTTGGTAACAGGAGCTCTTCCCATCAGATAAGATCTTATGCCAAATCCATATATATGAAGAAAAAAACCACAGCCCAATAAGAGCCAGGCTACGGTCATTGCCCTCTCTTTGCTGGCAATCCAAGAGAACAAAACGAAAAGAGCTCCTATGATATAAAGTATATAGGCCCATCGGAAAGGATGAAACAAATTATAATGAATTTCAGCATCAATTCGGAACGGATCAGGATATAGGGTCGGATTATTCTGTTTTGCGAGCTCTTTGAACTTTGCTACTTGGTTGTCTAAATTTATTTTTTTTGCCTCCAACGAATCTGTATCTCCTGTGTTATTGGAAACTCCATAAGAAATCACCGAAATAAAAGCTTTGCTTAATTCTAAAAACTGAGCCTGCAACTCGCCTTCAAGTTGAGACACGGGAAGCCAATCCTTACCTTCTTTAGGTGGAACCATTTTGATCATCCGACCAGAGGCGATTTCACTAAAAATAAAAAACTGATTCTCTAATCTTTGGAGCGCCTGAAAATAGGGATTTAATTTTTCTTTTGATTCCCGTTTGATATTTAGATCGGCTCTTAAATCATTAAATTTGGCATTTGAAAAAAGCTCATCTCCTTTGAAGTATCTTTTTGTCAAATCCATTCCCAGATTTTTTAGAACTTCATGATTTCGAACTTCAAATAGCTCTTTCGAAGCCCAAGCCTGAGGAGCCAACATCCATGTAAGGATAATTTCGTACGCATCCCGACCCTCATATTTTTGCTTGCCATAAACAAGCTCCAGCATTTCTCTAGCAAAGCTATCAAAGGGTTTCAGGCGACCATCCGACTGCACGGGCAAGGCTCTTAGCGCTTCGCCATCTTTCAAAGCCAGGGCTTGCGAAAATGAAGTTAACATAAAAACGAAGAAAAATAGTAATTTGATTTGACTCATTTTGAAGTTCCTTTTTTTTGACCAATACCCATTTTCTTAAAATAAAAAAGTAAAATAATACCGAGGGTCATAATCAATGACCCTAAATATTTTAACCATCTCCCTGGATCTTTATTAATTGAAAAAATGGAAGCCACTGGCTTCCCCATAGGACCATCTTGAAAGCTCGCTTGGTAAATAGTTAACCCCATATGCTTCAACGGTTCATTCATTGAAATTTCAAAATCACCTTTTCCTGGAATAGTCACATGGGATTTATAGGCCATCGCTCTAGAAGTCCCTTCATATTTATCAACAATAAAATTATCCAATTTAAGACTAAAACCAATATCCAATCTTCTGTTAGCATAGGTTAAAAAATAAACAGCTGTATCTGAAAAAAACTTCATCGTGTCATTTAACAGTATCCACTGGCTCTTCCCCTGGTATTCTACCTGAAGTGCTTCCGTGGTTAAAGGCGTCGGGGAATCTTTTCTTTCAATTTTCCAATTCTCTTCAGCTTGAGGGAAATATCTTAAAATTCGTAACTCTAAGCCCATCCAACCTGTAGGAACGGACTTTCCCTCCTCAATGAAGCCTTCTTGTTTTGGATCTACTGATTCTTTAGAGTAAAACACATACTTGATCTTTCCACTTTCTTCAGGTTTGAGATAAATTTCATTTTGACCGATTCCTGCAAATGGCAAAGGACCCAAATGAACTTTTAAAGGACCCAAATCCACCATGGCCTTGCTATGAGGGCTTCTTTGCACCAACCATTCTATAAAGTTAGCGTTCCCATTTGATATTTGAATACGGACGCCTGCTCCCAATTTTTTATTTTCGGAGGCCGTAATTTCTTTGCTCGCTAAAGCGTAGCGATAAAAATCTTTTAACTTAATATTGATTTGTTTTGGTAAAATAACCTCCGGTTTTTCAGGCATAGGAGGATTGCGAAAAAAATCCACTTCTTTTTCTAAGATTTTGGTATAATTATTTCCGTCATAAGAGGAATACAAAATGAGGTCTGTTTGCGGGAGTTGAATTAAGCGCGCATCACCTCCAATTTCCACTCGCATCGAACCATCTATTCCTAATTTAGAAGTCATCAACTGCCCCAACATGACTGTTAAAATTCCAATATGGGCAAAAATAAAAGGAATATGGCGAATTTTCCAAGGCCAACGATCCACCATAACCGCCGTTAAATTAATAGCAAAAACCGTCATGATAATATTCATATAAACAGAATCATAGACTAGCTTTTTCGCAGCTGTAGCATCATATTTGGCTTCCACAAAGGTACCTACAGCCGTAATAATAGCGATCGAAGCGATGACCAAAACCGCCAACTTAATAGAAGCAAGAAATTTTAAAATTTTTTGAAAATTCATTGATAGACTCTCTCCCCTGAAATCGTGTTCTTACTTTAATAAATCAATTTGCTACTTAAATAAATCAAACTGGTAAATTAATAAAAATATATTCAATGGCTTTTGCTAGTTTTTCTTTTACTAGCGAAAAATTATCTATTGTTTTTTTACTCACTTCATCCATATACAATTTTCGATTCAATTCGACCTGAATAACTTGCTGACCTTTTTCAGGTCTTCCATAATGCTGAGAAAGGCGCCCCCCTTTGTAGGGCCAGTTATAGCCCACTTTAAACCCAGATATGGCATAAGCAGCAATAACTAAATCGCGAAATTTTGAATGACAGCTCTTTTGTTCACAGTCACTCACCACCACATCGGCCCTCAACTCTCCTGGATCTAAGTGCATGTTAGTTCCAAGCGATGGCATCGAATGCAAGTCCATTTGATAAATGGTATGAACATTTAATTCTTTTCGAAGTTGATGATACCTTTCTTCAACCTTTAAGTGAAAAGGATCATAAACAAGTTTTTTTAAGTCTTCATGAACTGATTTTTCCATCGGAGCGGATAAAAGTTTTTCATTTAAGGTTGTAACCGACCAATGAAAGCCTCGTTCGTGACCTTTGGCTAGGCTTGCGCCTGCAACTGTTGATTGATCGACATCCTCTGGTAACCGATTTAAGTCAACGGCATAGCGATGCCATTCTGTGGTGATATGAGGGATTTTTAATTTTTCTAATATCGGTAAATACAACTGATCCACATAGCGGTCTACATCCCTCATCAAAATCTCTTCCGAAAGATTTTTCAACCACCCCGCCTGGGGTGGAATTTTTTCCCCTGAGTGTGGGATGGTTACAAAAAAAGGTTTTTGACTCAACTCAACCTCCTTGAGACAATAATAACATCATGTCTGAGGAATTTCAAAAATCAAGAATATACACAAAGAAAGGGGACCAAGGCAAAACTTTTTTAGTCAGCGGATCCTGCGTTGAGAAATTCAACGTTCGCGTTGAAGCCTATGGAACCATTGATGAGCTAAATTCTCAATTGGGCCTTTTGCGCTTTCACTTAATATCGCTACCAAAAACTTCAAAGCCTCGATTCCCAGAGGGTCCAAAACAACAAGATATTCTCCTTGAGAAAATTCAAAATCATTTGTTCTGCATTGGAAGTTTATTAGCCTGCGAGGATATCAAAGTTCAGAAAAACCTACCTCCTCTTACAGATTCTCATATTCAATTTCTTGAAATGGCAATTGATAAATACGATGCCTCGCTACCTGAACTGAAACAGTTTATTTTACCGTCTGGTGGACTTTTTTCTAATCATTACCATGTGGTTCGCACTCTTTGTCGACGTTCAGAAAGAAGAGCTGCCGAAATTTTTTCCTCTGCTCCCCAATCTGAATTAATTCAAAAATCTTTGATTTATTTAAACCGCTTGAGCGATCTCTTCTTTGTTTTGGCTCGTTGGAATAATTGGAATGAAAAAATAGAGGACGCTCTTTGGGATAAAGAAAAATGAATTTAGAAATAGCCCAACCTCAAAATAATGAAGAGCTTTTAGATTTCTATCGCAGCTTTCCTTTAGATGGCCTTATCCATTTACGTTTAGATCGAAGCCAGGATTTCTTTAAATACTATGGACTTCAATCAGATCAATACTTAACCTACATTCTTAGATCTTCAAACAAAATCATGGGTGTGGTGAGTTTTATCATTGATCAAGTAGTTATTGAGGGCAGGTTAACCACCATTGCCTGGGCCCGAGATTTAAGAATAGCCCATGACCGCATGGCTATCCTTGGCTGGGCCGAACACACCCAATTTGTTTTTGAAGAGATTAAAAAAATATTCAAAGTAGAGCACTTTTTCTCGACCCTGAATCTTTCTGAAGAAAAGCCTCTCAATACTTTTATTCGTCCAAGATCACAAAAAAGAGCCCTACCTAAATACCATCTCTATCGTAAGTTTCAGCTCGTCAGCGCCCATGGATTTTATCCTTGGGCTCGCCAAACCTGGCCTCAACTTAAAATCCGCAGAGGGAACGAGAAAAATCAAGACGCCCTTTTAGAATATCTTGTAAAATCTTCTAAAAATTATTCCTTTCAGTCGGCGGTTAGCAAGGATTTGTTACTTGAAAAATTAGATCGCTGGATTGGTTTTGATTGGAATGATTTTATTATTGCCTACGACAAAAAAGACAATATTGTGGGAGCCCTTTCAAGCTGGTCCTCAGCAGGAATACAGGATTTTATTCCTTTAAGGTATTCCTTTCGAGCCCATAACTTTAGGCAGTTTTTAAAGTTCGCCCATCTCCTTGGCTGGTCCCGTACCTTAACAAAACCATACCATCGAATCAAAATTGAATCTTCTTTAAATTTTAGATTGCTAAATTATATCCGCGTCGATCATCCTGATGTTTTTTCAAGCTTAATTTCAAGTGCCTACCACGAATCTAAAGAAAATGAATTTTTGCTTTATTTTCGTGACCAAAAGAATATTCAATTGAAAGCCCCACGAGGTTGGATTTCCGCAGAACAGACCTACGGATTATTCTGTCCTGTTTTACCTAACGAACAAACTCCTGATTTTCTTCACCCTAAATATGACGGTTTTGCAGATGTCGAAACCACACGGATTATTTAGTGAAAAGGCGATTGAAAAAACTTTTCAAACACCCCTTCAGAAATTTTCTATTTTGGAAACAAGCCGGTAATTAATTATTTTCTCTACGTCTGGCTTACAAGTTCCACAGGCTGTAGAACTTCCTGTCCATAGCGAAACTAACTCACTCGAATGGGCCCCGTTAAGAATAGCCTGATCTACAGTTTGAGTGCTGACATGACGGCAATGACAAAGCTCTTCTTCCTTATAGGGATAGTCCCATTTTCCTTGAAGTTTGAGAAGCATTTCTCGAATTAAGATTTCAGAATGATTATTTCCCTTAGGGATTGGCCAAGTAGAAATATCCACACCAAAATTTTTTTTAAATACATTCATTAACGAAGTAAATTCATGACAAGCCTTAAACGAAACATGCATTTTATCATTTTTTTTTTCAATTTGAATAAAATCTCTACCCGGGATATTAATAGTCATATTGCTTAAATTTTCTGTGCCCATAGTCCCGCAGTATAACACAAGGAATGTTAATTGAAACAGCCTCTAGACCTTCATATAGTCGTGATTTCCTGGTTACCTGCTTTATATTCGAATACCCGCTTTATCGAAGAGGCCACTAAGAAAAAATTAAATATAAAAATTCTTTCTCCCTTTGAAATCACTCTAGAACATTCCAAGAAATATTCTCAAGTTCCTCATGTTTTAAGGATTGGAGATTTCCGCTATCAGGAAACCATCTCTTATTTACAACAGTTCGATATGAACTATATCAACAACATCTTAAGCTTTATTAAATACCGCAATAAAATGACTACATATAAAATATGGTCAAAGGAACAAATACCGTTTCCTGAAACCTACACTCTTTCTTTTTCTACAAATGAAATACTTGATAGCCATCTTGTAACTGTAGCAGAGATCGAAAAAAATAACTTTCAGTTATTATATGAAAAAATTCAAAATTTATTTTTTAGTAATAAAAATAGAACCAAATCCATGGAAATTAGGGGACTGGAAGGATCGGAACCCTTTGTTCTGAAACACCCCTATGGATTAAAGGGAAAAAATGTTCATTTAATAAGAACTTCTTCAGAACTAGAAGCCCATTCTCAAAATGCAGATTTCTTGATCTTGCAAAAATACTATCCTGAATGCTATGGCGTTGATTACAGAACTTTCATGATTCAAGATCAGATTTTTACCATCCAAAGAAGAAATCCAAATGATTTTAGAAGTAATCTTTCATTGGGAGCTACCGCAGTGGCTTTTCAGCTGAGTTCCGCAGAGATCAATCTATGTAAAAAAATTTTTAATCTTTCTGGTCTTTATTATGCTGGTATTGACATGATCAAAACCAATGAAGGGATAAAATTTTTAGAAATCAATGTAAGTCCAGGATTTGAGGGAATTGAAAAAAACTATGGAGTTAATATCGCAAAACTTATTTTTTCAAAGACGCTCTAATTGAGTGGTTACGCCTTGTAGCTGACCTTTTGGGAACAGGCTCCTAGTATTCTTTACCCTCTTCCTTAGCAACGGCATAGATACCACCAATCTGAGATTTCATTTCAAATGTTTTTTCATCAACGCAAAGTATTTCAATAGGATGAATCATTGTTGGTCGAGGGATATTATATAATTTTCGTCTTGCTAAATCTGCCTCTTGCAACGTCTTATAAATAGCCACTACATCAATATCTGACTGCGCATCAAAACTTTCTTTTAAAATGGATCCAAAAACAATCGTTTTTATAGGTGTTGTCTCGCTTTTAATAAAATTAACAGTCGTTGAAATCAATTTTTGTTTTTCTTCAATTGAAATTTTTGGTAACTTAAGACGGCCCAAGTTCCTCATTTAATCATTTCCTGCCGAGCCCATTTCAATACGTTTTCAGCAGCAGTAAGAGCATTGACCACATCATTTTCATCTATGATGTAATTCCCCTCTTCATATCTTTTTATGGTAGCAAAGGGTGTTAAATCATGAAGTGAATATCCACCAGGAGGCATCTCTGTTGAATCAAATCTTTGTATCAAGGAATACAAGTCATGAGTAAAAGGAATTGGCCTTCCCTTATAGCAAAGGACTGCTTTTAAACTTTTCTCAACGACTTGTTCAATATGAAATAAAACCGTTTCCTTTCGAACTTCTTTGCTCTGACTTAATAACTTACTGGTAATCAAGTCATTTTCAGCAATCAGCAATAACTCTTTTGAATAATCCTTCTTAAAGATTTTTTCATTTGGTCCCATTGTTTGGATGGTAACCCACTTAAAGACCTAGATCAAAACTTATTTTTTCATTTTAAAGATCCGCTGGCTAAGTACTTTTCTGAGCATTCCATCATCATCTTCATCATAAATATCGCCAATTATTTCTTCAAAAATATCTTCCAAAGTAACAATTCCTAGCTTTTCATCGCCACTCAAAACCATCGCCATATGACTTTTCTTTTCTTGCATCAACCGAAGAGTTTTTAATATCCCCTCGTTTGGCCCCACCTTTAAAATAGGTCTTATGATATTTTTCCAGTTTTCATCACCTGAAGAAATAAAGGTTATAAACTCTTTCGAATGCAAAATACCTACAACCTCGTTATCTGAAATCACTGGCAATCTTGTATGACCACTTTTTATAACCATAGATAAAACTTCATTCAAATTGCTAGAAGAATAAATCACATTCACCTGATCCCAAGGCAACATGATTTCACGCATTTTTTTAGTCTCAATATGAACTAAATTGATCACGTACTGTTGATGAGTATTTGACAAATAAGAAATATTCAGAGCCTCAGCATTTTCAGAATTTTGACTCGAACTTTTAGGAAGAAAGGAAAAAAATTTTAAACAAATTTGAGTTGATTTTTCTAGCACTTCGACAAAGGGAGAAAGAATTCGTTGAGCTACATTTAAAGCGTAAACTGATCTTAAGGAGATTTTCATAGGAAACCTTAAGGCCAAGGTTTTAGGAACAAGTTCACCAATCACGGTATTGATATAGGTCAATGGTACGACAACTAAAACAACAGCCACAAACTTTGCAAATGACTCTGAAAGCCCCAGATTTTGAATATAAGGTGAAACCTTGCCATCAGCACCTATTCCACCAACCGCCGCAGATATTCCCCCAACAACAGTTATCCCAATTTGCAAAACTGAAAGTGTCTGTTCTGGTTTCTCTCGAAATTTCAATAATTTTAAAGCCATGAGATTGTTTTTCGATAAACTTTTCAACTCAGATTTAGAAACACTCACAAAGGCCATTTCAACCAAGGCCAATAAAGCATTTAATAAAATACAGACAAGAATAATAATAATTTCAACCATAGATTGGCTAAATTAAATCAAGACTTTGATATGAATCATACCTATTACGCAACGCTCTTTAAAAATGCTCAACAAAATAGATACATAAGAATACCAACTTAGATAAAAGATTAAAAGAAACATTTCAATCACATTCATGAAATAGGCTGCGTACTTAATCGTCTAACAATGTTACCAAGGGGCATTGAGTTATTCTTTTTTATCAAGAGACCACCTTTTTCAGTGATAGAAACTATGCTCTTAGAAGCAATGACACCCGTCCTTGTGAATAAACCCCAAGATATTTACTTAAATGCTCAAATTGAAGAGTTGATAAAAATTCGTAAAGCTTTGCCCGAAATAGATGCTATCATTAAAAGGCTAAACCTCTCAACAATTTCAAAACAAAGTTTATCAGAATCACAAATACGTGCCCGATTTTACTTAAATATCCTTGAGGCCGAAGAGAAACTTTTTAGGGAACATAAAAAAACATTTCGACCATTGCTCCACGTTTATGGTTCAAATATTCAAGAACTAGGATCTAACCCGCAAGAACTTTGGAAGTTTATCATGGTAAAAATGAGCGAGTGGCCCCTTGAACGCAGCTATAGGTAGGCTCGTCACCATCAGAATGAGAAATCGATCTGTATCCAAGATTTTGATCGTTTACAGACTCCCTTTTCATTGCATTATTTTCTTTTCACGAGAGTTTCAATTTTTTTCCTCGTTTTGGAATTAAATCCTTTGATACTCTCTTTTAACTCCCACTTACCATTAAGAATAGCCATGTATGGAATGAAATCAAAATTTAGCTTTTTCATAAATATTTTTGATTTATCCCAGTAGGAAGGAAAAGTAGTTGGAAATTCTTTCAAGAATTTTAAAGCTGGTTCCCTTTCATCATCTAAATTAATTGAAATGAATAAAACATTTTTATCGTTTTTTTCTTTAATTAATTTCTCATAGAATGGAAAACTTTCTTTACAAGGATCACACCAACTTGCCCAAAAATCAACAATGATTAGCTCATAATTCCTATTCATATCAATTGATGATTGACTTAAACTTTCTAACGATAAAATCTCTTTTTTCAAATTCCCAGTCTCTGCAAACCCCAATTGAAAAAATGAAAAAAATATCATGAGTACGATTCCTGGCAAAACTCTATGGATCATTCGTCCCCCTCGTTCGATCATTGAATTCTAATAGGTCTACCTTTTCAGCCTTCAGATTTAAGTTTTTAACAAGATGATCAAAAGTAGACTCTAGATGAGCCCTAAATAAAGCATTCCCGACAGGCTTAGTAAAGGCAATTAATCCCCAAGCTTCAAAATCTTTTAAAAAATGAATTGGTTTTTCACATAAAGAGAGGCCACTGTTTATTTTTACAAATCCCCAATTTAATTTTGTCGATTTAAACACACCATAAACAACATCCATCGATGGAACTCTTATCTTTTCTGAAATTTCCTTTATTAGAGGATATGGTTTCCAATCTGTATCTGGGAGTAACAAAATGTTTTTATCTCCCCATAAAGTCTCTGATTTTAATACGGTCTCTGGCCACTCAGAAGTAGGAGAAATTTCTAAAATTTCCAAAGAAAGAAAGTTCAGCCTACAATAATCAATTGCCCAATTCTTCAGTACCTTTTTTTCTTTCCTTATTATAAGCACAACTGAAGCCTCTATCATCCGAGCTTGAGAAAAAGAAAATTCGATAAAGGGTTTTCCTGTATAAGGATTTATAAGTAATTCTTTGGCTTCTGGCGAACCCATTCTTGTTCCATACCCAGCGGCAGGAATAATGACCTTCAAATTTTACCTTGCCTCTCTATAAAAATAAATGTTAGCACTACCTTTTTAATGTTAGCACTGACTGTTTATATATTATGAACCATTTTGGATTTGTTATTTTATCCTTCAATCACCTACAACATACCGCTGAATGCCTTCATTCCGTTTTAAATTTGGATTCAACAGCTAGAATATATTTAATCCACAATGGAAGCGATAAAAAGCAAATTCTTCAATTAAAAAATCAATTCAACATACCACAAGTTCAACATTTTATTTTAGAACAAAATCAAGGGTATTCAGGTGGTGCCAACCATGGCCTTAAAATAGCTTTTCTAAGGGAAAATTGGGTCCTATTTTTAACAAACGATACCTTACTCGATCAGATCCCTCTTCAACTGCCAAAGAATGAAGGTCTTTATGCACCCCTGATTTCTTTCAAAAGAAACAGAAAAGTGGACTCTCTCGGTGGAGCTCTTACTCTTTCAAGAGGACACCTTTACCATATCAAAGACGATCCCACGTTCCAGAAATTAAAATTGAAATCTAAGGGGCAAAGTAGAAATTCATTTTTATTTCATGAGGATTTACTTTATGTTCCCGGCACCGCTTTCTTGATTGATAAAGAAACTTTTGAAAAAGCAGATGGTTTTGATGCTCGTTTGGGAACCTATTGGGAAGATGTGGATTTTTCCTTAAAATTGCAACAAAAAGGTCTTAATATAGAGACATTCCCGGAATTAAAGGTTCTGCATAAAGTGGGAAAAACTTGTCACAAAGATACCTACTACTCAACTTTTTTATTTCAAAGAAATCGCTTTTTGATTTCTTGGAAATACGCTTTACTATTTGAAAAATTATCGTTAATTTCCTGCATCATTGCTGAAATCCCAAAAAGATTTTTTCGTGATTTGAAATACAAGAAACTATCTCTATTTCTGTTGTATTTGAAGGCTCTCTTCCATGCCGTTAAAATGATAGTAACAAATAAATAAAGCCCAAAGAAGATGCGCCAAAGTTAAATGAAGGATCTTTAAAGTTAGAGGTGATAAAGTCAACAGAGTGATGATTCCAATAACTATAGCTAAAGTTATTGCCATGGAAGTCAGAAATGAAGTTTTATATAACAAATGATGAAGCTGACTCTGATTTGAAATAGAAACATAATGCTGTGACTTTCGGAAAAAGAAAATAGCCATGGAACTCCCTAAAAGAATTCCTAAAATAGGGTGTACTACTCTGATTTTAAGCAGGTAATGAGAATCGGCTGAAAAATCTTTTAATAACCCCTCCACCAAACTTATCGATGGAAATAAAGTTGTAGATAGTGCGGCCCAGGCGCCGGTCATAGCTAAAAAAAGAATAAAATACAAAGGCAAAGGAAATCTTAGCTTTTTTATTTTTCCATTTTTTGGATTTTCCATTTTGCACCCTTGCAACCCCCACTCCAGTGAAGAACAATATAATCTGACCGTAAAGGCGACTAATAAGAAACTATTCAATTGATGAAGGGACATCGCTACAAGCCTCCAAACAGAGTCATTTTGGTTAACTAAATGAAATAAGACTAACTTAGCTCCTAATAATGCCTCCGTGATCATGAAAAACAAAACGAGGCGGGACCACTTCAATGCGGAGCTCTTAAATATCACCTCTGTTTGACTCGAAAAAAGTCTTTTAATCCAAAAGTAAATACCAACAACCAAAACCCCATAGAGACCACTTGTAAATCGATGGCTGTATTCCACCCATGTTTTTTGCACAGCCTCTTGAGGGATCAGCTTCCCCTGGCACAAGGGCCAAGTATCTCCGCAACCATCACCCGAATGGGAAATCCTCACCCAGGCTCCCCATAAAATAACCAACAAGGTATAAAGTATCAATCCCGTAGAAACTTGATTTAAACGTGAATTAATTTTTTCATTAACAGACACTTGCTATTCCTTTCCAAAAACTAAACAAAATCATAGAAGTCAATAACCGCAATTTGAAACTTTTACCCTATTCCTATGACTAAAAATCTACACTGGTATTCGACTTAATTTACTATAAAACCTCCCTCATGAAAAGAATTCATCTTCAATTTGTTTTAACAATCCCAGTCAGTATTTTTTTCCTACTGCCACTTAGCCTCTGGGGTTCAATCTTTACACCTAACCATTTCAGCTTCACTTCTAACAGTTGTCTTTCAATCTATTCTAACCAAAAGGACTTAACAAAATTCAACTCTTATTTTACTGTTCCAAATTTTAAAGCTTCAAAACAAAGAATTAATTCTGCTCTTACCAACCAGATCCAAGAAACTCTATTTTCAACAAAAAATTACTTACAGCAAATAGATCAGCTCAACTCGTCGCTTAAAGAATACGAAAAGTATTTATTTTTTATTCGCCCCACGTTTGGAACTATCAATGGGAAAAAATATTTTGATTTTTATCGAAATCGAGATTTTTTAAGTGATGTGGAATATAAAGTTTCCAAGAATACAAACCTCTTTAAAAACCAGTTTGTTTATGGTTATCACAAATCACACCATGACAGGATGGAAAAGCAACTTGGAAGGATACTAGATATTGAATTAACCTCTGCTGGTCAAATCAAATCCTTAACCTTTAGTTCTGATAAACAACGCGATCATTTTAAGAAACATTTCCTAGGGATTGAGTTTACAAAAAGAAGAAAAGACCTAATATTGAAGATCAACACGGAAATCTTTGGCCAATTAAGAAATATCCCAGCTGCCAATGAAAAAGTTATTGAATTTGAAAAATCTCGTGGCTGGCCTGCTGGTACAGCTGAAAAATTAGGTTTAGTCTATTATTCTCGTGAACTATTTGATGTTAAGAATTGGGCTCGCGAAAAGTGGATTCGTGAAAAAAGTCCTATCAGTTATAATGACCTTGTGGACGCCGGCTGGCTCCGCGTTGAATTTCAAAATGATGGTCGACCTATTTATCGAGAAAATTATGACGATTCAATTAAGATTCCTCTCTATGATTTAAGTAATCCAAGTCAATCAGGTCAAACAGCTCAAATTGCCTCATGGCGAACACGAAACCTAAAAAGCCGCCCCCAACTTCCTAAGTATTTAAGTTGGCCTAAGGACCGATCTTTGATTGAAGTAGAGCCTCTTATTGAAGAATTTTATAACTCTTGGCAATTAGAAAAAGCGAAGGGAAATAAATTAGTCATTACGGAAGGTGAATTTAAATGCGCCATTGGGCAAATGTACACAGGCATTCTCCATCTTGGATTGCCTGGAATTTCACAATTTAATACCTCTATAAAAAACAAAATTCTGGCTGCGAGTCCCTCTGAAGTCATTGTTCTGTTTGATCGTGACCCCAGAGGAAAGGGCCTCTTCCGAATAGATCTTGTAACCGATAGCGAGAGAGCCTCTTACCTAATTGCTAAAGAGCTTGAATCCGCTGGGATCAAAGTTAAAGTGGCCTACCTTCCTGATGTAAACTCTGGAGGAAAAGTTGGAATTGATGATCTTATTTTAGAGCGGGGAACAGCAGCCTATCTAAAGGCCCTCGACCAAGCCGTTTCGCCGGATGAATTTGCTCAAATTAAAAATATGGATACCATTCTGACAGAATTAAGTTTTAGAAAAAATAAGATCAGCAAATCAATCCAAACCTATGAACAGGCTCTGAATTCCACTTTGGGCTTTTCCAACCTATCGGATCATGATGTATTAAATGAATTAAAAAAAACCTTAGCTCTTCTAGAAAAAACTCTCGAAAAGTATATGGATTATACATATTCTGGCGGGAAAGGTATTATCCATATCAACCCTAAGTTTTCATTTATTTCTCAGAAAAGAAATTCAACCAGCTCAACTGTTGATAAAGTCCTTATTTTGGATAAAAAGATAATTGATCCAGAATTAAGTGCCATTGAATTTTCTAAATATTTGAAATCCATTTTTCCGTCCGATGACTATACGTTTATTGAGAACGTTCCTTCTGAAAATCAAAATTACCAACTTTTAATTATTAAGAAAGAGAATTCAACAGCGGTGGCTTTTGTTAAATTCTAAGACAAAATTTCGTTAGATTCAACAAGACGGTAGAGCAATTGAATTTTTTCATTAATATCGTTTAACTCTAAAACCATTTGTTGAAAATCATAATCTTTAACAAGATATGCGGTAAAAGCCGAAACAATTGCTTCTGGTCCTTCCAAATTTCTAATAAACATTTCGGCTTGAGTTGGATTCCCAAAGTACTTGCTTATCCAGGAAACGAGTATCTTATTAAGAACATTAATTTTATTTTTTAAATTTGGATTTGGAATATTATTTTCTTCAATACTTGTAGCTTCACAGACATAATAGGGATTCTTCTTGTCAAGGACTTTGCCAATCTTAGCTTTACCAACTCCATTTAGAAAAACCAACAAAAATCCATTAGCTCTCTCCTCAACGATTTGCACTTTTCCATAACCAACCACAGGACTAATAAAATTGAGATACTCACCAGGCGATGTAGGCACAATCAAGGATGGATCTTGAATATGACCTACAGCAATCATTTGATTGTTTTTAATAGCATCTTTAACCATTTGAACATAACGTGGTTCAAAAATATTTAAGGGCTTCGTCGTTTTTGGAAAAAGGGTCACATTGACCAAAGGGAAAACAAGCAACTCCATCCTTTAAGTCTACCTTTCTTAAATATTTAGGCAAGGAGGAATATTTCTAGATGATAGTCGAGCAATTATGGAAGAAGAATAAAAGATATATTTTTAAATGAAATCTTTATAAAATCAAACTATGTTCACGACCCTTATTAATGAGGATAGTTATTCAACTAAAAAATTCTTAATTTGGACTGCCTTTTCCTTCCAAGCTGGTTGTATCAATGTAGGAGGTTTTTTAGCCTGTCATCGATTCGTCACACATACGACCGGTTTTGCTTCCCTATTTGGAGCTGAAATGGCAGAAGGAAACGTTAAAAATGCCCTTGGCTACTTGGCCGTGCCATTTTTATTTCTATTGGGAGCCATGTTTTCAGCTTTTTTTACAGATAGAAGAAGCCTTCACCAACACAAACCCAATTATATTATTGTCTTCACTGGAATGTGGATATGTTTCTTACTTGTTTCCATTCTGGGGGTTTCAAATTACTTTGGCGATTTCGGAAATGAATTAAATCTTTCAAGAGATTTTTTACTACTGGCTTTGTTAAGTCTCGCTTCTGGCATTCAAAATGCGATGATTACTTCCGTATCAAAGGCGGTCGTAAGAACAACTCATTTGACTGGGCTAACGACAGATCTCGGCATTGGCTTAATCCGCATTTTTTCTTCTCGCCATAACCACCATCAGCAGATGGAATTTTTAGCGACGTTGATGAGATTGGGAATTATCGTCTCTTTTATTTTGGGAAGTTGGCTTGCTGCCAGTATTTTTAATAAACATCACTTTCTTGGTTTTTTTATTCCCTTATTGATGACGAGCGTTTTTCTTGCGATGAGTATTAATAATCGTTTTCAAAAAAACAAAATAAACTAGGATGAAAACTTTGTTTTTAGAGGCTACGAACCTTCATGGTTGCAGCAACAATGGAGTTATATTCAGTTTGAAATTTCTTCAAAATCATTTTTGCCAAAATTTCAGGTTCTATTTTAAGATCTTTTAGACAAAGAGTTTTAACTGGCGTTCCCTCATTAGTCACATTCACTGCAAAATGAATTTGTGTTGATAAGACACTTTGGGAAGCGATGCTTATGGATAACTTTCTATCAAGGCAATAAATATCATCTCCATCTCGAAATAATTTAAATTTGCTTTTCTTAACTGTCATCATTTCCATTATTTCATCTTTAACAATGGAGGCGAATAATCTTTGCAAACTGACGCCAGAAAATAGATTCTGATGAAAAATTTCAACAATGAAGTGCAACATAAAATCACCACGAATAGGACTAACTGCAAGTACATCCTCAAGATCCTTCATGTTTGAAAAAGGAATTTCACAGGGCCCAATCCAGGCAATAATGGAGTTCCCTAAAATATTAAAGTTTTCATACCCAAATAATGGCCTCAGCTGAGACCCATCATATTTTATTATTTTATTTATCCATTTTGTTTTCATTTTGAAATTTCTTTCAGATTAAATTATAAAACAAGTATCTAAATCCAGTTTGTTTGCAATTAATGCCCGTCTAAATCGCTTACAGGACTCACACTCCCCACACCATTTCTCTCTAGATAAGTAGCAGGGCCACAACTCATTAAAAGGTAGCTGTAACTGCATCCCCAAGTTTACAATTTCAGTTTTATTTAAATTCACGGTAAAACAAAACGTTTCAACTTTATTTTGAGTTGAAAAACTGAAACTATGATCTAAAGCTTTCATAAACTCTATGGAATTATCAGGAAAAGTGGTAGCTTCTTCCAAATTAAAACCGGGTATTAAATATTTAGCTCCCAGGGATTCAGCAAAGCCTGCACCAATATTTAAAAAAATTCCATTTCTGTTTGGTACCCACACAGACTTAGCTGTTTGTAAGGAAATCCCGTGGTCATTAATACGGACTTCAGATTGGGGGACATTCAAAGAGCTATCAATCAATGAGGATTGACCGAAAGACTTTACCCAATGAATATCAATGATTTGATGTTTAATTCCCAAGTGCTTGGTTAGCTTTTGCGAGGCTAAAATCTCTTTCTCAAAGGCCCGCTGCCCATAATTAAAGGTCAAAGCAAGTTCTAACGTCGTTTGCTGGGCCGCTAAATATAAATTTACCGAGGAGTCTAATCCCCCTGAAAGGATCACCACTGTTTTATCTGATTTTTTAATATCAGATTTGTTAATTTTTAAAAAACTCATGCCTGCAAATATCCTCAATAAGTAATTGTATTTTATTCTGGTTTCTAAACTTATCTCTTTTGATTTTAACAACCACGTCCATGTTATCAAGCCCTTCAGTGATCAGTCTTCTCTGAATGGAATTAGGATTAAAGAGAAGAAAATCATTTTTTTCATTATGACTCGAATTAATAGCCACGAGCTTAAAATGTTTATTTTTTAAAAGAGTGCGTTGAATAAAAGAGACATTTTTGATTAAAAACCGAGGTTCTTCAAAGCCCACACCGAATGGTTCCAAAAACTCAAGCCAAAGATAATTTTTAAAATGCAAGTCTTTCCAAGTAATCTCGACATCAAATTTGAGTTGATGCCTTGGCTGCAGCTTATCAATAACAATGTCCAATTGATTCTTCATGAAATAATCAGCCGCAAGGTTATGAATTCGACTCGCTTCATCCACATGAAACTCAAATCCGATGGCACAAGAATGGCCTCCGCCATCACAGGTTTCAGACTTTATGCCAGAAATAAATTCCACCAGACTCCCAGGAGAATTATCTGGTTTTCTTCCTGAGGAAATCACCTTTCCTGTTTCTGCATTCACACTTCCAATAAAGCAAGCGACACCCATTTCCGTCATGAAGTGATTAGCAATAAGCCCAGTGACTCCTGGATGAATTTTATCAGAAAAAAAATAAAGAAAATGATCTCTTTTGATGTTCTCTTCTAAATTATTTTCTAAAATATATTGTTCTACGACATTCACACCCATATCCTGAAAGATTCGCCTCTTTGAATTCAAGTCAAGGAGCTCTTCGACATAAGCGTTTGCCTGTACTTCATTTTCAAGAAAAACTAATTCCATGGGTCGCTTGTCTTTTTCAAGTCTGCCAAGAGCATTGATTTTTGGGGCTAACTTTATCCCAATATCCTCTCCATCCAATTTCTTTCCCTTTAAATCCAATTTGGATAAAAGTGCCTTGAGTCCCTTATTTTCTACTTTTTTAAAAGATTCAAAGGCATACTTTATTAACAATCTATTGTCCTTTATCAACGGGACCATATCCGTGATGGTGGCAACAGCGTAATAGGGTAGAAGTTCTTTGATATCAAACGCAATAGAATATCCTAAATCTAGCATTTTTTTTCTTAAGGCACGGATAAGATATAAGGCTACTCCCGCTCCACAAAGATAATTCAAACCAGATTTGTCTCCATGTTGATTGGGGTTCACAATACAAAATGCCGATGGCAACTGATCCTGTGGCAAGTGATGATCGGTTACGATCACATCCACTCCCAATTCTCTTGCCCTCTCGCAGGCCTCATTGGCTGTGATGCCGACATCCACGGTGAGAAGCAAATTACACCCCATTAACTTCATTTCCTCCACATAATGGGAGTGAAGGCCATAGCCATCACGATGCCGCAAGGGCTGAAAGGGGACAATGAATTTAAATCCTAATTTCTCTAATCCTTCTTTCAGAATTACGAGCCCAAAAGTTCCGTCTAAATCATAGTCTCCATATATCGCCATTTTTTCTTGGTTTTCCAAAGCGAGAAGTAATCTATGAACTGCCCTATCCATATTTAAAATCAAAAAAGGATCACTTAATGTCGAAATTTTTGGATAAAGAAACTCTTTTATTTCTTGAGAGGATTTGAAACCTCTACCGATAAGAACATTTAACAAAAAATCAGGAATTTTTAAAGATTCCTGATTTAAAAGAGGATTAACTTCCATTGTTGCCGTGGCCACTAGGCCTTTGCCAGATACTTTAATTTTTCAAAAACAATAATAAATGGAGCCGCCACATAAATTGAGGAATAGGTTCCAAAGAAAATACCTATACAAAGAGCAAAAGCGATATCACTCACCGTGCCTCCTGCAAAAACATACAAGCACAAAGCAGAGGTAAAAACAGTTCCTGATGTGATAATGGTTCTGCTCAGCATATCATTTATGGCCTTATTAATAAGAAATGAAATCGTTTTATTTTTATATGTTTCCTCTGTTTCACGAATTCGATCAAATACCACGATGGTATCATTTAAAGAATATCCAATAAGAGTTAGAATGGCTGCCAGAATGGGTACATTCACTTCCTTACCTACTAAAACAAATATTCCAAGAGTAATGACGGCATCATGAAACAAACAAATAACGGCACCAGGAGCGTACTTGTAATCAAAGCGCAAAGAAATATAAATTAAGATCACAAGCAAACAATAAAACACCGATAGGAAACCGTTCTTCTTCAGTTCCGCTCCCACCTGTGGCCCAACGGAATCTACCCTTCGAATATCTGGCTTTTGTGCGCCATATTCGACCTCAATCATAGTCTTTACTTTAGCGATTGACTGGTTCAAAATATCATTTGTTTCTTTATCCGTAGTTCCAATTTTTCCCTGAAATCGAATGACAAACTCATTGGTATCACCAAAACTTTGAATTCCAATATCGCCAATACCTAATTTTTCTGAACTACTTCTTAAACTATCAATCGATACTGGATTTGCAAACTTCACTTGAATTTCTGTTCCACCTCGGAAATCAATTCCATAATTTATCCCACGAATAGCTAAATAAATTAAAGAAACAATCACCAAGACCAATGAAATTCCCCCGAATAGACCAATGTTTTTAACAAAATCAAAGCGACCAAAATTTTCTTCTTTAACTTTTAAATTATTTGATGTTTTCATTTTTTCCTACGTCCTTAATTGGGTTTAAGAGGTAAACCGATGGATATATGTTTATAGTTCCACTTAAAAATCAAAGTATCTACAATGAGTTTGGAGACAAACACATTTGCAAAAAGTGTTGTTACAATTCCAATAAGTAACGTCACTGCAAATCCTTTAACGGGTCCCGTTCCAAAATAAAGCAGGATCCCGCCCGTAGCAGCAACCGTCACATTCGAATCTAGTATGGCTGACATGGCTCGATGGTACCCTTCTTTAATGGCCAACTTCCAACTCGCCCCCTTTAAGAGCTCCTCTTTAATCCGCTCTTGTATCAGCACATTCGCATCTACGGCAAACCCCACAGTTAAAGCTATCCCCGCAATACCAGGTAAGGTGAGGGTAGCTCCCAAGGCGGTTAATAATCCAAATACAGAGAGGATATTCACGCCCATTGACACTGTCGCCACAACACCCATTCCACGATAATAAAAAAGCATAAAGAGAATGACCAGAAGGCTTCCCACAAAGGCTCCCAATTCAGCTTTCTTGATAGAATCTCCTCCAAGGCTGGGTCCAACTCTTCTTTCTTCCAATTGCTCTAAACTTGCGGGCAAAGACCCAGCTCTTAAAGCTGTGGAAATCATTTTTGCTTCGGCCAACGATTCATCTCTATTCCTTACAGAACCCAAAGTGATTCTGGCATGTCCATCTCCAATTTTGGTTTGTATGTTTGGTGCAGACTTAACAACTTTGTCTAAAACAATGGCCATTTGTTGACCCACATTAGCGCCAGTAATATCCGCAAACTTAGCTGCACCCACCGGGTTAAATACCAAGGTCACTTCAGGCTCACCAAACTGTCCAAAAGCAATGGAAGCATCTTCTAAACTTGAACCACCTAAGTCAGTGTCAGTTTTCAATAGGTAAGGTTGAGCCCCCGCATTTATATTAGTCGCATTTTCGGTTTTACCAAAAAAGACAACTGTTTTTTCTGGGATCTTTCCCTTAAGATCTAAATTTATTTTGCTTATATATTCAGAATACTTCATCGTCTGAATTGAATAATTTCCTGCTTTTTCAGCTTCCTGAATCCACTTTTGCAAATCAGCTGGACTGACCTCTCTATTAACAATCATAAAGTCCAACTTTGCGGTTGTGTTGATAAGCTTTTTGGCATTTTCCGCATCGGTCATGCCAGGCAATTGCACAAGGATTCTATCCAAACCTTGCTGAGAGATACTCGGTTCGGCAACTCCAAACTCATCAATTCTGTTACGAATGGTTTCGATGGACTGAGCTATCACTTTGGACTTAGTTTCTGCTAGTTGATTTTCAAGATATCTAACAACCAAAGTTCTGTCTGTTTTTGCAAACTCTTGGAGCAAAACCCCGTGTTTTTCCATAATTTGTTTTGAGGCTTTATCGACATCCAAAGCCGTTGGTAATTCAAATGTGATTTCACCTTTTTCACCATTGGTTATTTTAAAATCAGTGATTGCAACAGGTTCTTTACTGGTACTTAATTCTTTCTTGATTGAATTTGCAAGACGGGTTGCTGTTTCTGTCATCACCCCATTCACATCCACACCCATAACCAAGTGCAGACCACCTTGAATATCTAACCCGTAATTTAATTTTTTTTGAGCTGGCCACCAAGAAATTTTACCCGTATTAAACATATTAGGTGTTAACAAAATAACGGCTGTAAAAACTCCTAAAAGAGTGGCCGTTAAACGCCATCGATAATTTTCCATACAACTTCCTTATGAATAACTTTTAATTAAATAAAATCCAAATCCTTACGTCAGAAAAAGAAAGGATTTAGTTTCGAAATTTGATTTGAATATCCAAGTACTTAAAAGTCAAAAAGAAAATTAGTTTTTGCTGCTTTCTTTTTGCGCAGACTGAATTGCTAGTTGGGCACTTCCTGCAATTTGCGACCTTAACATTTTAATTCTGACACTGTCAGCTATTTCTAAGGTCACAAATTGATCGGTTAATCCTTCGATTTTTCCCAATATCCCTGAATGAGTGATCACCTCATCACCTCTTTTTAATGAAGAGACAAAAGTCTGTTGTTGTTTTTGTTTTTTCATTTGAGGACGCAATAACATAAAATACAAAATCACAAACATGACAATAAACGGAAAAACTGCTTCGAGCATTGAAGGCTGTTGTCCAGCTGCGGGGGCTGGCGTCGTCGCTGTCTGAGCTAACACAACGTTTGATAACAATATAAATTTCAACATAAAAACTCCTTATAACGTAAGTTATAGGCTTTAGCTTATAACTTGATAGAAACTAGATTTTAAAAAAACTGAATACCAGGTTATTAAGGGCGCGTCTAGAACTTAGTCAAAGGCCTTTAATGACTTGGGGCAAGAATTATTTAATAAAACGTTGTCGGCAATGAAAATAAAATTCTTCCCAGGTTCCCGCTTCAATGGCGGCTCGAGCTCGTTCCATGAGTTTCATATAAAAATAAATATTATGAATGGTGTTTAAGCGAGATCCTAATATTTCCCCACTCATAAATAAATGCCTTAAATAGGATTTAGTATAGTTTTTACAAGTATAACAATCGCACTCAGGATCCAATGGAGACGAATCTTCTTTGTATTCATTTCTTTTTATGGAAACCTTTCCCTGCCAAGTATACAAAGTTCCATTTCTGGCCACTCTAGTTGGCATCACGCAATCAAACATGTCTATCCCGGAATCGATGGCAATAAGTAAATCCAAAGGAGTTCCAACACCCATTAGATAGCGAGGTTTATCCGCTGGCATTTGTGGAGCCACGTGGGGAAGTAATTCATGCATTAGGTGAATGGGCTCACCCACGCTAAAGCCCCCCAAAGCATAACCGGGAAGATCTACAGAGGTAATTTGTTCTAATGACTTCAGACGGTGCTTTAAATTAAGCCCGCCTTGAACAATACCAAAAAGCTGAGATTCTTTTCGTGTCATTGCGGCTTTGGATCTTAATAACCAGCGATAGGTTAAATCCATCGATTTTTGAATTTGCTCTTCAGTTGCGGGATACTGCAAGCATTCATCAAAGGCCATAATAATATCTGAACCTAAATCCATTTGAATTTCCATGCTCTTTTCTGGAGAAATAAAGCACTTTGCTCCATCCAAATGAGATCTAAATTCGACCCCTTCTTCTGTTAAAGTACGAAGTCCACTCAGAGAAAAAACCTGAAAACCTCCAGAATCAGTCAAAATGGGCTTTTTCCAATTCATAAAAGAATGCAAGCCTCCCATTTTGTTTATCAGCTTTTCTCCTGGCCGCAAATGCAAGTGATAGGTATTTCCCAAAATAATTTGAGTCCCACATTCTAGCAATTCTTCATTGGTCATGGCTTTCACCGTCGCCTTCGTCCCTACGGCCATAAATACGGGTGTCTCTATGACTCCATGGGGAGTTTGCAGACGTCCACGGCGAGCTTGATGATGAGTTTTTAAAACCTTAAACTGATTATTTTGTCCAGACACTTAAATCTCCATAACTAAAAAGTCTCATTTTTTTTTCAATAGCCAGAGCATAGACCCTTTTCACATTCTCCAAACCTGCAAAAGCCGCTACCAAGGATAGCAGCGTGCTTTCTGGCTGATGGAAGTTTGTAAGGAGCCTATCCACAATTTTAAATTCAAATCCTGGCTGAATTAATAAGTCTGTAAAGCCCACGAAGGCAGGTCCTTTTTTATTCGAAGGTTCTCGATCTAGATCTACTTTTTTTAAGTAACCTAGGGCTTGACTTTCCAATGATCTCGTCACCGTTGTCCCCAGTGACCAGACAGTATTCCCCAACGACTTTGCCAATTGAATTTTAGACCAGGTCTCAATTGGAATTTCGACATATTCTGAATGCATCGGATGCAGATCCAAATCATCAACCGTCACGGGCATAAAGGTACCAAGCCCCACATGTAAGGTCATCTTTAAAATTTGCACTCCTTTTTTTTCTAACTTCAAAAGATCCGAGGTTTTAAAGTGAAGACTTGCTGTCGGCGCTGCCAAGCTCCCTGGCTTTTCAGCCCAAGATGTTTGATAGTCCTTATCATCAGCAAAAAGATTATGCCGTTGATGCCTTGCCTTCTGGATATAAGGAGGTAGAGGCAACTCTCCATTCTGATCAAAATAACTCTCATCAATCCCTTGATTGAGCTTCAAAATCTGAGGCCGTCCTTTTCTTACCAGCTCAGCTTGGATTCCACGAGGTAGAGCTAAGTGCGCCCCTAAGGATCGTTTTTTCGAAGGAAATAAGACTTCCCAATGAATGGCTTCTTTATCCATCGGATTAAGAAACAAAATTTCATCCTCTTCTTCAGAAAAAAGTCGTCTTCGAAGAACCTGAGTGTCGTTGATAACAAGAACATCGCCTTCTCGAAATTCATCTAACAAGCCTTGCCAAGAAAGTTCTTCTATTTTTTGTGAGTTGTGTTGATTAGATTGAAATGAGAGCACTCTCGGAGGGTACTCTGGAACTTTGCCGATAAGTTCCTCGGGATAAGAAAAAAACAAATCACTCCGTTTCATTCAGGAATCCGAGCATAAGAAATTTTATTCATAGCCAGGGCCACTCCAGAGTTCTGCAAGGTGCTCATGATATCATGAATGACCTCATCTCCGATAGAGTATTTTCGAGAAAAGTCTTCTATGGAATAAAAAACTTTAACTGTCACCCAGGACTCCGTTGTCTCAATAATCAGCACCCGGGGAGCGGGGTCTTTCACCACATCTGGATTTTTTAACATTGATTCTAAAAGCAAAGCTTTAATCTTGTGAATGTCTGTTGAAAAATCAATTCGAAAAGTGTGGGAATGTCTGACTTGTCTCACATTATTTGAATAAATTAAAATCTGACTCTGAGCCATAATTTTGTTCGGAATCATGATCCACTCATTTGAAAAGGTAATGATAAAGGTGGCTCGCCATGTAATCTCTTGAACTTGCCCAGTCCATTTATTACTGGCATTTTGAATCTCAACCCAATCCCCAATGGTAAAGGGATTCCCAATTTGCAAGGCGACTCCTGAAAATAAATTTCCTAAGGTATCCTGCAGTGCCAAGCCCAGAACAATCGAGAAAACGGCTGAAGTTGCCAGCATGGCAGTTAAATTTATAGAAAAAACTTCGGACATTAAATAAATTAAAACTACGAGCGAAAAAATAAATGTAAATAAATTTGCCAATAACCTAGGGATGCCAACGCTTTTATTTTTAAAAAATAAATAAAGATAGGCTAAGATCTGGGCCACTTTGACAAAGGTCACCGCAGACAAGCTGATGGTCAGAAATAAAAAAACTGTGTAAATCCTTTGAACCCATCCACTTTGGTTTATTTCTAAGCTGAGATAAAATCTATTGGCCAAAGAAAATAGGAAACTCAAAAGTAAGAAGTAAAAAGTAGACCGGAATCGAGCTTGTAGGCTCTTGTGTCTCTTTTCAGTAATTTGAATTAAATGAAACTTGTAAAACCCCAATCCTAAAAATAAAACTAATGTTAAAATAATGTAGTACTCTAAATGAATAAAGGCTTGAATCTTATCGCTAACTGAAGGAAGGGGCGTCATCACTTTTTCCTTGATTAAAAACATTCAGATTCATTCGGTTGGCAAATTCTTTAATCGCCAGGCTGACTCGGTAGCTGTGTCCTTTTTCATCGATGGAAGTTGAAAATCCAGAAATTCCTAGTTTTCCAGGGGCCACCGCAAAGAGGGAACCGCTCACTCCACTTTTTGCAGGCAATCCTTTCGAAATTTTTTTATACTTTTCAAAAAGCTCTTTAAGAATTTGCCGTGTTTTTTCTGATTCCCATTTCTCCAAATTTTACCCACCAAATTATTCTTCGCAATTCTTCAATTAACCATTTGTTTTGCGTGTAAACGTTGCCAGCATTTAATATGATTCGTTGTTTTTGTAAACAGGAGAGTTTGATTTGTCGACAGGCGTATTAAATAAAAAAAGCGGAAGGCTTTAAACCTTCCGCAGGAGATTTTACCCACGAGGGGAACCACCAAACCCTGATGGAGTAAACTCTCCAAAACAAATTTATATTATCACCTTCCACCCTTGGAAGACTAGACCATCCTAGTTTAGAGTCCCTTCCAAAGGGTAGAATAAGGACCTGGGGCACCTCTTCCTTGATGTGCCTTTCATAAGCTATGACTTAAGAACCAAGTTCCACGGTTAAAAAAAACTCAGCTTTTTTGTTTTTGAGATTGTTGACAGCCCATTGACTCGCCTATATTAATGTATTCGATAGCAATAAAATCGTTAAGAATTCCAAAAATTCATTAATTAACTAAAGGAGATCCCCATGAAAGCATTTTTTTTAAACACCCTACTTGGATTGATAGCTCTCAGTTTTATGAGCGCTTGTTCCTCCACTCCAAAAACACCAGCCGCTGCTGAAACCAAGGCAGCTACCCCAGCACCAGAAGTGACTGCAAAAACAGAAACTAAAGCTCCTGAAAAGATGGCAGGTCCAACGACTAGCACTCCTTCTAAAAAATTAAGCAAATCTAAGGCAAAAGCAGCGAAGGCTACATCTACACTTGCTGTGCCAGCAGCTCCTGCTGATAAAACATTAGCAGCTAGCGAAGGCCAAGGAAAAGTGACATGCACATCAGGTTCTGAAGTGAGAACTCTTGAAGTAAAAGCTGGAGGCCAAAAGGCATGTGAAGTTTTGTACACTAAGTCTGGTGAATCCAAGTCCATCGCAAGTGCCATCTCTGATACGGCTTTTTGCAATTCCGTAACTCAAAAGGTTTCTAAAAATTTACAAGCTGCTGGCTATAAATGTGAATAACTGAATTGTATTTAATTAAATAGCCCAATTTTCAATTATCCAGAGTTGGATTTAGAAAATTAATCTTGCAATCACAATAAAATGTAAACTGGCTGCCACGATGGTTAAAATATGAAAAATCTCGTGGTAGCCAATAATTAAAGGCCAAGGATTTGGCCATTTTAGAGCGTAAATTATGGCCCCTATCGAATAGATGACGCCACCTATAATTATCAGGGAAACGCTTAAGTTTCCTAACGCCTCTTTTAATTCTGAAATATAAGGCGCTGCCAACCATCCCATTGCCAAATACAAAAGGGCCGACAAATATTTTGGAGCTTTGATCCAAAAAAGTGTCTGAATGATCCCAAGAAATGCCGCCACCCAAATCAAGACTAAGAGATTTTTACCACCAGTTTCCGAAATAGCCAATAAACAAAGAGGAGTTCCCGTTCCCGCAATCATTATAAAAATAGCTGCATGATCCAAACGCCTCATCCATTGACGGGCTTGCGGACTCCACTGCCACCGATGATAGAGAGCACTGACTCCAAAAAGAGTCACCACTCCGAAAGAATAAATTAATAATGAAACAAGTGAATCAAAATCCTTAGCCAAGGATATCAACATGCCAGAGGCGCCCATACTGATAAAAAAAGCCGCTTGGTGAAAAAAACCCCTTAACTTCGGCTTAGCCAAAGAAAGATCATTTTTTTGTGTTGAAGAAAAAGGAACCTGAATTGGGGACATTTTAAAGTACTCTTATTTTTCAAACCTTACTTTCTATATCCTAAGGTTTTTTATCTTCTAATATTTTGTCTTCGGCTTTCTTTTCTTCTGGAGCTTGATTTATTTTACATTTATCTTTATCTCCATCCATCATTTTACATCCGCCCTCTTTATCTTTACACTTACTTGCACAACATCCTCTTTTATGAGCGCATGAAGACAAACCTAGGATTAAAGCCACAAAACCTACTAAAGCTAAATTTCTTAAAAAAATATTTTTCATACATTCTCCTCTTTTTTGGTATTAAATTGGCACCGGACTTCTTTAGGGTATTCTACAGCGTGAGGTTTTTTAATCAAGGGTTAGCTTCATATTCCTTTTGGCTTAAAAGAATAACGCCTTCTGTTTTTAGAATAAGCATCCGTTCTTTTGTCTTTTCCCTGGGAATCTTGTAAGCAGGGCTCAAGTCTTCAATCAGTTGTACTCTATACCCTAATTCTTTGGCGTCCATGGCTGTTTGTGTTATTCCCAGATCTAATGCTAAACCCGCAAGGACAATTTCATTTACTTGTTTATACTGTAGGTAATCATGCAGTTGAGTTTTCTCAACCCTTCCCTTATCAAAAAAAGCCGAGGAAGAATCAAACATCGGGTTCATCCCTTTTCTGACCACAAAGTTAATACATTGAATCTCCAAAGCCGGATGAAAGCTGGCTCCCGGAGTGTTTTGTACACAGTGATCAGGCCACAACACCTGCCTTTGACTGTGCAGTTCAATTTTTTCTTCTAACTTTTTACCAGGATTATTTGATGCAAAAGAATGATGATGTGGTACATGGTAGTCTTGACTTAAAACATTGAGATCATTTCTTTTAACGCTGAAACTAAGTAGTTGATTTATTCTATCCATATAATTAGGGGACTTTGGAACATTCATCGTTCCATTTTGAAAAAAATCATTTTGCAAATCATGAAGCAATAAACATCTCACCGAATCATTATGAGTTAACTCGTTTCACTGAGCAAAAAAATTTAAATAGAATAAGCTTTTTCTAGACCTCTGATTTCTTCCTCAAAGTGAGAGGTTAAAATGGGGTACCGACACCAAGTCTTAGGATCCAAAGACTCGTCGTCCAGATGAAAAGCAGGCGCATACCGTTCTCTCTTCCATTGATTCCTCGACCATAGCTTTAAAAACTTAATTACAAAGAGCGCTAACTCCTTTATTTGAAAATGGGGAAACTCCGAATGCAAACATTCAACAATGTCTTGTGGGCTTTTTCTGTCTCGAATAAATTCCTTTTCAATTCTATCGAGAATAAGATAAGGCATGAGATCCTTTTCATCTTCTTGCGCATAACGAGATGGTCTGAGCTCCGCTGTCGGAGGCATTTTGAAAACGTCTTTAAGACTAGAGATAGGTCCTACACCAACAGGACCACTTTCGGCGCACCATCTAATCCAATGATTTAAGAAATCTTTGGAAACTCCTGCGATGGGACTAATCCCTCCGGAAGTGTCTCCATCCATCGTCGCATACCCCACAGCGGCTTCTGACCGATTGCTGGTGGATAACAGTAATGAATTCTTAAGATTTGCAAGTAACCATATACCTGGCGAGCGAGTCCTAGCTTGAATGTTTTGCAAAGAAAGGTCATCGGCCTCCCAAGTTAACTTTCTCTGTAATACATTTTCAACCGTCTGAACATAGGCATTTAAAATAGGATCAATATCCCACTCATAAAATGAAATGTTTAACTCTTGAGCCACCCCCTTCGCTGCCAAGTATGTGCCTTGTGATGATTGGGCTGTAGCCTGATAAGCAGCATGGATAAAACTTTTAATCCAATCCTTTTCTTTTAATAATTTGGGGGTATCTTTTATATAGGCTAGTTTTTTTGCTAATTTTTCATCTCCTAAACTCTTCTGAGCTTCCAACAGAGAATAAGTTGCAAGAAGAGTAACAACGGAAGAATCCACTCCACCACTCAATGAAATAACAAATCCATGGGATCTACTTTTTCTTAAATAATCAAATAAACCCAAAGTGACTGCACGGAAAAAATCTTCATATTTTATATCCTTGTTTTGTGAATGAGGGGACTCTCCAAACGAAGTCTTTGGTTTTAAAAAATTCCAATTAAATTCCACTTCAATCTGATCTACTTCCAGCTGACCAAACTCTGGCTTATAGTTAGCATTTTGCTGCCTTTTTATTTTATTTCCATCAATATCTACAACACAGTCATTGATTTCAAAGTCCGCAAAAGAAAATCTTTGATTCTCTAAAAGAATTTTCCCGTCCGTGGCGACCAAACAGGCCCCATCAAAAATAATTCTTCCCGATTCATTTCCCAAAAGATTTGATAAAATATAGGCCACACCAAAGGCCCTTGACCCTTCAGCTACAAAACGTTTTCTGATTTCTTGCTTTCCAAAGGAAAAATGAGAGGCGCTTGGATTCAAAATAACGTCGACTCCTTTTTGCGAAAGTGTCGCACCAATTCTCTTCGCAACCCAGGCTTCCTCGCAAATTTCCAATCCAAATTTTATTCCTCCAATATTAAAATAAAAATCACCAATTGGAATTTCTAAATTTTTTTTATTTATAGGATTCTGAATTTCTATCGTCTCTCGAGCGCCTGAATCCCAAGCCTTAAACCATCGGTTTTCATAATAAACTCCATCCCCAGCTAATATTTTCTTAGGAACAAAGGCTATCAGCTTTTTATCAACTATCAGTGCTACCACGTTGAAAAGTGATCCTTTAAATAGAAGAGGCAGGCCCAAGGCGACAACTTGATGCTCGGTGAAAGGCAATAAATTAAACAAAAGACGCATCGAATTTTCAAAAACAAAGGGAGAATAAAAAGCATCTTCGCAACCATAGCCTGAAAGACATAACTCTGGAAAACAAAGGACCTGAACTTTTTTTTCTTCAGATTCCTTTAAGGCCAAAATTATCCGCTCTTCGTTCCCCTTCCAATCCAGCGGGATTTGATTGACCGCTACAGCAGCAACTTTAATATTTCTCATGAATATTTCCTCATCCTACAGGGGTTATGCTTTTTAGGACCTCTTGGGATTCTAAAAAGCATAACCTATTTTAACCTGAGGAAAAGTCTCGCTTACTTTCCTTTTATTTTCAATAAAGTCTTCCCCATCAAAGTATTTCTTATATTCAACAACTCTATATACCCACTGGAATCCCCAAAACACTCCCAAATTTCCTAAACTTAAAAAACACAAACTAACTTGATACCCAGACCCTTCCTTCCATTTCTGTGCAAAACTGGAATTGGGACTGTATTCCACTTGACCTAAAGCGGTTCCCTCGATAACCCAAGATCCAAACAAATACCCTAAAGAAGGGCCGTAACCTGTTAGTTTTTCAATATGAGTCCCACTATCTATTGAATCGCTAATCGAGCTAACACCCATAATGAATCTCGAACTGGTGAGATAACTTAAATTGAGACTTAAAAATGATTGCGTCGAATCTGTGGCCGTATCATCACTATTAATTATATTTTTGTTATAATAAAACCCATTTATACTGGTGAGAATCGCACCCGCTTGAGAAGACAAACTCGTGCCCATTAAAAAAGCTATCAAAATAAGAGAAATTGATTTTGTGGTTCTCAAATTTGGTTCTTTGTTTTTTTTCATTAACTAATATTACATCAAAATATATCAAAAGCGTCATTATTTTTTTTTTGACTTCAGACAGTTGATCGTGATTCATCTAAACTAGAGGACCTATGAAGCATTTATTCTTTTTCTCTTGCTTAATCTATATCTTGGATACAGCAGCGTTTGAATCTCTTTCTGGTTACATTATAAATCAAAACCAACAAAAATATATTAAAACAACATCTGGAGAATTTAGTCTCTTAGTAGAAGACGCCATCGTTAATGCTCAAATTTTGAAATTAAATACTAACGATTTTATTTCGGCGGTTGGAACTAAAAAATCATCTAATAGCTTTGTAATTGAGAGTATAGAATATATAGGCCTAAATAGATTTCTAGGATTGTGGATGTCTTCATTGGGTCTTTTACAGGTTAATGATTTTAGCCATTTGCAAATTTACAACTCTCAACCGAAATCTCCCAGTAAATCTTCGGCTTCAGCACTCAACTACTCTATCACTCCGGGACAAGGCGATAGTTGGGTTTTATTTTTATCTGATGATAATCAAATTTATTATTCTGATCTCTACGTGGCAGAGAATAAGGCCCTCATTCGATTCTACAACACTACCACGGGCGCTCTTATCAACGAAGTGACCATGAACAAATTGGTTCCATGAATTCTGGAAAAAATCTTGCTAACTTTAAAGAAAGAATCCAACCCACATCTGCTGATTTGTTTTTTTCTAAAAAAGACCCCTTAGATCCAAGAATGGGCGATTTGTTTAAGCCCTTCGTCATTTCTGAAGACTATCCCAGTCTCTCTTTGGTCCTATTAGGTTATCAAGATGATCGTGGCATCAAAAACAATGGCGGCAGGCCTGGAGCCCATCTGGGCCCCTCAGGTATTCGTAATTTATTTTACCGGTTAACTTCTAATTCTTGTGAAAAAAATGTTTTTATAGATTTAGGGAATTGGGAAACTTCATTTCTACCCTCATTAGAAGAAACCCAAAATGGTCTAAAAAAAGAAATCGAACACCTTCACGATCAAAAGAATTTTATCATCAGTCTTGGTGGAGGGCATGACTATGGCTATCCAGATGCCTATGGATTTATCTCCTCTTGTATAAAAAGAAATCCAAATGTAAAACCATTGATTATTAATTTGGATGCTCATTTGGATGTCAGGTCCGACAGTTCTGGAATTAATTCAGGAACTCCCTTCTATAAAATCTTAAAAGAATTTTCTCAAAAAATTGATTTTTATGAAGTGGGGATTCAAGAGCATTGTAATTCAAGTTATCATGCTCATTTTGTTAAAAATCATCAAGGGAAAGTGATCAGCATTGAAGACATTCATAATCACTCACTTTCTTATTTTTTAAACCTGATATTTAAATCCCATGGGGATCAACCTCTCTTTGTGAGTTTAGATATGGACGTCTTAAGCTCGAGCGAAGCACCCGGCTGTTCTCAATCTTGGCCCATCGGTCTACAAGTCCGAGAGTTGTTATCAGGTTTTGCTGTTTTGGGCCTCTTTAAAAATTGGCAACATCTGGGCATCTATGAAGTATCTCCCCCCTTGGATCTTAATTCTAATACCCAAAGAGCCGCTGCCCTTTTTATGAACCAATATTTTAAATATTTTAAGGAGAAACATTATGAGTCTTATTAGAGGATTTGGAAGTGACAATCATGCCGAAGTTCATCCTGATATTTTCAATTCAATGCTCCAGGCGAATCAGGGCCATGCGCACAGTTATGGATTTGATGAAAATACAGAAGCTGTTGAAAAGAAGATAAAAGACTTATTTGGCATATCCCATTCAAACAATCTGGCCTCCACCTCTTCTTATTTTGTCTATAATGGAACTGCCGCTAATATTTTGGCTCTCAAAGCTTGTCTCGAGTCCTTCAACTCAGTCATTTGCAGCGATATCGCCCATATCAATGTCGACGAATGCGGGGGACCTGAGGTCTATGGGGGATTCAAATTAATTCCTGTAAAATCAAAAAATGGAAAAATTTCTTTAGAAGATATCAAAACACAGTTTGTTCGAAAAGGTGACCAACATTTCTCACAAGTCAAAGTGGTCAGTTTAACCCAGCCAACGGAACTTGGGACCTGTTACAGTTTAAAGGAAATAAAAGAAATTTGCGATTGGGCCCACCAGAATAAGCTCTACGTTCATATTGATGGAGCCCGCTTTGCAAATGCCTGTGTTTATCTAAAGAGTAGTTTTTCTGAAATGACCACTCATTTAGGAGTTGATGTTATTTCCTTTGGGGGAACTAAAAATGGGTTATTGGCTGGTGAAATAGTGATTTTTATAAATCCCCAATTAGGAAATAACTTTAAGTACTTTCGAAAACAATTTGGACAACTTCCATCTAAATCCAGATTTATTGCAGCTCAATTTCAAGCTTATTTTGATAATAATCTATGGCACCAGATAGCGAGCCACTCTTTAAAAATGGCAAAATACTTAGAGGAAAAACTATCAAGCTTTTCAGAAATTAAAATCATTTATCCTGTAGAATCAAACTCTGTATTTGTTTTATTTCCTAAGATCCATATAAAGGAACTTAAAAATTCTAAGTTTTTTTATATTTGGGATGAACTCACTTTCTCAGCAAGACTCATGCTTTCTTGGGATTCAAAACCCTCTGATGTCGATGAATTTATCGAGAAAATGATTTCTCTTGGAATAAAATAGTTTTATCGAAAGTCTGTATGGCCGGCACACCCGACACAACGAGCTAGCTTCATACTCAAAAAACTCGTAGCATCTACTTAATTAACAAAATCAGAGTATTGTTTTATTCCATCAGTGTAAAATGCCCTTATTTTTACTCTTGAAGCATTTGTAATTTTATTAAGTTCGGAAATTTTTGATTTATCAACACTTAAAAGCAAAGTGTTATTACTTAAATTTGAACTTGCTTCGACTAAATAGTAATTATTCTTCCAAATATTTGTTTGTCCGTAGCTCAGAATATTAACAACTGCCAAATTTCCATTACCTTTAAAATAACTTCTTGATAACTTATAGTCTGCAACATTATCGCCATCAACATCAAATTCAACTCCCCACTCGTATTCAAGTACATCTTTATTAACACTAGGTTGGTTAAAGGATAATGAAGGTACACTTCTTAGAGTTATTTCAATGGAAATTTTTTTATCATCTATACTAACCTTTGCAGAAGTTATGTCTATAAATTCTTTTTCAGAGTCATTTGCAACATCACTGAATTCACCATTTTGAGGTATGTTTTTGAATTCAGTTGTACTTTGATTGGTGTTTACATTACCGCCATTACTTTCATCATTTTTTCGTGAACAACCATTTAAAGTTATTGCTAAAGCCAAAATAAAAAATAAAAACTTCATATAATTTCCCCACATTATCTTTAGAATCAAAAGATCATTCTCTCAATTTCTATCAATTTTAGAGGGTTTTATCGTAGAAAATGAGGTATTAACACTATTTTCTACCTCTACAGTAAAAAATACAGACGTTACCTCTGAAAGGGTTTAAACAATTCCGTGTCATATCCAACTGCCGCTGCAACATTTAATGCGGATTCGATATCACTTTCAGCCATGTTTGGAGTTCGCGAAAGGATCCACCCGTAATCTAACTTTGGCGCGCCTACCAGTGCCCATGAATAAAAACCGTCTGAGGTTTTTTCACCAAGTGCAAGAATCCAGTAATCACCATTGCCGATTCCGAGCCACTCCAAAATTGGCACGCCGGTAAAATTGACTTTCAATTTTGAGTTGTTACTTCCGTGAACAACACGGGCTTTGGCTTTGGCAACCTCAATTCCAGATTTACGAACACAGGTGTTTTTAACTCCAATTTTCCCCTTAGGCAGTAAAGAATATTCCGCCCTTGTATTGAAGCAGGGGCCTTCGCCAATTGAAGGTTCATTATCTTGAAAATCGTTTTCGATTCGAAGAATTTCGTACCAAAGACCCAGGTATGAATTTAAATCGACATTACTGACCGTGGGAATTGGCTGGTTCCCTCCCTTTGCGAAAGAAGTGATTGGTGTAGTAGCAAATAGAGCCATAGCAAGAAAGATTTTCATTACAGAAAACATAACAGATTCCTTTCGATTTAACAGTTAAGAAGATGTTTCCAGCGTACCATATGTTTTCCCTTGTTGTATAGAATATTCTATACAAACGCCTTATTTCTGCTATGATAAGGACATGGGTAATAAGGCTGCATGCTATAAAATACGCCAAGTTATCGAACTCACAGGAGTTAGCGAATTTTTACTTCGAGTCTGGGAGGATCGTTATTTGGCATTTGCGCCTTCACGCACAAGAACCGGCCGTCGTCTTTATAGTGAAAACGATATTCTTAAAGCCCGCTCTCTTTTGGCGCTGACCCAAAAAGGAGTTCGAATTGGAGATATCGCACAACTTAGTTTAACCAAACTGAATAGATTACTTCACCAAAACGCTGTTGCTGAAATTGAGAAAAAGGCGAACCCTAAGGTTCATGAAATTATCAAGAGCGCTAATCAATTTGACTGGGAAAAAGTGCGAACTCTTGTGTTAACAGGAAAGAAAACCCGTAAACATCTGGACTGGATTCATAGCCTGATTGTACCTCTACTGATTGAAATGGGGAGACAGGTCGATAATGGGCATTTCACAATTGCTCAAGAACATATTCTATCAGCCATTATTAAAGAAAATTTAGCTTTTCATCCTTATAGAAGGCCACCACTTAAGAACAGACCTCGTATTGTTTTTACCACCCCTGAAGGCGATCACCATGACTTGGGACTTATGGTGGCGGCTTATATAGCAACTGAATTAAGGGTGAATACTTTATTTCTTGGCCCTCACATGCCAATGGATGAATTAGCATCAGTATGCGTTCGTTCTCAGGCCACCCATTTGGTACTTAGCTCGACAGCCAACAAAGAAGATGGAGCAAAGGATGACTACCTTAGTTACCTAAATTTTTTAGATCGCAATCTAAATTCTGAGCTCACTATTTGGCTGGCTGGTAGAAACAGCCAGAAATATTCTATTTCTTTGGAGCGGCCATTTAAACTTATTCATTCTTTCGAATCATTCGAAACCGAGGTTAAAAAATGTCTAAAATAATTCGATCTTCACTTGCAGTGTTTACTTTTACAATTCTGGCACAAGCAGTTGAGAAAAAAGAAAAATACTCAAGTGTGGCACGAGATGAGAAAGGCCAAACCGCTTACAAGGAACAACATGAGGTTCTATTTAACGATGGCCGAGTTCAAAAGGCTACCACTCAGTATTTGAATTCCAACGGCCAAGTCATAGGTGAGCTGCATTCGGATTTTACTAAATTTGTCACGATTCCTGATTATGAATACAAAGATCTTCGGAATAACTCATCCCACGGGATTAAAACAGATAGCGAAAAGATAACGCTTTGGAAAAAAAGTAAGGATGGCAAAGTTGAGGAATCTCATTTTTCTAAAAATCAGTTTCCTGAAGAATCATTAATAGTTGGCTGCCAAGGATTGCACTACTACTTGATCGACAACTTGGAAAGGATGAAGGAAAAGAAAGCCATTGTTATTAAGTATTTTATGCCAGGAAAGCTTGATTACTATAGTTTTACTTTAAGATTAGATCGCGAAGATGAAAAATACATTTATCTCAGACTTTCAATCGACAGTTTTTTCTTAAAAATATTCACATCTTCACTAGATCTAAAATACAACAAGACGGATCGGCGTCTTATTCAATACTCTGGCCTATCGAATATTACTAACGATAAGGATGACTTGCAGAATGTTGTCATTGACTACAAATATGATTAAGGTGCGAATTTAAAGGGTCGCATTTTATTGAGGTTTCATTTACACCAATTAATTGCGCTGAAAAATGTGAAACTCATAAATTCCTGTGCCGTCTAATTGATGGGCTTGTTTTTCTTTTTCTTTATTTTGAGTCCAATGAGCCAAATTTAGTTTTTTTGGTTTTCTCATAAAGGAGCGTATCACAACCAGAGCTCCTGCAGTGGTTTCAGGATGAAGTTTCTGTAGAATCTCGCAAGCTTCAGATTCAGGAAGATAGGAAATCGTGTCTGACAAAGATATAAAATCATATGGGTTTCGTGGTAACAATTCTAACAAATTTCCCACATGATAATTTACTTGAGTGCTCGCTGTCTTCACTTGCTGAATGATTCGCGAATGAGCCTCCAAAGGAAGTCCTTCTTGATAGCGGATTTCTCCTAAAAAAAGAATTTGCATAAAATAATTTTTTCTTACTAATTGGGTTCGAAAAACTCTTTCAAATTCTTCCATGATAAATTGATGAGGAGGGCGGTTCTCTGTGCGATGATCTTGAGTTCCACTAAAGTGCCCCTTATATAAATACTTGTTAAATACATACTCACTAGCAAGAACCCTCATAAACGATTTCCAGCGAAGATGAGGCCATTTGTCCTCATAAATCTGAATTTGTTCTTTAAGACTTTGTGCTTTAAAAATCTCTGAGAAATCACACTTCAGATAGTCTCTAAATATTTTTCCAAGTTTTTGAAAGTGAGACTCCCAACGACCTAAAAGAATAAATCCATTACTTACCCAGGCTTCTTTTCTTTCACTCCAAAAAATATTAGCGCTTTGACTGAGTTTAATCTTCAAAAATAAACTCCATCGGTCATCACCTGCATGATTGCCACCCTGGAGGCCTCCACGGTATCCCATAAAATACAACCATTCATCCTCTGACAACTGCTTCATGGCCTCAATTCTCAACTCACATAAATAAATTTGCTCTTGGCTCATATCAATAATATCTACAACCTCAGGATTTTGAGCGATGAGGGGTAAGCACCTAGCACCCGATCCAGCAATACTAAAAACTCTATTCACTTTTTTCGGAAGGAGCGAGTACTCAATAAAAGTATCCTCATTGGCCAAGGTGTAATTTAAACTTGAAAAATATTCTGCGGACATGCGTTTTTTCTCCTAAAATTAAAATTAATGACAGCGTGTTCAAAAAAGGCTAGCAAAGTATTGAAATTTTAATCCAATAAAATCTCCACCCGTTTTTTCTTCTACCAGCCCCGTAAAACTTCCTTTGCCCCCTTCATATTCTTGATAAAATAGGGCCATCGACCATTTTTGTTTAAGAGTGATAGCATACTGAAAGCTCCAGAATAAATCTTTATAATAGGTATTGGCATACTCCTGAAATTGGAGTTCATGTATGCCTTTCGTATAAAGTAAAGAAATATAATGCAGCCCTTGAGTTACATGGTCCACATCCGAATCCTCCGTGAATAAAATATATTGAGGGGTCAAAGTGAATTTTCCAATAAAGATGTCAGCTCCTAGACTTACAAACTCAGAATTTTTATACTTTACAAAAATATTTTTTTGCTCATTTTCACGATACCCCATCTCCATTTTAGGTACCCATTTTTCAAAAGCATAATTAACACCATAGCCGACTTGATTCCTTTTTAAGGATCGAGCTAAAACAAAGTAATTCTGGAATCCAAATAAATCATATTTAAACCTGGCTCCTGGATTTAAGCTTTCTTTTTCAAGTGGAGCTTGCCATAAAATAGCTGGATAAGAATCCTCTGCAACTTCGAAAAAACTAACCAAATCCAATTGCCATTTCTCTTTAGAAAGACTCAGACTCACCCCCGAAGAGTGGGTCAATTGAAACGCCAAGGGATCTAGATAGAGTCTTTCATATTTCCTTGCCGTCCAAATATCTAAGGACGGAAGAACCCAGGAATCACTCCACCGTGTGGCTTGTTTACCTAGCTTCACAAAAACAATGTCACTTGAATACTCCACATAAAGTTCCTGTAAGAAGGCTTTGGATTGAGCTGTCCTCCAAGAATAATCCTCAGTCGAATTTAAATTAGATTCCGCAAACAAATCTAAGTAGTATTTTAATTTTTCAGTCTGAAAATCTGCCTGAGTCGATAAAATAAGTCGATTCACTCCTATTTTTTGAGTGTTAAAAAAATCATAACTCGGATTGAGACGAGCTCCCCCCAAAAGAACGTCGCTAAATCCAAAAATACTTATTAAAAAAAAAGAAATGACTTTAAATTTCACCTTACTTCAAGGACTCCATTTTTTTAAGAGAAAAAAAGGCATCGTTGTATTCTTTTTTATCCATGGATTTAATTCGGATAAAAGAGGTTTTATTTGCTTTATCTTCTATGCGAATAAGTGACGGTCGTTGCGCCCCTGCTAGGTTTTTATAATTTTCAAAATAAGCGTTTTTTAAAACGGTTCTCCCATTTAATCCTAAGTACTCAGCACGTAAAGGGTGTCCTGATTTTTTTTCAACCCACAGACGGATCCACGCATAGGTAAGGTTATCTTTTTTGCCTTCAAGAAGAAGTTGAACTTCGCTTGTATTTTCAGATTCAATTTTGGCTACATAATCACCGTACCATCGGGTTCTTGAAATATCTCCGTTGGACACTTGGCCTGATAACTTTTGCGACAAGGATAATCTTATCGATCTTTTTAAGTTTGGAACATAAGCCTGAAAATCTCTGTCAAGCATCAACATGTTTCTACCCATATCTTTACTCGGTGCTTTCGTCACGACGATGGTTCGATCTTGCCCTTTGAGAAAAACTTGAAATTCTGAAACTTCTTCCTCTGCTTGAACTTCAATCATCATTTCATACGACTCGGCGGGGTTTCTAATCTCATCTGCTTTTTTTATGATGTCATTGGCTCGATCAGCCCACACTCTTCCTGAAAAGAATACGAGGAAGGCAGTGAATGCTAAAAATTTAATTGTTTTTTGATTCATAATTTTTCCTTAGATTTTATATTTATATTTCATCCTCACGATGATTCATGTAGCTCTTAAAAGATCTGGAATTGATTTTTTTAATATTTTAACGATGGGCCAAATACTTGCTAACCCGGCTGTTGACGCTGGTAACAGCAAGGCATTCACAAAATGGAGCGGTTGAATTTCTAAAAAAATAAGAAAGCTTCGGGTAATTCCAGGACCTGGAGGCATGGGAATCCCTGAAGAGAGTATGGTTTTCTCAATAAAGAGAGCTATAAGTATTCCAACAACCCCACCAATGGTTCCTAAAATTAAATTTTCAACAAATAAGATAGTAAATAATCTTTTTCGACTCTCACCATTAGCTCTCAGTGCGCCAATCTCACCAGATCTTTCTAGCAAGGACACAGCTATCGTATTAAAAATTCCCAGGGCCACAATAATTAAGATAATGGTACGAATAAAACCAAATTGTGCCTCCAGAAAATCAACCGAGTTTTGGTAATAGGCTTTATCTAAAATATCAAAAGAGATTGGGTCCAATTTTAGATTTAACGCTTTAACTTGTTTTTCAACCAAAGGCCAATCTTTTACCGAAGTAATGGAAAGGGAAAACTTTTCGATTCTATCGGTATTCAAGAGTTTTTGTGCCTCAGCCAAAGGAATTCTAAAGAAAACATCATCTATACTCTTCTGTCCCATATGAAAAATTCCAGCCACTATAAAATCGGCTCCATTCAACTGTCCCGTTAGGGTCTGGGATAATACAGTTACCGTATCCCCTACCTTAGCCCCAAGAGAATGAGCCAGTCCCTTACCTAAAATAATTTCATTGGAAGTTTTAATTTCGTTTCCTTCAATAAAATTCATCTGATTAAAAAACAAACCTTCTCGTCCCGCATGAATTCCCTCTCCCCGTCCACCTAGATTGATATCCCCCTTGACTAAAAAAGCGTAAAAACTAATTCTGGGAAAGACCTCAAGAATCTGTGGAATTTTCTTTAAATTATTTTCCAGTTGATCTTGATTCTCAAGCCAAAGTTTCCATGGTTTTTCGTGAACTTTGTTGTAATACCCATCGGCATAGACCTCACCATGTCCATAATAACCATGAATTGTATTTTCACGGTATTGATTCATAATTCCCGCATTGAATCCCTGGTAAATCAATAACCCTGCGGCTCCTAAGGCTACAGTGAATAAACTAGCTAGTGTACGTCGCACATTTCTAAAAAGATTTCGCCAGGCTAAAGTTACCAAGATTTTCATAACTCTTCTCTTTTCAAGATGAATCCATCTTTTAAATAAAAAATTTCTCTAGCATAGGTCATTAAATGTTGGTCATGTGTTGAAAATATAAAACTTGTATTTTCTTCGTTTTGCAATTCTTTAAAGGCCTTGATTATTTTTTCAGAAGTTTCTGAGTCTAAATTAGCCGTTGGCTCATCAGCGAGTATCACCTTGGGTTTTTTAGCTAAAGCCCTAGCAATAGCCACCCTCTGGCGTTGCCCTCCAGATAATTCTAAGGGTTTTTTATTTAAATGATCTTTAAGCCCAACGAGATCTAAAACTTGTTTCCCTTGCTTGAGAGCCTCCTCAGATGACAGCCCCAGAAGGGGAAGGAAGTAGGTTGTATTTTCTAAAACAGTCAAGGTGGGAATCAAATAAAAAGATTGAAAAATAAATCCAATGTTTTTTAATCTCATTTTTTCTTTTTCAGTTTCACTTTTATAAGTTACCTCTTCATCACAAAAATATATTTGACCCGCACTTGGATGATCAATCAATCCAAGAATATTAAGCAAAGTCGTTTTGCCTGTTCCACTCGGGCCAACAAAACAAGTAAAGCAGCCGTTTTTCAAATCAAAATTTAGTCGATTTAGCACTGGTACACTTTGATGGTTCCATTGATAGGAGTAGTTTAAATTTTTAATCTGATACAAGTGTTTTTCCATTGTCTCAACCTCTATTTCTTTTCAAAGAGAGTAAAGTTTATTTGTCTTTCCTTTTGGACATCGCCAATTCCCTTACTAGCGAAATTTCCTTATCAGAAATTCTTCCCATATGACCTTGAATATGGGCCAATTTAACTCCATGCTTTTGTGATAATTTATAGATCTCTTTCACCTTGGTCCACTCAATGTCTCGGCCTAAAGTGAAACTTTCATATCGCTCTTCCATGGCCAACACGGAAGTTTCAGCAAGACAGGCATAGACCATATTTTTTGGCAATCCAATATCACAAGTCATATTGTATTTTCCAGGAAGAATCAGTTCTCCTGACTCAATAATAAGCACATCAGGTCTTCTTTGAGCCTCTTCTCTTGTAAAATCCAAGGGTCTGGAACAATCACAAACAACACACCCTGGTTTGAGCGCCATCACATCCACAATTTTCTGGTCAAAGGCAGAAGTCGCCGTTACCAGAACATCGGCAAGAGAAGCAAAATCATTAGCAATATTGGTAATCACGACCTCACAACGAGGATTCAATTTATTCAACTCCGCTTTTAACTCAAAAAGTCTTTCCATTCTTGGAGAGACTAAAATTAACTTGTCAAAAACTAAACCCAATAGTTTTGCTGAAACCTTGCCAATGGACCCCGTGGCACCGATCACCATGGCCGTCCCCTGCACCAAACCTGATTGCGGATTGTGATTAAGCAATTTCATTTTCAGAACCACCTCGTACAATGCCCACAATGTGGCCGAGGCGCTTAAGCTATTTCCTGTCGTCACAGGAAGTGGAGAGTTTTTATTGATGGTCACTCCTGAATCACCGACGACTTTCGTGTAGGCTCCTAAGCCTATTATTTTGGCTCCTCTTTGAGCGGCATCGACACAACATTGATGAATTTGATTGTAAACAAACTCTGGATCACTATTTTTTAAAACTTTGGGTGTCGCCAATAGTGCATAAATAATCCCATTGACCTCTCGACCCGTGGATTGAGAAACAATTTGCGTAATCTTCCCATAGGAAATAGGTGGAAGCTTAGCCACTTGACGATCAAAGGTGTCATTCCATTGACTTGGCAAAGACCGAATAAGAGATCCTACAACAGGAAGTCTTTGAAAATCTCGATGTGACAAAGCATGTACAACAAACGCAAAATCAGGAGCTTTTTGTTTTAAAACTTTATTTTTGAATCCATGATATTCCTTGGTGATTTTTGCTTGCAAAGATATATTTCTCTTTAATGAATACTTTCGAACTTCATGCATCACCTCATTCGACGTTCCTAAAAGGTGTTGCCACTCTTCAAAATTTAAACTTGAATTTCTTTCATTTAACAAACGAAAGACCGCTTCTAATAGGCTATAGTCCGTATATTTTCCTAAATCAGATTTTTCAGGAATCAAATGATGAACCTTGGTAAAACCGTAGTTTGAAATCACTTTTTCCAATTGAGGGTGCTTAGACCAGGTGATGAGTTCCTTACCTTTAAAAATGTCGGAATCTCGGTGATAAAATGAGATGATAGGTAAATCGCCGACAACATACTGACAATCTTTAATTTGGTTAACCAATAGATCTTTTCCTTTTTCTTGCCAAGAGCTCTCTAAAGAAACGGATTGCCCTTTCATCGATTTTATCGTTGCAAAATGAAGAGCTGTTTGAGCCATCGTCATTAATCCAAAAAATGGCTTAATGACCAAAGGCATCCCTGTTAACGCATACAGATCGCCAAAATAAATTCGACTTCCTTCTAGATGACGAAGGTATTCCTCTATATCCGGAGCTATCAGTGTCAGCGGAAAATAGAAACCAGCTTGAGGGTTAACTGTTTTTTTCTTAATTAGTTCCATTAAGACTTGTAGCGATTGAATTTCTCTTATACCCGTTCCATCACACAAGGGGACTGAACAAGGTGTATCCATAATCTCAAAATATTGACGATGGATAAAACTTTTATTACTAAGACACAGTGAGGGTGGAAGCGATGTTAAGGCAAAGGCATCGACTTCTGGTCCTAAATTTTTAATTAAGGTTTTCAATGCAGAAACTGAAAAATTAGCACCAAATCGCTGCACTTCAAATTCAGCTGAATGAAATTTGAAATGATGGCAATAGTCCCAATGAGAATAGCCAAAACTAATTTCAGCGATCCGATATGAATTTTTCATAACCGCTCCAAAATGATTGTTCATATTCTGAAAATTCAGGACACCAGTTTACACCTAACATCTTTTCTGTGTCCTCCGTATTAAAAGAGGGCAGGTCTAAAGCATATCTTAATTGTTCTTTAGGAAATTCTAACAGGCTATGGGCCAAACTCGCTGTTATCTCTGTTGGCAAATCTTTAACTAACTTAAAATCAAAATTAGAAATTCCTAAATGGGACATTACCGATAAATAAAATTTTCTAATTTCTACACCCTGTCGCGGAACTAAATGATAGCTTTGATAGAGCGATTGCTGATCTTGAAGGCCTAACAAAGATTTAAATAAAATATCAAGAACTCCTTGAGCCGCTTTATCAATTGGTACAAAAGGTAACCGAACATTTTCATTCCCTGGAAGAAAATAGACTCCTGACCATTTACCAAGAAAGGTTTTCAGTTTTTGAAAACCTTTTATCGCCTCATAGGGCCCATCTACTCTTTGAATTCTTCCAGTTTTAGAATGACCTACCAAAATTCCTAAACGCAAATTAATTTTTGAAAACGTTGCCGAACTCCAATTCTGAATTTGTGCTTCAGTTAGGGCTTTACCTTCTGAGTAGGCATCCGGAAAATGTACCTTAAGATTTAAATCATAGGGAGAAACAATGCCATGGCAATTGGAGACGGCCGCGATGGAGCTTGTATTTATAAACAAAGGAACTTCTAATTCCTGAGTCAGTTTTAATGCCATGTTTGTTCCAAAAACGTTGTTCACAATAACATCCTGATAAGAGGCATTCAAGTCATACAAGCTAGCCAAATGAAGTACAGCATCAAATTTAATTTTCTTAAGCTCCTTGAGATTTAATCCTGCATTAAAAAGCGTCAAGTTTCCTTTCCATGCAGTATGATAATTAATTAAAGCCGGAGGACTACGCGAAAGAACATGAACTTCAACATTTGGATTCATGTGTAACAAAGAAATAATTTCCTTACCAAGAAAACCTGTACCTCCAGTCATAAAAATTCGGATGGGTTTACTTTTCATGGAGTTACACCAACACCGTTAGTTTTTGATGGTGACATTTGAATTTCACTTCTTCAGCATTACGGAAAAGAATTTCTCCATCACCAAAAAAGGTGAGCAATCGTTTATTGTTTAAAGTTCTCACCGTAAAACTTTTTTTCTCCTTCGTGTTGACAAAGGAGCTTTCCCTTAATTTCCCTCTTAAGACATTTAAGACGGATAGGATTTGTGTTGCCATATTATGGGATTCAATCATGGTTAAATTCATTTCACCATCGGCATTATTAGTAAACGGGGCAATAAGATATTTTCTTCCTAAATAAGGCTGATTGTTAATTAACAAAAAGGGCGATTGAGTTCTTTTCTTGCTGCCATCTTCAAATTCAACTTCTAAGTTCCAATTCTTTTGATCCCAACTTAAAAGAGATTGAGCTAAGAGGGCTGTATACACTTCTGATCCTAACCTTTTAACCGCTCTGTGGGTTATTTTAGATAAACCTCTGAATAATGGATTTACCTCAGAATTGATGGATTGCAGTTGCAAGAAAGATCTGAGCTGATTTGCTCTATCCGAAGTCATGGCAGGAATTCCAAAACCACCATTTGTAAGCATGTACTTTTTAACTCCCTGGGATTCCACCTCGATGATATCAATCTTTCTTTCTTTTCCTTCAAGAATCACGCGAGCCGCAATATTGACCTTCTCGCTAATTCCTAACTCATGACTTAAATCATTTGCTGTTCCTGAACTAATTAAGCTGATAGACGGAATTTCACCTACTTGATGAAGCGACATGATCATTTGTAATGTCTCATTTATCGTGCCATCACCACCGCATATGAGAAACGCATCTGTTCTATTTTTAATTTCGTTTTTAACAAATTCCAGAGACTCAGCCCGAGTTTCTGCAATCAAAAAATGCAAACGGCATCGAAATAATGCCTGAGAGATTTTTTCTTGCAAGAACCCGATGTTTACAGCACCTGCTTTTGGATTTATGACTACGGAGACGAGCATATAGTTTCTCCCTCATTTATGATTTTAACGGTTCCGGCTTTACCATCTAACTTAACTTTCATTCCAGATTTCAATTTTTTGGTCAACCCAGGAATAGATACAATTGTGGGTATTCCCATTTCTCTGGCAACAATAGCTGAATGAGATAGGAGACTTCCTCTTTCTACCAAAAGACCTTTAATGCTAGGATAAAGAGGAACCCAACCGGGATCAGTTCGGTCCGCAACTAATATTTCACCATTGAGCTCTAAATTATCTTGAGGTGAGGAAATGTATTTGATGACACCTTCAATAATTCCGGGACAACATGGTAATCCTTTTAAATCAAAATCTTCTCCGTCGTAACTAGGTGATTCCACTTCCTTGACGAATTGATTACGCCAATAAACTGTTCCGCGCGTAAGGATCCGAGCATCAGGCGTTGTCAATTCAAAATTTTTATAAGATTTTTTTCTTAGCTCAATTAATGACTGCAAGTCATGACTTGGTAATGTTCCATTATAAATGCCAAATACCTCTTCAATATTTAGCCAAAAAATATCTCTATCTTTTTCAATAACTCCAAGCTGGGCCAAATCCTGCCCCACATATTGAAAAATATTCCTCGCAATTCCATAGACTCTTGTTCTTGCAAATCGGGTATTTTCCCTATTCTTTACCGCTTTTCGCGCATGCTTTAAAACCCAAAAATAAAAACGTTTTTGAATCCCTTTTAGAGAGTTCCCAACCTTCTCCTCTGCTGTTTTTCTTAAGACGGGTTCCTCCTCACTCTGAATAAGTTCCAAGGAACTCGATTTTAGATAATTTTTAATGCAAACAAATAAATAAGTAGGATCTGTGTTTAAATCTATTTCTTCTAATTTCATCTCGCTCATACATCGAAAACCAAACCGATCCAGATAGTTCATTACTTCTTTATAGAATTCCTGATAAGTACTTTGCTTGAGAAACTCTAATAATTCGGATGAATCATGTTTAAGAAAATCATCTTTTAAACGTGGATTGTTAATTACTATCATCGTTAATTTCTTAAGTGCCTTCATGGGCTCGGCACTTTCTAGGCCACCTTCACCAGAAAGCAAATCGTTTTGAATTGTTGAATCAAACTGAGAGAGCCACTTTAAAGTTAACTTTCTTAGTAATCCAAAATGGACCATGCACAAAAAATCATTGATAATTGGTGCCTTCCATCGACCCAACATATTCATTTCAAGATCGGAATAAATTTGAATGAGCTGATCTCCACGCAGGTTTTTCAAAGGTAAAGACCTATAATGATCATAGTCCTTTTGAAAGGTTTTCAAGAAATCAGTCACCATGGATTGAATAGTAAGATGATATTTAAAAAAACTAAGACCTGTAATCAGCTTCCTGAACTTACCTGCCAAGGTACTCCACGAAGGATGAGGCTTAATTCTTTCTGTGATTTCATCCGTCAGCTTTTCTGAAACTCCCATCATAGTTTCCATAAACTCACGATTTTGTTTAAATCCTGGTAGTATCCCAACAAGCTTATACCAATTGAATAAATTATAGTAAACTCTCCCATTAATAATTCCCAACATGTAACTAAGATAGCTATCCATTTCCTTAATTACCTGATGAGGAACATTAAGAACCTCACAAAATTGGACGTATACATTTTTGTAATTCCGTAGAGCAAAAGAAAAACTCAAGGGCAAAGTTAATCCCCCATAGGATTCAATAATATTTGAATTGTCCCATAAGTTAGGATACCCAACTAAATCATGTTCTAAATGCGTTATAGGTCTGGTTTGTAATATATATAATTTTTCTCCCAGAATCGCCCACTCCATATCCTGTGGACGTTGAAAAAAACTTTCTATTTTTTTTCCCAATTTCCATATCTCTAGGAGCTGCCTTTCAGATAATGCAGGCTCGAGCCATTCGCTGCTATCTGTATCGACTATTACCGTTTCCCCTTGCTTTCCTTTTCTCATTGCAGATTTTTTTTCAACAATATCTCTTTTTTCCACTAAACCTGCTGAGCTCCCTAACCAGAAAGTATCTGCCGGTAAAGCTCCTGAAACAAGTCCTTCGCCCACTCCACGAACAGCACTAACAACATAATGATCTAACTTTTGCGTCACTGGGTCACAGGTAAAAAGCACACCTGATACAGCAGGATCGATCATTTTCTGTAAGATAACTGAAACCTGAATTTTATTAAGCGAAATCTTGTTTTTTATTCGATAGGCAAGCCCGCGTTCTGTGAAGCCTGAAGCCCAACATTTTCTGATGGCAAAAATAATTTCCTCAAAATCAGACAAATATAAAAAACTAGATAATTGCCCTGCAAACGAATGAGAAATTCCATCCTCATCCGCAGCAGAACTGCGAACTGAAAATATGGAAGTATCTTCTGTTGAAAAATTCCTCAATGCGATTTTCAACTCTTGAACCAAGAAATCTGGCGTGGGCGGTTCTAAAAAAAGCTTAGAAATCTCATTTTCAGCTTGAGAGGCTGATATCTTATTCATTTCTAATTCATCAATAATTTGATTTATTTTTTCCGTTAATGAATAATAGTCAACATAGGATTGAAAATAGTTTCTACCAAATACAACCCAATCTGGCACAGGCAAACCCTGATCAGTCATTAGATACAAATTAAACCCTTTACCACCGGATTCGTTCTTTGCATATGCATAAGTAGAATTTTTTGTAACTAACATATACTAACTCCAGTAACTCGCTGTTAATAATATAAAATGACCCACTAAAAATAGCCCCGTTGAATTTCTAAACAACTTGGCTGAAAAAATAGACCCAGAAAAGAAATAAATTAGACTCACCAGAAAATAGATAAGACTTAAAATAAGAAAATAATTAATATTTTTTATTTGTAAGTATTTTAAAAAAATCAATCCCAGTAATACCTGAGACATTGACAAGGCCCAGGCCCAACGAATTCCAAAAATTCCGGAGTAACTCGCTACCATGGGCCGTTCCTCTTCTTGAGAAAATGTCTTTCGCGCAAATTCAAACAAATTAAAATAAAACCACGGGGTCAGAAAGAACAGAACCACATCAAGACTCACTTGGTTCAAGTCAATTCTAGAAAACATATAAGCTCCAGAAAAACCAGAAATACAGCTCACTAATGTATGGACTAATCCGTAGGTAGTTAAATGGGGCCTTAGCCAAGATCCTATGAAAAATTCTTCGAACATTAATAAGGAATAAAAAACAGCCAAGAGATGAATAAAAAAGAAAGATCTTCCAAGGGCTCCTGAAATAAGAAGCTCGATGGTTATTAAAACAATTAGGGCTAATTTTGTCTGGTCGATGGTCAACGCACCCCGAGCCAGTGGTCGCATTGGATTGAATTTAATGTCATGGGCATAATCCTTGATTTCGTCAAAGAGTCGCAATCGAAAGAAAAACGAAAGTTGAACTAAAAAAGAAATCAAAAAGTAATCAAGGGCAAAGGACTTTCCGCTTTTTTCCAGTAGATAAAATCCCAAGCCTAAATTAAAAAACAAAATCATTGGAAGGTAACTTCCTGGATTAAATCTTTCTCTAATTAGGGAAATAAGACCTTTAATCAATTATCACCTCAGGAGAATCAGTAATCATTTTACGTAGAACGGCATACTCCACTTTAGAATGGTGGCGAGGATCCATGGGAATCGCCGTCACAAATAAAATTTTATCAGCAGGAATATCATTCTTTTTGAAAACTCTTTGGATTTCATTTCGAGCATTTGAAAAATTAAATGTTTTGGAGTCAAACTCTTGTTTTAACTCAATCGCTACTACTGTTTGCGTCTCTGCATTGACTTCCAAACCTAAATAGGCACAACGAAATGTAAAGTCTAATCTTTTTAACAAGACTTCCGCTTGAACAGGAAAATGATATCTTCCCGTACGTTGAATAGCATTGTTAGTTCGCCCAACAATCCATAGATTTTTTTTCGAATCCAAGTAACCTAAATCACCCGTACGGTGCCAAACTTTATTTTGATCATCTAGAATTTTTGCTGATTTAAATGCCTCTTTATTATTATAGTATTCTCGGCAAACATGATCTCCTGTGCATATAAATTCTCCAACCAGTAAGCTTGGATCTTTGGCTTGAGAATAACTAATTTCAATGTCACTCCAACCATTTGGACCAAGGACGATGGGACCATCTATAATCTTAATAAATTTATATTCAAGATCTTCGCTGATATGCCCTACATTGACTCCTAATTCAACGATTTCTGGATCTGATACGACTTCCTCTTTCAGCATCTCATGACCTTCGATATGGGCCATAGGTTCGGCCTCTGTGGATCCATACAAAATCCAAAGCTCCGATTGAGGAGCCACCTCATAGAAAGCCCTGACATCGTCTTTACTTATAGGCGCTCCTCCCGTAACAACTCTTCGTAAGTGGCTCAGGATTAGATTTTGTTCTTTGCAAAACCTAGAAAGACCCACAAGCATCGAAGGCGCCAATGTCGTGCAAGACAGCCCTTCACCAATAATTTGATTTGCCAAAATTGCGGAGTCCCGATTCGAAGGTTGGGCTAAATTAATCGCAGGTAAAATAGTTGTTACACCTGCGGCTAGTGAATTCAACGAAAAAATAGGAAATGCAGGCATATCTTTATCGAAAATAGTAAAAGGAATCACATGGGTCAAAGCATGATGTTGAGCGACTAAAAACCGGTGGGATCTATTGGCACCTTTAGGCTTTCCAGTGCTCCCGGTGGTGAAAGTGATTAAAGCTGGGAATTCACTTTCAACAGCAGTGATTTCAGAGGCTGAATGATTTAACAGCTCATCAAACCGATGAGTCATCTTTTCTCCAGGTCCATAAAGAATTCGAATGGGCATGGAGTTGAATTCAGGAACTTGATCCACTAATTGAAATGCCATTTCAAAACTGATCATGGCTTTCGGTTGAACACAATCTGCACTCGCTCCCAAATGATGACTTCGAGCCCAAGAATCAAGAAAAACAGCAATAGCTCCTATCCTTTGGGTAGCAAACATCGCCACATACATCTCCAGACTCATAGGCAAAAAGATAATGACGCGATCTCCTTTCTGGATGCCAATGGATTTCAAACCTTGTGCAAATTTAGAAATCATTTCTTCAAATTTTCTAAAAGTAATTTCTTGATGTGGAAGTCTGTCAGAGACGGTCCCGTTCCATTTTTTTAAATTCTCTGTATCCACCCACTTCAACGCAATTCCGTCTGGATTTTCATGTACGTGCTTTTCTATAAAACCAATAACATTGTTATTTATGGTGGACTCTGGGAAGTACCCTATCTTATCGATCATAGCATTGATATCCTCAGCAATCAGCTGGGCATCTGTCCACAAAGAGCCATGACCTGATTGCGATAACCACCGAGGCTTTAGATAACGAAATCTTTCAATTTCTTTTTTTTGAACGTCCAGGTTCATCGCCTTATCTTGCAGCCCCATATAATAATAACCAAGAACGTCTGATTTAAGATCTAGAGGATTTTCCTGTTGAAGTTTTTTTCCCTCAATGGCTTGGTACCAAGTTTTAGGATCTGACAAGAGACTTAGTTTAAGGGTATAATGTTTCTTGCCATTTGAGCTATCTGGTAATTTATCTGGATAAATCATATTCTTAAAAAAGTCTTCATAGTTTTTTTTGTGATTTATTTTGACAAGAATGTCGCTCACCACAGGTAAGGACAATAATCCTTTTGCAACGCTGCTTAAAGCAGACTCATTTCTTAAATAAGGATTAATTAAAAATACTCTTTCGACTTTGTTTTCAATTAAATTCATAACACTCATTAAACGGTAACAACCCCAAGAATGAGCCACAACCATGACCCGTTTTGAGGAATTTTGAATATCTAAAACCCATTTGTCAGAATAAGCATCTACGGCTATAAAATCAGCAGCAGGAGATAAAAATGATTTTAGTAAATCACCATCAGAAGGATGTCCTGGATTTCCGTGAAGAAAATAAACGCTCATCATATTTTGATCCCTTTCACATTTAACTTATGAAAATCTTTAATTTTCGGATTCTTGAAATAAACTGGGTTATCTGATGTATTTTTTATAGCCAAAACTTTATTTTCATTTTTTTTAATTTCAGAGAGCAATTCAGAACACACCGCCGCCTCTTGAACGGAGGAATTTAAAATAGCTTCCAGATAACTCCTGTAATTGTGAGAAAAGGGAAAGACCTTCAAAATATCACCATCATCAATTTTAGATGTCATTCGATGAATTGAAAATCCAAAGTTCTCCCCCTCTAAATGAGCCCAAAAATCACACATGAGTCCTCTTTGTTTCGGCAATAGACCATGATGGATATTCACACAACCCCACTTTGGAGCTTGTAATAGATTATTTTTAAAAATTTCTCTAGTTCGAGCATTTACAATTAAGTCAATTTTTTCGTCTTTGATAATTTGTAATACCTCTGGCAAATTAATAGTTGAAAAACTCCAAACTTTTTTGCCTAAACTCAAATACTTATTCTTACGAAGGGTATCTGAATTTGAAAAAAAATTTCTTATCAATTGAGCTCCCAATCTTGTACCCGCACCAGACAGAATGAGAACAAGCGCTTTTATGAAAATAGAAAAACTTTTGTTTTTAACAACAATAAGTCCTACGACATTAGTATCCTCAGCCATTTTTAAAACAAAACGGTCATAATTAAAAGGGACAAAGGTCAGGTCAGAAGTGATTAATAAAGTTTTCATTTGGAGCGCAAGACTAGTATAGATACGTGCCTTTATCCACTGTAGAATTTTAAACAGTCTAAGAAATCGTTTCAAACAGGACCCAGGCCCCGTCATCCAATTGAAAATATTACCGATAGGATTAGGTGTTAAAAATTAGACACTTATTCTATTTACTTCCTTTTATTTTAGGACTTGGCCTGTACAGGCTTTATACAGATTATAAGCCCAAATTATATCATGGAATAAAATTATTTTCTCATGACAAAATGAATATCCAACTAGATTTCAAGGATATTTACATAGGTTCTATCTCTCCTTTAGGTATTGAATTTAGTGATGTTTCTATTAAAAAAGATAGTCAGCTAAGCCTTCAAGCTAAGTCTTTTGAAATAAAACTCATTGATTTAGTGAAAATGATTGTTTCTCACAGCAAGCAACTAACAGTTAAAATCAAGTTATCTGAATTTAATATCTCCCTAAGTCCCTTAATTCAAAAACCTAAAAACGAAATAACCACCTCAAACAGTTCAGCCCAAAAAATTGAAAAGCTACAACAATTTATTCCGAAGAATAGTTTTGTTTCTGATTTAAATTTGCACCTAGAGTTGGAAAACGGAGCTATGACTTTACTCCCTCCGAATTCCCCAGGCATAGAAACCAAGATTGAAAAATCGACTCTTTATTTGTCAACGATCAAATCGGATATTTTATTCGAATATAAGGGCAGCCTTCTCACAAGTGACAGGAATCTCAAACTAGATTTTCCTCTCTCAATTTCTTCGCACTTAGAATTAAATGAAGGTTGGCTCCGCTCAAAGGAAACAACTCTGAATTTTATGGGAGTCGAAAGCCGTATTTTTGTTAATTATCATTTAGACAAAAAATACATCGATTTAAAAAGTTCTGTTGAAGTTCCAAATTTAAATTCTTTATCCTATTCTTTAATTAAAAATATGCCAGTACAAAAACTAATAGGATCCTTGCAAACAGACGTTAAAGTTGTCGGATATCTTGACAAGTCGCCATTAATTACTGGAAATATTAATTTGAATATCATTTCAGGAAATTTAGAATTTAAAAGACATGATCTTTCCCTGTTTGGCACCTTCAAATTAATTTTAAAAACGAAATTTGAATACTTCAAAAATTTGAGCTTACATGATTTTAATTGGGACATTGATTTGACTCCACTCTATTTTGAAAAATCTAAATTAATTAAAAAACCCACCTCAACGGTTTTTCTATCTAAGGGATCTGGAAACTATGATGGAGATCTCACTCTAAATCATTTCAATCTTCAGTTTGATAAATTTTTTATAAAAGCCTCTGGCTTTTTGAGTCTTACAAAAAAATCAAATTTTACTTTCGAGCTACCAGAATTTAATTTAGCGGGCGTCGAAAAATTCCTTTCATTTTTGCCTCAATATCCAATTAATGGGATAATTGAAGCCAAAGGAGAAGTACAAGGTTATTTAAATGATCCAAAAAACTTAAGCCTAAAATTAGAGCCCTTTAAAGTAAATCAATTTTCATATGTCTTATACAAAACTATAAACGACGTCGTTATCGAAGGCCCCATTAAAGGAAATATCCTTGGAAATATATCAATTAAAAATCAAGTCGCAGAAAGAGGGGATATCAAGGGGTCTTTCGATGCACAAGACTTAACAATTAGGAAAAATGGAGAATCTTTAAAAATCAAAGATGAACCACTAAAAATAGACTTTGCAACAGTTGTAAAAGATAAAGTGATTCAAATTCCAAATTTCAATATCAAATCACTATTAGGACATTTAAATATAACTGGAAAACCGCCACTTTCTCTTGCCGATAATTTTGAACTTAATATCGTATTGAACAGTATGAATTGGGATAGAATTAGAAATTTCTTGCCTAAAAATGAATGGCTAACAAATATAAAAAACCTTACAGGAAATGGAAAGATAAATTTAAAAGGAAAACTTAATCCGTCAGACCTGAAAAGCTCTGAAATTAAAATGATGAGCCAAACTCGTTTTAATATCACCGAAATGAAACTTCCCTGGGACTTAAAAATCAATACTGACAACACAAAAAAAGAATCAAAAAATAATGCTCCTCAAATAGAAAGCAAACCCTTTATTGAAAGTAACCATTTTCTTAAGAACCTGACAATTAACAACACTCTTCACATTGATAAAGTTATTTTTAATGACAATCAAACTTTCGAGGAACTGACCTTAAATGCAACTCTCAAGTCAGAATCCCTAATACTCACTGGCGCCACCAATAAGTTTTTTGAAGGCACTTTAAGTATTCTTAATATGACAATTCCACTGACGACAATAAATCCAAAAATGGATTTCAAAGTGCAATCAAAAAGTATCAACTTAAGTCAGCTTATAACATCTCTTCTTCCCGAATATAAAGAAATTATCAAAGGGTCTTCTTCTCTCAACGCAGAGGGATCTTCTTATTTACCATCATCTCTTAGTTTTAAAAAAGGACTTTTTGTCAAAGGTGATTTCAGATATGAAAATGGAAGAATTGAGTCCTTTAACCTTATCAACCTAATAAAATCAAAATTGGTCAGCAATCCTGCTATTTCTACTCCGGCAACCTTGAAGGAAAACCCATTGGAAGGGGTCATCGTCTCTTCTTTTGTTTTGAAAGATACTGAAATAGCTATTGAATCTTTTCTCGCGAAAACCAAAACAAACGAAGAAATTAATATTAAAGGAACATTGTCCAGTGAAATGAAGGCTAATTTAACTGCTAATTTAAAATTAAGAGATCTGCCCCTAAAAGGCGATTTTATTTCAGCAAATAAAGACGCTGAGGGATTTATTCATTTTCCAATTGAAATTAAAGGAAATTTACAAAAACCAGAATGGTCCTTTGTTGGAAACACCCTAGATAAAATGATACAAAACTATTTACAAAGTGAAAAATCAAAAGTCATGGCTTCAGCAAAATCTACAGCAACAAGAGTTATTCAAAATGAAATAGAAAAACAAAAAAAGAGTATTGAAGAGGCTGCAAAGAAAAAACTTCAAGGCCTTTTCAAATAATTTCAATTGAAATGGATAATCATACTTTTCATTAGTGAATTCTGATGAGGGTAATCAAAGTCTAAACTCTGCGAGGGTGCTTTGAAAATTTGATAATTAGATCCGGTTAAGGTTTTCTTAACCCTGCTAGTCAAATCAAAATAATTCCACTTTTCAAAATTCGTAGATAGAAGTACCTTTCCCCCTTTTGAAACCAGCAAAGAAACATTTTTTAGCAATTCATCAAAGTTTTTTTCAATTTGAAACACGCCAAATTTACTCCGACCAAAAGTAGGAGGATCAAGGACAATCAAATCCCACTTTTTTTTCTTCTTAACGGCAATTTTTAAAAAAACAAGACAGTCTTGAACCCAAAATCTGAATTTCTTTTCAGAGTCACTCGTTACCAGATCATTTATTTCGAAATTTTTTTGACTCCATTGAATAAATTTTTGACTCACGTCAACGGTATCAATCCCATTGGCTCCACCAGCGGCTGCCATCAAGCTAAAACCTCCAGTATAAGAAAATAAATTTAGAATGTTCTTACCCTTGGAGTTTTCAAAGACCCATCTTCGGTTTTCCCTTTGATCTAAAAAAAGCCCTGGAGAAAGTCCTTGATGGGTCCTCAATTCATATTTCGATCCATTTTCATACGCGGTCCATGAAATGGGCTCGATCACTTTTTCTCTTTTTTGGTGTTGAAATCGAAAAATCCACAAATTGTTATCATTTGGATCATCCCCTCGATTTTTCATATGACGAATAAATACTGATTTTTTGAAGGACTTAGAAATTAATTCTATAACCTCATCAGAAAATGAAGCCTTTGAACTGTAGTCATATAGGTATAAATACTCCCCCAATTGATCCAATTTTAACACAGGAATTTCTTGATGGAGCCAACGAAAACAATCATTTGAATCCATTTGATAATTGAGTTTTCTTTTTTCTATTGCCTCTAAAATTATCTGAAGTTCTCGCTTTAGATTTAAAAATTGACTCGCGAAATCTTCGGCCCACAAGGGTAAATCTGAATCATATGTTCTTTCAGAAAGAGTTAACTTCGCTGAATGTAAACAAAGTCTATAAAAAGAAGTTCCCTGGTAAAGACTGTCTCCTAGAATGGGCATTTGAAGATTTTGGCAGTGCAATCGTATTTGATGTGTTTTACCCGTATGCAGACGAACTGACCACAAGTATGATTCTCCCATTTTTTCGACAAATAAGAACTCAGATTCAGCATTTGTATGAGAATTTAAAAGACTCCTATAAATTTTATCATTTTGGGTTATCTCTGTTTTGATCAAAAAATGAGGTTTTTCTTCTGAGTGATTTTTCAAGAAAGCAAAATGACACTTATCAAGTTCATGAGCTACAGAAAGATTGAATGGCCTGTCCGTTAACAGAAGATATTCTTTAACAATCTTTTTATCTGCTTCTAATTTACTTATTTTTTGAACACTCGACTCTTTAGCAAACAAAATAATACCTGAAGTCGCCTGATCAAGCCTTGAAACTGGATACAACTTCTGTTTCAATTTTTCAGAAAGAAATTCTACCAATCCATCTTTGCCTAAATCAACCGCATGGGTGTTCAAACCAATGGGCTTTTTAAAAATAATGAATTCATCCGTCTCTTCATAACATAACCGCACCATTCACTGGATCGTACTGCAAAAACAGAGGAATAGCTATTTGTTACAGTCACACTACATTAAATTCCTCAAAAAAATTCTTAATAATTCAAATTAATTTGAATTTTCTTACAAAAAGACATTGTTTTTATTTCCAAATTTCACTAAAATCGCCGCTAGTATCCCAAGTGCGCCCTTAGCTCAGCTGGATAGAGTAATCGGCTTCGAACCGATTGGTCGGGAGTTCGAATCTCTCAGGGCGCACCAACTTCAAACGCAGACGAACTTTTAACCCCCAAATTCGAACCCGCCAAAAGGCGACGGAACGATTGGTTGACCCCGAAAAAAGAAAAGGCCAAGGGATTGTCTCTCTCGGCCTTTTTGCTTTGTTTGGATTGGTTTTCTTGTTCAACTAAAATGTTCGCGTTGTAGAAGGCTTTGATCCCTTCAGGGGTATAAATCAGGCAATCTGTAGAAGTTGGGATTTAATCTGACAGTTGCCCTTTTGTTCATCAATTTATTTTTTACTTTTTTTAAAAAAATCTGTAC
>WBZM01000309.1_pt1 | contig 73139 bp, 63 predicted proteins | sample 5204271 | NCBI WGS metagenome assembly WBZM01 (sample SAMN12344346, study PRJNA552823) | activated sludge metagenome | biome: Activated sludge suspended growth; feature: Nitrification reactor; material: Wastewater; isolation source: activated sludge from nitrification reactor of wastewater... | reverse complement strand
GGGCGCCAACGTCGAGAACGGGACGCTGGGCGGCACGGTTGCGCTCAACCTGACTGGCAGCGACGTGTCCAACGTGCTCACCGGCAACAGTGCGGCCAACATCATCCGCGGACTGGAAGGGGACGACGCAATCGATGGCGGGGCTGGCGTAGATACTTTGATTGGGGGAAAAGGTTCGGATATCTATGCGGTCGACTTGATACGGAACCCGACGACGGGAATTGTTTCATTGCAGGATGCTGTTTCCGAGACCGTTGATGAGGGTACAGACACGATTCGATTCCGTGCCGTAAGCCTAGGCGGATTGACGGTACAGACGATCACGCTAGGCGCGAACATTGAAAATGGCGACTTGACTGATACCGGCGGGAATCTGCTGAATCTGACTGGTAATGTTCTCGACAACTTTCTCGTCGGAAATGTTGCCGCAAACGCGTTGAATGGTGGTTTCGGCAACGACATACTCGATGGCGGACTCGGGAATGACGTGCTGATTGGTGGGGATGGCAACGATGTATTCATCTTTGACACAGCGTTGGGGGCATCGAACGTCGATCAGATATCCGATTTTCTGCAGCTCGCCGATGTGATCGAGCTTGACACCACGATATTCGAAGCACTGGATCAAGGGATGTTGTCCGTCGAGGCATTCTCGATTGGGACGGAAGCAACTTCCGCCAGTAACCGGATAATCTACGACGACTCGACGGGGGCACTCTATTACGACGCTGATGGGGCAGGTGGAATCGCTGAGATTCAATTTGCCACGCTGCAGATTGGCATCGAGATCAACAATGCGAATTTCCATGTCATTTGATGGGGTTGCGTCAAGGAACGCCGGATTGGGGTGTCGATAGTACCCGGCTGTTTTGGTCGAGTTGAGGCCGGTAGTTCGTAATGATGAGGGGGATTGCAACGATGCGCCCGCCGATCATTCGGAAACCGCCCGACGCGGCGCGCGGCGGCGATCCGCACGCCGCATTTTCGTGGGCGGCGGCGCGCAGCGAACTCGTCGGCGCGGGGGCGAGCCCCAATATCGGCTTCCTCGCGACGGATCGCCATCTCGCGACGCCGAGGGCGGATCGCGTTGCGCTGCGCTTCATCGGCCGCGACGATGGGCGTCGCGAGCTGACTTACCGCAATCTTGCCCGCCTGAGCAACCGTTTCGCCAACGTGCTGCGCGCGCTCGGCGTCGGCAAGGGCGATCGCGTGTTCATGCTGGCCGACCGTGTGCCGGAGCTGTACGTCGCCACGCTCGGTGCACTGAAGAGCGGCTGCGTGGTTTCGCCGCTGTTCTCGGCCTTCGGTCCGGAGCCGGTGCGCACCCGGCTCGCGCTCGGCGAGGCGCGCGTGCTCGTGACGGGCGCCTCGCTCTACAGGCGCAAGGTGGCCGGCATCCGCGACGCCTTGCCGCGCCTCGCGCACGTGCTGCTCTATGACGACGGCGAGGCGCCTGGCGACAGCGCTGGCACCTGCGACCTCGCGCGGCTGATGACCGATGCCGCGGACGAATTCGAAACCGTCGCCACCGCGCCCGATGACATGGCGCTGCTGCATTTCACCAGCGGCACCACCGGCGCGCCGAAGGGCGCGATCCACGTTCATGACGCCGCCGTCGCGCATTACGCCACCGCACGGTTCGCGCTCGACCTGCATGCGGACGACGTTTTCTGGTGCAGCGCCGATCCCGGTTGGGTGACGGGCACCTCCTACGGCATCGTCGCGCCGCTGCTGCATGGCGTGACCAGCGTGGTCGACGCGGCGGACTTCGACGCCGTGCGCTGGTACCGGCTGCTGCGCGAGGAACGCGTGAACGTCTGGTACACCGCGCCGACCGCGATCCGCATGCTGATGAAGGCGGGGGACGAGGTGGTGCGCGGCCTGCGCTTTCCCGACCTGCGCTTCGTCGCCAGCGTCGGCGAGCCGCTCAACCCGGAAGCAGTCTGGTGGGGGCTGGAGGTACTCGGCCGGCCGATCCACGACAACTGGTGGCAGACCGAGACCGGCGGCATCATGATCGCCAATACTGCAGCGGCGGACATCAAGCCGGGCTCGATGGGCCGCCCGCTGCCGGGCGTCGACGCCCTGCTGGTGCGGCGGCGCGAGGACGGCGGCATCGACGAGATCGCACGGCCGGGCGAGGTGGGCGAACTGGCGCTGCGCGTCGGCTGGCCGTCGATGTTCCGCGGCTATCTCGGGCAGGCCGACCGGTATGCAAGGTGTTTTGCCGGCGACTGCTACCTGAGTGGCGACTTGGCGACGCGCGATGCGGACGGCTGCTACTGGTTTGTCGGACGCGACGACGACGTCATCAAGTCTTCCGGCCACCTGATCGGTCCGTTCGAGGTGGAGAGCGTGCTGATGGAGCATCCCGCGGTGGCTGAGGCCGGCGTGATCGGCAAGCCCGACGCGCTGGCCGGCGAGGTGGTCAAGGCCTTCGTCTCGCTGCGGCCGGGCCATGCGGAAAGCGAGGCGCTGCGCCTGGAACTGCTCGCCCATGCGCGCAGGCGGCTCGGCGCCGCGGTGGCGCCGAAGGAGATCGCGTTCCGCGCGACGCTGCCGCGCACGCGCAGCGGCAAGATCATGCGCCGTCTGCTCAAGGCGCGCGAACTCGGGCTGCCGGAAGGCGACATCTCCGCGCTGGAGGCGGGCGGCTGAGCAGGTGTCGCTGCTATGACGTTTGGCGGATGGTCGGTTCGCGGCAATGCGCGCACAGTGGCAGGTGACGAAGTCCTTTACCGCACCGGAGCGCCGCCATGCCCTTCATCTGCATTCCCGGCAGTTTCCATCTCGTCGGACGCACCGCGAGCGGCAAGCCTGCGGGCCTCGAGCCGGATGGCGATTCGATCCATTTCCGGCCCGACGATCCGGCGCTGCTCGATCGACTCGAACGCCAGCCCGGCGGCCAGAAGTTCCGCCTGTCGACGATCGGTTCGCTCAACCTGCGCATGGAGGGCATCGACGCGCTCGAGATCCACTACACGCCCTCGATCAAGGGCGCGCACCGTTCGCACCAGCCGCGCAAGTTCGCCGACGCCGCGCGCGATGCGCTGACCGGCTTGCTCGACATGAACCCGGTGCCCTATGCGCAGCCGGCGAACGTGCGCGTCAAGCCGCCGGTGCCGGTGGATGGCGTGCGTGGCGCGATCCTTTCGCGGGCGCTCGACGTGCATGGGCGGCCGGTGTCCTTCCTGTTCGCCGGCAAGGCGCCGGCGCGCAGCGGCGCCGAGGTGCGCCTCGGGCGTGCCCAGTTGCGGCGCAGTCTCAACTACCGCATGGTTGCGGCGGGCGCGGCCTATCCACTTTTCTACGACACGCTGTTCAAGGCGTTGCGCGACGAACTGGCGGACGCGGCGATCAAGGCGCGTGGCAGGAAAGCCGGCATCTGGCGTGCCGACCTCGGCAAAAGCGGGCTCAAGGCTGCATCGCAGGCGGACCTCGAAGCGCGCGCCGTGATCTTTCCGAAACTGTTCCGGCGCCTCACCGACTATTTCGCCGAAGGCAACGCCGGGCCGGGCGGCTTCATCGCCTGGCTGGCGGCGACCGGCGGCGAGAACGACCAAGTCATGGAACCCTCGGGCAACTTCACCCACTTCGACAACGTCGTCAGCGTCAAACGCGGCAAGGTCGCGCTGCGCTACCGGCCCGAGGAGATGGTGTTCATCAGCCGCAAGTAAGGGCAAGGCCACCGCGCCGCGAGCGTGGCGCAGGCCGCAGCGCACGAGCGGCGGCCGTGAGATCATCGCGGCCATGCCCATGCATATTGTCCGCAAGCCAGCCCGCCGCGCGGGACGGCGTTACCGTTCCTTCGCCCTTGCCGCGTTCCTGACTTCCCTGCTGCCTGCAATTGCCGTGGCGCAGACCTGCGACATCCAGCCGACGCAGGCGCAGATGGTGCAGGCGAACTTCCAGCGCATCGCCAAGGAAGGCGACTTCGCCTCGGCGCAGGACTATGCGGAACGTGCCCGGCGCGGTCTCGATCAGCTCGGCGCCCAGGCACGGCGCTGCGGCTGCGAGTCCGCACAAGCGGGCTTCGAGGACGCGGCGCGGGAAATGCGCCAGGCCCGGCTGGCCGAATCGCGCGCCGCACTGCGCCAGGTGGCGGAACGCGCCGCCGCCCGTTTCGAGGCGGCCATGGCCCTCCAGCGCGCTTGCGGCGGCGGTTGATCGCCGTTCCCGGAGGCACGCCCGATCCGCGCCGGTCCTGCGGAGTGCGGCGTTAAAGTTTTCCACGCGCCGATCGTTACCAGCCTGAAATCGTTTTCGTTTGCAACTGACGGCAGGCGCAGCGTGACCATGTCGGCACGCGCGGGGAGGAGTGGGCAGGTGGACATCGACATACCGGCAGAAGTGTGTGCGATCGCCGAAGCGTCGGATCTGGAGCGTGAGGCGCATCGGTTGCTCGCGTACCTCGAGCAGCGGCTCGCCGGGGACGGCACGGTCGTGGTGCCGACGCTTTCGAGCCCATCGCTTTCACGGATACTGGATCTGGCGCGTTCTCAACTGCTGCCCAGCCGAGACGCGTTCGCCACGATCGAAACCGAGCTCAGGGCCATGTCCGACTGCGATTTCACGCGTGCGGCCGCCACATCGGAAGGCGCGCAAGGCGGCGCGGCGCGTGAAACCCTGGATCGGCTGTCGTCGAATCTGCGCGTTGCGATGCAGCAGATGCTCGATTTCTCGGGTGCCATCGGCGAGCAGGCCGGGGTGCTCGCCGGCAAAAACGGCGAATTGATCGATCGCACGCAGGGCGAGGCCGCCGCGCTCGAGCAGGCCGCCGCGGCGGTGGAGCAGCTCGCATCCTCGGCGCGCGACAATGAATCGGCCGCACAGCACGCGGTCGGCCAGGCTGCCAAATCGTGCCGCGCAGCGACCGAGGGGCTGGGATTCGTCGACCGGATGGCCGAATCGATGCGCGACGTGCAACGCCAGATGGCGGGCGTCGAGGCGATCACGGCGAAGATCAACGCGATTACGTTTCAGACCAACATCCTGGCGCTCAACGCGGCCGTCGAAGCGTCGCGGGCGGGCGAGAGCGGGCGCAGCTTTGCCGTCGTCGCCACGGAGATACGCGACCTGTCGACGCGCTGTGCCGAGGCGTCGAAGGAGATCTCCCAGATCCTCGCGTCGGCGCATCAACAGGTGGAAGTCGCCGACAGGCATTCGGCGGACGTCGTTGCGGCCATCAAGCGCACCGTCGAGGAATCGGAGTCGGGCGTCGAATCGATCCAGCAGATGACGCGCCACGTGACCGAGCAGAAGCAGGCCATCGAGGAAATCCATCGCCAGATCTTCAGCATCGACGCCGCGACGCAGGAGAACCTCCAGTTGACCGGATTCCTGGGGCAGTCGATCCGCCAGTTGCATGACTGCGCGACCTTCATGGCCGATGCCGTCAAGGTCTTCAGGCTCCCCTGCGCCGCGGATTCCCTGCATGGCAGGCATCGACTCGCGGTCGAGCTGGCGCGTCGTGCAGCCGGCGAGGCGGGCACGCTGTTCGACCGGGCGATCGCCAGTGGCCGCATCGACGAGGCGGACCTGTTCGACCGCCGCTATCGCGTGATTCCGGGGACCGAACCGAAGAAATACCACACGGGTTTCGATCGTCTGGCAGATCAATTGCTGCCGCCGCTGCAGGAGGCGATCCTCGACGCCCATCCATTCGTCGTGTTCGCCGCTTGCGCGGATGCGAACGGCTACATTCCCACCCACAACCGCAAGTTCAGTCAGCCGCTCACCGGCAATCGCGAGGTCGATCTGGCCAACAACCGCACCAAGCGCGTCTTTCGCGACCGCGTCGGGCGTGTCAGCGGCGCCAACCAGGAACCGTGGAAGTTGCAGATCTATCGCCGCGATACCGGCGAGCTGATGTTCGACATGTCGGCGCCCGTCTACGTGCGTGGCCGTCACTGGGGATGCATTCGTCTTGGCTACCGGGTGTGATGGCGCGCTCGCGCCCGCGCCGGCGCATGCACCTCGCCGCAGCGCCATGTGCCGGCAAGCGGCGTTGAGTCGGGGGCCCGGCGGGTGCTGAGGGACGGCTTCGAACCAACCCGTTCGATCAAGCAGAAGCGCATCGATCTCACCGAATCCGAGATCACCGCGCTGCGCGACCTGTGCCGCATCGAAAAGCGCCAGGGGGTCTCGCCCTACAACCAGGCGTTGATGACCGGACTGGCGCGGCGCGGATTCGTCGAGAGCCAGGGCATGCGCAACAAGCTGCCGGTTTACGCGCTCACCGAACTCGGCCGCCGGACGCTGGTGATCCTGGATACGCAGATGAACGGCCGGCGCGTCGTCGAACCGCTCAAGCGCAGGCGGCGGCAGGCGGGCTTTTTCCAGCGTGTCGGCGACTGGTTCGCGCGGATGTTCTGAGCCACCCCGCGGCTGCCCGAACCGTTCACCCTGAGCCTGCCGAAGGGCTGCGAAGGGCGCCGTCCGGGGCGTTGCAGCATGGCCTGGCACGCGGCGCTCTCGCCGCTGCTCCGCGACCCGCATGGATTGGCGTTCTGCAGCAAGGTGTCGCTGCAACGGCCGCAGCGTGCGGCAGCCCGGGCTGCCTGGCTTGGAATCACCGTTCCACTCGGCTTCCAGGACGGTGTGCATGCGGATTGCGCGCGGCGCGGCCGCCCTTGCGCTGTATCATGCGGCCCCGAATGGCGCGGCGTTCGCCGTGCCGGCAGATTTCCAGGAGCGCGCTCATGAGCCAGCTATTTTCACCGTTCCGCATCGGCCAGCTTGCCGTCGACAACCGCATCGTCATTGCGCCGATGTGCCAGTACTCGGCCGAAAACGGCCTGGCGACCGACTGGCACCTGATCCACCTCGGCCACCTCGCGCTGTCCGGCGCCGGCCTGCTGATCATCGAGGCGACCGCCGTCGAGCCGGAAGGGCGCATCACGCCGGACGATCTCGGGCTGTGGTCGGACGAGTGCGAACGCGCGCTCGGCCGGGCGCTTGCAGCGGTGCGCCGCCATTCGGCGATGCCGCTGGCGATCCAGCTTGCGCATGCCGGGCGCAAGGCGTCGAGCCACGTGCCGTGGCGCGGCGGCAAGCAGATCGTGCCGGGCGAGGGTGGCTGGCCGGCCGTAGCGCCATCCGCCAATGCCTATGGGTCGGGCGAACTGGCGCCGGTGGCGCTCGATCGCGCCGGACTGCAGCGCGTGCGCGATGCGTTTGCGATGGCTGCGCGGCGCGCCGCGCGCATCGGGCTCGACGCCATCGAGATCCACGCCGCGCACGGCTACCTGCTGCACGAGTTCCTCTCGCCGCTGTCGAATGCGCGTGGCGACGAGTACGGCGGCCCGGCCGCCAACCGCATGCGCTTTCCGCTCGAGGTGTTCGACGCCGTGCGCGCTGTGGTGCCGCCGCGCATGCCGGTGGGCATGCGCATCTCGGCCACCGACTGGGTGGAGGGCGGCTGGGATCTCGAGCAGAGCATCGCGCTCGGCCACGCGCTGCGCGAGCGCGGCTGCGATTTCATCCATGTCTCCAGCGGCGGGTTGTCGCCGCACCAGCAGATCCAGGCGCGGCCCGGTTTTCAGGTGCCGCTGGCGCAACGCATTCGCAGCGAAACCGGCCTGCCCACCATGGCGGTGGGCCTGATCACCGATGCGCATCAGGCGGAAGCGATCGTCGCCGAAGGGCAGGCCGATTTCGTCGCGCTGGCGCGCGGCATCCTCTACGACCCGCGCTGGCCCTGGCATGCGGCCGCCACGCTCGGTGCGCAGGTGCAGGCGCCGCCGCAATATTGGCGCTCGCCGCCGGCCGCCGCGGGCGACCTGTTTGCCGGCGCGCGCATCGGCCAGCGCTGAAGGCGTCGCGTCAACGAAAGAGGCCGCCCTGCGGCGGCCTTGGGGAGGAGCCGGGTCGCCGCAGGGCGGCGACCCGGCGCGACACGATCAGCCGCGACCGCTGCGCTCGGTCTTCTCGGGACGCTCGACCTTCTCCGGGCGTTCGACCTTCTCCGGGCGTTCGACCTTCTCCGGGCGTTCGACCTTCTCGGGGCGTTCGACCTTCTCGGGGCGTTCGACCTTCTCGGGGCGCTCGACCTTTTCAGGACGCTCGACCTTCTCGGGGCGCTCGACCTTCTCGGGACGTTCCACGCGCTCGACCTTCTCGACGCGTTCCACCTTCTCCACGCGCTCGGCCTTCTCCGGACGCTCGGCACGCTCGACCTTTTCAACCTTCTCGACCTTCTCGACACGTGCCACCTTGTCGGCACGCTCGACCCGGACGGCACGCTCGCGGCTCTCGGTGCGGTCGTCGCGGGTCGACGATTCGTTGCGCGAGCGCGCGAAGATCGCAACCGCCGACGGGCCGGATTGCTCGGGGCGCGTGCCTGATTCGTTGCGCGAAGTGGCCAGCGCAGCCACTGCCGAACGCTTGCTGTTGTCGTCGATCGAGCCGTCGCCGCGGCGCTTGACCCCGCCGACAGTCGTGCCGCCCGGCTGGGTGTCGTCTACCGTGCCGTTGCCGCGCAGCTTGACGCCGGCCGTCGTGGTGCTGCCGCCGGGTTGCGTGTCGTCGATCGAGCCGTCGCCGCGGCGCTTGACCCCGCCGACAGTCGTGCCGCCCGGCTGGGTGTCGTCTACCGTGCCGTTGCCGCGCAGCTTCACGCCACCCACGGTGTTGGCACTGCGCGGCTGGGTGTCGTCTATCGTGCCGTCGCCGCGCAGCTTGAGGCCGTTGACGGTGGTTTGTGCGCCGACGTTGAGGGCGAGCAGGGCGCTTGCCAGGGCGCTGAGCGCCACGACGGTCCGGATCCGGCGATTCTTGTGGAACATGTCAGTCTCTCCTTGCATGGTGTTGATCGGTCTGGCCGACTCGGGTTGGGTCCGAGTAACCGTGGGAAAATAACCCACCGATCTTCTCTAAGCAGATTGCGGGCCAGAGTCCGGTGGCGACGTGTCGTTTCGAGATAATCACAATAAATCAATTCAATGTAGCCATTTAGCGGCGGCCCGTCGCGCTACCGGGAGGCGGGGAAAAGAGGGGGATGGAGCTTGGCGGGGGTTTTGACTCGGTTATTTGCCCCGTTTCAGGCCATCTGGGGTAGGCGGTGGCCCCGGTTCGCGGGGAGGACCGGACGCGGCGGGGCGGGAGCGAGTCTGCGCCGGAGCCAGACCGGCGTCGCGCAGCGGGACGCTACAGGGTCAGCGTGAATGCGCCGACCAGCGCGCCCGGCGTGCGCACCGAGCGCGTCGAGCGCTCACCGTAGGTATCGCCGTCGGGCACCAGTTCCTGTCCTCGGGTCAGCGCTTCGAGCCGGCTGCCGAGGATGCGGTAGATCGTGTCGTCGAAGCGCATTACCGGCAGCGGTGCCGCGATACGGCCGTTCTCGACCCAGAAGCTGGCGAAGCGCGTCATGCCGGTAAGGCGGCAGGCCTGGCGATCCGAATAGTTGAGATACCAGAGGTTGGAAATGTAGAGCCCGGTATCGAGCGCGGCGAGCACGTCGGACTGTGCAAGCAGGCCGGGGTCGAGCACCAGCGAATCGGGCATCTCCATTGCGTTGGCGGCGTTCGATTCCATGCCGTATTCGCGCGCGCTGCGCGGCGAGGTGAGGGTTGCAATGGGGCGCCCGTGCTCGACCAGCAGCACCTCGGCCGGCTTCACGTAGCCTTCGGCCTGGAAACCGGGCGCCATGCCGCCGGCCACCCGCTCGCGCAGGGTCACGGCCGGGTGTAGCGTGGACTCGCCATCGTGCAGGCGCATCAGCGTGCTCTGCCGCGTGCGCTGCGACTTGGTGCCGAGGCCGCCCCAGGCGAGCGCGCCGAGAAACTCGTTCATCGCCGTCGGCGTGAAATAGGCGCGGTAGGTGCCGGGCTGCAGCGCCTTCGGCGCGTCGCCCAGCCGCGCCAGTTGTTCCGCCGCGAAGCGCGCCTTGTCGGCGAACGTCACGTCGTCCCATCGCGTGCCGGCGTAGCTCGACTTCACGGCCTTGTCGCCGCGCAGGTAGTTGCTCCAGCCCAGCTCGAAGCTGGCGCTCTCGTGCCAGTTGCGCTGGCCGAGCGAGTTGGCGAAGCCACGCATGACCGGCCCGCCGGCGTAGAAGCCGACCAGATCCCGGCCGCGCCCGGCCGCCAGCACACATTCGATCACCTGCTGCGGGTCCGGCAGTGCGTTCGGCGCAATCTGCGAACCCGACTGCACCTCGCGGGCGATCATCAGGTAGGGGTCGACCGGCACCTGCGGCAGGTCGTCGCGCAACTGTGCGAGCAGGGCAGCGAGCGTGGCACGGTCGTCGGCGAGACGGCCGGCCAGCGTGCTGCGCACCTCGATGCGCCGGTCGCCGGCGATCAGCGCGAGCGTCAGCGCGATCTGCCGGATGTTCATCGCCTGGCGCACCGCCGACTTGTTGAAGCGCACGAAGTCGGAGGTTTCCGCCGCGAGCCAGGCGGTGGTGATTTCTCCCGCGTGCGTCAGCGACTGCATGTGGTCGGCGAGCGCGTGGAAGTATTCCTGCATGGAATCCTGCGTGGCGTCGTGCATCAGGCAGCGCCCCCGAACACGTCGATGTCGCCGAACCTGCAGGCGGGCGAGGCGTGGCCGACGCGGATCACCTGCGCCGGCTCGCCCTTGCCGCAGTAGGGGGTGCCCATCACCTCGAAGGTCGAGGCGTCGCCGACCATCGCCAGCGAGCGCCAGAAGGTGGCCGAGATGCCGCGGTAGTTCGGGTTGCGCACGACTTCGGCGAGCTTGCCGTTGCGGATCATCTGTCCGTACTCGCAGCCGAACTGGAACTTGTTGCGCGAATCGTCGATCGACCACGACGCATTGGTGCGCATCATCACGCCGAGTTCGATCGAGGCAATCATGTCCTGCAGGGTGCTGCGGCCCGGTTCGACATTGAGGTTCGCCATGCGGTCGATCGGCGGGCGGTTCCACGAACAGGCGCGCGCATTCGCCACGCCCGCCATGCCGGCACGCGCCTGCGATACCGCGCCGCCGAGCGGGCGTTCGAGGATGCCGTTGCGGATGATGTATTCGCGCTGCGCGGGCGAGCCGTCGTCGTCGAAGGCATAGCTCGCGAACTGCTCGGTGCGCGTCGGATCGAAGGTCACGTCGAGCAGGTCCGAGCCGTAGCGGTAGCTGCCGAACATCCCGGGCGTGACGAAACTCGTGCCGGCGAAGTTGCGCTCGTCGCCGAGGATGCGGTCGAGTTCCAGCGGATGGCCGATCGATTCGTGGATCTGCAGCATCATCTGGTCGGGCATCAGCAGCAGGTCCATGCGCCCGCTCGGGCAGTTGGGTGCGGCGAGCAGTTGCAGCGCCTCGTGCGCCACGCGCGGCGCATCGTCGCGGAAGCGTGCATGGTCCAGCACTTCGAGCCCACCCTGCTGGCAAAAGCCGTTGTAGCGCCCGGCGCTGCTGCGCGACTGCGTCTCGCCGTCGGCATGCGCCGTGGCCGAGATCGTCGGCACCATGAACGCGAAATCCTGCTCGGCGCGCGCGCCGTCGGCCGTGAGGTAGAGCTGGCGCGTGCGCGTCTCCCACAGGCTGGCGTCCCAGTCGACGATGCGCGCATCGATCTTCGCCGCGCGCGACACCTGCATCAGCAGCTCGAAGCGTTCCGCCAGCGACAGCCGCTCGGCCGCATCGCGCACCGGGGTTGCGTAACGGCCCGCCGGGCGCGGCATGGCGATCGCGCCGTAATCGGCGACCGAGCGGCCGGCGGTGAACTGCGCGTAGCGCCGCGCGCGATCGAGCGCGTCGCGCAGGCCCGCCGCGGAGACGTCGGAAGTCGCCGCATAGCCGAGCCCGCCGCGCTCGATCACGGTGACCATCGCGCCGCGATCGATGCTGCGCTTCGGCGCCTCGGGCACGTCCTGGCGCACGGTCAGGTTCTCGGCGGTTTCGTCCACCAGGCGCAGCGCACAGAAATCCACCGCCGGCGCGGCAGCCAGAAAATCGCGTTCGATCTGTTCGGTCATCGGTCGTGCGGGGTGGTCGGGAGTGGCGACGATACCCGAGGCGGCAGGCGGACTCAACGGGCGCCGGCACATGGGTGCGGCTGCAATGCCCGTGGGATGGATGTACGAAGCCGGCCTGCCCCGCGGGCCGCATGGAACGGCGATGCTGGAGATGGCAGGCCGGAGATCGCCTATCCATGCGGGTCGTGGCATGGTGGCTATGCCGGCGAAGTGCGTGGCCAGCACCTGGCGGGATGGCGGCACGCGCACGGCAGGCGCCGCTGCGCGACGCGCCTGATGCAGCGCTCGGCGATAATGCCGTTCCTGCCGGCAACGCCATCATGACCCGCGCCATCCTGTACACCATCGTCTTCATCGAAGGCTTCTGCTCGCTCGGCGCAGAAGTGATCGCCCTGCGGCAGATCGTGCCCCACATGGGCAGTTCCATCGTCGTCACGGCGCCGACCATCGGTTTCTTCCTGCTCGCGCTGGCGCTCGGCTATCACGCCGGCGCGCAGGTCGATCGCGACTATCGGCACGTGGTGGCGCGCAACTTTCTCGCTGCAGCAGCGCTCTCGGGTGTCGGTTTGGCAGGCGTCAGCGTCGACCTGCTGTTCGATGCGCTGAAGCAGCCCGGCATCGCCTATCTGGCGTTCGTCGGCGGCGTGCTGTGCCCGATCGCCTGGCTGCTGGGCCAGACGGTGCCGGTGCTGAGCAACCTGTTCGAGCATGAGCGCGTCGGTGCGGCGAGCGGCCATGCGCTGACCGCGTCGACGCTCGGTTCCTTCCTCGGTTCGCTCACGCTCTCGCTGCTGGTGATGCAATGGCTCGGCGTCTCGGCCGCGGTGGCCTTGTGCGCCGTGCTGCTGCTCGCCGGCTACGTGCTGCTGCACGGCCGCGGGTTGCGGGCGGTGGCCGCCGCCGCTGTGGTGCTGGGTGCCACGGTGACCGCCAACGCCTGGTTGCGGCCGGTGATCGACACTGCCTACGCGAGCTACGCGGTGATTCCGGTCACGCGCGAGGGCATGATCGATGCGCGCGCCTTCCGCAACAACAATTCGGTCGCTTCGCTGGTCGACCGCAGCGAACCGCCACATCATGCGCGCTACATCGAGCACATCCGCGCGCTCCTGCTGGACAAGCTGGGCATGCGCGAGCGCGACATCCTGGTGCTCGGGGCGGGCGGGTTCACGCTGTCGCATCGCGAGCCGGCCAACCGGTATATCTACGTCGACATCGACCCGGCGATTCGCGAGATTGCCGAGCGGACCTTCCTGCAGGAAGCGGCGCGCGGCGAATTCATCGCCGACGACGCGCGGCGTTTCGTGCGCCTGACGGCGCGCCGCTTCGACGCCTTGGTGGTGGACGTGTACAGCTCGCACACCGCGATACCCGGGCATCTCGCCACGCGAGAATTCTGGCGCGACACGCAGCGCGTGCTCAAACCGGATGCGCCGATGATCGCCAACCTGATCCTCGACGAGCGCCTCGCCACGCCCTATGCGCGCAACATGCTGGCGACGATCGAGAGCGTGTATGGGCGTTGTGCGGTCGAGGTGCTGCAGCGCCGCCAGGAACTCAGCAACGTCGTCGTCACCTGCTTCAACGGCGTGCCGGCGGGCGGGGCGTCGATCTACGTCGACGAGCGCAATCCGGCCGATCTCGACCTTGCGCGCTCGCGCTGAGCGCGCCTCATTCCGGCAGCGACGGTGCGGAACTCCCCGGGCGCGGCATGCGGCTGCGTTCGACGAGGCAGGCGAGCAGTGCGGCGTCGGGCGCTGCGCCCGGTGCGATGCTGCCGTCGTCGGCCTCGAAGTGCAGGCGGAATGCGGCAATCGCCGCCTCCGGCCGCGACACGTCGTAGCCCAGCGCCTGCAGCGCGGTCAGGGTGTCGAGGCCCGGCGGCGGCGGTGCGTAGGGCGGGTCGCACCACAGGCCGAAACCCTGCAGGGCAAGCCGGCGCCAGGGGAACTGCCGGCTCGGGTCCGCCTTGCGGCCGGGCGCGACGTCGGCATGGCCGAGCACGTTCGCTGCCGGAATCGCGTAGCGCGTGCGCAAATCGTCGAGCAGCGCCAGCAGCGCGGCGATCTGCGGCTCGGGAAAAGCAACTTCGCCGTCGTTGTCGAGTTCGATGCCGATCGAGGCCGAGTTGATGTCGCGATTGCCGCCCCACCACGAGGCGCCGGCGTGCCAGGCGCGGCGCCGCTCGTCGACGAGCTGGTATAGCGTGCCGTCGCGCCCGATCAGGTAATGCGCGCTGACCCTGCGCAGCGGTTCGGTCAGCGAGCGCAGGCCCGCCTCGGCGCTGCCGCTGGTGGTGTGGTGGATGATGACGAAATTCGGCCGCCGCAGATCGTGGTTGGGCGACGCGTGCCAGACCGATGGCAGCCCGCTGCCGACCGGCACGCCGGCGCATCCGGCCAGCAGGGCCGGGAGCAGGGCGAGAACGAGGCCGTGGCGGATGCGAAGGATGCCGCGGACGATGCCGCGAGTCATCCGTCGTTCGGCGCCGGTTGCGAGGGCTCGCTTCATTGCGCCGAGTCTATCAGGCCGCGCACGGCAGCAGCCGACACGCGTCGCGCGGGTTGCGCGTCGCGGGCACGACACATACCATTCGGAGCCGTCGCGCTGCCGCAGATCCGGGCGGGTAGCGCGCACGACATGACGCGCACGACATGAATTTCGTACGGCTTTTCCCGAGATGATGCAAGCGACCAAAGTTACCGCGCTGCTGCCCGCCTACCAGTCCGCCGGATTCATCCAGGCGACGCTCGATTCCCTGTCGGCGCAAACGCATCCGAACTTCGACGTGATGGTTTCGGTCGACCAGTGCGACGACGACACGCATGCGGTCTGCGTGGCCCACGCGGCGCGCGATGCGCGATTCCGCGTCGTGCGGCAGGCGGCTCGCCTCGGCTACGTCGGCAACTGCAACTTCCTGCTCGGGCAGGCCGATTCCGATTACGTGCTGTTCGCCTTCCACGACGACATCCTCGCGCCGCGCTACCTCGAAGCCCTGTGCGGCATGCTCGACCGCCGACCGGAGGCGGTGATGAGCTTTTCGGATCTCGCGCTGACGCAGGTCGACGGCAGCACGCGGACGTGTGCGTTCGACGCGCTGGAAGGCGTTCATGAGAACTGGCAGCGCGGTCTGAAGATGCTGCAGCGGTCCGACAATTGGTGGGTGCCGAACCGCGGTGTCTTCCGCCTGACAGCGGCGCGAACCATCGGCGGCCTCAGAACCCACGGCGCCGGCGAATTCTCGTGCGACTGGCCGTGGATGTTCAGGATGAGCCTGCTCGGCGAGTTCGCACGCGTGCCGGAAGTCCTTTGCCACAAGTACTTCAAACCGGGCAGCCTGAGCAAATCCTGGGCGTATTCTGCCGAGCAGCACTACGAGGTGTCGGTCGCCTGCATGCGCGAGCTGTGGAATTCGAACCTTGCCAGCGACGACAAGCTGCGCCTCGCGCAGCCGCTGCTGCACTGGCTGTTCAAGGTGCGCGGCGAAGTCGATCGCGCGGCCGCGCATTCAGCAGGCCCGCAGTGAGCGTGCCGTGACCGCCTCCGGAAACGCGCCGGATCGGCATGCCGGAACGCTTCGCGCGGCCGGGAAGGACGTTGCTTCGTGGTTCGGCGGCCGGGTGATGCGTGTCGCGTGCGCACCGCAGCGCGATGCGCGTGGCGTGCTGCTGCCGTTTCCGTTCGACGCCATGCCCATCGCACCGGTCCGCGCCTTTGTCGTCAGCGGCGTGCCGGCCGGCACGGTGCGCGGCGGCCATGCGCATGTTTCCTGTACCCAATTGCTGGTGTGCGTGCAGGGACGCATCGAGGTCTGCCTGCGCCATGCCGGCGACGAGCTTGTGCTGATGCTGGAGGCGGGTGCGGCGGGGCTGCTTGTTGCACCCGGCGTCTGGGCTCGGCAATGTTATGTCGATGCGAGCAGCGTGCTGCTCGTTTTCGCCGATGAGCCGTACGACCCGGCCTCCTATCTCGACGGCGCCGGCACAGCCGCATGCCGTTGAGTGCGAGCCGGCCGGTGAAACGCATTGCGGTGCTCGGTGCGGGCATCATGGGCAGCGCGACCGCGCTCTTCCTCGCCCGTCGTGGCCATGCCGTCAGCCTGATCGACGCCGCGGCACGGCCGATGTCCGCGGCCAGCCGATGGAACGAAGGCAAGATCCACCTCGGCTATCTCTACAGTGCGGATCCCTCGTTGCGCACCGCGCGCCATGTGCTGACCGGCAGCCTGCAATTTGCCCCGCTGACGGAAGAACTGATCGGTTGTCCTGTCGCGCCGGCCACGACAGCGACGGACGACGTCTATCTTTGCCATCGCGCGTCGGTCGTTGCCGCGGACGCGATGGCGCACTATTACCGGCAGGTGGACGATCTGGTGCGCTCGCACGCGGACGCGGCCCGCTACCTCGTGGATGTTCGAGGTGCCCGCTCCGAGCGGCTCGACGAACGCGCGCTGCGCGCGATCACCGATTCGCCGGACATTGCGGCCGGCTTTCAGGTCCCCGAACGCTCCGTGTCGACCGGCTGGATCGCCGACCGCTTCGTCGAGGCGCTCGCGGCCGAACCGGCGATCGAACTGCAGATGGGCACGGGCGTGACGGCGGTGCGCCCGCAGCAGGCCGACGATCCGGCCGGCCGGTGGCGGGTCGAGACGGCGGACGGCGTTGCGGGTGTCTACGATCACGTCGTCAATGCATTGTGGCAGGGCCGCCTGCCGATCGACGTGACGGCCGGCCTGGCGGCACCGCAGACATGGTCCAACCGCTACCGGCTTTCGCTGTTCGTGCGCACGAACCGCACGGTGGATGCGCCCAGCGTGCTGATCGCGACCGGGCCGTTCGGCGACATCAAGAATTACAACGGCCGCGACTTCTATTTGTCGTGGTATCCGCGCGGTCTGATGGTCGACAGCAGCGGCATTGCACCGCCGCCGGCGCCGGCGCAGGATACCGCCCGGGAGGCCGCAATCTCGCGCGAGATCCTGGAACGGCTGACGGCAATCCTGCCCTGCGTGGAACGCATCGCATCCGATGCGGAATCCATGGTGTTGCGTGGCGGCTGGGTTTCTGCGGCCGGCCGGGGTGTGCTGTCCGATCCGCGCTCGACCCTGCATCGGCGCGACGAATTCGGCATCGTGCGCCTGGGTTCGTACGTCTCGGTCGACACCGGCAAGTACGCGAGCGCTCCGTTGCTGGCGCACAGGATTGCGCAGAGCCTGGGGTGAAGTCGGGCGCAGCGGCTTACCGGGCGTCGTAGCGCAGGGCGAAGTTGCAGGGCAGCGGATCGTCCACCAGCCACGATGCGATGTCGGCGATCGGCGTCGCGTCGGTGAACTGGTAGTCGAGGGCGATTTTCTGCAGCAGGTCGAAAGTCATGCCTTCGGCCTCGATCATTTCGCGGATGCGTCGCCAGTGAAAACCCAATTGCGCGCCCGCGCTGTCCTTGTCCATGGCTGCGAGGCCGCGCTCGATCTTGTTTCGGATCTGCGACGCGCTGCGCACCGGGAAATGTGCCAGCCCCGCGCCCCTGATCCGCGCGACGCGAAAGCGCTGCGCGCCGGTTGTGGAGTGCACTTCGTGCGAGCCGGTCGGCAGGAGGAGGTCGCTGCGTTCGGCGAAGCAGCGCGTCAGGATGATCTTGGGTATCGGGTACTCCGCCCGCCGGCGCGCCGTGATGACGCGCGTGACCGGCACGCCGCTCGGCGCCGCCTCGACGGTAGGCACATACGAGATCCATTGCCACGAACCGAGGCAGTCGTCCGGAACCCGCGCAAGAACATCGGCCAGGAAGGCCTTGTCGGGCGCGCGGACGAACTCGTCCGCATCGAGAACCAGCACGGCATCTGCGGCTGCGGATCGCAGCAGGCGACGACCGAGCGCGGTCAGCTTGCGCCCCTGCATGAAGCCGCCTTCGTCGTCGTCCGTCACGCGCAGCGGCAGGCCTTCGCGCACCAGGGCGTCGAGGATCGCGCGGGTCGCATCCTGCGACGGCTGGACGATCACGTGCAACTCGTCCACGTAGCCGAGGTTGTGCCGCGCGAACGATTCGATGATGTCCGCCTCGTCGCGGACCATCGACAGTCCCACCAGTTTCATCCGATCTGACCTGTCTTGTTGTTGCGGTGCCGCCACGCCTGATTGGCGGCACCGTTGCGCGTCCGGCCGAGTGCCCGGAATGGCGCAATCGCGAATCAGACGCAGGACCTTACCACGCCGCCGTCCACGCGCAGGGCCGCGCCGTTGGTGGCAGACGAAAGCGGGCTGCAGACGAAGGCGACGAGGTTGGCGACTTCATCGGTGCTCGCGAAGCGCTTGAGCAGGGAGGAGGGGCGTGCGCTCTTGAAGAACTCGCGCTCGAACTCGGCGAACGGCGCCCCGCCCGAGAGCTTGGCGACGAAATCCTCGACGCCATCCGAATGCGTCGGGCCGGGCAGCACCGCATTGCAGGTCACGCCGGTGCCGGCGCAGGTTTCGGCGATGCCGCGCGAGACGGCGAGCTGCGCCGTCTTGGTCATGCCGTAATGGATCATCTCCTGCGGGATCTGGATCGCGCTCTCGCTGCTGATGAAAACGATGCGACCCCAGTCGTGGCGCTTCATGCCGGCGAGGTAGGCACGCGCAAGCCGCACGCCCGAGAGCACGTTGACGTCGAAAAAGCGGCGCCAGTCCTCGTCGGGGATCTCGTCGAAGGGCTTGGGTTCGAAGATGCCCAGATTGTTGACCAGGATGTCGATGTCGGGAAAGCGCTTGACCAGGGCGGCGGCGACGTCCGCATCGGCAAGGTCGCCCGTGAAGCCCAACAGGCGGGCGCCGGCCACGCGTTCGGTGATTTTCTCGATCGCCTGCGCGAGCGAGGCTTCGCTGCGGCCATTGACGATCACCTCGGCGCCTTCGCGTGCCAGTGCGGTGGCGATCGCGAGGCCGATGCCCTTGGTCGAGCCGGTGACGAGTGCAAGTTTGCCGTTGAGCTGCAAATCCATTTGAAAATCTCTCCAGTTGAGTCAGGGGCGGAACAGAATCGGAATTTTGACGTGGATCAGCATTCCGTGCCTGTTCTGTTTCAGAATTACTGGTTTTACATGACAGCAGGAGCGGCCATGACCAAGACGACCAGCAGCAAGCCCGCCACCGGCACCACGACGCGCCGTGCCGCCGTTCGGGCAAAGGCGCCCGCCGAGAAGCCTGTTCGCGCGCGTCGTGCAGTGGCGGGCGATATCGCGCCGTCGAAGTCCGCCCGCGGCATCGAATCGTACGCCGTCGACCAGGCCGTGGAAGCGGCCGAGACGGCCAAGCTCACCGCCGTGCGCGACATTCTGTCGAAAAAGGGCAACGGCGACATCATGGCGCACGGCAAGGCGCTGCGAGCGATCCTCGAAGGCGCCTCGCCCGACGATGCGGCAGCGATACGCAACATGCTCGAGGCCGACCGCAAGATGCTCGAGGAGCCCAGGCGCAATCCGGACGAGGAGCTGGCGGATGACTGGCGCAACGGCGGCTATCCGTACAAGAACCTCATGCTGCGCAAGAACTACGAGAAGCAGAAGTACCGGCTTCAGGTGGAACTGCTCAAACTGCAGATGTGGGTCAAGGAAACCGGGCAGCGTGTGGTGATCCTGTTCGAGGGCCGCGATGCGGCGGGCAAGGGCGGCACCATCAAGCGCTTCATGGAACACCTGAATCCGCGCGGTGCGCGCGTGGTGGCGCTGGAGAAGCCGACCGAGACCGAGCGCGGCCAGTGGTACTTCCAGCGCTACGTCGAGCACCTGCCGACCGCCGGCGAGATCGTGCTGTTCGACCGCTCCTGGTACAACCGTTCCGGCGTCGAGCGGGTGATGGGCTTTTGCTCCCAGGCCGAGTACGAGGAATTCATGCGACAGGCGCCCGACTTCGAACGGCACCTGGCTCGTAGCGGCATCCACCTGATCAAGTTCTGGTTCTCCGTCAGCCGCAAGGAACAGCGCCGCCGTTTCAAGGAGCGCGAGGCGCACCCGCTCAAGCAGTGGAAGCTGTCGCCGATCGACATGGCCTCGCTCGACAAGTGGGAGGACTACACCAAGGCCAAGGAGGCGATGTTCTTCGAGACGGACACCGCGGATGCGCCCTGGACGGTCATCAAGTCCGACTGCAAGAAGCGCGCGCGCCTCAACGCCATGCGCTACGTGCTGCACAAGCTGCCGTACTCCAACAAGAACCTGGACACGATCGGCACTGTCGACCCCCTGCTCGTCGGCCGTGCGCACGTGGTCTATGAGCGCGGCGAGAACGTCGGCAGCGCGATCCTCTGATGCGGGCCGTGGTTCTGTCGCCGGCAGGCGGCGCATACAATGGCGCCATGACAAGGAGCGCATGATGCCCGCCAGCAAGCCCCGCAAGCCGGCCCCAGCGAAGGCCGCGCGCAGCCGCAAACCCGCCGCCGCGAAGGACGATTCCACGCTGCACACCCTGGCGCGCGAGCTGCGTTCGTGGACCGATTCGGTGCTGGGTGTGGCCAGCACCGCGGCGATGTCGTTCAACGTGGCGAAGAACCTGCTGCCGACCAAGCCGGCGCAGCGCGGCGCACTCGCGCGGGCCGGCGCCTTCGTGCGCGACATGCGCGAGGCGGCGGGCCTGAGCCTCAAGGAACTCGGCAAGGCCATCGACCTGAAAGACCCGCTGCTGCTCGAGGCGGTGGAAGGCGGGCGCGCGGCGCTGCCGTTCGAGATCATCCTGCGCCTGGCCTCGGTGCTGGCGCGCAACGACCCGATCCCGTTCGTCATGAAGCTCACGCGCACCAACAACCCGGCGCTGTGGAAGGTGCTGGAGGATCTCGGCGTCGGCCGGCTGGTGCTGCAAACCGCGCGCGAGCGCGAGTTCGCCCACATCTACAGCGCCGATGACGGCGCGCGCCGCCTGTCGGACGAAGAGTTCGCCGCGGTGCTGGCCTTCACCCGCAGTGCGTTCGACACCGCGATGACGTTTCGCGACAAGTCGCGCAAGGCGCGCGCAGCCGCGAAGCCCGCCGACGAATCCTCAAACTGATCCGCCGCCGCGCCGCAACCAGGCGACGACACCTTCGCCGGCAATGCGCCCGCTCGCCATGCTCGCGGTCAGCAGGTAGCCGCCGGTCGGCGCTTCCCAGTCGAGCATCTCGCCGGCGCAGAACACGCCGGGCATGTCGCGCAGCATCAGGTGCGCATCGAGCGCATCGAAGCGCACGCCGCCCGCACTGCTGATCGCCTCCGCAATCGGTCGCGGCGCCACCAGCCGCAACGGCAGCGCCTTGATGCCGGCGGCCAGGCGCGCCGGGTCGGCGAAATCCGCCGCGGGCAACACCTCGCGCAACAAGGCCATCTTCAAGCCCTTGATGCCGGTACGGCTGGCGAGATGGCTCGCGAGAGAACGCGACCCGCGCGGGTGCGCGATCTGTTGCGCCAGCCAGTCTTGCGACCGTTCCGGCGCGAGATCGAGTTCCAGCACCGCCACACCATCGCGCGCGATCGCCTCGCGCAGGCGCGCCGACAGGGCGTAGATCGCGCTGCCTTCGACGCCCTCGTGCGTGATCACGAACTCGCCGATGCGCCATGCCGCATCGCCGGCCAGGCGCAGGCCGACCGACTTCAGCGGTTCGCCCGCATGGCGGCTCGCCAGGTGTTCGCTCCACGCCACGTCGAAGCCGCAGTTCGACGGCTGCAACGGCGCCACCGCGATCTCGCGCGCCGCGAGCAGCGGCACCCAGGCGCCGTCCGAGCCGAGCATCGGCCAACTGCCGCCGCCCAGCGCCAGCACGCTGGCTGCCGCGCGCACCGTGCGCTCGCCCTGCGGCGTGGCGAAGCGCAGCGCGCCATCGCGCCCATCCCAGCCCAGCCAGCGGTGGCGCATGTGGAACGCCACGCCACGCTCGCGCAAACGCCGCAGCCAGGCGCGCATCAGCGGCGCGGCCTTCATGCCCTCGGGGAACACGCGGCCGGAACTGCCGACGAACGTGTCCACGCCCAGGCCGCGCGCCCAGTCGCGCAATTCGGCCGCGCCGAAACGCTGCAACCACGGTTCGACGACATCGCGTCGCCCGCCGTAGCGCGCAGCGAAGGCGTCGAACGGCTCGGCATGCGTGAGGTTGAGCCCGCCCTTGCCGGCGAGCAGGAACTTGCGCCCGCACGAGGCCATGGCATCGAACAGCGCAACGCGCAGCCCGGCCGCGACCGCAACCTCGGCCGCCATCAGCCCGGCCGGCCCGCCGCCGATCACGGCAAGCTCGGAGGCGTCGTTCGATTCAGGCGGCATGCAGGAGTCCGGGGAGGCAAAGCGCGCAGTTTACCGGCGTTCGGGCGGGCGCTCTCCACGAACGTTTGAAGATGAGTTCAGACAATCCGCCTGGCAAGATCTGCGATGAGGATCGGCGGCAGCAGGTGGCAAGGAGACGTCAGGTGCTAAGCTTGGCAAGTCTTGTGGCAATTGGCGGGAGCAGATTGGATGACATGCAGCGAACGGTCGCTCTCCGCCAGGGACTCCCCGCTACAACTGTCGTTCGGATAGGGCTTTGGCTCGAATATGTCTGACATGAAGAGCCTGTTCACCGAACATCCAATCGTGCTGATGGAGGCTGCGATAGTTGAGCGATTGCGTCGCGCGAAAGAGGTGCAACTGCATCCCATGCTGGCAAATGCTGGCTTGATCTATGACCCTGTTGGCAGAAAAGCCATGCGTGCAATTTATGAAGAATACATGGAGTTGGCAATCGAGGCGGGTCTGCCGATGCTTGTTTGCACACCAACATGGCGGGCGGGCAAGGACAGAGTGCTGAAATCAGGTGTCAGCAAGACCGTCAATGCTGATGCAGTTGCTTTCATGCAAGAGATTCGACGTCATGACAGCATTCAGATTGGCGGAATGATCGGTTGCAAGAATGATTGCTACCTACCTGACGAGGGGCTGTCTGTTGCAGATGCAGAACGCTTTCATGTGTGGCAAATCGACCAGCTCGCTCATGGCGGCGTGGATTTTCTTATTGCCGAGACGATTCCCAATGTTCAAGAGGCATTAGGTGTCGCCAAAGCGATGGCGGCCACAAGCGTTCCTTACATCATCAGTTTTGTCATTTCTCGCGATGGTTGCGTACTGGACGGCACTTCGCTGGATGAAGCCATAGAGTTCATCGACGCAAACACGCATGCCAGGCCGACCGGGTACATGGTGAATTGTGCTCACCCCTCGTTCCTTCGCCCGCGAATGCAGTCTCCCGCAATCTTTCGCCGCCTGATCGGCTTTCAGGGCAATGCCTCGTCGCTCGATCATTGCGAACTTGAAAATGCGGACGAGTTGAAGGCAGATGGCATTTCCGAGTGGGGCGATCTAATGCTCGATCTCAATAAGACCTATGGTCTGCAGATACTTGGAGGGTGCTGCGGAACGGGGATCGATCACCTGAAGTATCTTGTGGAAAACAGGTGCGGCTGATAGCGCGCTGCCGAGGAGAAACCCGCACCGTGCTTTGGTTTTCCCGAGGATAGAGCGTTGAACAGCCGCTTTTCCAGGATTTGGCCGGTCGGGTCGATTCCGGTCGGTCATTGGTTGGTGTGCCCAGCCTGATGGTTGCACCGAATCGGCATTGCTGATCATCGAGGCCGGTTTGGGCAGCCAAACGCGATTGCAATCCGCGTCTCCGCGCTTCCGCCGGAGTCCGCAAGGCGCATTCAGGCTCGATTAAGCTGGCGATCCCTAAACTGACCGCATTCCTTTCCGTCGTGGCGCCGATGAACTCAAGAAAGCTGTCGATCCCGCTGTCGATTCCGGCTGTCGTTGTGCTGCTTGCGATGGCGCTGCCGGCGGGCGCCGATACGGATGCGGCGACCGTGCGGCGCTTGCGCGAGTCGGGCGAGATCCTGCCGCTGGAGAAGATTCTCGAACGTGCGCGCAAGGAGCGCCCCGGCGAGGTGCTGGAAACCGAACTCGAGCGCAAGGGTGCGCGCCATGTCTATGAAGTGGAAATCCTCGATGCGCAGGGGCGCGTATGGGAACTCAAGTTCGATGCACGCAGCGGCGAGTTGCTGCGCCAGAAGCAGGATGACTGACACCATGCGACCGACGTGCGCATTGCAGCCGGGGACCGCGCCATGCGCCTGCTGCTGATCGAGGACGATGCGCGTCTCGGGCCGCAGTTGCAGGCGGCGCTGCAGGCGGCCGGCTATGCGGCGGACCTGGCGACCGACGGCATCGACGGCGAGGCGCTGGGCGACATCGAACCCTATGACCTCGTCGTGCTCGACCTCGGCCTGCCCGGCCGCCCGGGGCTGGAGGTGCTCGCCAACTGGCGCGCGCGCGGCAACCGCGTGCCGGTGGTGGTGCTCACCGCGCGCGGTAGCTGGCAGGAGAAGGTCGAAGGCTTCAAGGCCGGTGCCGACGATTACGTCGGCAAGCCGTTCCAGTTCGAGGAACTGCTGGCGCGCATCGGCGCGGTGGCCAAGCGCAGCCAGGGCGTGGCGGCGGGGCCGCTCAGCGTCGCCGGCATCACGCTCGACGAGCAGACGCAGAGCCTGATCGCGGCGGACGGCACGCGGCGCCAGCTCACCGGCATCGAATACCGGCTGCTGCGCTACTTCATGCTCAACCCGGGCAAGGTGCTGTCCAAATCGCGCCTGACCGAGCATGTCTATGAATACGATGCCGATCGCGACAGCAACGTGATCGAGGTCTACATCAATCGCCTGCGCCAGAAGCTCGGCGCCGAGGTGATCCACACGCTGCGCGGCCAGGGCTACGTGTTCGGGGACAAGGCCTGATGCCGTCGCTCAAGGGGCGGCTGTCGGCCGGCCTGGCGGCGAGCCTGGTGCTGCTGCTCGGCGTGCAGTGGTGGGCGGCGTCGTGGGCGATCGAGCGGCTGACCACCGAACAGTTGCTCTCGCGCATGGCGCACGATGCCGAATCGCTGCTGGCCGGCGCGCATTTCGATCCCGAGGGCACGCTCGCACTCGATCCGGCGCGCATCAACGCGGTGTACCAACGGCCGTTCTCCGGCCATTACTACGTGGTCGCGGCCGGCGCGCAGATCGTCGCCTCGCGTTCGCTGTGGGACGCGACGCTGCCCGGCGTGGTGCTCGAACCGGGCCAGGTCGACGTGCGCAACGTCGAGGGGCCGCAGCGCCAGCCGCTGCTGTTGCGCACGGCGGGGTATCGCAAGCAGGAGCGGGCGCTGTCGATTTCGGTGGCCGAAGATCTCGCCCCGCTGCGTGCCGGGCTGCGCCGTTTCCAGGTGATCTACGGCGTGCTGTCGGCGACGGTGCTGGCCGCACTGCTGCTTGTGCAGCGCCTGATCGTCAGCCGCGGCCTGGCGCCGATCGAAGCGGTGCGCGAAAACCTCGCGCGCCTGGAGCGGGGCGAGGCAGCGCGCATCGATGCCGCTGCGCCGGCCGAGATCGAACCGATGATTGCCGAACTCAATCGCCTGCTCGCCACGCTGGACAAGCGCTCGCGGCGCTCGCGCGAGGCGCTCGGCAACCTGGCGCATGCGCTCAAGACGCGGCTCGCCATCCTCAACCAGGCAGCCGATGCGCCGGAACTCGCCGACCGGCCGGCCTTGCGCGACACCCTGCGCGAATCGACCGAGGCGATGCGCCGCATCGTCGAGCGCGAACTCAAGCGCGCGCGCCTCGCCGGATCGGCGATGCCCGGCCAGCGCGTCGACCTCGAAGCCGAGATCGCCGTGCTCGCGCGCACGCTGGGCATGCTCTACGGCGACAAGTCGCCCGTCATCGACTGGGAAGTGGCGCCCGGCACGCAGTTCGTCGGCGACCGCGAAGACCTGCTGGAACTGCTCGGCAACCTGCTCGACAACGCCTGCAAGTGGTGCACGCGGCGCGTCTCGCTCACCGTCACGCGCGGCGACGGCCTGTACTTCGTCGTCGAGGACGACGGCCCCGGCTGCGCCGCCGAGACGCTCGATGCGCTGACCGCGCGGGGCTTTCGCGCCGACGAATCGCAGCCGGGCAGCGGCCTTGGCCTCGCCATCGTGCGCGACATCGTCGACGGCTACGACGGCCGCCTGGCATTCGGCCGCTCGGCCGCACTCGGCGGCCTGCGCGTCGAGGTGAGCCTGCCGCCGCGCGGCGCGGCGACGGGCTGAGGCGGCACGCACGGGGCGCGTTTTCCAATGCGGATTGCGCCGGGGGCCGATGGCCTGCAGGGCGCATGGGCAGGCGATCGCGGGCATGCCACCGCTACGGGGCGCATGGATCGGCCCTGCCGGCGATGCATGGCTGAAGATCCAGCATCCATGCGCCTTCCATGGCGGTGGCGGCGGCGGCGATTTCGGGCGTATGCTGATGTCCCGCCCGTCGCCGGGCGCCGCGCGGAGGCACGATGGAATCGAGCCGCATCGCCCTGTTGCAGCAGATGCCGCTGTTCGGCGGCATCAGCGAGGGTGCCTTGCAGTTGCTGCTGGACGTCTCGCGCGACGTGCGCGTGAAGGCGGGCGGCTATTTCTTCCGCGAGGGCGAGCCGGGCGAATCGATGTTCGTGCTCGAATCGGGTACCGTCGAAGTGCGCAAGAAGGCACCGCAGGGATCGCTCGTGCTCAGCCGCCTCGGCCCCGGCGACTGCTTCGGCGAGATGGCGCTGATCGACCTGGCGCCGCGCAGCGCCGCCGTCCAGGCGCTGGGCGACTGCAGCGGCTTCGAGATCTTCGCCGCCGGTCTGCACCGGCTTTACGAGCGCGACCTCGAACAGTTCGCGCTGATCCAGATGAACATGGCCCGTGAGCTGAGCCGGCGCCTGCGCGCGACCGACGAACGCCTGCTCGGGTGACGCGCAGGCTGCCGCCGCCGGCACGTGGTGCCGGTTTCAGGCGAGCACGAAATCCCGCATGGCAGCGATGACGGCATCCGGTGCGGTGACATGCGGCAGGTGCCCCGTGGTGTCGATCTCGCGGTACTGGCTGCCCGGAATATGCTCGGCGAGATACTGCGCCGCCTGCGGCGGCACCGCAGGGTCGTTGCGCGTCTGGACGATGAGGGTGGGCCGCGAGACATGCGGCAGGTCCGCGCGATGGTCGGACTGGAAAATGGAACAGGCCACGGTCAGTGCGGATTGCATCGGCATCGCGCCCAGCGAGCGCGCAAAATCGCGGGTGAAATTCTCGGGATGGGCGTCACCGACCATCAGTGGCGCAAACTGGCCGACCCAGCCGCGGTAGTTTTCGAGGATCGCGCGATAGGTGCTCGCCAGGTCATCCGGGCTGAATCCGCCCCGATAGCCGTCGTCATCGACATAGCGCGCGGACGCGCCGATCAGCACCAGGCGGGAGAAATGCTCGGGATGCTGGATCGATGCCAGCAGCGCGATCATCGCCCCCATCGAATGGCCGACCGCGACGACGTCCCGCAGCCGGAGGTCGCGGCACAGGTCGAGCAGATCCAGCGCGTAATTGCGAAGGCTCAGGTAGCGATGCTGGGAGAATGCGGCCGGATCGGATGTCCCGTGCCCGACGTGGTCGAACAGCACGATGCGGAAGCGGTCCGCGAAGGACGGCCAGACGGATTGCCATGTCGACTGGTCGGAGCCGAATCCATGCGAGAACAGCAGGGTTCTTCCGGCATCCGGATTCCCGACGATATTGACGTTGTTCCTGCGGAGCGGGTCCATCGCAGCCATCCTGGATTGAACAGCGCACATCATGCCGCAGCGTTCCACCACGGCGGATCGGCCGGGCGCGCCGGCCGGGAATTCTAGCGCGACAGCGGCGCGATCTGCGCCACCACGCTGCCGGATGCGGCGTCGTAGAACCAGACATCGACGATGCGGCCGACCAGATACCGCTTCTTCAGCGTGAAGTCGACCGGGCGCGCGGCGGTGGCTTTCCAGAACGTGGTGCTCGACGAGACGCAATCGGCCGCCAGGCGCGCGCGCACCGCCATGCGCAGGTCGCCGCCCGTCAACCGCGCTGCATCTGCCGACGCCACGTCGAACTCGGCGCTGAAGCCGGCATCGTCGCCATCTTCGCGCCGATAGAACTGGTACGGATTGTCGAAGGCGAAGAAGTAGTCGTAGCGCGTCTGCACGCGAAACTCCTGCGGCGAGCCGATCTTGTCCTCGCCGCGGTAGCTGCGGCCGTCCTCCAGTTCGGAGGCGAGCTGGAGGTACTTGAAGGTGTAGTAGTCGCCGCCCGCCATGGCATCGGCGGGGTGCCAGTTCCAGCCTTCGGTGATGTCGTTGAAGGCCATCGGGTAGCGCACCCTGAGGTGGCCCGAGGCTGCGTCGTAAACGGTCTGGATTGCGGCGTCGGGCGTGGCGGGAATGCCGAGCACGATGGTTTCGCCGTCGCGGCAGGCATCAGCCGCCGCGGCGTGCCGCGCGTATTCGCCCGCGGCGTCGGCCGGGGCCGGCAGTGCCGGGCCGGCCAGCGCGGCCGGCAGTGCCGCGATCGACAGCAACAGGCCGGCAAGCCGCACGCCGTTGCGGCGGTCCCGGTGCGTGGAAGGGCGTGCGGCGGCGAACGGAGCGGTCATGGCATTCATGGCGTTTCGGGTCGAGCAATGTCGGGTGCGCGCGATCCTACGGTTCGTTGCCTGCGGTGTAATTGACGCGGATCAGCCGCGCCCGGGCATGGGCGCTGCGCGACTTGTGGTCAAATCGGGGAATCGAAACCCCGGGCAACCCCGACTGCATGCCGTGCTGCGCCTGACCGCCCTGAGCAAGACCCTGCCCGCGACCCGTCCCGGCGGGGCAGCGCGCGTGCTGCTGTGCGGCATCGACCTCGCGCTGGCGCGCGGCGAATACGTCGCCATCATGGGCGAATCCGGCAGCGGCAAGTCCACGCTGCTCAACCTGGTTGCCGGGCTCGACCGGCCGGACGGCGGATCGATCGAGCTCGATGGCACGGCGCTCGGCACGCTCGACGACGACGGCGTGACGCGCCTGCGCGCGGCGAAAATGGGTTTCGTGTTCCAGGCCTTCCACGTTCTGCCGCATCTCACCGTGGCGCAGAACGTCGCGCTGCCGCTGGCGCTCAACCGCATCGAGCCGGCGCTGCCGCGCGTGCAGGAAGTGCTTGCCGCGGTGGGGCTCGGCGATCGCGCCGCCTCGCGTCCGCGCGAGCTGTCGGGCGGCGAGTTGCAGCGCGTCGCCATCGCGCGGGCCCTGGCGCATCGTCCGCTGCTGGTGCTGGCCGACGAGCCCACCGGCAACCTCGACCCCGAAACCGCGGAGCGCGTGCTGGCGCTGCTGCGCGAGGCGATCCGCACGAACGATGCGATCGGCATCCTCGTCACGCATTCGCGCGAGGCTGCCGCCAGCGCCGACCGCGTGCTGACGCTGGGGCGCGACGGGCGCCTGCATGCGGCATGAGCGCGGGCTGAGCCTTCCATGGGTTCGATGGATTCGTCGCGTGCCCTGTTGATGCGCACCTTCCTCGGCCACCTCGCGCGGCGGCCGGGGCGCACGCTGCTTTCCGTGTCGGCGCTGGCGCTCGGTGTCGCGCTTGGGGTGGCGGTGTCGGTGGTGAATCGCTCGGCGCTCGAGGAGTTCGCGCGCGGCCTGCGTACCGTTTCCGGCCAGGCGGACCTCGAGGTGCGCGGCGCGCGATCGGGCTTCGACGAAAGCGTTTACCCGACGCTGGCGCGGCTGCCCGGGATCGCGGCTGCCAGCCCGGTGGTGGAAATCGAGGCCAGGCTCGCCGGTACGTCGATGCGCGAGGGCGGGCCGCTGCGCCTGGTCGGGGTCGACCCGTTCCGCGCCGCGAGCGTCGCGCCGGCATTGCTGCCCGATGGCGGTGCGGATGAAGCCGGGCACGGCGAGAACGGCCGTGGCGGTCTGCTCGACGACGATGTGCTCTACCTTGGTGCCGCCGCTGCGTCCCGCCTCGGTGTCGCGCGCGGCGATGCGATCGCGCTGCAAAGCGGCCTCGGCACGGTGCGCTTTCGCGTCGCCGGCCTGCTGCCCGGCATCGCGCAGGAGCAGGCGCTTGCGGTGACCGACATCGCCACCGCGCAGTGGCGCTTCGACCGGCTCGGGCTGCTGTCGCGCATCGATCTGCGGTTTGCCGACGGTGCCGATGCGGGGCAGGTGCGGCGCGCGGTGCAGGAAGTGCTGCCGCCCGGCGTGTTCGCGGTGACGCCGGACGAGGCCGAGTCCAACGCGGCCCGGCTGTCGCGCGCCTACCGCGTGAATCTGGCCATGCTCGCGTTGATTGCCCTGACCACCGGCGCCTTTCTCGTGTTTTCGGCACAGGCGCTCGGCGTGGTGCGGCGGCGTGCCGAGCTGGCCTTCCTGCGCGCAGCCGGTGTCACGCGCGCTGCGCTGCTGCGCTGGATACTGCTCGAAGGCGGGCTGATCGGCGCGTTCGGCAGCGTGATCGGTGCGGCCGGCGGCTACGGCCTGGCGTGGCTCACGCTGCAGGTGCTCGGCGGCGATCTCGGCGCCGGCTACTTCCACGGTTCGCGGCCCGCGCTGCGCATCGACTTCTGGGGCACGACAGGCTTCGTCGCACTGGGCATCGCGGCGGCAATCGCGGGAAGCCTGGCCCCGGCGCTCGACGCGGCGCGCAGCGATCCCGCGGCGGCGCTCAAGAGCGGCGACGCCGCGGCCGGATTCGCGCGTCTCGACCGCATCGCGCCGGCACTCGCCTGCCTCGTTCTGGCCGGTTGCGTGGTGTGGCTGCCGCCGCTTTACGGCCTGCCGGTGTTCGGCTATGCGGCGATCGCCCTGTTGCTGGTGGGCAGCGTGCTGCTGCTGCCGCGCATCGCGCGCCTGGCGTTCGCGCGCCTGCCGACGCCACGCGCGCCGGCCCTCGCACTGGCGCTCGAACAGCTGCGCGGCGCGCCGCACCTCGCCACCATCGGCGCCGCCGGCGTGCTGGCCGCGGTGTCGCTGGCGGCCGCGATGGCGATCATGGTGGGGTCCTTCCGCACATCGGTCGATGCCTGGCTCGGGCAAGTGCTGCCTGCCGACCTGTACCTGCGCGCCTCGCGCGCCGGGGAGAGCGGTTTTCTCGACGCGCCGGAGCAGGCCGCGATTCGCGCCACGCCGGGCGTCGCGCAGGTCGACCTGCTGCGGCACCAGAGCGTGCTGCCCGATCCGGCGCTACCGCCGGTGGCGCTGATCGCGCGCCCGCTGCGCGCCGACGGCACGTCGCCCGGGCTGCCCCTGCTGTCGCATGTCGACGCCGCGCCGGGCGCGACTGTGGTACTGGCTTCGGAAGCCATGCTCGACCTGCACCGCTGGCGGATTGGGCAAACGGTGCGCCTGCCGCTTGCCGGGCGCGAGATCGAAGCGCAGGTCGCCGGCATCTGGCGCGACTATGCGCGCCAGCACGGCGCGGTCGTGATCGACCTCGCGCGCTATCGCGAGCTGACCGGCGACCTGCGCGTCAATGATGTCGGCATCACGCTCGAATCCGGCGCGCAGGCGGCGCGCGTCGCCCAGGCGCTGCGCGGGCAATTTCCGGCGGGCGCGATCGAGATCGCCATGCCGGGCGAGATCCGGCGGCTGTCGCTGGAAGTCTTCGACCGCACCTTCGCCGTGACCTATGCGCTCGAGGCGGTCGCCATCGTCATCGGCATCGCCGGCATCGGCGCGGGCTTCGCGGCGATGGCCGCGGCACGCCGGCGCGAGTTCGGCATGCTGCGGCACATCGGCTTCACCCGCGGCGATATCGCGCGCATGCTCGGTGCCGAGGGTGCGCTGGTGGCGGCGCTCGGCGTCCTGCTCGGGCTGGTGAATGGCGCGGCGATCAGCCTGGTGCTGATCCATGTGGTCAACCGGCAGTCGTTTCACTGGAGCATGGACGTCGTGATGCCTTGGGCCACGCTCGCGCTGTTCGGGCTGGCGATGGTGACGCTCGCGACGGTATCCGCCGTCGTCGCGGCGCGTGGCGCGATGCAGGTGGACGCGGTGCGTGCAGTGCGCGAGGACTGGTGATGGGCGCGTGCCGGCCGATACTGCTGCTGGCAGCCGCGCTGTGGGGCCTCGTGTCGTGGGGCACACCGCTCGGCCAGGCGGCGGACTACCCCGCGGTGCGCGCCGACCGGCCGGTGGAACTGCCGCGCGACCATGCGGCGCATCCCGACCATCGCGTCGAATGGTGGTATGTCACCGGCTGGCTCGAGGCGAAAGGGGGGGGCGCGCGGGAAGCGCTCGGCTTCCAGGTGACCTTCTTCCGCGTGCGGCCAGGCGTGCAGGAGTCCAACCCGAGCCGCTTCGCGGCCAACCAGGTGCTGTTCGCCCATGCGGCGCTGTCCGATGCGCGTCTCGGGCGCCTGCGCCATGCGCAGCGCAGCGCGCGCGCCGGATTCGGCCTGGCGCAGGCATCGGCGCGCGATCTCGATGTCGCCATCGACGACTGGTTCCTGCGCCGCGAGGCGGCGCCGGGTGTCGAGCGTTTCACCACCCGGGTGCACAGCACGGATTTCGGCTATGCGCTGCATTTCGACGCGATGCAGCCGCCGCTGTTCAACGGCGTGCGCGGCTTCAGCCAGAAGGCGCCCGATGCGCACCACGCGAGCCACTACTACAGCCTGCCGCATCTGGCGGTGAGCGGGCAGGTCACGCGCGACGGCCGGACAGTCGAGGTCAGCGGCAGCGCATGGCTGGATCACGAATGGTCGAGTGCCTACATGCCGAGCGGCGCGCGCGGCTGGGACTGGACGGGCATCAACCTCGCGGACGGCGGTGCGCTGATGCTTTTCCGCATGCGCGACGCGGACGGCAAGCCGCTCTGGGCGGGCGGCACCCTGCGTCGCGCCGATGGCAGCGTCGAGACCTTCGGTCCGCGCGACGTGAGCTTCGAAGCGCTGCGGGAGTGGCGCAGTCCGCGCACCGGTGCGCACTACCCGGTGGCGATGCGCCTGCGCACCCGTGGCTCGCGCGGTACGCAGTCGATCGAACTGCAGCCGCTGTTCGACGATCAGGAACTGGACTCCACGCGCAGCACCGGCGCGGTGTATTGGGAAGGCGCCGTGCGCGCCCTGATCGACGGGCGCGAGGCCGGGCGCGGCTACCTCGAGCTGACCGGCTACCGCGAGCGCCTGCGCATGTAGCGGCGCGATTGTCGACGAGATTTTCGACCAGATTCGCACCGCGCTTGCTTGCCCGGCGCACGCGCGCGACACTGGCTGCAGTCTTTCCCTCCAAGGAGCCCTTCCGGTGCGGATTCCGCCTCACCTTGCCCGCAACGCGACGAGCGCGCGACGCTGGCTGGGCGCCGTGCTGCTGGCGCTCGCGCCGGGTATGGCGATGGCCTTCGGCAGCGTCGGCACCTGTCCGCCGGATTTTGGCGCGCTGCGCGAGATGGCGGAGCAGGTGCGCAACCCGACGACGCGTGCCAGCGCGCTGGATTTCGCGCGGAGCGGCGTCGCGCTCTCGGTCTATCGCGCGGGCGGACTCGAGGCATTTGTCGAACGCCAGCGCGAGCTGATGGCCGCGTGGCGGGATTTTCCCGGCGATGCGCTGTTCGAGCCGGACCGGGCTGCGATGATTGCGCTGCATGGCGGTGCGATCGACATTGCGGGCTGCGTGCAGCGCCAAGGCGACCCGCGCCTGCGTGTCGACCGGCAGGCTGCGGCGAATCGCGAGCTGGCGGCCGTCGTCGCGGTGCAGTCGTTGGGGCGTGACGAACGTCTTGCCTCCGGGTCGGGCGTGCTGGTCAGCCCGTGCCACGTGCTGACCAGCCAGCACGTGGTGTCGGGCATGGCGGCGCCGAAGCGGGGGCAGCGGGTCACGGTGATGCTGGGCGAAGTGCACGCGCCGCATGCCGATTTCGCCGAACGCATCGATGCCGATCTGGTCGGCTATTCGCGGCTCTACTGGCCCGATGCCAGCATCGAGCACGATTGGGCGCTGCTGCGCCTGGCGCGCCGTGTCGATGCCGACTATCCCAGCCTGCCGCTGCTGCCGCGCGGTGGCGTGTCGCCTGCGCGCAGCGTGTTCGGCAGCGGCGGACGCGCGCTGACCGTCGCGGGTTTTCCCGGCGAGAAGCTCGTCGAGGGAGGTGGCGTTTCCGCCCTGTGGCGGCATTCGGGCTGCCACGTCATGGCGGCGGAATCGCCGATCGGCGGCTGGGCGACGACCTGCGCGATGAACCCGGGCCAGTCTGGCGGCCCGGTGCTCGCCGATGGCGTTGGCAACCGCTGGCAACTGGTCGGCCTCGCCGCGGCCATGTCATCGGCGACGCGCGGCATCGTGCCGAGCGACGAAACCGATGCCACGCGTGCGAACCTCGTCACGCCGCTGACCGGCGAAACACTCGAAGAAATCTACCAGTTGATCGATACTTATAGTTGCAGCCCGTGATGTCGTAAACGAGAAACGGCTCTGCGGCGCACGTCGCCGGAATAGCCGGCCGCTTGGAATTGCCTCGGGGATCGAGTCATGCGTCGACTTTTCGGCAGGGTTTCGTGCGCGTCGATCCGGCGTCGTCCGCGCGCCGGCATTGCGTCCGTGCTCGTCGGGCTGACATTGGCTGCAGAGGCCCATGCCTTCGTTCCGCAGGTCGACTGGGATCCGGACGAGGTACCCCAGTTGCCGGCCTTCGACGACGGCGGCCGTGCAAACGCGCTGCGGGCCGAGGCCTACCGCGCGCTGCGGCAGAACGACTGGCGCCGTGCCATGTCGATCGGGCGCGAATGGGTGCGGCTCGACCCGGAGGACGATTTCCCTTGGGTGCTGCAAGCCTGGGCGCACGCCGAGAACAACGACTATCCGAACGTCGTGGCGGCCTACAACCGCGCCATCGACATCAATCCGCAGCAGCGCTATCCGGTATGGCGCAGCCTCGGCGTTGCCTACACAGTGCTGCACCGTTACGACTACGCGGTGACCGCCTATGCGCGGGCGACCGAGATCGACCCGTCGGAACCGCGCGCCTGGAACGATCTGTGCGAAGCGCAGTTGCGCAACGACAACCCCGCTGCGGCGCTCGGTTCTGCGCAACAGGCACTGCTGCGCGAAGCAGACTATGCGGAGGCCTGGTCATGCCGCGGCCAGGCGCTGATGCGCGAAAAGCGGCTCGACGAAGCGCTGTCCGCCTTCCGCCGCGCCATCGACGGCAAGACGCTCGACCCGCGCACCGACCGTGCGAATTTCTGGGCATCGCTCGGCTGGGTCTACCACCAGCTCAATCGCGCCGATGGCGTGCAGGAGGCTGTCGAGGGGATCCACCGCTGGAACGCCGATGCCGCGGCACGCTTCCGCGAGCAGTTCATGGCGGGGCGCGAGGACGTGCGCCGCTGATTCGCGCGACGCGCTCGCCGGGCCGCCGGCGCACGAGCGGCGTGGCGCACCCTCGCTGAGGTAGAGTAGGCGCCGACGCCGGATGGCGTTGCCATGTCACGGAACCACCGAACCACGGAGCAACGCTTGCACACGCACAACGACGCGCGATTCGATACGTCATCGGACGCGCAATTCATCCGGGACTTCATCCGCACCGTGCCCGACTGGCCGCAGCCGGGCATCATGTTCCGCGACATCACGCCCGTCCTGCAGGACCGCAAGGCGTTCCGCGTGCTGGTCGACCTGTTCGTCCATCGCTACATGGACAGCGGCCTCGACGTCGTCGCCGGCATCGACGCGCGCGGCTTCATCCTCGGCGCGGTGATCGCCTACGAGCTCAACCTCGGCTTCGTGCCGATCCGCAAGAAGGGCAAGCTGCCCCACGACACGCTTTCCGAGAGCTACGAACTCGAGTACGGCACCGGCACGGTCGAGATCCACGCCGACGCCTGCCGGAAAGGGGATCGTGCCCTGCTGATCGACGACCTGATCGCCACCGGCGGCACCATGCTTGCTGGCGTGCGACTGCTCGAGCGTCTCGGCGCGCAGGTGGCGGCCTGCGCCGCCATCGTCGATCTGCCCGATCTCGGCGGCTCGGCCAGGCTCGCGGCGGCCGGCTATACGCCGTTCGCCGTGTGCCGCTTCGGCGGCCACTGATGCGGCGACGCCACCCTGGCCTGCTGCTCTGTGCCTGGCTGCTGGCGGCGGGCGCTGCGGCCCAGACGCCCGGCGCGAATGTGCCGGAAGTCGCATCCGGCCGGGCTGACAAGCCCCTCGTCCGCGCCGCGCGGCACATGGTCGTGGCGGCGCATCCGCTTGCTGCCGACGCCGGGCTGCAGATGCTGGCGCGCGGCGGCAGCGCGGTGGATGCGGCAATTGCCACCCAACTGGTGCTGAACCTCGTCGAACCGCAATCTTCCGGCATCGGCGGCGGCGGCTTCATGCTGCATTACGCTGCGCATGGCGGGCATCTCGATGCCTACGACGGCCGCGAAACCGCGCCGGCTGCCGCAGGGTCCGACCTGTTCCTCGATGCGACGGGCAAGCCGCTCGCCTTCAAGGCCGCCGTGATCGGCGGTCGGTCGGTCGGTGCGCCCGGCCTGCTGCGCATGCTGGCGCTGGCGCATCGCGACCACGGGCGCCTGCCGTGGCACACGCTGTTCCTGCCCGCGATACGCATCGCGTATGGCGGATTCGCGATCTCGCCGCGGCTCGCGCGATCGATCGATGCGGAACCCGCGCTGTGCAGCGAAGCGTCGGCGCACGCCTACTTCTGCGACGAAGCGGGTCGCGCAAAGGCGGCCGGCGAGGTGCTGCGCAACCCGGCATTCGGCGACGTGCTGATGCAGATCGCCTACTCGGGTGCCGAGGCCTTTTACCGTGGCCGCATCGCCGCCGATATCGAGGCCGCGGTGCGTGCGCATGCGGCCAATCCCGGTTTGCTGTCGACCGCCGATCTCGCCGCCTACGTGGCGAAGCGCCGCGAGCCCCTGTGCGGCCGCTATCGCGGACGTTGGCGGATTTGCGGCATGCCGCCGCCGAGTTCCGGGGGCGTTGCGGTGCTGCAGACGCTGGGAATGCTGCAGCGTTTCGACATGGCGCACATCGCGCCGCAGTCGGCGGAGGCGGTGCACCTGATCAGCGAGGCCTACCGCCTCGCCTATGCCGACCGCGCGCGCTATCTCGCCGACAGCGACTTCGTCGACGTGCCGCTGCACGGCCTGCTCGACGCCGGTTACCTGGCGCGGCGCGCCGCGCTGATCGACCCCGATCGCAGCATGGGTACCGCACGGGCCGGCGTGCCGGCGGGCGCGGCGGCGCTGCGCGGCACCGACGGCGCGATCGAACTGCCGTCGACGACCCACATGTCGATCATCGACGATGCCGGCAACGTGGTGTCGATGACCAGTTCGATCGAATCCGCCTTCGGCTCGAAGCTGATGGTGCGCGGCTTCCTGCTCAACAACCAGCTCACCGATTTTTCCTTTTCGCCGGCGGATGCGGACGGCCGGCCCGTCGCCAATCGTGTCGAAGGCGGCAAGCGGCCGCGAAGTTCCATGGCGCCGACCATCGTGTTCGATCGCGAAGGTCGGGTTCGGGCCGCGGTCGGCTCGCCGGGCGGTGCGGCGATCATCCAGTACGTCACCCGGACGCTGGTCGCGCTGCTCGACTGGCGGCTCGACATGCGCACGGCCGTCGGACTCGGCCACTACGGCGCGACGGGCGGGCCGGTGACGACGCTCGAGCGCGGCACCGAGGCGGAGCCGCTGCGCGCCGCACTCGAGGCACGCGGCCATGTCGTGCGCGTCGACGACCAGACCAGCGGCCTGCACGGGTTCTTCATCGACCATGCCGGTCGCGGCGGCCGGCGCATCGCGGGGGCTGCCGATCCGCGCCGCGAAGGCGTCGCGGCAGGCGCGCCGTGGGCGGATTGACATGCGTCAACGTCGCGCGGACAGGGCTTTGAGAGATTGTTCTTGCAGTCGGAGGCGGCCGCCCGGTCGCGAGGGGAGTTGCTTGTTGCCGAAACCAGCCCTGCGCTTGCCGCGGAACATTGGACAGGATGCGATGCGCCGCCCGCGCGGTTTCGTGCACGTACTCATGCTGGCGCTCAGCCTGACGATGCTCGTGCTGGCGCTGCTCGTTGCCATGTCGCTGATGGGGCGCAAGGTGGAAAGCGGCGCAGAGCGCGTGCTGCGCGGGGCGCCGATACGCATCGGCTACGCGTGGGAGCCGCCTTACGCCTACCGCAACGAAGCCGGCCGTGTGACCGGCGAATCCCCCGAGGTGGCGCGCGTGGTGCTTGCACAGATCGGAATCCGCGATGCGGAATGGATCCAGACCGAATTCGGCAATCTCGTCACCGAGTTGCGCGCCGGGCGCTTCGACATGATCGCCTCCGGCATGTTCGTGACGCCGGAGCGTTCCGATCGGATTGCATTCAGCACGCCGAGCGCCTGCCTCGAACCGGCCCTGCTGGTCCGTCGCGGCAACCCGCTCGACCTGCACAGCCTGCAGGAGATCGCGGCGCATTACAGCGCCCGCCTGGCGGTGCTCTCGGGTGCGGTGGAGGCGAGCGACGCGCGCGAGGCCGGCATTCCCGACAGCCGCATCGTTGCGTTTGACGATCCGGGCCCGGCAGTCGCTGCGCTCAGGCGCGGCCTGGTGGACGGCCTGGCGCTGTCCGGGCCGACGGTGCAGAAGCTGGCGGAGGGCGCGGCAGACCTCGAGCGGGCCTGGCCCTATCGCGGTCCGCGCGAGATTTCGGGCTGCAGCGCGTTCGGTTTCCGGCGCGATGACGCTACCTTGCGCGTGCGCTTCGACGCCGCGCTGCGCGACTTCCTCGGCAGCGAGCCGCACCGCGTGCTGGTATCCGCCTTCGGCATGACGGACGCCAACCTGCCGCAGGCGTTACGCGTGCGGCATGCGGCGGGTGCGAACCGATGATCGCCGGCTGGCTGTCGCGTCTGGGCGGTGTCCGGCCGTTGCGCTCCGAGATCGGCCTGCTCGTGATCGGAATGGTGGCGCTCGGATCGAGCGTGCTGCTGTGGTGGGGCAACGAAAGCTGGTGGCGCTCCTACGCCAGCTACGTGCCGGCGATCGACAACATCCGCCAGGCGCGCCACGCGGCGACGCGCGCCTACCTGCTGCAGGGCCGGCAGATCGCCGGCGAAGACGTGGCGCCGCAGGAGATCGCGGCGCAGCTTGACCGTGCGATGCTCGGCATGTCGGATGCGCTGGCCGGCCGCAGCACCCTCGAGGGTATTGCCGCGGTCGAGCCGGGTGGCGAACTGCGTGCCACGCTCTACCAGTACGGCACCGCGCTTGGCGTATTCGAATCGGCCAGTCGCCAGATACTCGCCGGCCGCGACGACGAGCGCGGCGCGCTGCGGCTGCGGCAGATCAACGCCTTCAACGAATCCGAGCTGCGGGCGAACGAGGTCGAGGCGGTGCTCGCACTCGGCCTGCGCCAGCGCGTCGGGGAACAGCAGCACGATCTGCGGATCGGAATCGGGCTGTGGCTCGGTTTTCTCGTCGTGATGTACCTGCTCGGGTTGCGCCAGGTGCGCATGGAATCGCGGTTCGCGCGCCAGCGCCAGCTCACCGAGGCCATCGTGCAGGGATCGGCGGATGCGATATTCGTCAAGGATCGCGAAGGGCGCTACGAGCTGTTCAACCGCGCGGCCTCGGAGATGACCGGCAAGCCGGCCGACCAGGTGCTGGGTCGCACGGATGTGGACATCTTTTCAGCGCACACGGCCGAGACGATTGCGAGTACCGACCGCAAGGTGCTGGATACCGGAGATTACATATCCAGCGAGCAGGAACTCGAAGTGGGGGGCGCCGGGCGATCCTTCTGGATGATCAAGGGACCGTTGCGGGATGGGCAGGGACGCGTAAACGGCGTGGTCGGCATGGCGCGCGACATCACCGAGCGCAAGCAGCTCGAAGCCCAGATCGAGGAACATCGCGACCACCTGGAGGAAATGGTCGCGCAGCGCACCGCCGAGCTGGCGGAGGCCGAGGCGTATCAGCGCCTGATCCTCGAATCGGCCGCCGACGGCATCTACGGCATTGACACGCTCGGCTGCGCGACCTTCGTGAATCAGGCCGCGTGCCGCCTGCTGGGCTACCGCGCCGAGCAGCTGGTGGGGCAGCAGATCCATCGCATCATCCACCACAGCTATCCGGACGGCAGCCCGCTGCCCGAGGCGGAATGCGCGAGCTGGCGTACCCTGCGCGAGGGGATTGCGCTGTCGGTCGACGACCAGGTGTACTGGCATGCAGACGGCCACGCGGTGCCGGTGAGCTTTTCCACGCATCCGATGCGGCGCGACGGCGAACTGGTCGGCGCGGTGGTGAGCTTCACCGACATTTCCGAGCGCAGGCGGCTCGAGGCGCGCTTGCGGCGTTTTGCGCATTTCGTCGAGCAGATCGGCGCGGTGCGCGATCGGCGCGGGCTCATGGCGATCCTGCGCGAAGCGTCGAAGGAACTGGCCGACGCCGACGGCGTGACGCTGGTGCTGCGCGAAGGCGACATGGTGCGCTACGCCGACGAGGATGCGATCGGCCCGCTGTGGAAGGACCAGTGCTTTCCGCTCGAAGTCTGCGTGTCCGGCACCGCGATACGCGATGCGCAGACGATCGCGATCGACGACATCTACGCCGATCCGCGCGTCCCGCACGACGTCTATCGCCCCACCTTCGTGCGCAGCATGGCCGTGCTGCCGATCGGCGGCGCGCAACCGTTCGGCGCCATCGGCTTCTACTGGGCGACGGTGCATCATGCGACGGCCGATGACATCTCGTTGCAGCGCGCGCTGGCCGACGCCGCAACGGTCGGATTGTCCAACCTCGACCTTTACGCCAAGCTCGAAACTTCGCGGCAGGAGGCGGAACGCCTGGCGCTGGTGAAGAGCGCGTTCCTCGCCAACATGAGCCACGAGATCCGCACGCCGCTCAACGGCGTGCTCGGCATGGCGCAGATCGGCTACCTCAACGCCAGGGACAACCCGCTGCAGCAGACGTTCGGGCGCATCCTCGATTCGGGCAAGGTGCTGCTCGGCGTGATCAACGACATCCTCGATTTCTCCAAGATCGATGCGGGCAAGATGGTCGTCGAGCACTTGCCGGTGGACCTCGACATCGTGATCGAACAATTGCGCGCGATGTTCGACGAGCGCGCGCGCGCCAAGAATCTGGCGCTTTCCATCACCAAGGCCGCCGACCTGCCGCGCTTCATCATGTCCGACCCGGTGCGCCTGCAGCAGATCGCGACCAACCTGCTCTCGAATGCCGTCAAGTTCACCACCACGGGCGCGATCGACGCGACGTTCTCGCGCGCTGGCGAGCAGCTGGTGCTGCGCATCTGCGACACCGGCATCGGCATGTCCGCAGAACAGGTGGCACGGCTGTTCCGGCCGTTCGAGCAGGCCGATGCGTCGACCACCCGCCGCTATGGCGGCACCGGGCTCGGGCTGGCCATATCGCACCGGCTCGCCGAACTGATGGGGGGCGACATCCGCGCCGCCAGCACCGAGGGCGCGGGAAGCTGCTTCGAACTGTTCCTGCCGCTGCGCGAGGCACCGCTGGCGCCGCCGCGTGCGCCTGCACCGGCGGTGGCGGGGTCGCGCCTGCGCGGCATCCGCGTGCTCGCGGTGGAGGACGTCGAACTCAATCAGCTCGTGCTGGAGGATCTGCTGCTGCGCGAGGGCGCGAGCGTGGTGCTGGCGAATAACGGCCGCGAGGCGGTGGAACGCGTGCGCGACGACGGCCCGGACGCCTTCGACGTGGTGCTGATGGACGTGCAGATGCCGCTGATGGATGGCTACGAGGCGACGCGGCGCATCGGTGCGTTGGCGCCCGGCCTGCCCGTGATCGGCCAGACGGCGCACGCCATGGCCGAGGAGCGGGCGAAGTGCATCGAAGCCGGCATGGTCGACCACGTCGCCAAGCCGTTCGAGGCAGACCAGGTGGTCGACGTCATCCTGCGCTCGATGAAGCGCGGAGCGCGGAACCCGGCGCACGAGACGGGTATTCGTCGGGAGCCGCATGAATAAACGATCTCGAGGCGAGGGTGCCGGAAACCGGCCCGGGTGCTTGGCTGTGGGGCAGGGGCCTTCCGGACGACCAATCCACGCGGCCTGGCGCGACTTTGGCAGCGACGGTCAGTTCAAGAACAGGCGTTGCATGCCGTTAGGGGTCGAGTCGGTTGCGGCGCAACACCGCCGTGCGGGATGCGTCGGCAATGCGCAATGGGGGAATGTGCGCGAGCGTGCCCGGGTTGCAGCTCACACGGCGCAAGGCGGGGGCGCCGGTGCAGCGAAGGCTTGTCGGGTCGGTTCGTGGGGCGTTGGTTGGAAAAGAATGGTCATGTCGAGGCGTCTGTAGGTGAAGATCGGAATCATCCCGCGACGCGCGAGGGGTGCCGGATTGCGCACCTCTGACCGCACGGTCATGGCGATCGCGGTCGGCTACGCGCTGCTGGGCGCGCTGTGGATCCTGTTTTCCGACCGTGCCGTCGAGGCCATGTTCGGCGATCCGGCAAGCCTGATGCAGGCGAGCAGGTACAAGGGATGGTTCTTCATCGCGTTTACCGCCGTCCTGCTGTACGTCATGCTGATGCGGCTGGTTCGGCGAAACGAGCGGCTGCAGCAGGAGCGCTACCGCTCGCTCGAACTCCTCAATGCCGTTGCCGACAGTTCCGAAGATGCGATCTTTGCCAAGGACGTCGACGGGCGATACATCCTGTTCAACCGTGCGGCAAGCGAGTTCGTCGGCAGGCCGGTTGAGGACGTGCTGGGCAAGGACGACCGCCACCTTTTCCCGCCCGAGCAGGCCGAGCACCTGATGGCGATCGGCCGCCGCGTGCTGCAGGCGGGCAATCTCGAGACCAACGAGGAGGTGCTCGAAACCCGACAGGGCAGGCGCGTGTTCCTTGCCACCAAGGGACCGCTGCGCGACGCGCAAGGTCGCGTTTTCGGCATATTCGGCACATCGCGCGACATCACGGCGCGCAAGCGGGTCGAGGATGCGCTGCACGACCGCGAACACCAGTTGAGGGCAATCATCGGTTATTCGCCATCGGTGCTGTCGCTGAAGCGACCCGACGGGCGCTATGCCGTGGCGAACCCGAACCTGCAACGCATCCATCACACGACGGAAGCGGACATCGTCGGCAAGACCGACTTCGACCTTTACCCGGAAGATGTCGCGCGCGCCATCGCCGCAAACGACCAGCTCGTGCTGCAGACCGGCGCGCGCCACAGCATCGAGGAGATCCTGCCGGTCGACGGGCAGATGCGCACCTTCATGTCGCACATGTTCCCGGTCGCCGACAACGCCGGCCGGATCGCGTACATCTGCCGCATCTCGCTCGACATCACCGATGCCAAGCGTGACCGGGACATGCTGGCGAGGACCGCCGAGGATCTTGCGGCAACCCTGCAGGCGATTCCCGACCTGATGTTCGAACTCGACCAGAACGGGCGCTACCTGTCGGTCAGGACGAGCCAGGAGAATCTCCTTGCGCTGCCGGCCGGGCAGTGCGTCGGCCGCAACGTCCACGACGTGCTGCCGCGTGAAGCCGCCGACGCCGTGATGGCGTCACTCGCGCAAGCCGCGCGAAGCGGCAGCGACTATGGCCGCGCGATTGCCATTCCGCTCGAAGCGGGCACGCGCTGGTTCGAGCTTTCCGTTGCGCGCAAGGCGGGCAAGCCCGGGGATCCGGCGCGTTTTCTCGTGCTGTCACGCGACATCACCGACCGCAAGGCGGCGCTCGACGCCTTGCGTCGGCAGGCCGACGACATGGTCTGCCGCAATACCGAACTCGAGCGCTTCAATCGCGTGATGATTGGGCGCGAACTCGACATGATCGAACTGAAGCGGCAGATCAACGCGCTGTCGCGTGAACTCGGCCGCGAACCGCCTCATCCGGCACGGCATGTCGATGCCGCCGTGCGTCGCGCGACGGAGAAACCGGCGTGAGCGGCACGACGCCCCGCACGAACGACGGTACCTCGCACCCTGCGGCACTTTCGCTGTCCGCCTTCCTGACGCGCCTGATCTGGGTGGTCCTGCTGCCGCTGGTCGCGGTCTCGGCCTGGATGGCGTTCGACGCCGTCGACGGCATTCGGAACGACGCCGAACAGAAGGCCCAGCAGATTGCGGACAACTTCCGGGACGCGATCGACGAGCGGCTGAGCCTGCGTATCGCCGGGCTGCAGTTGCTGGCCGCGTCGCCGCTGGCGGACGACCCCGCGCGCTACGGCGAGTTGTACAGACAGTCGCTGGGTTTCCGCGAGGCCTTCGGCACGCATGTCATCTTTGCCGATGCCCAGTTGCAGATGCTGTTCAACACGCGTTCCGCCTTCGGTGCCGCGTTGCCCAAGGTGCCGCGGCCGAACGGACGTGCCGCGGCGCCGACAGCGCTCGAAACCGGCAAGCCGGCGGTCGGCGACATCGTCCTCGGCCCGGTCGCAAAGGAGCCGCTCGTCGCGGTCGCGGTGCCCGCGGTGCGCGAGGGCAAGGCGGACCGGGTATTCCTGACCCCTGTCGAGACCGCCCGGATGCAGCGGCGCATCGAAGCCGTAACGCTGCCGGACGGCTGGTCGCTGAAGCTGCTCGACGGCGTCGGCCAGGCGATCGCGCGGCGCGGTCCGGCGGTCGACGACCCGGATGCGCCGGTGGCGGTGCGTCGGGTGGCGCAATCCGGCCTGTCGCCCTGGTCGGTGGTACTCGAGATTCCCCGCTCGGTCCATGACAAGCCGCTCGCCCTTGCTGCCGCCACGCTGCTGCTGGCGGTGATCGCCGCCACGCTGGCCGGCATGGCAGCGGGACGCTGGGGCGCGCGACGCATCGGGCGCGCGGTCGCTGCACTGGGCAGGCCCGCCGCGGCAGACGATGCCTCCGCAACCTATGCCGAAACTTCGATGGTGCGCAGCCTGATCGACGAGCAGGCCGATCTGCGGCAGCGGGCCGAGGCGGAACTGCGGGTCAGCGAGGCCAATGCCGAGGCGACCTTCGAGCAGGCGGCGGTCGGCATTGCACAGGTTGCACTCGACGGGCGCTGGAAGCGGGTCAATCGCCGCCTGTGCGAGATCGTCGGCTACACCCAGGACGAATTGCTGGCACGAAACTTCCAGGACATCACCCATCCGGAAGATCTGCAAGCGGACCTCGACCGCGTGCGCTGGATGATCGAAGGAAAGATCCCGACCTATACGATGGAGAAGCGCTACATCCGCAAGGATGGCAGCACGGTCTGGGGGCTGCTCACCGTCTCGCTGGTACGCACGCAGGACGGCCGCCCGGACTACTTCATCAAGGTCATCGAGGACATCGATGCGCGCAAGAGCATCGAAGCGCGCCTCGCGCTGTGGGCGGAAGCGTTCGAGCATGCGCATTTCGGCCTCGTGATCACCGATGCGCGGAGCGAAACCCTGGTCGCGGCAAACCCGGCCTACGCGGCGGCACGCGGTTACCGGCCGGAAGAACTCGTCGGCCAGCCGTGGACGCTGGTCTATCCGCTCGACGTGCAGTCCGAGGTGAGGCGCAAGCTCGACGAACTGGACGTCACCACCAACACGGTGTTCGAGACGGAACACATCACGCGGGACGGGCATCGCTTTCCGGTGCTGGTGGACATCACCGTCGTCTGCGACGAGAACGGCGAGCCGGTCAACCGCGTCGCCTACGTGATGGACATCAGCTCGCGCAAGGCGGCGGAGGACGCCCTCAACGCCACCCAGCGCGAAGCCATGCAGGCCCAGCGCGAGGCGCGGCTCGCCGCACTCAATCTGATGGAAGACGCGATCGCGGCGCGCGAGCGCGCGGAAACCGCCGTCGCGGCATTGCGCGCCACCGAGGAACGGTTGCAGCTCGCGCAGGAGAGCGCGCACGTCGGCATCTGGGAATGGGACATGCGGACCGACGAATGCTACTGGTCGCCCGAATACGAGCGCCTCTACGGCCTCGAGCCCGGCAGCCTGCGCGTCCAGCGCGACTGGTTCGACCGCCTGCATCCGGACGACCGGCCGCTGATCGAGGCGCTGCAGGAATCGCGCATCGCACGTGGCCTGCCGTTCGAAGTCGAGTTCCGCATCCGCCGCGGCGACGGCGCGATCCGCTGGATGCTCAGTGTCGGCAGCACGCACTGCGACGAGCAGGGCAAGCCGGTGCGCCTGAGCGGCATCAACCTCGACGTCACCGAGCGCAAGCTCGCCGAGCTGCAGTTGCGCCAGCTCGCACTGGCGGTCGAGCAGAGCCCGGAGAGCGTGATCATCACCGACCCGGCAGGCCGCATCGAATACGTGAACCAGGCCTTCGAGCGCAATACCGGCTATGCGCGCGCCGAGGCGATCGGCCGCAATCCGAGCATGCTGCAGTCCGGGCATACGCCGCGCGAAGCCTACGCCGCGATGTGGGCGGCCCTGCGCCGGGGCGAGGTGTGGAAGGGCGAGCTTGCCAACCGCCGCAAGGACGGCACGGAGTACGTCGATTCCGCGATCATCGCGCCGCTGCGCGAGTCGGACGGCAGCGTGCGCGGCTACGTCTCGGTGCAGGAAGGCATCACCGAGAAGAAGCGCATGGAGTCCGAGCTCGACGCCTACCGCAAGCACCTCGAGAGCCTCGTCGCGAGCCGCACGGCCGAGTTGCAGGAGGCGCGCCGCGTGGCCGAGTCGGCCAACGTGGCGAAGAGCGCCTTCCTCGCCAACATCAGCCACGAGATCCGCACGCCGATGAATGCCATCCTCGGCCTGACGCACGTGCTGCGCCGCGACGGCGCGAGCGAGCGGCAGGCCGAGCGGCTCGACAAGATCGAAGGCGCCGCGCGCCATCTGCTCTCGATCATCAACGACGTGCTCGACCTGTCGAAGATCGAGGCCGGCAAGCTGATCCTCGACGAGAGCGATTTCCTGCTCGACGACGTGCTCGACAAGGTGCGGACGCTGGTTGCCGAGGCGGCCCAGGCCAAGGGGCTGCGCATCGAGGTGGAGCGCGACGCGCTGCCCTTTCACGTGCGCGGCGACGCGACGCGCGTCACGCAGTCGCTGCTCAACTACGCCGGCAACGCGGTCAAGTTTACCGAGCGCGGCGGCATCACGCTGCGCGCGCGCGTGGTGGAAGAACTGGACGAGCGCGTGATGATCCGTTTCGAGGTCCAGGACACCGGCATCGGCGTGGCGGCCGAGGCGCAACCGCGCCTGTTCGGCAGTTTCGAGCAGCAGGACGCGACGACCACGCGCCGTTTCGGCGGCACCGGCCTCGGCCTGTCGATCACGCGGCAGCTCGCCCGGATGATGGGCGGCGACGCCGGCTTCGAGACCCGGCTGGGCGAGGGCAGCACATTCTGGTTCTCGGTGTGGCTCGCGCGCGGGGGCGCGCTCGTGCCGCGCGAGGCCACGGCAGCGGGCGGCGAGGACGCCATGCGCGCGCGCCATGCGGGTGCGCGTGTGCTGGTGGCGGAGGACAACGAGCTCAACCGCGAGGTCGCGCTGGAACTGCTGCAGGGCGCCGGCCTGCAGGCCGATTTCGCCGAGGATGGCGGGATCGCGGTGGAAAAGGTCGAACAGGCGGGCGCTGCGGGCTACGACCTGATCCTGATGGACGTGCAGATGCCGCAGATGGACGGCCTCGAGGCAACGCGCCGGATTCGTGCATTGCCGGGCGGCGACGTCGTTCCGATCCTCGCCATGACCGCCAACGCCTTCGACCAGGACCGCCGCGATTGCGAGGTCGCGGGCATGAACGATTTCGTCTCCAAGCCGGTCGATCCCGAACAGATGTTCGCGACCATGCTGAAATGGCTCGACCGGCGCGGCGCGCGGCGGGCGCAAGCGCTGGCGCCGGGCGCCGCGCCGAACGCGCCCGCGAACGTCGCCGGCGTGCTGTCGCGCCTGGCGCGGACACCCGGCATGGACGTGGTGCGCGGCCTTGCCGTGCTGCGTGGCAAGAAGGAGAAATACGTCGCACTCATGCGCATGTTCGCCACCTCGCACGCGGACGACATGGCGCGCCTGCGCGGCCACGTCGCGTGCGGCGAGCGCGCCGATGCGCATCGCATCGCCCATACGCTCAAGGGGCTGGCGGCGACCATGGGCGCCCAGGCGCTCGCCGCGGCTGCGCGCGTGCTCGAGCAGGCGCTGCACGACGACGCGACTGCGATCGACGACGAGCGCCTGCGCGAGCTGACGGACGCCGTCGACCGCCTGCTCCAGCCGCTGGTGGCCGCCACGCTGGCCGACGAGTTGGGCGGCGAATTGGGCGGCGAGTTGGGCCGCGAGGCAGGCAATGCAGGCAAGCTGGGCGCATCGCTCGACGCGTAAACCGGCACGGCACCGGGCACGCCTGCAGCATCCAGCGTGCCTGGCCTGTAACGCGCATGGAATGGCGCTCCCGGGGCACGGTAGCGTAAGGGCCGCGCGGGATATGGCGCGTGGCACGGTTGGCCTGGAAAGGCCCTGTCCATGCGGGTTTCAGACCGGCGTTCCGTCCGGCGGGTTGCTGCCTGCCGCCAGCCACCGGCGCGCAATGTCCGCCAGCGCCTGGCGGAATTCGCCGAAATCGATCGGCTTCACCCGGTAGTCGCTGGCACCGAGCGCATGTGCCTGTGCGCGGTCGTCGGCGAGGGAGGATGACGTCCACATGACGATGGGCGGCGGCTGCAGGCCGGGCGTGGCGCGAATCTGTTCCAATACCTCGAAACCGCTCAGGCGCGGCATCTTCACATCGAGCAGCACCAGGTCGAAGGGCTCGGGCGGCAGCGCCATCCACAGGCCGCGGTGCAACAGCATGTCCAGCCCCTCGATGCCGTCGCGCGCCAGTTCGATGCGGTAGATGCCGGCGCGGCGCAGGCAGCGTGCGGTCATGTCTGCGTCCTGCTCGTTGTCGTCGATGACGAGCACGCGCTTTTCGTCGCCGTTCATTCCTGTTTCTCCGCAAGGTTGAGTGTGAAGTAGAAGCGCGCGCCGCGGCCGGGGCCGCCCTCGGCCCAGACGCGCCCGCCGTGCTTGTCGATGGCACGGCGCACGATCGCCAGCCCGATGCCGCTGCCGGGAAACTCCCGCTCGGTGTGCAGGCGCTGGAAGATGCGGAACAGCTTGCCGGCGTGCGCCATGTCGAAGCCGGCGCCGTTGTCGGCGACGCAGAACGTCGCGGTGCGCCCTTCGACCGAGGCGGACAGCGCGATCACCGGCTGCGCCGTGCCGCGCGTGAACTTGACCGCATTGACGAACAGGTTCTGCAGCACCAGGCGCATCAGCGTGGCGTCGGCAGTGACGCGGGGCAGCGTGCCGATGCGCCAATCGATGTGCCTGGCGTGGGGATCGGCCTCGGTCAGTTCGTCGCGCAACTCGGCTGCGAGTTCGCCCAGGTCGAGCGCCGAAGTGCGCGCGCCGCTATGGCCGATGCGGGCGTAGGTGAGCAGTTCGTCGAGCAGGCGGCCCTGCCGCGTCGCGGCGCGCACGATGTTGCCGACCAGCGTGGTCTGCGCGTCGTCGAGCCGGCCGTCGAGTTCCTCCGCCAGCAGGCTGGCGTAGCCGGCGAGGTGCCGTGCCGGCGTGCGCAGGTCGTGGGCGATGGTGTAGGCGAAGTATTCGAGTTCGCGGTTGGCATCGGTCAGCTCGCGCGTACGCTCGTCCACCGCCTGCTTGAGGCCGTCGTTGAGCGCGCGCTGCGCGCGTTCCGCATCGTGGCGGTCGGTGTTGTCGCGCAACACGCCGATGTAGTGGCGCGCGCCGCCAATCATGGTTTCGGTGACGGCCAGATCCAGCGGAAAGCACACCCCGTCGCGGCGGCGGCCGGAGACTTCGCGGCCGATGCCGATGATGCGCCGCTCGCCGGTGGTCTGGTGGCGCGCGAGATAGCCGTCGTGGGCGCTGCGGTCCGGCTCCGGCATCAGCATCGAGACGTTGCGGCCGAGCAGTTCGCCCGCCGGGTAGCCGAACAGGCGTTCCGTGGCCGGGTTCACGGCGGTCATGCTTCCGCGCTGGTCGATCGTGATGATGGCCTCGTGCGCGCCCTCGAACACCGCGCGAAAGCGCGCATCGCTGTCGCGCACCGATTCGGCCATGCCCGCAGTCAGGGTTTGCGACAACGCGTGGCGCCGCGCGAGGCTGAGGAACAGCGCGAACAGCAACAAGCTGGTCACGATGCCGCCGCCGAGCATCAGCAGCGGCACGGTTTGCAGCCAGGGGTTGCGCGCCGGCCGCGTGATGCGCAATACCCAGTCGCGGCCGTCGGCGGCAATGTGCGCTTCGACGCGGTCGTCGGCGTCGGCGTCCTGCCGCGCCGGCAGGACGCCGTTGGGCAGGCGCGCACTGTCGAACAGCGTGGTGGCGTTGTCCCTCAGGCCGCCGTCGGAAACCGCCACATGCATGCGGCGCAACAGCGCGGCGGGCGCGATGGTGCCGAACATCGCCTCGGTGCGCACGGCAAGCGAGAGCTGGCCGTTGAAGGCGGCGCGGCGTGCGGCGGGATCCGCCAGACCGGCGCTTGCGCCGTAGATCGAATGGCGCAGCACCACGCCCGGTTCGCCCGGCGCCTGCACCAGCGGCAGCGGTTGCGAGATGGCCGTCTTGCCCGAGTCGCGCGCGTATTCGATGCCTTCGCGCCGCGTCGGGTCGGCCAGCGGGTCGAAGCCGAAGGCGGTCGCGACGCCGAACACCGGCACGTCGTAGAGCACCGGCAGGTAGGCAGCGCGTTCGCCGGGCGGGTAGATGGTGTAGTCCGGGTAGCCGCGCGGATTGACGCTGGTGTCCTGCCGTACCGCTGCGAGGAAGGCGGTGCGGTCGGCGTGCGGAATCCAGGGCGCGTACTGGACCGACACCAGCCCGCCGTACTGCCCGGAGCGGTCGAGCGATTCAACGTAGCGCTGGAAGCCGCGCCGCGTCGGGCGTTCGCCGTCGGCGAACAGGGTGGCGAGGTTGTCGAGCAGCGAGAAGTAATCGCGGATGCGCAGGCGCAGCGCGGTTTCCACCATCGCGGCGTCGGCGTGGAACGCGGCGTCCAGCGCGCGCTGCTCGACGCGCCCCGCGGTACCCCAGGCGAACAGCGTCACCAGCACGCCGATGAACAGTGTCGGCAGCGCGCTTGGTCCGCGTCGCGCGGGCGTGGCGGATGGCGTGGCGGCGATCAAGGCGCGGTTCCTCGAACGCCCGCGGCCCTCGCGCCGTCGAACGCCGGCAGCGTGAAGGCGAAACTCGCACCGCCATCGGCGTTGGGCCGTGCCCAGACGCGGCCGCCGTGGCGGCGCATCGCATGGGCGACCGAGGTCAGCCCGAGCCCGGTGCCGGGTGTGGCGTGTTGCTTGTGAAGGCGAAGGAATGGCCGGAACAGGTCGTCCGCGTGCTCGGCCGGGAAGCCGAGGCCGTTGTCGCGCACGATATAGGTGTTCATGTCGTCGTCGCGGATCGCGAGCACATGGATCTCGGGCCGCACGTCCGGCCGCGCGTACTTCAGGCCGTTGGAGATCAGGTTGTCGAGCACCTGGCGCACCAGTACCGCGTCGCCGCGCGCCGGGGGCAAGGCATCGATGCGCAGCACGCCGTCCCTTGCGGCGAACGCGATCACCGCGTCCTGCCAGGTGCGGCTCACCAGGTCGTGCATGTCGAGCGGTTCGAGCTGCATCGGCTGGGAAACGCCGCGCAGGAAGCCGATCAGTTGCCCGGACATGTCCTGCAGGCGCCGCGCGGCGCCGACGATGCGCTCCGCGTAGCGCTCGACCAGCGGCTGGCTGGCGCCGAGGTCGCGGCGCAGCAGGTCGGCGAAGCCTTCTATCGCATGCAGCGGGGTGCGCATGTCGTGCGCCAGGCAGCTGGCGAGGCGTTCGATCTGCTCGAGCGTCGCGCCCACTTCGTTGGTGCGGTCGCGCACGCGCTGTTCGAGGCTGGCGTTGAGCGATTCGAGTTCGCGCGCGTGGGTGATGCGTTCGCTGATGTCGCTGATCTTCGCGCACAGCGTGTCGCCGCCGTGCCCGTTGATGCGCGTCAGGCGGACCTCTGCCGGAAACTCGGCGCCACCCGGGTGAAAGGCGTCGGTCCGGTAGGTCAGCGAGGTGTCGTCCGAGGCATCGAGTTCGTCGAAGCGGCGCCGGATTTCGTCGAGGCCCTGCCAGGCGTCGATTTCTTCGATCGAGAGCGAGGCGGGATTGACGCCACGCGGATCGGGCTGGTGGCCGAAGCGCGCCAGGACGCGGGAATTCGCATGGATCAGGCGCCGCGTTCCGGCATCGAACAGGAAGACATCGTCGGCAAGCTGTTCGAAGTAGTCGGTGAGGTGGGCGAGTTCGCGTGCGCGGTGCTGGCGTTCGATCAGGCCGCGGGCGAGCACGGCGAGTTGCTGCAGCCAGTCGAGCTGCATCTGCGACAGGCGCCGCGGCGAACTGTCGATCACGCACAGCGTGCCCAGTGCATGCCCCTGGGTGTCGATCAGCGGCAGGCCGGCGTAGTAGCGGATGAAGGGCGGGCCGATCACCAGCGGATTGTCGGCAAAGCGGGCGTCCTGCAAGGCGTCGGGCACGACCAGCAGTTCGCGGGTGACGATGGCGTGGCCGCAGAACGAAACGCTGCGCGCGGTCTCGCGGATGTTGCCGAGGCCGATGCATGCCTTGAACCACTGGCGCCGGTCGTCGACCAGGCTGATCGCTGCGATCGGGGTGCCTGCCACGGCGGCGGCGAGTGTCACGATGGCGTCGTATTCGGATTCCGGCAGGCTGTCGAGGATGCCGATTTCGCGCAGCGCGGCCAGGCGCGCCGCTTCGTTGACCGGTATGGGAGGCGCGATCATGACTGTTCTCCGGTGGCGGCGCGGGAGGGCGCAGGGAGCAGGCGGGACAGCGCGCGCTCCATGCCGAAGGCATCGTCGTGCCAGACCACGGCATCGGCATGGCCGGCATGGGCGGTGCCGGCGGCCCGCATATCGTCGCGCGGCACGATGGCGATTGCGACATGGCGCTGTGCGTGCGGCCCCTGCAAGCGCAGGATGCTCGACCAGCGGCGCGTCTGCGCGCCCCATTCGAGTATGGCGAAGTGCATGTCCAGTCCGGGTACGATCGCGGCCAGGCCATCGTCGTGGGCATGCAGAACGCGCAGTGCGAGATCCTGCGACAGACCGGCGATGTAGCGGTATGCCGCGTGTACGGCGGGCCGTGCATCCGGGTCGCGCTCGGCGCAGTCCGGCGTGGGCGGTGTTTCGGGCAGTTGGGTGGGGTGGCGATCCATGTGATCCGTCCGTCGATTGACGTGACGAAATCTACGGATGCGATGCCATGCGGAATATCAGGGAACCCCTGATCTTTTGCCCCGGACCGGCGCTTCCGGGGTGGGAAGTGTGACGAAGTGCTTCGCCGGCCGGCGAAGCAAGGGCCAGATCAGGCCCTAGTCGTCCGGGCGGATCAGGCCGATGCGCAGCGCGTGGCGGGTGAGGCCGGCCACGTCGTGTATGTCGAGGCGCTGCATGATCTGGGCGCGGTGGGTTTCCACGGTCTTGACGCTGATCGACAGGCGTTCGGCGATCTGGCGCGTCGAATGGCCTTCGGCGACGAGTTGCAGGATCTCGCGCTGGCGCGAGGTCAGCGCCTCGGATTCATCGCGCGCCGGTGCGGCTGCAGCGGCAACATGTCCGGCAACCAGCGGCGAGATGAAGCGTTGCCCGCGGCCGGCAGCGGCCAGCGCCTCGACCAGTTCGTCGGCGGCCGCGTCCTTGACGATGTAGCCGGTGGCACCGGCGCGCAGCGCGTCGGCGACGTACTGTTCGCTGGTGTGCATCGAAAGCGCGAACACGCGCGTGCGCGGCAGGTCGGCCACGATGCGCGCGATCGCATCGAGGCCGTTGAGTCCGGGCATCGAGAGGTCGATCAGCGCGATGTCGGGCGCGTGCTGGCGCGCCAGGCGGGCAGCCTCGCGGCCGTCGGCGGCCTCGGCAACCACGGTGTAGCCCGGCGTGTCCTCGATCAGGCGGCGGATGCCGGCGCGCACCAGGGCGTGGTCGTCGGCGAGCAGGATGCGGATGCTCATGGTGTGCCCTCCAGCGGAAACCGTGCGACGACGCGCGTGCCCTTGCCCGGCGCACTGTGGATCTCGAAGGTACCGCCCAGCCAGCCGGTGCGTTCGCGCATGCCGAGCAGGCCGAGGCCCGGTTCGCGTTCGACGCTGTCGCCGCCGATGCCGCAGCCGTCGTCGTCGACGGAAACTTCCAGCGCGTGGTCGCTGCCGCCGACGAACACCTCGATGCGCGTCGGCCGGGCGTGGCGGATCGCGTTGTTGACTGCCTCCTGCACGATGCGGTAGGCGGTGATGCGGGCCGGGTCGCCCGGTTCGACCGGCAGCGCTTCCTCGTTCAGGTAGATGGCGATGCCGGCCCGCTTGCCCTGGCGGCGGCAGTACCAGCGCAACGCGGCGCACAGGCCGAGTTCATCGAGGATCGCCGGGCGCAGCGCGAGCGCGGTGTCGCGCAGTTGCTCGATGGCGGTGTCGTTGATCGCGATGCAGTCTTCGAGGCGTTCCCCGGCCGGCGCAGACAGCCCGTTGCGCGCGATCGACTTCAGGTTGAGCTTGAGCGCGGCGAGCTGCTGGCCGATTTCGTCGTGCAGTTCGTGCGCGAGCATGCGCCGCTCGTCCTCCTGCGCGCGCATCAGTCGGTCGGACAGGTCGCGCAGGTGATCGGCCTGCTGGCGCAACTGTGCTTCCGACTGCTTGCGCGCGGTGATGTCGAGCGCGTAGGCGACGCGTGTGCGCGGCGTGCCGTCGTCATCCTTGATCACGGTGATGTCCATCAGCACCGGAAAGCGGCGTCCGTCGCGGCACAGATGCTCGGTTTCGAAGATGCCGTGGCCGGTCGCGTCGAGCGCGCCGATGCGCTCCTTCAACGCCTGCAGCCGGTCGGGTGGATAGACGGCGACGAGCGGCATGCCGACCAGATCCGCCGGGGTGAAGCCGCGTTCGGCGGCAAACAGCGGGCTGACCGCGATGAAGCGGTTCGACGGCGCGTCGGCGATCGCCAGCGCCAACTGAGACTTGGCGAAGACTTCGGTCCACATGTGCAACTCGGTTTCCGCACGCTTGCGTGCGTCTATATCCTCGATCACCGATATGAAGTAGTCAGGGGTGCCGTCCGGTTTCCAGGTCAGTGCGACCGTGAGCAGAACCCAGACGGTGGCACCGTCCTTGCGGATGTAGCGTTTCTCCATCGAATAGGTGTCGATTTCGCGTGCCAGCATGCTGCGCACCTGGCCGAGGTCGGCGTACAGATCGTCGGCCACGGTGATCTCCTGGAACGTCGATTGCATGAGTTCCGCTTCGGTGTAGCCGACGATGTCACACAGCCGCCGGTTGACCCGCAGCCAGCGCCCGTCGGGCGCGACCAGAGCGATGCCGACCGCCGCTTGCTCGAAGGTGGCGGCGAAACGTCCTTCGCTGGCGCGGGCCTCGATCTCGGCGGTCTGGCGGCGGGCGGCCGCCTCGTCGAGCCGACGTTGCGCCTCGTCGATTTCCTCGATGCCGGCGGCTTGTCGTTGCCCGGCGGCGCCATGGGTCAACGATCTCAGCGCACGGTCGAGGCGGCGGCTGGCGAAAAGCCCGCCCAGCACGCCCGCCAGCGTGGTGAGCAGGATGGCGAGCGCGAGCCCTGCGCCAGCGCGATAGACCGGCGCGAGATAGACAGCGGTGGGGATGTCCATCCGTACCGTCCAGTTCGACATGGCAGAGCGCGCGACGTATTGCTGGCTCGGCGGATCGCCGGACGTCGCCGGCCGCGCAGACTGCGCGTGCGTGGCGATCTCCGTGCCGCTGCCGTCGAGCAGCGTGATCGCCGAACCTTCGGGCAGCGCGATGAGCGCCATGCGCTTGGCAAAGACGTCGGGCGTGAAGGTGGCGAGCAGCAGGCGCGTGGGTTTGCCCTCGCGCAGCACCGGCACCGCGACCGCGACCAGATGCTGCCCGGCGATCGGTCCCTCGAAGCGGTCGCCGACCGCCGGCTTGCCGGTTTCGAGCGCGGCCGGTGCCGCCGCGAAGCCCGCCGGGCGGGGCAGCGCGGGCAGCGCAGTGCCGAACGGAACGCGCGTGTTGAACAGCATGCGCATGTCGTTGTCGGCGAAGACGACATGGGCACCGAAGTTCCGGGGGAAGTTCTGCAGCAGCCGGTAGAACTCGGGCCAGCGCGCGGGATCGTCGATCAGGGGCGACTGTGCCAATACGTTGAGTGCGCCGATCCGTCCGATCAGGAGCTGGTCGATCGAGGTCGCGGAGTTCTTCGTGACGGTCTGCGCATGGCGGTCGGCGTCTGCGAGTGCGTTGCGCAGGCTGTCGATGGCGAGCCAGGCCGACAGTGCCACCAGGGGCAGCACGCAGGCCCAGATCAGGCGGGCGAGGAATCTGCGAAGTGTCATTCGCCTGAACGATGACGCGCTGCGCGCCGTGTATCCATTTGCCGGTTCGCGTGGATGCCAAGGGTGTATCGGCCTGATCGGGCCGGACGGTCCAAGTGTATCCCGTTCGTATCGATCCGGCACGCCCTGCCGGGTTGCCGACGGCCTATCCAGTCAGCGTACGAGGTCGCTGCGAATGCGGCGCGACAGCGCGTCGAAGCCGATGACCAGCGCGACGATGGTCATCAGGATGGTGGCGAGCCGCCCCCACTGAAACAGCGAGACGGCTTCCGAAACCAGCAGGCCGAGTCCGCCGGCGCCGATCAGGCCGAGCACGGTGGAATCGCGGATGTTGTATTCCCAGATGTAGAGGTGGGCCGAGAGCAGGCGCGGCAGGATCAGGCCGCGGATGCCGAACAGCAGCGTATGGACCGGCCCGGCGCCGAGCGCGATGCCGGACTCGAATGTTTCGCGCTCGATGCTTTCGATCGCTTCCGCGTAGAGCTTGCCGTAGGTGCCGAGCGAATGCGCGGCGATGGCGAGAATGCCGGCCGTGGGGCCGAGTCCGATGATGCCGACGAAGAGCAGGCCGAAAACGAGGGTGTGAACCGAGCGCGCCACGTCGAGCAGCAGCTTGGCGCCGGTCGCGACCGGGCGCGGCAGGCGCATGTTGCGCGCGGCGGCCAGCCCGAGAGGAAGGGCGACGAGTGCCGCGATCAGCGAGCCGAGCGTGGCGATGCGGAACGTCGTCCAGACGGCTTCGCCCAGGCCGCGCAGGAAGCGGCGCTCGGATTCACGCTGGTCCTCGACGCGCAGCAGGGTACCGTCGTCGGAGCGGTATTCCAGTGCCGGATTGCCGTACCAGAGATCGAGGAAGCTCGGCCGCGTCAGTTCCTGGGCGGTGCGCGCGAGGTTCTCCCACGGCTTGCGGCCGAGGGAAAACTCGCCGGCGAGGTAGAGCGAGGCCGCGCACAGTGCGACCACGATGATGTGCAGCGCGGCATAGCCGCGCAGGCGCAGCGTGCGCGCGGCGTCCGGCACGCGCTATTTCCTGGCGGGCGTGAGCTTGCCAGTGGCCAGGCCGGCATCGCGAATCGGCTTGTAGAAGGCGTCGTCGCTGGTTATGAAGCCGGTGTAGTGGGGCGGGAGCAGGTCGGGCGCGGCCTTCAGGGCGCCGCCGATCGACTCGAGCGCGCTGCGCAGGCGGGCGATGAGGGCCGTGTCCTTCGCCAGGTCGGCACTGACGGCGAAAGCGTCGTTGGGGAGCGGCGCCGAGGTCCAGATGATCTTGCTGTCGGCGGCGCGGATGAGACCCTGCTCGATCATCGCGTTGCGGTTGCGGTTGTAGTCGGCGCCGGCGTCGAGTTCGCCGCGCGTCACCTGGGTCTCGATCGCCTGGTGCTTGGTATACAGCACCTTCGAGAAGTACGCATCGGGGTCGATTCCCTTTGTCATAAAAAAATGGAATGGAATCAGATATCCGGACGTGGAGCCTTTGTCGCCGAATGCGAATGTCCTGCCCTTGAGGTCATCGACGGAATTGATGCCGCTGTTCGGGTGTGTGACGATGATCGCGTGGTATTCGGGTTTGCCGTCGTAGAGTATGGTGGCCACCGCGCGTGCGCCGGCCTGGTGGTTGGCCAGCACGAATCCCCATGGTCCCATCAGGGCGATGTCGGTCTCGCCGTTGGCGAGCGACTTGGCGAGACCTTCCCAGCTATCGACGGTGCGCAGTTGCACCGGCCGCTCGAGCTGCTTCGCGAGGTAGGCCGCAAGCGGGCGGTAGGTGGCGTCGTTCTTGTCCTTGTCGGGCTGGAACAGTCCGACGCCGAATTGCAGCGGGCGCGGATCGGCCGCTTGTGCAATGCCGGAACCGAGCAGGGCGAGTGCGGCGAACAGCATGGACAACGTCTTCATCATCTGCGTCTCCAGAAAGACAGGCAAAGGTGGGTCTACTGACCGAGGCGCATTGCGAATGCTTACAGCGAACGGGTAGCGCAGGTGCATGCTCGCACGCGATTCTGCCACGGCCGGTGGGCACGCTGGCGGCATGCAACAGGAGAACGGCGATGCGAGCATTCCCGCACACGATCGACGCATTCGCGTTTATGATTCCCCTGCGTGCGTCAGGGCTACTCTTATCGGGTAGTCGAAGCCATCGCGGGAAATATCCGGCGCGCGGGAAAAAAAACGTCTATGAAGGTTGGAGGAGAAGATCGATGAAGCTTGTTTGGAATCTGGCGTGTGCCGTGTTCGTTACGGCGATTTCGGGTGCGGTTCAAGCCGCCGAGCAAGGCACCGACAGTGTGATGGTGCGGCGTGCGATTCACGTCTGCGGCGCGTGCCATGGCGAGGATGGCAACAGCAACGTCGCGATCTATCCTCGATTGGCGGGGCAGCAGCAGCGCTACATCGTCGCCCAGCTCAAGGCGTTCCGCGACCAGAAGCGCCAGGAGACCGATCCGCAGGCTTACATGTGGGGCATTTCGGCACTGCTCGACGATGCAACCATCGAGGGGCTGGCCGAGTACTACGCATCGCAGACGCCGACGAAGAACAAATCCGGCAAGGCGTCTTTGGTAAAGAAAGGTAAAGAGATTTTCGAGATCGGCATTCCGGAGAAAGGCGTGCGCGCCTGTGCGGCCTGCCACGGCGACAACGCCGAAGGGGCCGAGGTGTTTCCGCGCCTGGCTGGCCAGCATGCGAATTACGTGTTCAACCAGATGCAGATCTTCCGCACGCGCTTGCGTCCGCATGGCGTCGTGATGACGAAGATGACGAAGGATCTGTCGGTCGAAGAAATGCGTGCCGTCGCGGAGTACGTGCAGTCGAAGTGAGTGTCGGCCGGGAAGGTTGGTCCGGGTGGCATGCAGCAGCCGGGCCGACTCGACGTTGGCCCGTGAAGTGTGACGTCGTTGGGGCCAACGCTCCGAAATTCGCGTGGATACTGGCTCGGCGCTTCATATTCGTGCGATGATCGATTCGGCGCGGAACTCAGCCCCTCCGTCGCCGGACTAATCATTAGACCAAACATGCATACCCTTCGAGCGTATGCGAGACAAGGAGCACGAGATGGATTCACAAGGCGCACGCAAGCCAAAGTCCGCAAAGTTGCAGTTCGACGACCTCGCCGCCTATCGCCGGGCGCGTGGTGAGAACCAGTCCGAGTTCTGGCGCCGTTTCGGCGTGACGCAAAGCGGCGGCAGCCGCTACGAGAGCGGGCGCTCGGTGCCGAAACCGGTGCGGCTGCTGATGACGATGTACGCGGATGGCAAGATCAGTGACGACGACCTTGTCGCAGCAGCTGGCGGCAAGGCGAAGCGCAAGAAGTCCTGAGCGGTTCCGGGGCGCGCATCGCAGCGCCCCTGCTTCACGGTGCCGGCCGCCCACTGCGCGGACTGCCCGCGCGGTGTGACCGGCGCCGAAGATGGTTCCCCTCTCGTGGCTGACCACCGCGTTGCTCGCCGATGTGCCGGAATTGTTGCTGTTCACTTCGAGAGCCGCATAGTTGAACCCTGAACCGTTTCCTCCCCGTTTGGACAATGGCGGTGCGACCTCGCCGCGCGGCGGTCTTGCGGGGCGCATCCTTGCGTCGATTGCCTGGGCCGCGGTGCTGGTTCTGTCGCTGCTGTTTTCGGTGGTGATTTTCTCGGTGCTGCTTGTCGCCGGGCTGGTCGTCGGCGGCTACCTGTGGTGGCGTACGCGCGCGCTGCGCAGGCAGATGCGCGATGTCGCGGAACGACAGGCCGCGATGCGGCCAACCGCCGGGCGTGTGATCGATGGCGAGGTCATCCGCGATTAGGCGCGCCGCATCGGCGTGAGCGCCGCTGCGCTGTACGGCACGGCAGCCGATGGCGTGGTGCTGCTGCATTTCGCCTTCGTGCTGTTTGTCGCTGCGGGTGGCTTGCTGGTCCTCCGCTGGCGAGGGTTTGCCTGGCTCCATATTCCTGCTGCGTCATGGGGCGTGCTGGTCGAACTGGCTGGCTGGACCTGCCCGCTGACGCCGCTCGAGAACCGCCTGCGCATGAACGCCGGCGAGGCCGCTTACGACGCGGGCTTCGTCGAACACTACATCCTTCCGCTGCTCTATCCGGCCGACTTCACGCGCGATACCCAACTCGCGTTGGGTATCGCGGCGCTCGGGCTGAATCTGGCGATCTATGCCTGGATTCTGCGTCGTCGCTAACCTGCGAGCGTTTCGCTCAGCAGGGTCTGCGCTTCCCGGACGATGCGCTGCAGGTGTTCGGCGCTGACAAAACTTTCCGCGTAGAGCTTGTAGATGTCTTCCGTGCCGGATGGCCGCGCGGCAAACCAGCCGTTCGCGGTGGCGACCTTGAGGCCGCCGATCGGCGCATCGTTGCCCTGCGCGCGCGTCAGGCGGGCGGTGATCGGGTCGCCGGCGAGCGAGGTCGCGGCGACCCGATCGCCGGAAAGTCTCTTGAACGCGGCCTTCTGTGCGGGCGTGGCGGGCGCGTCGATGCGGACGTAATGGGGGGCTCCATGCCGTGCGGCGAGACCCTGGTAGTACTGGCCGGGATCCTGGCCGGTGACGGCGCGGATTTCCGCTGCGAGCAGGCCGAGGATGATGCCATCCTTGTCGGTCACCCAGGCGCTGCCGTCGCGGCGCAGGAAACTCGCGCCCGCACTTTCTTCGCCACCGAAACACAGGCTGCCGTCGAGCAGACCGGCAGAGAACCACTTGAAGCCTACCGGCACTTCGTAGAGGCGTCGATCGAGGCTTGCGACCACGCGGTCGATCAACCCGCTCGACACCAGGGTCTTGCCGATTGCAGCGTTTGCGGACCACTGCGGGCGATGTGTAAGCAAATAGTGGATTGCGACGGCAAGGTAGTGGTTCGGATTGAGCAGCCCGACCGAGGGCGCGACGATGCCGTGGCGGTCGACGTCCGCGTCGTTGCCCCAGGCGATGTCGAAGCGGTCCTTGAGCGCGACGAGACCCGCCATCGCGTGCGGGCTCGAGCAGTCCATGCGGATCTTGCCGTCGTGGTCCACGCTCATGAAGCCGAAGGTCGGGTCGACCGCCGGATTGACGATCTCGATGTTCAAGCCGTAACGCTCGGCGATCGGTTTCCAGTAGGCCACGGCGGCACCGCCGAGGGGATCGACGCCGATGCGCAGGTTTGCCGCGCGGATCACGTCCATGTCGATCACCGAGTCGAGGTCGGCGACGTACGGCGCGACGAAATCGATGCGGCACGTCGTCGGCGCGACGATCGCCTGCTGATATGCCATGCGCCGGACATCGCGGTTGCCCTGCGCCAGCAGGTCGTTGGCACGCTGTTCGATCCAGCCCGTGACGTCGGTATCCGCCGGGCCGCCGTTGGGCGGGTTGTACTTGATGCCGCCGTCCTGGGGCGGGTTGTGCGATGGCGTGATCACGATGCCGTCGGCGCGCGGCGCGGCAGCGTCGCGGTTGTGCGCTAGGATGGCGTGCGAGATCACCGGCGTCGGTGTGTAGCCGTCGCCAGCCTGCAGGTGCGTGAATACGCCGTTGGCGGCGAGCACCTCGACGGCCGTGCATTGTGCGGGCGCGGACAGCGCGTGGGTATCCATGCCGAGGAACAGCGGACCGTCGATGCCGCGGCCTCGCCGGTATTCACACACCGCCTGGGTAATGGCAAGGATGTGCGCCTCGTTGAAGCTGCCGGCAAAGGCGCTTCCGCGATGGCCGCTGGTGCCGAAGGCCACGCGCTGTGCGGGGTCGTTCGGGTCGGGCGCGTTGAGGTACGCGGACAGCAGCGCCGGAACATCGATCCGCATTTCCGCGGTGGCCGGCTTGCCGGCGAGGGGATGGGCCATGGTGTGTCGCCTCCAGCATCGATCGGGTTGCGGCAATGGTAAGCCATACGCCGGTTGCGCCAAGCCCTTTGGCCGGCGCGAACCTGCGGCACCCGGCGTGCACCCGCATCTCGCAATTGTGTTCACATTGATGCTTGCATTGAATTTGATATTTCCAGTATTCTGGAAAGATGGAAATAAATCAGGCAACCCGCGCGCTGGCCGCGCTGGCGCAGGAAACCCGGCTCGGCGCATTCCGGCTGCTGGTGCAGGCCGGTGACGAGGGCGTCAGCGCCGGCGCGCTGGCCGAGCGACTCGGCGTGGCAAACGCCACGCTGTCCTTCCACCTCAAGGAACTCTCCAATGCCGGCCTGATCCGCGCGCGCCAGGAGAGCCGCCACATCTTCTACAGCGCCGACTTTGCCGCGATGAACGCGCTGCTGCAGTTTCTTACCGAGAACTGCTGCGGCGGCGTGCCCTGCGTGCCCGAAGTCGCTTGCTGCGACCCTGACAAGGAGCCAACATGAAACGCATGCACATCCACGTTGCCGTCGCCGATCTCGCGCAGAGCGTGTCGTTCTACGAGCAGTTGTTCGGCGCCGAGCCGACCGTGCTCAAGCCGGACTACGCGAAATGGATGCTCGACGATCCGCGCGTGAACTTTGCCATCTCGGCCCGCGGTATTGTGCCTGGCGTCGACCACCTCGGCATCCAGGCCGAATCGGACGAGGAACTCGAAACCCTGCGCGGCCAGCTCGAACGTGCCGGCATGGCGATGGTCTCGCAGCAGGCGACGACCTGCTGCTATGCCGAATCGAACAAGCACTGGGTGGCCGACCCGCAGGGCATCGCGTGGGAGACCTACCACACCCTGGCCGAGGTGCCGACCTTCGGCAGCGCCGAGCGCGTGGAGAACACCGCTTGCTGCGCGCAGGTGCCGCAGTCGGTCCCGCGGTCAGTCCAAATCACTCCACGCCGCGCGAAGTAGCCATGTCGGGCGTTCGCACCGTGCTGGTGCTGTGCACTGGCAATTCCTGTCGTTCGCAGATGGCCGAGGCCATCCTGCGGCAAGCCCTTCCGGGGCGTGTGCGCGCGCTGTCCGCCGGTACGCGCCCGCAACCGAAAGTTGCCGACGGCGCGCTCGAAGCCCTGATGCTGGCCAGCATTCCCACCGACGGCCTCGCGCCCAAGGATGTAGACGCGGTGATCGATGAGCCGATCGATCTCGTTGTTACCGTGTGCGACAACGCGAAGGAAAGCTGCCCGGTGTTTCCGAAGCCGGTGCGACGCATCCACATGCCGTTCCATGACCCGCACGGCGAGCCGCTGGAGAGCTTCATCCGCGTGCGCGACCAGATTCGCGCGCAACTCGTGCCCGCGGTGTGCGAGGCGCTCGAAATCAGGCGGGAGGCGCAATGAGCGCGGTCTGCGAAGCGGCAAGCCCCGCGTCGGCGCCGGCGCCGATGAGCGTTTTCGAGCGCTACCTGACGCTTTGGGTTGCGCTGTGCATCGTTGCCGGCATCGTGCTCGGGCAGGTGTTCCCGCCGCTGTTCCAGGCGGTCGGCAGGTTGGAAGTGGCGCGGGTCAACATGCCGGTCGGCTCGCTGATCTGGGTGATGATCATCCCGATGCTGATGAAGGTCGATTTTGGCGCGCTGCATCAGGTGAGGGCGCACTGGAAGGGCATCGGCGTCACGTTGTTCATCAACTGGGCGCTGAAGCCCTTTTCGATGGCGATGCTGGGGTGGCTCTTCGTGCGCCAGCTGTTTGCGCCCTGGCTGCCGGCGGACCAGCTCGACAGCTACATCGCCGGCCTGATCCTGCTCGCGGCCGCGCCGTGTACCGCGATGGTTTTCGTTTGGAGCCGGCTGTCGAACGGCGATCCGTACTTCACGCTGTCGCAGGTGGCGCTCAACGACACGATCATGATTTTCGCGTTCGCACCGATCGTCGGCTTGCTGCTCGGCATCTCGTCGATCAGCGTGCCTTGGGACACGCTGCTGACCTCGGTCGTGCTCTACATCGTCATACCTGTGATCCTGTCGCAGATCTGGCGCAAGCGGTTGCTGGCGCGCGGCCAGGCGCAATTCGATGCCGTGCTGCACCGGCTCGGGCCGCTGTCGATCGGCGCGCTGCTGTTGACGCTGGTGCTGCTGTTCGCCTTTCAGGGCGAGGCGATCATTCGTCAGCCGGCGGTGATCGCGATGCTCGCGGTGCCGATCCTGATCCAGGTGTTCCTCAACTCCGGCCTCGCGTACTGGCTCAACCGCCGGCTTGGCGTCGCGCATAGCGTGGCCTGCCCGTCGGCGCTGATCGGCGCGTCGAACTTCTTCGAACTCGCGGTGGCGACAGCGATCAGCCTGTTCGGTTTCGAGTCCGGCGCGGCGCTTGCCACCGTGGTCGGCGTGCTGATCGAGGTGCCGGTGATGCTGGTGGTGGTCCGGGTGGTCAATGCCAGCAAGGGCTGGTACGAGGCGCCGGTTCGCTGAAGGTGGCAGGCCTGCAGGCCGCATGCAGCGGACCTCGCAGGGTGGGCAGGCGCAGACGCCGCATCGTTCGGAGCTGTGCCGGCATGGTGGCCGGAGAGCGCCTATCCATGAGGGTTCTGGCGGGTCCGCTTTTCCATCGACCGGGCGTTTTTCGCCATCGGCGGCTGCGCAGTACGCGGCCCGCGTGCGCCGGCCGGTACAATGCCGGGTTCCTTCACGCACCGGATCGGCATCGAGCATGAGCACGCATTCAACACGCATCATCGTCAGCGTCATCGGGCAGGACCGCGTCGGCATCATCGCAGCCGTCGCGACCATACTCGCCGAGTCGCAGGCAAACATCCTCGACATCTCGCAGACCGTCATGCAGGACCTGTTCAGCATGATCATGATGGTCGACATCGGCAAGGCCAGCGTGCCGTTCGAGGAACTCAAGCGCCGGCTTGCCGACAAGGGCGCCGAGATGGGCATCCGCATCGACGCCCAGCAGGAAGACGTGTTCCGCTTCATGCATCGTCTGTGAGGCGGCGCCATGTCGAGACTGAGCTTCCAGCACGAGGAAATCCTAGAAACCATCCGCATGGTCCAGATGGAGAATCTGGACATCCGCACCATCACCATGGGCATCAGCCTGCGCGACTGCGCGGCCCAGGATCTCAAGGCCTGCGCGACGCGCGCCTACGACAAGATCTGCCGCCTCGCCGCGAGGCTGGTGCAGGTGGGCGAGGAGATCGAACGCGATTACGGGGTGCCGATCATCAATAAGCGCATCTCGGTGACACCGATTGCGATGGTGGCCGAAAGCTCGCATGCCGACGACTACACGCTGATGGCCGAATACCTCGACCGCGCGGCGCAGGAAGTCGGCGTGAACTTCCTCGGCGGCTTTTCCGCGCTGGTGCAGAAGGGTTACACGCGCGGTGACCGCGCGCTGATCGCCTCGATTCCCGAGGCGCTGGCGGTCACGCAGCGCGTGTGCGCATCGGTGAATGTCGGCACCACCAAGGCCGGCATCAACATGGACGCGGTGGCCGAGATGGGCCGCGTGATCAAGCAGGCGGCGGACAAGACTGCGGCGCAGGGCGGCCTCGGCTGCGCCAAGCTGGTGGTGTTCTGCAATGCGGTCGAGGACAACCCGTTCATGGCCGGCGCCTTCCACGGCATCGGCGAGCCGGAGTGCGTGATCAACGTGGGCGTCAGCGGGCCGGGTGTGGTGCTCAAGGCAATCGAACAGCAACCGGGCGCCGACTTCGGCGAACTGGCCTCGATCATCAAGCGCACCGCGTTCAAGGTCACGCGCATGGGCGAACTGGCCGGGCGCGTGGCCTCGGAGAAACTCGGCGTGCCCTTCGGCATCGTCGACCTCTCGCTCGCGCCGACGCCCGCGCAGGGCGACAGCGTGGCGCGCATTCTCGAGGAAATGGGGCTCGAACGCATCGGCACCCACGGCTCGACCGCCGCGCTGGCGCTGCTGAACGACGCGGTGAAGAAGGGCGGCGCGATGGCCTCGGCCCAGGTCGGCGGCCTGTCGGGCGCCTTCATTCCGGTCAGCGAGGATATCGGCATGATCGAGGCGGCCGAGATGGGCGTGCTGTCCTTCGACAAGCTCGAGGCGATGACCTGCGTCTGCTCGGTCGGCCTCGACATGATCGCGGTGCCTGGCGACACCAGCGCCGAAACGATCAGCGGCATCATCGCCGACGAGGCGGCGATCGGCATGATCAACCGCAAGACGACGGCGGTGCGCGTGATTCCGGTGCCCGGCAAGGGCGTCGGCGATCAGGTGGAGTTCGGCGGCCTGCTCGGCAGGGCGCCGATCATGCCGGTGAATGCGATGTCGTGCGCGCGCTTCGTCGGCCGCGGCGGCCGCATCCCTGCGCCGCTGCAGGCACTCAACAACTGACGCGGCGCGGTGGCCGAGTGGGAACGCGCCGCGGTGTCGCGGCGCGCTTCAGGGCGCGCTCAGCGCGATGACGTCTTGGCGGGGCGCAGCGGGGTGAGCGCAGCCATCGCCAGCTGTTCGTAGATCGAGGGGATTGGCGGGACGGTCTCCCCCTGTTGCAGAGGGCGGCGAAACTGATCCGCGCTCGGCATCACACTGTCGAAATCGTCGTCGTCGTACTGGGCGCTCTTGCGTTTGCTCATGCCGTCTTCCCGAATCAAGCTTAAACAAGGGGCCGGATTTTATCAGGTTGCGGTGCAGCAATAAACCCTTCTTTGTGTCGGGGTTCGTGATCGGGCGCACGGAACCACGCCGGCGAAGCGTGCCGTGCGCCCGTCGATCGGAAACGAAAGCTCGCGCTAGATCTGCGCCAGCCCGCCGTCCGCAATGATTTCCCCGCCGGTCATGAAGCCCGAATCGGCGCAGCTCAGGAACAGCACCGCCTTGGCGATCTCGTCCGCCGAGCCGAAGCGCTTCATCGGAATCGCCTGCTGGATCTGGTTGGCAATGCCTTGAAGTTCCGCCTCGGGCAAACCGAGGCGGCCGAAGATCGGGGTCGAAGTCGGTCCGGGGCTGATGGTGTTGACGCGGATGCCGCGATCGACCAGATCGCACGCGAAACCGCGGGCGAGCGAGCGGACTGCGGCCTTGGTTGCCGAGTAGATGCTGTTGCCCGGCCAGGCCTTCTGGTTGAGCACCGAGCTGTTGAGCACGATCGCCGCGCCGTCGTTGAGCAGCGGCAGCGCCTTCTGCACGGTGAAGAAGAGGCCCTTGACGTTGACTGCCATCAGCTCGTCGAACAACGCCTCGGTCGTGTCGGTCAACGGTGCCGCCTTGTAGATGCCGGCGTTCGCGAACAGCACGTCGATTCGTCCAAGGCGTGACGAGACTGTGGCGTAGAAGCGATCGATGTCCGCCATGCGGGACACGTCTGCCTGCAGCGCGAGAAATCCGTGTTCCTTGGCCGCGGCATCGAGCGCGGCCGCATCGCGCCCGCTGATCGCGACGCGGGCGCCTTCAGCAGCCAGCATCTTTGCTGCGGCAAGGCCGATACCGCTGCTGCCGCCGGTAACCACGGCAACCTTGTTCTCGAATCTCATGTTGTCTCCTTTCTGTGATGGGTTCGGGAAGTTTCGCGCCTTGCACGTCGAAGCTCGCTGAGCCCGACAGGCGCGGCACCTGATTCGTCGCATCGCGAGCAATACTCGCGCCATGTCTCCCGGATGTCGCGCAGATGCACCTCGACATCCGGTGCGTATGGTTCTTGCGAGGAGCGCGCCTCACACGATGGGGCGCCGCACATCGGCGCCCCGTGATTACTTACCTCCTGTCCGGTACAACTGAAAATGTCTGACATCTCAACTACCCACGCCGTTCCCGATTTCTCCGGTGAAGTCGACCTCGACACCGACCTGCTGGTGCTGGGAGCAGGCCCTGGCGGCTACTCGGCGGCGTTCCGCGGCGCCGACCTGGGCCTGAAGACCGTGCTGGTGGAGCGCTACGCCACCCTGGGCGGGGTGTGTCTCAACGTCGGCTGCATTCCCTCCAAGGCGTTGCTGCACGTGGCCGCCGTCATCGACGAAGCGGCCCACTTCGCCGCCCTGGGCGTCGACTTCGGCGCCCCCAAAGTCGACATCGAACGGCTGCGCGCCCACAAGGCCAAGGTCGTGGGCAAACTCACCACCGGCCTGGCCGGCATGGCCAAGGCGCGCAAGGTCGACATCGTGCGCGGCTACGGCAGCTTCCTCGACCCACATCACCTCGAAGTCGAACTCACCACCGGCGACGGCCAGGGCAAGAGCGGCGAGAAGAAAATCATCCGCTTCCGCAAATGCATCATCGCCGCCGGCAGCGCCGCCGTGCGCCTGCCCTTCCTGCCCGAAGACGAACGGATCGTCGACTCCACCGGCGCGCTCGAACTGCGCCAGGTGCCCGGGCGCATGCTGGTCATCGGCGGGGGCATCATCGGCCTGGAGATGGCCACCGTCTATTCCACCCTCGGGGCGAAGATCGACGTCGTTGAAATGCTCGACGGCCTGATGCAGGGCCCGGACCGCGACCTGGTCAAGGTGTGGGAGAAGCAGAACGCCCACCGTTTCGACCAGATCATGCTGGAGACGAAGACCGTGGCCGTCGAGGCCCGCCCCGACGGACTGTGGGTCAAGTTCGAAGGCAGGCAGGCCCCGGCCGAAGCGCAGCGCTACGACCTGATCCTGCAGGCGGCCGGGCGCAGCCCCAACGGCCGCAAGATCGGCGCCGACAAGGCTGGCGTGACCGTGACCGAGCGCGGCTTCATCCCGGTCGATGCGCAGATGCGTACCAACGTGGCGCACATCCACGCCATCGGCGACATCGTCGGCAACCCGATGCTGGCGCACAAGGCGGTGCATGAGGCGCACGTGGCGGCCGAGGCGGCGGCCGGGCAGAAGTCGAGCTTCGACGCGCGCGTGATTCCGGGCGTGGCCTACACCAGCCCGGAGGTGGCCTGGGTGGGGCTGACGGAAGCGGAGGCGAAGCAGCAGGGGCGCAAGGTGGGGGTGGGCAAGTTCCCCTGGGCGGCCAGTGGCCGGGCGATTGCCAACGGCTGCGACTACGGTTTCACCAAGCTGATCTTCGACGAAGAGACCCATCGGCTCGTCGGCGCCGGCATCGTCGGACCCAACGCCGGCGACATGATCGGCGAGGCCGCCCTGGCCATCGAGATGGGCGCGGGTGCGGACGATGTCGCGCATGCGATCCATCCACATCCGACTTTGGGCGAAACCATCGGGCTGGCTGCCGAACTCTATCTCGGGCGCTGCACGGATTACCCGGCGCAACGGCGCAGGTAGGCGAGCACGCAGGGCATCGCAGTATTCGCGTTCGCATGCGACAACTGTCGCTGTCGCATGCGACGGATGTGGCGGCAGGTGCGGCGAGAAGCGACGGAATCGGGCCGTTCCGCATCCCGGTGCGACATCAGTGCATGGGCACGGGGTTTGCGTTCCCTTCGCGGCGTCATCGGGGGATACGGTGCGAAGGGTGACGGTGTGGCCGGGCGGGTGCGGATTCGTCGATGATCTTGCCCGGCATTTGGGATGGAGAACTGCCGTTTGAGGCAGATACAACCGAGATGGAGACACGCTGATGAACAATGAAGACAAAGCCCGAGAGCGAAGCGGCAACGACCTGCGAAACCGTCGAACTGCTGCGTTGTCCCTCGTGATCGCGATGTGTGGCGCACCGGCTTTCGCGGCAGATCCGGAGCCGCCGCTGGGCATCAATGTCCTCGAGGCAACGTTCAAGTGGCGCCCGAATTACGTCAGCGACGACATGCTGCTCAACGCGGACAAGGATCCCGGCAACTGGCTGCACTACGGCAAGGACTATCAGTCGACACGTTTTTCGCAGTTGTCGCAGATCACGCGCGAGAACGTGAAAAAACTGGTGCCGAAGTGGAACCTGTCCTTCGGCGTATCGGACGCGCAGGACAGCCAGACCACCGTGGTGAACGGGCGCATCTACGTGACGTCGAGCCAGAACAAGGTCTTCTCGATGGACGGCCTCACTGGTCGCATGATCTGGAAGTACGAACGCTCGCTGCCGGGCGATCTGGGGCCGCGGCTTTGCTGCGAGGCCGTGAATCGTGGTGTGGCCGTTTACAAGAACATGGTTTACATGGCGACGCTCGATACGCATGTCGTGGCGCTCGACAACACGACCGGCAAGGTGGTGTGGGAAACCAAGCTCGGCGATTACCAGACCGGCGAGATCTACACGTCGATGCCGCTGGTCGTGAAAGGCAAGATCGTCGTCGGCAACTCTGGCGGTGACGTGGGCGCCAACGTTGGCAAGATAACGGCGCTCGACCCGGACACCGGCAAGATCATCTGGCAAACCAAGACCCGTCCGACTGACGCGAGCGACCCGGTTGCAAAGACCTGGGCCAACGATTCGTGGAAGACCGGCGGTTCGTCTGCCTGGCTGACCGGTTCCTACGATCCGAAGACCAACTCGATCCTCTGGGGCGTGGGCAACCCGACGCCGGACTTCGATCCTTCGGTGCGCAAGGGCGACAACCTGTATTCGAACTCGACGCTCGCGCTCGACGCGGACACCGGGAAGATCAAGTTCCACTTCCAGTACACGCCGAACGATGCCTGGGACTACGACGGCAACAACGAGGTCATCCAGGTCAACGACGAGAAGGGACGGAAAGTCTGGCTGCATGCCGATCGCAACGGGCACCTGTATTCGATCGATCGTACGAACGGCAAATGCAACTGGGTGGTGCCGATTGCGCGGGTGAACTGGGTGACCGGGTTCTCGGATAACTGCCGGCCGATCGTGAATCCCGACAAGGTGCCGGGCTACGACAAGATTGCGACCGACATCGCGCCGATCCTCGACGGTGGCAAGGAATGGCATCCGGCGGCCTATAGCCCGCAAACGAAGCTGCTCTACGTGCCGTTCATCGATAGCTCGATGGACATCCAGGCCAAGAAGATGGAATGGAAGCGCGGCGAATGGTTCCTCTCGTCCAAGGTGCTCAAGGCGAATCCGTACTCGGGCGGCATCAAGGCGTTCAATGCGACGACCGGCGATGTGGCCTGGACGCGTCCGCAAAGCACGCCTGCGACCAGCGGCATCGTCGCGACGGCGGGCGGCCTGATCTTTGCGGGCGATGCGGAAGGGTACTTCTCGGCATTGCGTGACGACACCGGCGAGCAGTTGTGGCGCTTCAACGTCGGCACCGGCATCCACGGCAACCCGACGACTTTCACGGTCGACGGCAAGCAGTACGTCGCGATTGTTTATGGTCCGGGTGGCGGCAGTCTCTGGCCGCTGGTTTATGACGAGCTGTTCAAGCACCAGAACCGCGGTGGCGGCATGATGGTGTTTGGTCTCGCCGACTGAGTGTGGAGTGGGCGCGGCGAACTTCGCCGCGCCCGATCAAGATGAAGACGAATTTTCTATTTGCCGTGGTCTTGGCCTGGTCGATCATGGCCGGCCCGTGTGGGCGCGCCGCGCACGCGCAGCAGGACGGGGTGAGCCCGAAAGCGACACCGTTCGCAGCATGCTTCGATCCGATCAACCCACCATTCTCCGCTGAAAACGACGCGAATGGCGGTATCGACCTGCAGGTTGCCGAAGGTATCGCCAAGCAGCTTGCGCGCAGGTTTTCTCCGGTGTGGATCCAGGTTCCGAATCGGGGCGGCCTGGACAAGGCGCTCAAGCAAAGCCTGCTGGCCGGCAAGTGCGATGCGTTCTTCGGCATGCCGCTCGGTGACGATACGAAAGCGGAGCTTGGCGAACGCGGAATGGCTGTTTCATCGCCCTATGTGCAAGGGCGCTATCTGCTGATGGCCGATCCGCGGCGTGCAGCCGATGGTGCGAGGGTACTCCGCAATGCGTCGAGAGTGGGCGCATTGACCGCCACACCGGCCGATCTCTACCTGCACAAGGAAGGACTGAGGCGGGTGCCGTATGGAAGCAACAAGGAACTGCTGGCTGCGCTGATGAACCGGGAAGTGGACGCAGCATTGGTCTGGAGCCCGGCAGTCGCGCGTGCCCGGGAGGACGGCGTTGCGATCACGCCGGACCTGGTTGTCTCCGTGCAGCCGGCCGATCCGCTGCTGGCGACACGATTCGTGATCGTTACCCGAAAGGGCGACGCGCAGTTGCGCAACGAAATCGATGCTGCAATCGCCGCCATGCGTTCCAGCGGTGAACTGGCGGCAATCATGGACCGCAATGGTCTGGTGCATGCCGACCCCAATCAATGAGCCTCGCTGCAGCGGGGCCTTCGGATCCAATCCTGATGTCATTCATTACCGAAAACCGTCTATCCCGGCGTCGCTGGGGAGCTGGACGCAGACTTGCAACTGTCTTGACGGCATGCGTCGTGCTGGCGTCATCGTTTGTCTTTGCCGACGATCTGGTCAATCCGCTTGCCGGCGATTCCGTCGCAGCGGGAAAGGGCGAGGAGCTCTTCGCGCGGAACTGTCAGCAATGCCACAACTCGCGCGGCAAGGGCGGGAAGTGTCCGCAATTGGTACGTGGCGCATGGGGGCCCGGTGGCGCCAATTCGGATGGTTTCATGTACCGCATCATCGCAGGCGGCCGGCCCGGCACGCAGATGGGCGCCTTCGGCAACCATCTCACGAATGAAGAGATCTGGCAGATCGTCACCTTCCTGCGTGAGGAAGCGAGGCGCGTCAAGGCCGCCTCGGCAAAGAGCGAGGACGACGATCACAACTGGTGATCTAGGCGTGCGCGCGCGCCGCGCGCACGGCCCTCCCTTGCAATGCGGTCAGTCGTCGGAGTTCGAGGGTGACTGCAGCGTGCGGTGCCCGCTCGCTGCATTCCTGGATCCGATGACCCCTGAATTTCCTTGATGCCGGCCGGATGAAGTGGCTTGCGGCCGCTCACGGCGCGCATTGGATAGGAGGGATGCGACGAGATCCCGCAAGAGTTGATTTTCGGTACGGAGTGCCTTGAGTTCGTCGGCTATCACGGAAGGCGCACCCGTGGTGTACCGCGCCTTCCAGCGAAAGAACTCGGCGAGCGTGAATCCGTATCGTGCGCAAAGCGCGGAGACGTCGATGCCCGATTGCTCGAGGCGAATGAACTGCTCGATCTCGCCTTCGCCGAAGCGTTTGCGTCCGCGCGCTGCGGCGCCGGATTGGAGAGTGGCGTCAGTCGCTTGCATCTCCACCACCGGCTTTCCGTCTTCCAGGCCAGGGGCTTGTTGTTTCGAGCGCATCAGGTGGAGCCGATCATGCCGCTGGTTGGCGAAGAAGGCGAAGCGGAATAGAGCTTGCGGGGCATGCGCCCGGCACGGAAGGCCTCGCGGCCGGCCTCGACGGCCTTGCGCATCGCCCCGGCCATCAGCACCGG
>WBZM01000308.1_pt1 | contig 73569 bp, 73 predicted proteins | sample 5204271 | NCBI WGS metagenome assembly WBZM01 (sample SAMN12344346, study PRJNA552823) | activated sludge metagenome | biome: Activated sludge suspended growth; feature: Nitrification reactor; material: Wastewater; isolation source: activated sludge from nitrification reactor of wastewater... | reverse complement strand
CAATCGGCAGTCCGTCATCGGTGAAGGCGACCGCGCCGGCCTGCCTGAGCTCGGCCATGTCGGTTAGCTCGGTCCCCTTCATGTCCCGGGTGACGGTCGCGCTGAAGCCGACCGGGATCGAGGCAACGCGGGAAGCGCGGTCCCGCAGCGCTTCGATCTGTTCGGCTGATGAAACCGGTGGCGAGGTATTGGCCATCGCGATCACTCCTGCGTAACCGCCCGCCGCGGCGGAGCGGGTGCCGGTTTCAAGGTCCTCCTTGTATTCCTGGCCCGGGGTCCGGAAGTGGACATGGGGATCGAAGAAGGCCGGGAAGACGTGAAGGCCTTCGGCTTCAATCACCTCGACTCCGTCCCCGGCTTCGATGCCTCCCGCGTCCCCGAGGCGGGCGATCCGGCCGTCTTCGACCAGCAGGTCGTACCGGCCATCGATGCCTGCGACGGGGTCGAGCAGGCTGGCATCCCGAATCAGCAGGGTCGCTTCCGGACCCGGTCGCTGGACCAGCGGCGCCGAGAGCGCCCCGGTTTCGGGCCCCTCGTCCGGCAAGCCGTCCATCACCTCGTTCATGCCGGCTCTCCGATCGGCACCGGATCATCGGCGGTTTCCCGGGCATCCCCGCCGTGGGCCAGGAGTTCGAAGAGGATCGCCATCCGCACGGCCAGGCCCGAGGCCACCTGATCGGCGATCAGGCAGCGATCGGAATCGATCACGTCGCCGCCGATCTCGACCCCGCGGTTGACCGGCCCGGGATGCATCACCAGCTGCCGCGGATTGAGACGCCGGGAATTCACCTGGAAAAGCTGCGCGTACTCGCGAATCGAGGGGACGAAGCTCTCTTCCATCCGTTCGCGCTGCATCCTCAGCAGATAGACCACGTCGGCTTCCTCGATCCCGTCGAGCGAGTGCCTCACCTCGCAACCGGAAGCTTCGATTCCCCGCGGGATCAGGGTCGGCGGACCGGCGATCGTCACGTCGGCGCCCATCATCGAGAAGGCCTGGATGTTCGAGCGGGCGACCCGGCTGTGGAGCACGTCGCCGACGATCCAGACCTTTCTGCCCTCGACCGAACCGATCCGCTGGCGGAGGGCGAAAAGGTCGAGCAGCGCCTGGCTGGGATGCTGATGCATGCCGTCGCCGGCGTTGATGATCGCGGCGTCGGTCCAGTAGCTCAGCATCTGCGCGGCGCCGGCCTGGGGGTGCCGGATCACGATCGCGGCCGGGTCATAGGCGGAAAGGGTTTCGACCGTGTCCTTCAGCGACTCGCCCTTCTCGACCGAGGAGCCCGATGCCTTGACCGAAACGACGTCGGCGGAGAGTCGTTTGGCCGCCAGCTCGAAGGAGGAAGAGGTCCGGGTCGAAGCCTCGTAGAAAAGGGTGACAATGGTGCGGCCGCGCAGGGCCGGCACCTTCTTGATGTCCCGCCTGGAGACTTCGGCAAAGCTCTCGGCCCGGTCGAGCAGGGCTTCGATCTGTTCCTGGTCCAGGTCATCGATGCTGAGCAGATGTTTCATTCGACCGCCTCCACCGGCGAGAGGATGGCGACCCCGTCCTCGCCATCTGTTTCCTTGAGTCGCACCGAGACCTGCTCGGAGCGCGAGGTCGGCAGGTTCTTGCCGACATAGTCCGGCCGGATCGGCAACTCGCGGTGACCGCGATCGCAGAGCACGGCAAGCTGGATGCGGGCGGGCCGGCCGAAGTCGAAGAGCGCCTCGATCGCGGCCCGGACCGTGCGGCCGGTAAAGAGCACGTCGTCGACCAGAACGACGGTTCGGTCCTGAAGGGGGAAATCGAGCCGGGTCGAGTGAACGACCGGATGGTAGTCGGAGCCGCGAATGCCGATGTCATCCCGGTAGAAGGAGATGTCGATCTCGCCCAGCGGCGGAGCTTCACCGATCAGGCCGGCGATCATCGAGTTGAGGCGTTCGGCGAGGTAGGCGCCGCCGGTGTGGATGCCGACGATCGCGAGATCCGAGACGTCGGGATTCTTCTCGACGATCTCGTGGGCGATGCGACGGAGCGTGCGCTCGACGTCGTTTGCTTCCAGCACAACCTTCTCGTTCAAAGTCACCTTCCCGGCCTCACAGGACCTGGGTTAAAGGAACGGGGATGAAGATAGCACTCACCCCGGCGCCGCTCGTCTTCCCACGGATCCCGGGTGCCTGCGCCGTGGGGCTGGCAGGGGTCACCGGGAAGCGGCAAACACTTCGCGCGGCATTCAGCCGCGCTCTGTCTGAGTATCCCGGAGACCCCTCCCAGCCCCCACGGCTACCGGAGTCGATGGTAGTAGACGAAGGTGCCGCAATTCTGGCGCCGTTACGGTGCTGGATGTGCGGCACCTTTGAGGTTCGATCGGGCTCCTTTGGCCGTGGCCATTTCCGGGAGTCCTACTCGGTGGCTGGCTGGGTTTCGCGCCTGGCTCCGTTTGGGACGAGGATTGGTTCGCCTCGTTCGGGGAAGGGGATTTCGACCGTGTCGAAGTCGCGGGGAGCGACCGTCCTGGTGAAGACCGCCCTGGCCTCCTCGAGGGCCTTGCCGACGTGATAGCGGGAAGAGATGTGAACGAGGGCGAGCATCTTCGCGCCGGCCTCGGCCGCCACTTCGGCCGCTTCGGTCCCGGTCGAATGCCCGGTCTCCTTCGCCCGCCCGGCGTCCTCGACCATGAAGCTGGCGTCGTGGATCAACAGGTCGGCGTCACGAGCGGCTTCCACGGTTGCCTTGCAGGGCCCGGTGTCTCCGGTCAGCGCCACCGCCCGGCCGAGCCGGTCCTCCCCCATCACCTGGTCCGGCCGGACCTTGCCGTCCTTTCCATCGACCTCCTCCCCGTCCTGGAGCCTCTTGAAGTCGGGCCCGGCCTTCACGCCGAGCCGCTCCGCCTCTTCGGGGTCGAAGCGGCCGGGGCGGTCATCCTCGAGGAGGGCGTAGCCGAGCGCCCGGGTGCGGTGTTCGACCGGGAAACACTCGATCTCGTAATCGACGTGGGGAACCACGTCTCCGCCTTCGAGCTCCTCGACCTCGAGGTGGTAATCGAGCCGGCCGATCAGCGGCTGCAGGTCCTTCATCAGCCCGTGAAGGCCGACCGGGCCGAAGAGCATGAGCGGCTCCTCGCGGTCATTCAGGTCATAGGTCTTGAGCAGGCCGGGCAGGCCGAGGCAGTGATCGAGGTGGAAGTGAGTCAGGTAGATCTCGTCGACCTGGACCAGCCCCATCGATCGCCGCATCTGCCGCTGGGTTCCCTCGCCGCAGTCGAACATGAGTTTTTCTCCGCCGCGCGTGATCAGCACGCTGGCGGTGCCGCGCAGGGCGGTTGGCACCGGACCACCAGTGCCAAGAAATGCGACGGAGAGGTCCATGCCCGCACCCTAGCCCGATCACTAGACTCAGCGCTTCCGCGCCCGTAGCTCAGCTGGATAGAGCGCATGCCTCCGGAGCATGAGGTCGCAGGTTCGAATCCTGCCGGGCGCGTCTTCCGGCGAGCCGGTTCCCCGGCCCGCCGTTTCCGGCCGCGCCGCATCGAATATCCTCCGCCTCGCCGTCCGATGACTGACCCAGCCCCTCAACAGACACCCGACGAGTCCGCGAAGCGTGACCGCATTCCTCGCCTGGCGATCGCCGTGGTCGTGGTCGGCCTGCTGGCCACGGCCGCCGTCTACGCGATCGCGCAGCTGCCCGGCAGCGGCTCGCTTGAGATCGACTGGGATACCACCGAGGTGGTCAGCACACCACCCGCCAGGGATCTCGGCAACGGCTCGTTCGCGGTGGCCAGAAGCAGCCTTTCCGCGCTGGCGCCCAATGACGAGGGCGGACTCATCTACCGGGTGGCCGGCGTGGTCCGGATCGATTCCGGCGGACGCAAACTGACCACGGTCCGCTGCGACGTCAATTCGAACGCTGCCGGCGAAACGAACCGGATGGCTCACTCGAGCCGCCTGCGGGCCGCCTGGCCGAAGCCCAGCGACGCCCTTCAGGAGCAGGAAGTTCCGGAAACGAGTTTCGTCAAGTTCCGCACCCCTGACTCAAAGAAGATCGACCTGCCGATTCGCGATGTCGTTCAGAGGTACATCGACACCGACGCTCCGACCCAGGTCGAGTGGGACGGATACGTCGAAGACGACCAGAACTGGATCTGGACGATGCCGAACGGAACCGGGGTCGGTGCCGCGACGCTGCCCTGGCTGGTCATCTTCAAGACCGATGCCCGCCCCAAGGGAACGATCAAGTGCAAAGCCACCGTTGGTGACAAGTCGGCCCGGGTCCTGATCCCCTTCCGTCAGGACGAATGGCCGATCGCCGACGATCAGCCGAACACCGACGAGGCCGGCACCGGCGACGTCACCAACGTCCAGTAGCGGCTAGTCGGAGTTCTTTTCCGGGGCCTCGAGGAAGTCGGGGCCTTCTTTTGCCCCGCCGACCTTGTTCAGCACCGGGTTGGCCGGTTTCGCCTCCATCCGCTTCGGGTCGAGCGGCACGCAGAGCGAAACTGCCTCCTCGGGAGAAAGGTCACCGGTCAGCCAGGCCTGCTCAACCTCTTCGTTCGGCAGGATCACCGGCATCCGGTCGTGAACCTGACTGACCACGTCATTGGCGTCGGTGGTGATGATCGTGCAGGAGGTCATCGGCTCCCCTTCCCACTCCCGGGAAACCGTCAAACCGGCGAAAGCGAAAGGCTCTCCCCCGTCGACCGTGAAACGGACCGGCTGGCGCGGCTCCTTCGGCTTCTCTGCCTTCAGCCATTCGTAGAAACCGTCGGCCACGATCAGGCAGCGATTCTTGCTCTTCTTGACCAGCGGACCGTAGGCCTTGCTCTGAAGCAAACGGTCGTTGCGGGCGTTGATCATCTTGTAGCCGGCCTTGAGGTCCTTGGCCCAGAACGGAACCAGACCCCACCGCGAGGCAACCGCTTCGCGCTCGCCGGACCCTTCGTGCGTGTTGACGGTCAGCACTTCCTGGGTCGGCGCCACGTTGTAGCGCCCGAGACCGGGCGACTCGTCATCAAGTGAAATCTGGAACCGGCTTCCGAGCCGCCGCTGATCGGATGAAGTCAGTGTGTATCTGCCGCACATGGCCCCCAACCTAACAGGGCGGAAATCGCCCGCATGTCAACGGCCATTCCCGTGGTTCCTGTACCACTCGACCGCTTCGGTGATTCCGGCGCCGAGGGTCATCTCGGGCTTCCAGCCGGTGAGTTCGGTCAGTTTGGTCGCGTCGACGAACTGGCGGTCGATTTCACCCGGGGGCACGCCGTCACCCAGGAATTCGGGCTCGACCAGTTCGGCACCTTCGCGGGCGGCTTCGTCGGCGATCAGCTCGACGATCGTCCGTACCGGCCAGGGTTCGCCGGTTCCGGCGTTGAAGGCTTCGCCGCGACCGGGACCGTCTTTCACCGCACCTTCAATCGCCAGGTAGGCGGCGGCCGCGTCGCTGACATGCAGGTAGTCCCGTTCGGGCGAGCCGTCGGAGCGGATTTGCGGCGCGCGCCCGGCCAGGCAGGCGGTCGCCACCTCGGGCACCAGCCGTGACTGGTTCAGGTCTCCCCCGCCGTAGACGTTGGCCAGGCGGGTCACCCCGACCGGCAGGCCGAAGGCGGGCCAGTAGCTGCGGCTGATCACGTCAGCCGCGGCCTTGCTGGCTTCGTAGGGAGCGGCAGGCTTCAGCTCGTCTCCCTCGCGGTAGGGCAACGCCTCGCTTGGCCCGTAGGCCTTGTCGGAGGAGGCGACGACGACCGCGCCGACCTCCGCCTCGCGGCAGGCCTCGAGCAGCACCCAGGTTCCCTCGGCGTTGGCGCGGAAGGTTGCAACCGGATCCTCGGCCGCCGGCCCGACCAGGGTCTGGGCGGCCAGGTGAAAGACCGAATCCGGCCCCGACGAACCGGCCGCTGATTCGCGGATCGCGCGATGAACGGCAGCCGGGTCGGCGACGTCGCCTTCGAGGAGTCGCACCTCGCCGGTCAGTCCGTGCAACTCGATCGCATGGCCGGGAGCGCCACGCAGGTCCAGCACCGTGACCTCATCGCCCCGCTCCAGCAGCGCCCGGACGAGGTGCCCCCCGATGAACCCCTGGCCGCCGGTGACCAGCGAGGAACTCAAGCGGTTGCCTTCGAGCCGAGCCAGCGTGCCTCGCCACCAGCCCAGAGATCGTTCAGGGTGACCAGGTCCTTGTAGGTGTCACAGCAGTCCCAGAACCCTTCGTGACGGAAGGCACCGAGCTGCCCTGCCGCGGCCAGGTTCTCAAGCGGCTCGCGCTCGAGGACCGAGTCCGACTCGAGCCAGTCGAAGACGGCAGGTTCGAAACAGAAAAAGCCGCCGTTGATCCAGTGCTCGGACCTCGGCTTCTCGATGAAGCCGGTGACCTCGCCGGCCGGATCGATTTCCGCCACGCCCCACTGCAGGTCCGGCCGGACCGCGGTCATGGTTGCCACCCTGCCGCTGGAGCGGTGAAAGTCGAGAAGTGCGTCGAGGTCGAGGTCGGCGACACCGTCGGCGTAGGTCGCACAGAAGGTTCCCTCGACCTGACCGCTTGCCGCGGCGATTCGACCGCCGGTCGGGGTGTCGAGCCCGGTTTCCAGGCAACTCACGGAAACGCCCTCCGGCCAGACTTCGCCTTCGACGAACTCCTCGATCTGCTCGCCGAGGTAACCGGTCAGCGGGAAGAACCTGGTGAATCCCTGCCGGGCGTAAATCTGGATCACATGCCAGATCAGCGGCTTGCCACCGACCTCGACCAGCGGCTTGGGCAGGGAATCGGTCTGCTCGCGCAGCCGCGTGCCCCGGCCGCCGCTGAGGATCAGAACCGGGGGCTTCAGGTTTTCAGCAGCCGCCGGCAACGGCCGGAAGGATCGTCACTTCGGCACCATCGGAAACCGCGGTGCCGAGCCCGTCGCCGAAGCGGATGTCTTCACCGCCGACGTAGACGTTGACGAAACGGCGCAGTTCGCCGTCTTCGGTGATCCGGTCTCGGAGGTCACCGTGCTCGGCGAAGACCGCTTCGAGGACCTCGCCCACCGTGGCACCCTCGGCGCTCAGGTCGGCCTGGCCTCCGGTGGTGGCGCGAAGCTGGGTCGGAATCTTGACTGTGACTGCCATCAGGCGACGACCTCCTGGCCGAAGTGGGATTCGAACGAGTCCGGATTCGGATCGATCTCGGTCAGCGCAAAGCTATCGCGATTGGCGTCGAGGGTCTTCAGTCCCTCACCGGTGATGTAAACGACGACCTTCTCGCCGTCTTTCAGCTCACCGCGCTCGGCCAGTTTCTTCAGCACGCCGACCGTGACGCCGCCGGCAGTCTCGGTGAAGATGCCGGTCGACTCGGCCAGCAGGCGGATACCCTCGCGGATCTCGTCGTCGCTAACCGCATCGATCGAACCGCCGGTTTCGTTCGCCTGGGCGACCGCGTAGGGACCGTCGGCCGGGTCACCGATCGCGAGGCTCTTGGCGATCGTGTCCGGCTTCTGCGGACGGCATACCCGGGTGCCTTCGGCAAAGGCCGTGGCGACCGGGGAACAACCCTCGGCCTGGGCGCCGTGGAAGACCGGCTGTTTGCCTTCGACCAGGCCGACTTCCTTCCACTCCTGGAAGCCGCGGGAGATCTTGGTGAAAAGCGAACCCGACGCGATCGGAGCGACCACACGGTCGGGCAGGTTCCAGCCGAGCTGTTCGACCGTCTCGTAGGCAAGGGTCTTCGAGCCCTCGGCGTAGTACGGGCGCAGGTTCACGTTGACGAAGGCCCAGGGCTTCTCGTCCGCGAGCTGGGTGCAGAGCCGGTTCACATCGTCGTAGTTGCCCTTGACGCCGACCAGGTTGGTGCCGTAGATGTCGGTCGCCAGCAGCTTCTGCTCTTCCAGGTTGGACGGAACAAAGACATAGGAATCGAGTCCGGCCGCGGCGGCATGAGCCGCAACCGCGTTGGCCAGGTTGCCGGTCGAGGCGCAGGCGACGGTCTCGAAGCCGAGCTCCTTCGCCTTGGCGATCGCCACGGCGACGACCCGGTCCTTGAAGGAATGGGTCGGGTTGGCGGCATCGTTCTTGATGAAGATCTCTGCCCCGGTTCCCAGGCGCTCCGAGAGGCGGTCCGCCTTGATCAGCGGGGTCATACCCGGCTCGAGCGGGTCGCCGGCCTTGCCCTCGAAGGGAAGAAAGTCCGAGTAGCGCCAGATCCCGTTGGTTCCGGCCTGGATCCTCCGCCTGGTCTCCTCCGGGTTCAGGTCCGAGAAGTCGTACTTGACTTCCAGCGGCCCGAAACATTCGGCACAAAAGAAGTTCGCACCGAGTTCGTACTCCGTCGAACACTCCTTGCATTTCAGGTTCTTTACTGCCATCCGATCCTTTACCTTTCGTCAAATTTCCCCGCCGGGGAAACAAAAAACCTTCGCCCAGTGGGGCGAAGGCCGGATCGGACTTCTCCCCACATCTCCCGGCTACTCGAGCCGCTGGATTTGGCACCTTCTCGAAAGCTCTCGCTTTCGCTGGTTGCCGGGGTTTCGTAGGGCCATGTCCCTCCACCCCTCTGGATGTGGCGCTTATGTCTGCCGGACAGGTTACCACCGGCGATTGGGGCACGGTGTTGGTGGGACCCTTCCTCGACCCGAAACGTCGTCAGGGGCCCACCAACACCGCGCCATCAAGTCTCAAAGACTTGTCCGCATTCAACGCTCGTGTGAGCTGTTTCCCGCCATCACGACGAAAGCGTGGGACGGGTGGGGTCTCCGACGACGTTTCGGGCCGAGGAGGAGGCCCCACCCGCCCCACGCCCCAAATGCGTCTTGACCGTTCGATGACAACGCTTGGGTGAAACTGCCGAGATTCCAAGGCGGGGAGTCGGTGAGGGCGCTGACGACGTTTCGGGCCGAGGAAGCGCCCTCACCGACTCCCCGCCCCGGGGTTTGTCAAATCCCGGCCGGGGGTTTGTCACATCAGATTTCAGATACGGGTTGTTTACGCGTGGGTTTGACCTCTGGTTTAGGGTTGTGGCATGCCCGCGAAGCGAATTGACATGACTGGAGGCGGCGATGCCGAACCTCCCTCGTCTTCGCCGTGCACGCGAATCTGAGCTCCTGAGCCCGGATAACACCGAGACCGAGACCCCTGCCCCGCGGGTCGAGGAGATCACCTCGGGCGGTTTGCGCTGGATCAACATCGAAAGCCCTGGCGGGGAGGAACGCGCCTGGCTGGAGGAGAACTTCGATTTCCACGCCCTCGACATCGAGGACGTGCTTTCGCATAACCAGCGACCAAAGATCGACGAATACCCGGACTACCTCTTCCTCGTCGTCCATGTACCGGTTTTCGACCGCAAGGCCAAGCGCCTGGTCGCCGGCGAAATCGACATCTTCGTCGGACCCGATTTCATGGTCACCCTGCCGAACCGCGGGATCCCGCCGGTCGAGTACCTCTTCGAGCGCTGCCGGGCCGATGACACCCTCCGCCATAAACTCTTCGCCCGCGGTTCCGGTTACCTGATGTACCGCCTGGTCGATGACAGCTTCGATTACTGCTTCCCGATGCTGCGAAAGATCGGCAACAAACTCGATGCGCTCGAGGAAGAGATTTTCGAGGGCCGCTCCGAGGATGTGGTTCGCGACCTCTCGAACGCCAAGCAGGAGATCATCAACTTCCGCAAGGTGATCCGGCCGCAGCGACCGGTTCTGCGTGACCTCGAGAACGTCAAGTCCCGCTACCTGGCCAGTGATCTCGACCTCGAGATCTACTTCGACGACATCGTCGACGCCCACGAACGGATCTGGGACATGCTCGAGAACTATAAGGAGGTCGTGGTCGCGCTCGAGGAGACCAACGAATCGATCCTCAGCCACAAGGTCAACGACATTCTGCGCGTGCTGACCTCGATCTCGGTAATCGTTCTGCCGCTGACCCTGATCGCCTCGATCTTCGGCATGAACGTCGGCCTGCCCGGCGGCGGCGACCCGGCCACGGGAACCGATGTCCACTTCTTCGTGGTGGTCGGGATCATGGTCATCCTCCTGGTCGGCATGGTCGCCTACTTCCGCAAACGCCGCTGGCTCTGAGCGTGGCGGCGCGGGATGGGTGGGGTCTCCGACGACGTTTCGGGTCGAGGAGGAGGCCCCACCCATCCCGTGCCTAACCATAAGATGAGTCGCCAATGGCTGAGAACCGGATCTGGGCACCCTGGCGCCTCAAATACGTAAAGGACGCCGACAAGAACAACGAGGACCAGTGCGTTTTCTGCGCCAAGCCGGCGCTCGGCGACGACGAAACGGCGCTGGTAGTTCACCGGGGCGAAAACGCCTTCGTGATTCTCAACCTCTACCCGTACACGAACGGGCACCTGATGGTCGCCCCCTTCGAACACATCGGCCGCATTCAGGAGATCCCCGAAGAGACGACCACCGAGATGATGGCCCTTGCCAAGGTGGCGATGAACCGGCTCGAGGATGTCTACGGACCGCAGGGATTCAACGTCGGTTTCAACCAGGGCCGCTCCGCCGGAGCCGGGGTCGAGCATCACATCCACATGCATGTCGTCCCGCGCTGGGGCGGCGACACGAACTTCATGCCGGTGATCGCCGATCACCGGGTCATGCCGCAGTCTCTTGAGGACAGCTACCGCGTGCTGCGCGGAGCCTTCGGCCAGGATGCCGGTCAGCCGGGCTAGGGAAAGCCCGGAGTAACCCAGTCAATCAGGCAGGAAAGGCAGCACCATTTCCATTTTCAAGGCATACGACGTCCGTGGGCTCTACGGCGAGGAAATGGACGAAAACACCGCGGAGCAGATCGGCCGCGCCTTCGTCCTCACCCTCGCCGACCTCGTGCGGAAGGATCCGGGGGAACTCAAGATCGGGCTTGGCCGTGACATGCGGCTGTCAGCTCCGACCATGGCGGCCGCCTACCGGGACGGCATGATCAGCGAGGGCGCTCATGTGATCGACGCCGGCCAGGTCGCGACCGAAATGCTCTACTACCTGGTCGGCAGCCGGGACCTCGACGGCGGTGCGATGTGCACCGCCTCCCACAATCCCAAGGCCTACACCGGCGTCAAGCTGGTCCAGCAGGGAGCGCTGGCACTTTCCGGTGACGCCGGGATCGGGGACATCCGCGACCTGGTCGAAGCCGGCATGGGGATCGCTCCCGGTGGCGGCAGCCACGAAGAGATCGATCTCTGGGACGAGTATCACCGGGCGGCGCTCGGCTTCATCGATCCCTCGAAGGTCAGGCCGATGCGGATCGTGGTCGACGGCGGCAACGGCATGGCCGGACCGATGATCGGGCCGATCCTGAAGAAGCTCGGCATGGACCTGGTCGAGCTCTATTTCGAGCCGAACGGGGAATTCCCTGACCACGAACCGAATCCGCTGCTGGAGGAAAACCGCCGGCTGATCATCGACACGGTCAAGCGGGAAGGAGCCGACCTTGGCATCGCCTGGGATGGCGACTCCGACCGCTGCTTCTTCATCGACGGCGACGGGCGGTTCTGCGATGGTGACTTCATCTGCGCGCTTCTGGCCCGCTCGGCCCTGGAGACCGAGCCCGGCGGCACCATCCTCTACGACCCCCGTTCCAGCCGGGCGGTGCCGGATGTTGTGGCCGCCGCCGGCGGACGGACCGACCTTTCCCGGGTTGGTCACGCCTTCTTCAAACTACGCATGCGCGAGGAGAATGCCGTCTTCGGCGGCGAAGTCTCCGGGCACTATTACTTCCGCGACTTCTACTGCGCCGATTCCGGCTCGATTCCGGCCCTGCGCCTGCTCGAGCTTCTTTCGGTTGACGGTCGCTCGCTTTCGGAGCTGATGGAGGAATTTCACTCGAAGTACTTCATCTCGGGTGAGATCAACTCCGAGGTTGAAGATCCCCAAGCGATGATGGACCAGATCGAGGCGATGCATCCCGAGGCCGAAATCACTCATCTCGATGGCGTTTCGATCGATTACGAGGACTGGCATTTCAACGTCCGCCCCTCCAACACCGAGCCTCTGCTCAGGCTCAACCTCGAGTCGCTGGTGTCGAAGGAAGACATGGAGCAGAAACGAGACGAAGTGCTCGCGGTGATCCGTGGCTGAACCCGAACCGACACCCGAGTCGGAAGCCGCCCTGGTCCAGGCCCGTGAATGGGGCATCCACACGATTCCGGTCCCGACCCCCTTCGCGGTCGGTCGCATCAACTGCTACCTGATCGAGGGGGACCCGCTGACTCTGATCGATGCCGGCCCTCGTTCGGAGAAATCGATGCAGGGACTCGAAGAAGGGGTCGAAGCGGCCGGCTACAAGCTCGAAGACATCGAACTTGTGGTTGCCACCCATCAGCACATCGACCACATCGGCCAGATCCATTCGGTGGTCGAGCGATCCGGCGCCGATGTGGCGGCGATCGACCTCGTGGTCGGTCGCCTCGCCAGGTTCGCCTGGGGCTCCGAACAGGAAGACCAGCTGGCGGTTGATCTGATGGTCCGCTACGGAGTCCCGGAAGACATCGCCAATGTCCTGAAGGAAGTCACCGCCAGCTTTCGCGAGCTCGGCGCCCCGGTCGAAGTGAACCGTCCTTTCGCTGCTGGCGAGAAGATCACGATGGGATCCCGGTCATATGAGACTTTTCACCGCCCCGGCCACAGCCCGTCGGACACCGTCTTCTGGGACGAAGAGCGGAAACTTATGTTCGGCGGCGATCACCTGCTCTCCCACATCTCCTCCAACCCGCTGATCTCCCGTTCCCTGGATGGCAGCGAGGAGCGCACCCGTTCCTTGATCAACTACCGCGAATCGCTGCGGCAGACCGCTGCCATGCCGGTGGAGATCATGCTTTCCGGCCACGGCCTGGCGATCACCGATCACGCCGAACTCATCGAGAAGCGAATTGCCGGCCAGGACCGCCGGACCGAAAAGATCTTCGGCCTGGTCGCCGAAGGCCACAGCTCGCCGCATGGCATCGCCAACGCGATCTGGGGTGACATCGCCCTGACCCAGGCCTATCTCACCCTCTCCGAAGTGATCGGCCATCTCGACATCCTCCTCGCCGACGGCCGCGTGGTCGAGAACGAGGGCGAGAAGTACTCCACCTTCGAGGTGGTTTCGTGATCTCCGAGGTGCGACGGTGAATACCGAACCGGCAGTTCCCGCGATGAACGGCAAACGACGGATGCTGATCATCGTCAACCCCTACGCGACGACGGTTTCAGACCGGCTCAAGAACCTTGTCGTCTACGCCCTGCAGGGCCGATACGAGGTCGAGGTCGAAGCGACCGAAAGCCAGGATCACGCCACGGAGATCGGCCGCGACGCGGTCGACGGCGGCTACGACATCGTGGTCGCTTTCGGCGGTGATGGCACCGTGAACGAGGTTGCCAACGGCCTGGCCGGTACCGACATCCCGGTCACCTTCCTGCCCGGCGGCAACACCAACGTGGTCTGTCGTTCGCTCGGGATCCCCAACGACGTGGTCGACGCAACCGAGCACCTGCTTTCGCTGGCCGATGATTTCAAGCCCCGAAAGATCGATCTCGGCAAGATCAATGATCGCCACTTCGTCTTCGCCTGCGGGGCGGGGATCGACGCGACCGTGGTCGAGCAGGTCGATGCGAATCCGAAGTGGAAGCGGCGAGCCGGTCCGTGGTTTTACTCCTGGGTCGCGACCAAGGGTTACTTCAAGAAGTACATGCGCAACCCGGTCCAGCTCGAACTCGAAGTCGGGGGAAAGCTCCATAACGGAGTGACCGTGCTGGCCCAGAATTCGGATCCATTCACCTACTTCAGCCGGCAGCCGGTTCACGTCTGCGAGAACGTCTCGATCGATGACGGATCCCTGGGCATGATCCTGTTGAAGCGCGCCAACCTGCTCGACATGGGAATGGTTGTCCCTCGGTTGCTGACCGAGAAGATGCGGGCCGCCAGACACGGGCAGGTCGAAGCCTTCGAGCATTTCACTGAAGCCAGAGTGCGCTCGGGATCAAAGGACGAGGACGGGAAGGTTCGCGAGTTCCCGGTCCAGGTTGACGGCGATTACATCGGCACCTTCGAGGAGATCACCCTCGAAGCAGCCCCCGGCGCCCTCACCATCATCGCCTGACCGGTCCCCGGCCCGGAAGGCCGGCCTGCGCCTCCGGTTACCATCAGGTCATGGCTACCGCTGACATCACGGTCTTGCCGATCGGGCGTGAGGGAGCCTCGGTTTCGGATCTCCTCGCGGTGATCGCAATGCATCTGGAGAATCAGGACAGGGTCCGTTTCGAGATGGGCCCGATGGGCACTGCACTGGAAGGTGATCCGACCGACATCTTCGCCCTCGCCGCCGAGATCCACGCCCTCCCCTTCGAGTCAGGCATCCCCCGCGTCTACACGGTCCTCAAGATCGATCAGCGCAGCGACAAGCAGCAAACCCTCGAGTCAAAGGTCCAATCGGTCCGCAACCTGCTGCGAGGTAGCTGAGGGCTGGGTAACCTCGTAGTACTTGGTTAATCGACCCACGGGCTGAACCGCCCCCGGCTTAATTGTCGTCGCCAAGCGATTCATCCCGGGACGCCTAGCCGAGGAGATGGCGGTCAAACGACCAACCAATTTCGACACACCGCGAGCCGCTGTGCTGAAATCGGAATTGGAAATGAGATCCGCGAGACGGATCGGAGAACCTGCCCGAAACGTGCAGCACTTCAAGACAGGATTGAAGGCACTGCTACTTAAATAGGTACACGTAGAAAGGCTCGTACTTCCACGCGGTAAGGTTCTCTTCGATCGCGAAGGTGGTTGAGACCTGAATAGGGTTGCCACTCACTTGATCACAGATTGACTCTGGCGGTACCGATTGACTCAAGTTTGCAACAACTGATCCGCTTCCGTCAAAGCCAGGGGTCACCATCGCGGTTCTATGAGCAGGCAAATTTCGAAGACAATAATTCGCGATGGGCATTTGGAGAACATTCTCGTCGGATATACGCCATGACTCGTCGGGATCGACCTTGCCTTCAGCCGTCACCTTGGCGTATGCTACCAATGTGCCTGGCAAACTCCCCCGAACCTTGCTTGCATTCACACTTTGAGACCGAATTTGGGCAGCCCCTACTGATCCCGGACGAATCTTGGCCTGCACGACGGAATCATTTCGCAAGACTCGCTTGGTGACCGCTCCGGACTTCAGTTGGACTGAACCAATCGAGTGAAACCCAATCGCAGCATAGGCACCACCGCCCAAGGCGACGAAGAGGGCGATCAAACTAACGAACAGGGAGGGTGTGAGTTTAAACCTTTGCAAACGAACCAGCCATCCTTTCAATCACGAAACGAGCGCTACGCAAAGCTTAAACACATCAGTTGGGACAAAGTTTCGGTCATGTCCAATCGCTGTCCGCAAATATGGTCTTCAAAAATGTTGCTGCCTGCTTCTCCGTCGTCCCATCTTCATCGTACACACCAAACTTGTAGAATCCTGAGGTTGAGTTCCAAGCGTATCCTTCGGCATCAGTGGTTGGCCAGAATATTAGACCTTCCACCCTGGGCTTTGTTCCACAGACCTGGTAACACATTCCAACTAGGAAGTTAGTTTGCCCAGCGGGGGTCATATGGGCGCTAGATCCACCACATTCGGTTATCCAAATCTTATGATCTGGATAGTTGGAATGTAGCCATGAAACCTTCGAATCTACATAGCTCAAAGCAGCCCCAAAATCATAAGCTGGTAGATACGGGTAGGGGTGAAATGATATTCGGATGGAGTGTATAAGGCGACCAAAATCCACCGGATGGGTGTCAATAGGGTAGAACTGCCGACACAAGCGATAGATCTCAGTCATTACCTGACCGAGGTACTGTTGCCAATTTAAGCCATTCCATTGTCCGCTCAAGGTCAAAGAACCCACGAGCGCGTAATAGCCAGATCCGAGGCAGAAGTCTATCCAGTACGCCGCATATGCGGCCATTCTGGCGTAATAGATGGGTGGAGTGTCAGTTCCGTCTGCTGAAGCCAGCCCGTTTGGTTCGTTGGAATGTTCTATGGCTACCGCATAACTCCCTAGTTCCTCGAGAACCTTCACGCAGAAAGAGCCGTACGCGTGGCATCCCTCAGTAGTTGTTGTGTAGTTAGCGGAGCCCGGTCTGTCAGGGTCTTTGACTCGTCCGGGCACCCACCAAGGTACATTGCCGACCTGCAACATCACCTTCAGATTGGAATTTCCTTTGCGACCTTCTGTAACGATATCCTTGATTTTGTCAATTTCCGAGCTAACATACTGGCCTGGGCTTGGCTCATACTCTGCCCAGTTCATTCCGCATCGGATCGTATCTGCGTTCAGCATCCCGGCTTGTTTGGCTACATCTTTGATGTTGTAATTGTGAATGCCATTCGGTTGGTAGTTGGGATTCTTGTCGCTCGGACCCTGGACGTTAAAGCCTCGATAGGGAATCATGCGGTTGCGAGCCATCCGGAGGTGTCGAAGTAATCCTTAGAACAGTACAATCTCTTGAACGGGGCCAATATTCTCCGATCTCCACTCAAAATTACGTAGTTTTGTGCCAGCGCGATTTCAAGCTCCAGAGTTCCATTCACAATTTGCTTGAATGTGGAGGAAGCAACTTGAATTGCCGCGTTGGGAGTGCTTTCATTGGTTTGGAATTGAGTTCTAGACCGCACTTCGCTAGGTGAGTTTGGGCGTAAATGTAAGTCGTAGGTGACGTTTGGTTCTGTGATAGCGAGTCGTACCAGAGATGGGGGTAGTTCATCGAACTCTGGAGACCTTCTCGTGACGACGAACGATTGAAGCAGCGGCTTGACGGACTGTTCTACGGTCTGAGCGGATATTTGTTCGGTTCTTGCTTGAGCCGCCTGGACCTTGTTTGAGTCAAGCGCGAGACCGAGAACAGATGCGGCGGTCGCACCTATCACCATACGGCGCGAGAATCGTCTGCCTGCTGGTTCGATTCGTTTCGCTGACATCGCGTCACTCCCCTCTTTGCTGTTTGTCGCGAGTCTATTCCGGAGTGTCGGCTAGGTCAAGGATGAATTCACGATTGGGTCTGCCCTGAGTTAGGTTTTCACTCGGGGTTTAGTGTTTTTCAGCCCGCCATGGCGGGCTGATGGACTGTTTCATATTCGACGGGGGTGAGCCTGCCGAGAGCGCGTCGGCGTCGGCCTCGGTTGTATTTCGCTTCGATCCAGTAGACGATTGCGTGGCGGAGTTGGTCGCGGGTGTCCCAGGTCCGGGTGTCGAGCACGTTCTTTTGAAGCAGCGAGTGAAACGATTCCATTGACGCGTTGTCTCCGGCAACGCCGATCCGGCCCATCGAGCCCTGCAGGCCGTTCTCCGGGAGGATGCGGGTGACTTTCCTGGGGCGGAACTGGCTGCCGCGGTCGGAGTGGCAGATCGTGCTCTCGGGGCTCCGGAGAGTGATCGCGTGCTGGATCGCCCGGGCCAGGGACGATCTCATCCGAATATCGATCGAGTGCCCGACGATCCGGTTCGAGAACGCGTCCTTGACCGAGCAGAGATAAAGCTTCCCTTCCCGGGTTGGGTGTTCGGTGATGTCGGTCAGCCAGACCTGGTTCGGGCCCGTTGCGGTGAACCGGTGGCGGATCCGGCCACGGTCATCCTCAAAGGCGAGCAGGTCATCATGAACGGGCGGGCCGGGTTTCCCGGTCTTCCCCTTCTTCTTCGCGTGGGAAGCCCGAAGCCCACCGATCCGGCAAAGCCAATGAACCCGATTCTCGGAGCAGATAGTCCCCTCGTGTTCGAGTTCGTCTTTGAGGAACCGGTAACCAAGCGTAGGGTCATCCTGGTGAAGATCGTGAAGAACGTTCAGGACCTCCGCGTCATCACGATCCCGGTCACAGACCGGGTCTTTGAGCCACTTGTAATGCCCCTGGGTCGAGAACCCAAGGACCCGGCACGCCGCCACCACCGGCACCCTGACCTGGGCACCGGCAGCGGCCATCTCACGGACGAGCGGGAACACCATTCTCCCGGCAAATTGGCCTGGGAAAGATAAGCGGCAGCCCGCTTCAGAACCTCGTTTTCCTGCTCCAACAACCGATGGCGCTTCTTGATCTCCCTCATCTCCGCCCGCTCGGCCTCGGTCAAACCAGGTCGGATTCCCTCCTCGATCTCGGCCTTCTTCAAGCAGCTATGCAAAGTAGCTTCGGAAATCCCGAAGTCTTTGGCTACCTGCTTGATCGGGGCGTGGCCCGTACGGGCCACGGCAACAACATCATCACGGAACTCCCTCGGAAACGGCTTCGGCATGACGGACATCCTTCCACTGAGAGAAAATCCTCAGACTTGAAGTGTCAACCAAACCCGGGCCAGACCCAATCGACCGCAACGGCCCCTGGAAGAAATGCTCCGACGTTGAACTGGCAGCCCTGACCTGGGTGACTGGTACAACCGATCAAGGCTCCATGGAGCCCTGAAATACCTGCCGCCCGTAGAGTTCGAGAACAACTACCTGACGGCACCAACCGCCCAATGAAAACCGTCTCCATCAAACCCGGAATGGATCAAGATATGAAGTGGACGCACTCTGGAAGCGTGAGCGGCTGGTGGTCGAGCTGGACAGCCGAAGATTCTACGGTGATGCTTTCGCTCTGGAAGCCGATTCCGAGAAGACTCGCTACCTCCGCAGCCTCGGCTACAAAGTCCTGAGATTCACCTGGTTGGACGTAACTGAACGTCCGGAGTGGGTCGCGGCCTGCATCCGCGAGGCACTGAGTGCGGATTAACCTCGTAGTACAGGGTTAATCGACCACAGGCCCTTGGAACCGGGAAGTGGTCAGTCCGTGGTGTTTACGCGGTGGGCGTCGAAGACGCTTTCGACGTGGCGGATCCGGTTGATGCATTGCTTGAGCTGGCCGGTATCTCCGACTTCCACCACGAAACGGTTCTTGACCATCGGCGGGTTGGTCGTGAGGTTGGCCGAGATGATGTTGACCCCGGCCTCCGAGAAGGTGCGGGAAAGATCCTCGAGCAGGCGGGTCCGGTCGTAGGCGTCGATCTGGATCTCGACCCGAAAGGTCGCCTCGTTCTCTCCCTCCCAGGCGACATCGATCATCCGTTCCGGTGACTTCTCGAGATCGGCCACGTTCTGGCAATTGGCCTGGTGGATCGTGATGCCACGGCCGAGCGACACATAACCGACGATCTCGTCGCCGGGGACCGGCCGGCAACACTTGGCGAGCCGGAGCGCGACGTTTTCGAGCCCCTCGACCTTGATCCCGAACTCGGATGCCTCGCGGAGCGCGCGGCTGCGCTTCGGGGTGCCGGACTCGATGTTCTCGACCGGGGCGGGTTCGATGATCTCGCCCTGCCTGAGGCGCTGGATCAGCTTGTTGGCGGTGGTCCTGGCCGAGACCTTCCCCTGGCCGAGGGCGATGTAGAAATCCTCGGCCTTGCGGAAGCCCATCTCCCGCATCACATCGGCCAGCATCGGGGAACCGGAGAACTTGTGCGGCGGCAGGTCCCGCTTGCGCAGCGCTTCGGCCAGTGCCTCGCGGCCATCCCGCTCGGCGTCCTCGCGGCTTTCCTCGCGGAACCAGGCGCGGATCTTGTTGCGGGCGCGGCTGGTCCCGACCAGCTTCAGCCAGTCCCGGGAAGGGCCGCGATCCTTGTTCGCGGTCAGGACTTCGACGATGTCGCCCGACTTCAGCTGGTAATGGAGCGGCACGATTTTGCCGTTGACCTTCGCCCCGACGCAGCGGTGGCCGACATCGGTGTGAATCGAATACGCGAAGTCGACCGGGGTCGAGCCGGCCGAGAGGTTCATCACCTCGCCCTTCGGAGTGAAGACGAATACCTCGTCCTCGAAGAGATCCTCCTTCAGCGACTGGAGAAACTCGGTCGGATCCTGCTCGGACTCCGACTCGACCAGCTGCCGCAGCCAGGTCATCTTTTCGCGGGAGGAATCGGTGCCGCTGCCGCCTTCCTTGTAGGCGACATGGGCGGCGATCCCGTACTCCGCCAGACGATGCATTTCCGCCGTCCGGATCTGGATCTCCAGCGGCTTGCCCTCAAGGCCGATCACCGTCGTGTGAAGTGCCTGGTACATGTTCGCCTTCGGCATCGCGACGTAATCCTTGAAGCGACCGGGCAGGGGCTTCCAGAGCGAATGGATCACCCCGATCGCGCCGTAACAATCCTTGACCGAGCCGACGATCACCCGCATCGCGGTCAGGTCGAAGATCTCGTTGAACTCCCGGCCCTTCTTGGTCATCTTCGTGTAGATCGAGTAGAAGTGCTTGGCGCGGCCGGCGATTTCGGCTTCGATGCCAACCTTCTCCAGCTCGTCCGACAGGTACTCGCCCGCCTCCTCGACGAAGTTCTCGCGCTCGGTCCGCTGCTGGGCGACCAGGTGCTTGATCTCCGAGTACTTGCGCGGATGAAGCGTCGCGAAGGCGAGGTCCTCGAGTTCCCACTTGATCGCGTGGATACCGAGCCGGTGGGCCAGCGGCGCGTAGATCTCCAGCGTCTCGCGGGACTTGAGGATCTGCTTCTGCTTGGGCAGCGAACTCAGGGTCCGCATGTTGTGAAGGCGGTCGGCGAGCTTGATCAGGATCACCCGCACGTCGGTCGCCATCGCCACCATCATCTTGCGGTAGTTCTCGGCCTGCCTCTCGTCACGGCTTTCGAAGGTGATCTCGGTCAGTTTGGTGACGCCATCAACCAGGCGGGAAACGGTCGGGCTGAACTCCAGCTCGATCTCCTCGAGGCTGGCCGAGGTGTCCTCGACCGTGTCGTGGAGCAGGGCCGCGCAGAGTGTCTCGGTGTCGAGCGCCATGCCGACGCAGATTCGGGCGACCCCGACCGGATGGGTAATGAACTCGTCGCCGGATTTACGCTTCTGGTCGGCGTGGTGCCGGCAGGCGAAGACGAAGGCGCGAGTCACTTCGTCCCGGTCGATGGTCGCGGCGGGAGATGACCCGTGGGTTGCGAGGTCGGCCTCGAACTGCTGGATGACCGCCATCAGGTCGTCGAGCAGGGATCGTTCGCGAGCGGTCAGATCGGCAGTCTCGATCGCCGACGGGCCGGCTGCGGAGCCAATGCCGGCTCCGTTTCCGGGCACGGTTCCGGCTGCGGGCACGACCGGACCGACCGGCGGCGTCGCCTCCGGTGTCACTGCGTCTGGGTCTGCCTGTCGAACTGGCTGAGAAATCCTCTGTGCTCCTGATGAAGCTCGATGTGATGTGAGAAAACGACCGAAACGGAAAGATCCGCCTTCACCGAGGATACGACCCCGGCCCTTCGGGCACTCCCCTCGCCTTCGGTACGGGCGAGGCCTGTCTCGACCAGAATCCGCAGCAGAGTCGCCGCCTGCTCCGGCGAACGGGTTGAGTTGCCGTCTTCGGAGAGGACCGCCCGGAGGGGCTCCCCTTCGGTCGCCTGACCGTCGATTGCGTCAGCTTCGCGAAAGCGGCGGAAGAGGTTCCTGAGCTGCACGGTCGGGTCGAGGTGATACGCCGCGACCCGGGCCGTGAACTCGAACTCGACCGGCCCGGCAAGAAGATGAACCGGCAGGTCGAGCCTGGCCAGTTCCGCCACGCTCGCGGCCAGATACGGCGGGTCGAGCAGGGCGATGCGGTCGAAGTCGTCGATCACCGGGGGATTGGCGCCGGCCAGGGTCGTGAAGTCGGTGAGCAGGACCGACGCATCGCGGGCCGGCTCCGAAACGGATGCCGGGCTGCCGGCCCAGACCCCGACCGCCTCCTCCCCGTCGCGTGAAGAAAAGCGGCCCAGGGCGGCGCCGCCGAGACCGACCCAGCGCTGGCGCGCATCGGCCGTGAGCACGACGATCCGCTCTCCGGAGCTGATCAGCTCGCCGAGCGCCACACCCGGCAGGCCGAGCGGCCCCGAGGCGATTCTGACCTCCGCCTTTTCAGCCGGCCCGGCTCCCTCCAGGGGCCTCGTCAGTGCGGTCTCGAAGCGTTGCCACCACTCGTCCGGCTCACACTCCGCGAGCGGTTCGGCGGCCGGGAGCCGGGAAACCTCGGTGACCCGCAGCTGCGGTTCGATCGAGCCGTTCCAGTGGTTGATCCCCAGTTCGGCGATCACGTCGGCCCTTTCCCCTTCTGCCAGTCCGAACGAGGTCCGGCCGAAGGCCACGCCGGTTGCGCGATGGGAGCCCGAACAGACGGCGAAGCGGCAGTGCTTCCCTTCGCCCATCTCCTGCAGATCCTCGATCCTGGCACCGGGCAGGAAAAGCCTGACCGGCGGATTGCCGTTCCCGAACGGCTGCAGCTTCTCGATCTCCTCGGCCAGGTCGAGCCCCAGGTCGGCACCCCCGGCCACGGCGTCAAACTCGATCGCCTTCTCGGCGGGTTCGGTGCCGATCCGTGACGCGACCGCCCGGCCCAGAGCCGATCGAAAATCGTCAATTCGGTCGGTCCTTATGCTCAAACCGGCGGCGGCGGCGTGGCCGCCGAAAGTCTCCAGCAGGTCGGCCGTCTCCCCGATCGCGGCGTGAAGGTCCAGACCGGGAACCGACCTGGCCGAACCCCTGCCGGTTTCACCGTCGATCGAGATCACCACCGAAGGCCGGCCGGTGGCCTTGACCAGTTTCGAAGCGACGATCCCGACCACGCCCTGATGCCAGCCCTCCCCCGCCACGACGACCGCCGGGCCCGGGTCGCCGAGCGCTTTCAGCTCGGCCCTGGCCAGCCCCTCCACTTCGCGCTCGACCGTGCGTCGTTCGGCGTTGACACTGGCCAGCTCGCGGGCGATCTCGCCGGCCCTTTCCCTCGAGTCCGCGAGGAAGAGCTCCACCCCGGCGTCGGCCCGGTAGAGGCGACCGGCGGCGTTGATCCTCGGGCCGAGCCGGAAGCCGAAATCCTCCGAGCTGAGTCGCGAGGGTTCGATCCTGCAGTCGGCCATCAGGGCGGCCAGGCCGACCCGCCGGGCGCGACGGGCGACCCTGACGCCTTCGCGGACCAGGTGACGGTTCTCGCCGACAAGGGGCATCACGTCGGCGACGGTCGCGAGGGCGACCAGATCGAGGTCTGCCTCGTCGCGCTCCGGGCCCGACGAGGTGCCGGCCCTGAGCGCCGAGGCGAGTTTGGCGGCGACAGCCGCTCCGCAAAGCGAGGGGAACGGATAGCCGCTGACCTCCGGGTGAAGGATCGGGCACTCCGGCAGGGCCGTTTCCGCCTGATGGTGGTCGGTCACGATGATTCCAAGGCCCAGCTCCCGGGCCAGGGCAACCTCCCCGACCGAGGTCACGCCGCAATCCACGGTGATGACCAGCGAGGTACCGCGCTGGTGAAGCCGGCGGATCGAATCCGGGTTCAGGCCGTATCCGTCGATCCGGTCGGGAATGAACCAGTCGCAGTCACCGCCCAGTTCACGCAGGGCACCGACCAGGATCGAAGTCGCGCAGACCCCGTCGCAGTCGAAGTCGCCGTAAACGGTGATTTTCTCGCCGGCCCCGATCGCCGCCCGGACCCTCGCCACGACCTCTGCCATGCCCTCGAACCCGAATGGATCATGGCTTTCGCCGGCCCCGAGAAAGTGGGCGGCGGCGTCCGGATCGCCGAATCCGCGGCGGGTAAGAACGGTCGCCACAGGCCGGCTCAGCCCGGTTGCCCGCTCCAGTTCGAGGGCGGTGTCGACCGGGTAAGGCTCGGCCCGGAAACGAATCCCGCTAGACCTTTTCCGCCGGCTCGGAGCCGGCTTCAATCGGTTCGGTGCCCTGGGAAACACCGATCCGGTAAATCACCCAGGCGCCGATCAGCGTTCCCGGCACCGCGGCCAGGAAGGTGATGATGTCGGTGTCGGCGAGGCCGTTGCCGAGGATCAGCTCGACGATCGCGCCGGAGATCAATCCGCCGAGCACGCAGCCGATCAGGGCGCCAATGATGCCCTGCCAGAAACGGTCGGGCACGAAGATCGTGAAGTGCCAGAGCGCGAGCGCGACGGTGAACCAGATAACGATCGACATCAGGCGTCCCCTCCGCTTTCCTTGGCTTTCTGCCGCTCCAGCCGACGCCGGTCACGGGGCGAGAGGTTCGGCCCGCCTTGCGAGGGGGCCGCTTCCTCGACTGCGCCTTCCTCGACTGCCTTGCTCTCGGCGCCATTGCCTGAATCCTTGCGGGCGACCTCGAGGTCGGACGCGAAAGCGGGAACCGAGCCCTGGGTCTCGATCTGCTGGCGCCGGCGGCGCTTGAATCCGGGCTCGTGCTCCTTCCACAGGGCGAGCACGGGCGAAGCGATGAAGATCGACGAGTAGGTGCCGGAAGCAACACCGACCAGGATCGCGATCGCGAACGAACGCAGAACCTCGCCACCGAAGATCAGCAGTGCGATGACGCCGATCACGGTCGAGAAGCTGGTGACCAGCGAACGGGTCATGACCTCGCTCATCGACTTGTTGACGATCTGCGAGTAGGTGGCCCGCGGCATCTTCGGCTCGTTCTCCCGGATCCGGTCGAAGACGATGATCGTGTCGTATTGCGAGTAGCCCAGAATCGTCAGGAATGCCGCCACGGTGGCACTCGAGACCTCGAACCCGAGCAATGCATAGATTCCGAGTGCGATCAGGAAGTCGTGGGCGATCGCGATCAGGACCGGGACCGTGTACTTGCCGCCGAAGCGGATCGCCACGTATCCCATGATCAGGATCATCGAGAAGAAGATCGCCAGGGCCGCGCTGCGGGCGACCGAGGCGCCGAAGGTCGGACCGACCGAGGTGCTGTTGAAGCCGTCGGCGCTTACGCCGAACTCCTTGTTCAGCGCGTCGTCGACCTTCGAGACCTCGGACGGGTCGAGGGTCTCGCTCTCGATCTGGAAGGCGTTGTCACCGAGGGTCGGGTTGTCGGTGATGGTCTGGATGTCGGCGCTGCCGAGCCCGAGCGGGCTGAGCACGCTGCGGACATCCTCGGTTGAGGCCGAATCGTTCAGGGCCACCTCGATCCGGGTGCCGGACTCGAAGTCGATGCCGAAGTTGAGGCCCTTGGTGGTCAGCGCGCCGGCACCGATCAGCAGGATCACGCCGGAGATCGCAAAGAACTTCGGCGCGCTGCCCATGAAGTCGAAATGCCATCTCTCCTTGCCCTCCATGCCGGCGAATGCCTTGTCGGAGCGCATCAGCTTCGTGTTCGACATCGAACCGAGCAGCGCCTGGGTGAAGACGACCGCGGTCAGGAGCGAAACGATGGTGCCGACACCGAGCGTGAAGGCGAAGCCCTTGATGCCCGAGGTCGCGAGGACGAAGAGGATGAAGGCGGTCAGCAGGGTGACGACGTTGGCGTCGATGATCGTGCTGATCCCGCGCCGGTAACCGAGCGTAATCGCCGATTGCACGGATCTTCCTGCACGCAACTCTTCCTTGACGCGTTCGAAGATGACGATGTTGGAGTCGGCTGCGACCCCGATGGTTAAGACCAGACCGGCTATGCCCGGCAGGGTCATGGTGATCGGGATCACCTTGATCAGGGCGAGGAAGAGGACCGCGTAGACCAGCAGCGCCAGCGAGGCGACACCGCCGAGGAAGCGGTAGAAGACGATCAGGAAGATGATCACGCAGAAGAGCCCGACCAGCAGCGCCAGCACGCCCTGATCGAGAGCTTCCTGCCCGAGGGTCGCCGACACCTGGCTCTGCGAAGTCAGCTTGAGGTCAATCGGCAGGGCACCACGCTGCAGGAGCTCGGCCAGGTTCTGCGCCTGGTCGACCGTGAACCCGCCGGAGATCTGGGCCCCCTGGCGGCCGTCGATGCCGTCCGGGTTCTCGACGAAGTTGATGATCGGCCTCGAGACGACCTGGCCGTCGAGGATGATCGCGAAGTGACCGGAAAGGGCTGAAGCCTGGTCGGCCGAGGTGACCCCTCCGATCGCGCGGGCCTGCCCTTCCTGGGCGATCCGGCGGGTGATCTCCTGGAAGGAGTCCTTGCCGTCGCCGGTGAAGTCGAAGGTCACATTCGGCTGGTTGAACTGGTCGAGGTTCTGCTGGGGATCCTTGATCTCGGATCCGGAAAGGGCCGCGTTGTCCTTGAGGACGAAGTAGCCGGCCTGCGACTCGTCGTCGATCGTCTTGCCGTCGGAATCGGTCGGCAGCTCATCGACGATGATCGTGCCCTGGGGAACCTTCTTGACGATGCCCTTGTGAGGGATCGGCCGGCCCTGATCGTTGTAATAAAGGTCTTCCTTCGCCGTGACCGGCCCCGAGATCAGTTCGTGGGTCTTCTCGTCGAAGAGGTAGTACTTGTCGCCGGAGGTGCAGTCCTCGCATTTGTCGTCGCGTGGCTGCTTGGCGGCGAGGTTGACCGCGTCCCACATCGTCGGTTCGGCACCGAGGCCGATCCAGGTGCGGTTGAAGCCTTCGGTCGGCGGGCGGCCGGCGTCGACCCAGGCCTTGCGGACCTGCTTCGAGACTTCTGCGGTGTCGGCTCCCGTCCCGACCAGGCTGAGGTCACGGGCCGGTCCGACCAGGTTGTTCTCCCAGTCATAGAAGTAAAGCCGGGCAGGTTTGGTTGCGCATTCGGTCGCGGTGCCGACGTTGGTCGCGCCCGGAATGCCGACCGAGATCTGGTCGGCGCCCAGTCGCGAAACCTCGATTTCGGAAACGCCGAGCTTGTCACAACCGGAACGGATGATGTCCACCGAGCGGTCCATCGCCTCGGAAGTGACTTCCTTGACCTGCGGGGTCGGCCGCCCCTGCAGGGTCAGCTCGATGCCTCCCTGAAGGTCGAGCCCGAGCTGGGTCGGCTTCTTCAGGCAGACGATGCCCGACACGATCACCAGACCGAGCACGAACAGCAGCACGAATATGTTGCGGCGCCTGCCTCCCATTCGAGCGGAAGCTTACCCTTCTGGCGTCAAGACGATCATCAGACCCCCGTCATCGTCATAGGCCGGGAAGACGTCAGCGATGGCCTGGGCGGCGGAATCCTTCTCGGAGCGCACTTCGACGCGCTTTCCGAGCGAACGGACACCCCATTCCAGTGAAGTCTCGATCGGGTCGGTCTCACCGTCACCGTTTGTGTCGGCTTCCGGTCCGCCGTCACCGGGGTCGATCCATTCGAGCCCCAGCACTTCGCGAACCGGGCGGCCGATCACGTCCTCGTCGGTCAGACCAGTCAGCTGGAAACTCCCCCGGCCCGCATCGATGACCCGCCCTTCCTGGTCGCAGACGAAGAACGCCGCGTTCGGGGCCGGGTAGTAATCGTCGAGAAGTTCGAAGACGAACCCGAACCCGCACTTCGAGCAGCCCTTCGGTCGCGGGCTGAAACCGGCGGTCCGGTCGCCGCTGTTCTCGCGGTTCCCGCAACTGGGACAGATGAAGAAGGGCATCGCGGGAAGGGTATTGAATTGGTGACATAGGCTGCGTCCATGAAGATCTTCATCGCCGGAGCCAGTGGCGCGATCGGCCTGCCCCTGGTCCGTCAGCTCGCGGCGGCAGGTCACGAGGTGGTCGGGTCGACCCGCGGCGGCAAGGGCGCGGCGCGGATCCGCGAGGCTGGCGGCATCGCGGTTGCCTGCGACGTCTTCGATCGGGCGCAGCTGATCGAGGCCGTCGTCAAGGCCGAACCCGAAGTCGTGGTCAACCAGCTGACCAGCCTGCCCGGGAAGTTCGAGCCGAAGAAGAAGGGGTTCTATGACGCCAACAACCGGATCAGGTCGGAAGGCGGAGACAACCTGATCGAAGCGACGGCCGCCGCCGGCGCCACCCGCCTGGTCACCCAGAGCATCTCCTTCCTCTACGAGCTGAGCGGACCGATGATCAAGGCCGAGGAGGAACCGGTCGATCGCAGCGGGGTCCACGACGCCGTGCTTGGCCACGAGCGCAAGTCGCTCGAAGACGACCGGTTCGATGCGGTCGTGCTCCGTTACGGGTTGCTCTACGGCCCGGGCACCTGGTACGCCCGTGACGGCTACCTGTCCGGTGAAGTCCGCAAGCGGCGGCTGCCGATCGTCGGTGGCGGCCACGGCATGACCTCTTTCCTCCACGTCGAAGATGCGGCTTCAGCCGCGGTCACTGCCCTGGAGAAAGGCGAGGGGATCTACAACGTGACCGATGATGAACCGGCCGCGACCAGGGACTGGATTCCCGTTTTCGCAGAGTCGGTCGGGGCCAAACCGCCACGCAAGGTTCCGTTCTGGCTGGCCGCGCTGATCGCCGGCAAACCGATCGCGTTGCAGGCCACCGAGGGCCGGGCCGCATCGAACGAGAAGTTCAAGGCGCAGACCGGATGGGAACCGTCGATCCCCAGTTGGCGCCAGGGATTTTTCGAAGCGACCTAGAAGAGCGACTGATGGCCCGAGGGAACCGGGAGGCCGAGGTGCTCGAAAGCTGACTGCGTAAGAACCCGCCCCCGCGGGGTGCGCTTCAGCATGCCCATCTGGAGCAAATAGGGCTCCAGAACGTCTTCGATCGTGTCTTGCTCCTCACCGATCGCCACCGCAATCGTCGAAAGGCCGACCGGCCCGCCCTGAAACCGCGTCGCGATCAACTCGAGCAGTGCGCGATCGGCGCGGTCGAGGCCGGCCTTGTCGACTTCGAGCATCTCCAGCGCAGCGTCGGCCATTTCCGCATCGACCGAACCGGAGCCCTTGACCTCGGCAAAGTCCCGCACCCGTTTGAGCAGGCGGTTGGCGACCCGGGGCGTGCCGCGGGAACGCTCGGCGATCGCCACCGCTCCCCCCTCGTCGATCTCGACCCCGAGGATCCCGGCCGAACGAATCACGATCCTGGCCAGATCGGCCGGCGTGTAGTACTCGAGCCGATGGGAGACGCCAAACCGGTCCCGCAGCGGAGTCGTCAGCAGGCCGCTGCGGGTAGTGGCTCCAATCAGGGTGAACGGCGGCAACGGCAGGGTCACGGTCTGGGCGCCGGCCCCCTGGCCGAGCACCACCGGCAGCTCACCGTCTTCCATCGCCGGGTAGAGGGTCTCTTCCACGGCCCGCCCAAGCCGGTGAATCTCATCGATGAAGAAGACGCTGCCGGGCTCGAGCGAAGTGAGAAAGGCGGCGACGTCACCCTTGCGTTCCAGGGCCGGGCCGGCGGTCTGGATCAGCGGCACGCCCATCTCGGCGGCGACGATGTTGGCCAGCGAGGTCTTGCCCAGACCGGGCGGACCGGCCAGAAGCACGTGATCGAGCGGTTCCCCCCGGCGGCGGGCAGCCTCGATGAACACGGCCAGCTGGTCGGTCACCTGCTTCTGGTTGACGAAATCTTCGAGCCCTTTCGGCCTGAGCGACTGGTCGAGCTCGAGGTCGGGCTGATCGGCCCGGGCGTCGTGGACCCGCGGCTCGGCACCTTCGGGCAGGTCGGCCTCGACCCCGAGGTCGATCCGCTTGCCACCGAAATCGGGCAGGTCGCTCATCTCACTCCCCCCGGCCGGAAGCGGCTGCGCGCTTGAGGGCTGCGCCAATCAGCTGCTGCGGGTCATCGCCATCGCCGACGCCGTCGAGCAGCTGCTCGGCTTCCAGCGGGGCGTAACCGAGGTTGATCAGACCGTCGCGAGCGAGCGAGCGGGCGTCCGAGGCGGCGGGGAGAACCGCCTCTCCCGCTTCCTCGGCGACCGAAGTCACCTTGTCCTTGAGTTCGAGGATGATCCGCTCGGCGGTTCGCTTGCCGATCCCGGGCACCGCCTGAAAGCGTTTTGCGTCACCGGCAATGATCGCCCGGGTCAGTTCCCGGTGCGGACCTCCCGAAAGGGCGGAGATCGCGACCTTGGGGCCGATTCCGCTCACCCCGATCAGCATGTTGAAGAGATCCCGTTCTTCTTCGGAAGAGAAGCCGTAGAGCAGCAGGCTGTCGTCGCGGCTGATCGTCTCGGCGTGGAGGAAGATCTCCTGGCCGGCCGCCGGCACGCTGCGCAGCGTCTCGGAACTGACCGCCAGCCGGTATCCCACCCCGGCCGCCTCGATCACGACGTAATCGGAGCGCCTGACCAGGACCTCTCCGCGGACCGTGGCGATCAACTCGCCACCCGCAGGGACGACCCGGATCCGGCCAGGGCGGCCTCGGTCGCATCCCTCCGGCCAGCCGTACCGCCATGGCAGATCGCTACCGCCAGGGCATCAGCCGCGTGATCCGGCTGGGGAACTTCGCTGAGGTTGAGCAGGGTCGCAACCATCTTCTGCACCTGCCGTTTGGCCGCGTTGCCCGAACCGCAGACCGCGGTTTTGATCGCCTGCGGCGTGTAGCTGAAACAGGGCACGTCGCATTGGGCGGCGGCCAGCATCGAAACGCCGGAGGCCTGCCCCACCTTCATCGCCGAGCCCACGTTCTTGCCGAAATAGAGATCCTCGATCGCCAGGGCAACCGGCTGATGCCACTTGATCAGGCGGGAAAGGGAGGAATGAATCTCGCCAAGTCGCCGTTCGAGCGGATCACCGGAAGCGGTTTCGATAACCCCGCCGTCCAGGGCAACCATGTGGCCGCCCTCGATCCTGACCACGCCGAAGCCGAGGTTCGCCGTCCCGGGATCTATCCCCATTACGACTTTCATCCCTCATGATTCTGTACCGCCCGTCGGATGCCTCTTTCAGCCACCCTTGATGCCGCCGGGTGGATTGGCCCGGTAGGTGGCGATCAGCCCGTTGATCAGGGTCTGCTTTTCGGAATCGGAGAGCTTCGTTCCGCTGTGGATCCTCGTGTACTTGGAAGGCGGCATCGAACCTTCATTGATCTGCTCGACCAGTTCGTCGATCGCCGGCTGCGGCTTGTCCCACTCGGAGAAGTTCATGATCGAACGACCCTCGTCAACGTCGCTCTGCACCAGCCAGGAGACGGGCGCCACGTTGGAATACCAGGGCCATTTGGTCAGGTTGCTGTGGCAGTCGCCACAGGAGTCATTGAAGATCTGCTCGGTCTGGGCACCGACGAACTTCGGTGACCGGGTGACCGGAGGATTGGTGTGGTCCCTGCCGTAGGGGACCAGCTGGATGACCAGGAAGAGAGCGACAAGCCCCCCGAAGATCCAGCCGATTCTTTTCGCCCATGAGGCCCGACTCCAGCGACTTCCTTCGCTTTCCATGGGCCGAAGATAGAGCGATCATTCGATCAATTCCAGCTTTGCAAGAGGACTCTAATCAGCGGCGATCTTCTCCAGAACCTCGTCCGGGATGTCGAAGTTGGCGTGGACTTCGTTCACGTCGTCCTGGTCTTCGATCGCTTCGAGCAGCTTGATCAGGGTGCCGGCGTCGGATTCCTCGATATCGACCGTGTTCTTGGGGATGACTTCGAGCCCGGCCGATTCGATCTCGATGCCGTCGGCCTCGATTGCCTGCCTGACCGCGGTCAGGTCGGTCGGTTCGGCGAGGACGCGCAGCTTGCCTTCCTCCTCGACCACGTCGCTGGCTCCGGCGTCGATCGCCCCCATCAGGTCGTCTTCGCTGTTGGCTTCACCGTCGACCACGACCACGCCGAAGGTTTCGAACATCCAGGCGACCGAACCGGGCTCGCCGAGGCTGCCGTTGTGTTTGGTGAAGGCATGCCTGACTTCGGCGCTGGTCCGGTTGCGGTTGTCGGTCAGGGCGTCAACGAGGATCGCGGCACCGCCGGGTCCGTAGCCCTCGAACTGGATCCGCTCGACGACGACCGCGTCGTCGCCTTCACCGGTGCCCCGGTCGATCGCCTTCTCGATGTTGGCCTTGGGCATGGATTGCGCCCGGGCCTTCTGGATAGCGGTGGCGAGAGCCGGGTTGCCATCGGGATCGCCACCACCCTCGCGGGCGGCGATGGTTATCGCCCGGGCGAGTTTGGTGAAGAGCTGACCGCGCTTTGCGTCAGCCGCCCCTTTCTTGTGCTTGATCGAAGACCATTTCGAGTGACCGGACATGTTGTGATTCTATGAACAAGAGCAACTGATGATTCCCGAGGGCAAACACAGGGCTTCGAGGACGGTCGCGGCGGGCGCGGTCGCCGGGGTGATGCTGCTTGCGGCGCTTTCGCTCTGGTCGGTGATTCCGCTGGTCTGGCTGTGGGTCGGATCGCAGTTCGCGGACAGCCAGTTCCCCAGCCTCGGCCCGTACCTGATCGTGCTTTTCGGGGCGATCGCCTCGATCCTGCTGGTCGCCTGGATCCTCGGCCGGCTGAACGAGATCTACATCCGGCTGACCGGCGCCCGTGATGTGGGGCCGATCCGGATGGGCTGGATGAAGAGCCTCAGGGACAGCGAGAAGAGCGGCGACCCACCGTCGTTGATCGAAGTGGTGATCATCGGCTCGGTCGTGATCGCCTTCATCGCCTTCATCGCCTGGTTCTTCCTCGCCGCCGGCTCACCCCTCCCGAATTCTTAACTGCAAGTCGGGCGGGGTCCGACCCGCCCTCCCAGTCAAACCCGCCAGCCCACAGAAGCTTCAGATGGATGGGCTGGCTCCGGCTTCAGGCAACACAGAGTTCTTTGAACCATTGGTGGATGCGGTTGTCGGGGGTCAGTTCGGGGTGGAACGAGAGGGCTGTGACATTTCCCTGCCTGACCGCCACCGGGTGACCGCGGACCTCGGCCAGTACCTGCACTCCCTCCCCGGTCGATTCGACCCAGGGGGCGCGAATGAAGACCGCGCGAATCGGACCGTCGACAACCCCTTCGACCGTGATGTCGTCCTCGAAGCTGGACAGCTGGCGGCCGAAGGCGTTTCGCTTCGTCGTGATGTCGATCAGTCCCAGGTGTTCACGGCCGGCGACGATCATCCCGGCGCAGGTGCCGAGGGTGGGCCGGCCGGCCTGGTGATGGGCGAGGATCCCCTTTGCGAGGCCCGCTTTCTCGATGCCCATGGTGATCGTGGTGCTTTCGCCACCGGGCAGGATCAGTCCGTCGAGCGCTTCGAGTTCGCCCGGCAGTCGAACCTCGACCGGTTCCGCCCCGGCCTCGCGTAGATGCTCGACGTGCCTTTGGAAGCCGCCCTGGACCGCGAGCACGCCGATCCGGGGCCGGACGGCACCGGACCGGGCGGAACTGTCAGTTGAAGGGTCCGTTTGGTTACCAGCCGCGTCCGGCGAGGCGGCCGTCCTCGCCGAGTGCGGCCATCTCGATCCCCGGCATCGCTTCGCCGAGCTGCTCGGAAGCAGCGGCAATGCGGTCTGCGTCATTGAAGTGAGTGGTCGCCTCGACGATCGCCTTGGCCCGGCGTTCCGGGTCATCCGACTTGAAGATGCCGGAACCGACGAAGTTTCCTTCCGCTCCGAGCTGCATCATCAAGGCGGCGTCGGCCGGGGTGGCGATGCCGCCCGCGCAGAAGACGGGAACCGGCAGCCAGCCCCGGGTCGCCACGTCACGGACCAGCTCCAGCGGAGCCTGGAGTTCCTTGGCGGCGGTCGGCAGCTCGGTTGAGCTGAGGGTGGAAAGTCGCTTGATGCCGCCGACGATTTCGCGCATGTGGCGGACCGCCTCGACGACGTTGCCGGTGCCCGCCTCGCCCTTCGAGCGGATCATCGCTGCCCCCTCGCCGATCCGGCGGAGAGCCTCGCCGAGGTTGGTCGCACCACAGACGAAGGGCGCGTCGAACCCGAACTTGTCGACGTGGTTGGTCTCGTCGGCCGGGGTCAGGACCTCCGACTCGTCGATGAAGTCGATCGAAAGCGACTGCAGGACCTGGGCCTCGACGAAATGGCCGATCCGGACCTTGGCCATCACGGGAATCGAAACCGCGTCCTGGATCTCCTTGATCATCCGCGGGTTGGACATGCGGGCCACACCGCCGTCCCTGCGAATGTCGGCCGGGACCCGCTCAAGGGCCATGACCGCGCAGGCCCCCGCGTCCTCGGCAATTTTCGCCTGGTCGGCGTCGACCACGTCCATGATCACGCCGCCCTTCAGCATCTCTGCCAGGCCGGTCTTTACTCGGAAAGTCGCTTCTTCAGCCATCCCCTCCAATATAGAGAGAGAAGGCCCTCGAAGGTCCGGTCAAACGCAGGTGATGCCGGTGGCGTCCTGACGAATCGTCTACTTCAGCTTGTAAGCGCGGATCCGTTCGCTGTGCTCGTCTTCGCTCAGCGAGTAGACGCCGTAGGCCAGCGCGTGAACCAGCGCCATCAGGGCGGTATTCGACCGCAGGAAGGACGGGCTGTTGGAAGAGAAATAAAGGCTCATGTCGGCCTTCTTGACCGCGTCGGAAAGAGTTGCGTCCGCGATCGCAAGGGTCCGGGCGCCGCGATGGCCGGCCAGTTTCATGGCCCGGGCGAGCAGCGCATGCGAGCGTCCCGAGGAAAGGGTGATCAGCAGCGTTTCTTCATCCACCCGCCCCAGGCGCTGAAGCGAGGGGCCGGCGGTCGAGGTGACGATCTCGGCCCGGATGTCGAGCAGGCTCAGGGTGTGGCGGAGGTAAGAGGCAAAGAAGGCCATCTGGTCGGTGCCTACGATGACTACCTGGCTGGCCCCGGAAAGGGCGGCGACGGCTTCGTCGATCTGGGCCTGGTCCAGCTTGCGCGCGGTTTCCTCGAGGTTTGAGTGATCGGTGCCGAGCGAAGCTTCGAATTCGGAATGGTCGAAGGAGAAGAGCATGCGGCCGCCGGATTCCTCGCCGCCAACGGTGGCCCGGTACTCCTCGATCGCCGAGGCCTGAAGTTCAGGGTAGCCCTCGAATCCGAGAGCCTGCGAGAAGCGCACGACGGTCGAGGAGGAAGTCCCGGCGCGGCGGGCCAGTTCCTCGGCGGTCAGAAAGGCTGCCTCGTCCAGGTGATCGACGATGTAACGCGCGACATCCTTCTGGGAGCGGGAAAACTCGTCGATCCGATCCTGGATGTAAGTTGACAGGGTCTTGGTTTCGGCGGTCACTGGGCTCACGCCGGATCATTTCGCCCCGTCGCTTCAATTCCCTTCTAAATTCGCTCTGAGCAGGACTTTTGAATCAGTTCACCGGACTTCCGAACCGCAAGACCTCGCTTACCGGCCACACCGATGAGGGCGACGAGATCTGGATCATCCGCTCGATCTCGCAGAAGTTCTACAACTGCCTCGGATGCCGGGGCGAGATCAACATCGGGGACGAGCACGTCGTCGTCCAGTACGTCGGCAAGTACGGCGGCACCGAACACTCGCATTGGCACCAGCGCTGCGCCGAGGAAATCCTCTTCTACCAGGTGCGCGGCATGCGGAAGGTTTCCTCGAAGGAGTCGAGTCGCGACCGGCTCGAAAGCCGGGGCCGTCGCCCTGCCGGACGCAGACGACGACCCCGCTGAGTCCCTACTGCCTGCGGCGAGCGCGGACGACGATGCCCGCGACGGTGCCGATCGCCAGTCCGGCGATGACGATCAGGATCAGCGTCTTGCTGTCCGAGCCGTCGTCATCGGAGGACGAGTCGTCGGCGTCGGCTGCGGTCGCGGTCGGTTCGCCGGTCGCGGCGGAATCGCCCTCGGCGACCTGATCATCGGCCGCCTGTTGTTCGGCCGGGGTCGCCGGGGAAACCGGGGCCGGCTCGGTCGAGGTGAGAGTCACGGCCGGGGCCGGATGCTCCGGTTCGACGTCACCTTCCATCGCCTGGATCCAGGCGGTCGAGGCTCCGCCCTGGCATTTCTGGATCGTCTTGAACATCACCGTCTCCCCTTCCTTCCCGTAAAGCGTCGCGCGGAACGGAAAGTCCTGGGTCTGGTGATCGGGCAACGGCCCTCCGGTCCAGGTCAGCGTGGCGCCGGCGGAGCTCGCCTGCCAGCCCTTTACGGCACCGGCCTTGACGTTCCGGGCGCCCTTCGGAATCTGGACCACGATCGAGGTAGTAGCTGCCCCGTCACAGCCGTGCGGTATCTCGAAACCCAGATCGACCGGCTTGCCGGCCGGGGCCTCGGAGGGGGTCATCTCGACATGCGCCGAAGCCACCCCGGAGAAAACCGGGGTGGCAACGAGCGCAGCCAGAAGGACGAGGAAACTTCCGACTTTCTTCATGACGGCAGCCTACTTGCGGCGACTGCTGACGAGCGCGACCGAACCGACGATCAGGCCGAGCGCACCGATGATCAGCGCGGCGATCGCGAGCCCGTTGCCGGAGTCGTCGTCGGAAGATTCCGAAGCGGCTTCGGTCGACTCGTGTTCGGCGGCCATGTGATCGTGGCCGCCTTCCGCCGCCGCGGTCAGCATCACGGTCGGGGCCGGATGTTCCGGCTCCTCGCCGCTGGCCGGTGTCGACTGGATCCAGGCGGTCTCGCCGCCGCCCTCGCAGCCCTGGATGATCCTGAACTCGGCCGCATCGCCTTCTTCACCGGCAAACGCGACACTGAGCGGGAACTGCTGGAGCTGATCATCGGGCAGCGGACCACCGGTCCAGGTGACCTCGCGGACTCCTTCGGTGATCATCTCGCCGTGCATCTCGCCCGCCTGGGGCAGCTTGCCTTCGACGGTCTTGATCTTCCAGCCGGCGACGACCCCGGGCGTGGCAGCGATCACCTGGGAGGGCATCTGGATCTTGACGCTGTTGGTCGCTGCGCCATCGCAGCCGTGAGGCACGGTGAAGGTCAGCATCGCGTAGTCGCCGGCCGGGGCTTCCTCCGGGGAGACGGTTACATGAGCCGCCGCTCCGGCGGGCATCAGCAGGGCAAAGAGGGCAGCGAGGCCCAGAATCATCTTCTTGGTGATGTTCATTTGATTCCTTTCCGGCGGTCCTGCCGCCGGTCAATTCATTGATTGGGTCTTCGGATCAAATGAAGCGAGGTGGTGCCCGGCCGGCCAGCGAACGGGCGATCAGCCTCCCGCCGCGATCCGGGGCAAAGACGAATGCGGGTTGCGGCACGGCGACCGGCACGGGCCGGCCGCCTTCGAGCCAGCCGGCCAGCACCCGGTGGATTCGTTCGATCGCCTGCTCTCCCGGATACCTGCCGAGCAACAGCAGGCCGACCAGCAAAAGCAGCGGCGCAACGGCAATCAGGAAACCGGTCAGCCAGTGGCTCATTTCACGTCCACCTCGAACTCGGCGATCGGCTCGTCGAACTCGGAAAGCCGGATCGCGGCTTCGGCCCGCCACTCACCCTGCACCCCGAGCATCGCGGCGGGGACGACGAAGTGACCGGGCCCGGCCCGCCTGGCCTCGGCCTCGATCGGAGCGATCTCTTCCGAGGGGAGCGAGAAGGAAACCTCCATCGACCTGACCGGCACCGGTGCCCCGGTCCGGTCGTCAAATACGTAGAGGTGGACCTCGTTGCTTCCCACCCGGGCCGGGTCGACCGTGTACTCGACCCTCTTGCCCTGAACCACCACGTCACCGGAGGCGGGCCCGGACTGGATCGCATCCGGTGGCGGATAGCTGACCAGGGCCGCGGTCACACCGAGGACGACGGTGACCAGCAGCACCTCGATCCGCAGGGAAGCCCTCAACCTGTTGCCCGGAGCGCCCGGTGACTCCCTGCGCTCGAGTCGCCGCACCAGCCCCGGGATGATTCTGGCCCGGTTGATGATTCCGAGGCCGATCAGCACGGCGAACAGGATGATCTTGATCAACACCGCCCGACCGAACTGGGTGTCAATCAGGTCAGGCAACGAGCCGACCTCGACGATCGCCTGTACGGAACCCGAAACCGCGATCAGGGCGACCGCGGCAAGGGCGAGCGCCGAGAAGCCGAGGGTCGCCCGGGTCAGGAGCACGGTCCGGTCGGCCGGTTCAGGCAACTGACGGGTCGCGACGGGCAGCAGGGCAAGCATTGCGGCCAGGCCGCCGGTCCAGACGGCCATCGCGACGACGTGGATGATGTCGCTCGGGATCAGGAGCCAGGCCGGGTCGCGGATTGAGGCGTGACCGGCGAAGGCGGATGAAGCCGCGAGCGCGAACCCGGCGATGCAGGCAAGGACAGGCACCGGACCCGGTCTGCTGAAGCGGCCCCTGCCGAACCAGACGAGCCCGATCAGGACCAGCCAGGCGACCGAGCGGACCAGCATCACCGTGCCGAATCTCGTGTGGATCACCTCCCCCGGGATTCCCGATCCGAAGGCCTGCCAGAAGCTCGTTCCGGCTCCGATCGCACCCTGGAAGATGATCGCCACAAGCGAAGCGAGCAGGCCGGCCGCTCCGCTGATCAGGATCAGGCGGGAGAAGCGACGCTCGACGAGGCGGCGGTCAACTCCGGGCGTGTTTGAGAGCGGGCCCCAGACCAGGAGCATCCAGGCGAGGGCTCCCACCGCGAGGGCGATCGCGAGGTAGCCGACCCAGCGGTCGGCCCAGAAGGCGACTTCGGTGACCTTGCCCGCCTTGCTCTCGGCCAGAAGTTCCGAGATCGTCTTGCCCTGGGTGAAGGCGGTCGAGTCCTTGCCCGGCTCGCCGATCGTGAAGGTGATGCCGCCCGAAACCGGGTGGGAATCAGCCGAGACCACGTGGTAGGTGGCCGTGTAGAGCCCGTCCGGGAGGTCTCCGGGGAGGCCGGCTCCGACCGAGTCGGCGTTGTCCCCCGGCCGTTCGAGGTCATCGGTCTGGACCTGGTCGCCAGTGGTGTTGAACACCCGGACCGCCCCGAGCGAAGCTTCGACCGGCTCGTTGAAGGTGAAGTTGACCTGTCCCGGCGCGGTTGTCAGCTTGGCGCCGCGGGTCGGCGAGGAACTCTCGAGCAGGGCATGCGCGGAGGCCGAGCCGGCCAGCCCGAGCAGGCAGGCGAAGAACAGCAGTCCTGTGACGAGGCTGCGCCTCACCAGGCTTCGCTCTCGCCCGGGTCATCCCCGCGGTCACCGTGATCGCCTGAACGAGGCGCTTGTTCGTCATCGTTTCGGCGCCGGCGGATCAGCCAGAAGACGATCGCCGCGATGATCGCGAGGCCGAGGATCACGAAAGGGATCACCGGTGCCTTCGAGCCGGTTCCGACCCAGGTCAGGGTGCCGTTCACCTTGGCCGGTTCGCCCCCGACCTCGATCGGGATCGTGTAGTCGAAGACCTTCGTCTCCTTCGATTCGTCGGAAACCTGGGAGGGCGTTCCCGTGCCCATGAAGTGCGAGCGGTGGTCATGCCATTCGAAGGTGCCGTTGTCGGCGACCTGCTTCCAGTCCGGCTTCGCCTTGGGATCGGCCCGGTCCGGCACCTCGACTGCGGCGAACCGGTCCTCGTTGAGGTAGTAGGCGGGTGAGTTCAGGTTCACGTAGACCGCCCCGCCAGACTCGATCCGGGCGTAGGGATCACCGTCGTAACCGTTGATGATCACTTCCTTGCCGGTCTGGTTGACCAGCCGGACGTGGTCGTCGAAGTTGACGATCTCCACGGTCAGACCATCGGCGAGGGCCCCCGGCTGAATCGAGGTGATCTCGGACCGGTAGTCCGGATTGCCCTGATGGGCTGATGACGACGCCGGGACGGCGACGAATATGAACAGGGCGAGCAAGCTGAGTACACGCTTCATGGTCACTCCATATCCGCAGATTGCGGGTCGGTTGCGGCGCTTTGCCGCGGGAACGGGTCGGAACATGCGGCCGGCCCGGAGCGGGTCGGCTCAGATGGTGTCGAAAGGCGGTGCGCGGCCGAATCCGGAACCGGCGGCAATCCGGCCCGACAGCGCTTCGATTCGCCCGGCCGCAGCGGGGAGAGACCTTTCGGCCCCGCGACGGACCGCAACCCCTCGCAGGGCCTCGATCAACCGCTCGCCCGCGTAACGGCCAAACGCCAGCGGTGCCGCAAGCAGGAAGACCGGGACCGTGAAGAGGATCGCTTCGGGTGACCCGATCAGGGCCAGAAAGAGCGCCCAGACCGCGGCGACAACGAGCAGCCCGGCGGTGCGGACGGGAGATATGTCGCGGCGGCGGGCTTCCATCACATAGATCCTAACCCGCACCCCGGGCAAAAAGACTGGCTGAAGGCCCGGGTTCTCTAGGCTTCGCGACATGGCCCAGATCAAGGCACTCCTCTTCAACGACCCTTCCTGCCCGTGGGGCTACTCGGCCAGCCCGGCCCTGCGAACGCTCGAATGGCGTTACCGGGACCAGATCGAATGGCATCTGGCCGTGATCGGGCTCTCCGACGAGAACCATCCCGTGCCCTACCCGCCGGAGACCCTCTCCGACCTCTACTTCGATTTCCGCTGCCGTTACGGCATGCCTTTTGCGATCGAGACGAAGATCCGGCCGTTCACCAGCGCCACCGCCTGCAAGGCGATCACCGCGGCCCGGCTGCTCTATCCGGGTTCCGAGTGGCGGGTTCTGCGCACCCTCCAGCTGCTCCATTTCAATACCCCGCTGCTGCTCGACGACCGGGCCCAGCTGGGCGAAGCGCTGGAAACGGTTCCCGGGCTCGACTCGGCCGAGGTCATGGCCGCGATCGACAGTCCCGAGGTGATCGCCGCCTACCAGACCGACTATGACCACGCCCGCAGCGCCACGGGCGGCGCGACCCACCTCCAGGCGAAGACCGCCTCCCACGCCGACGGGGAGCGTTACACCGCACCCTCGGTGATCTTCGAGCACGGCGAGAAGCGGGCCGAGGTGGGCGGCTTCCAGCCGATCGAGGCCTATGACGTGATGATCGCCAACATCGACCCGAACCTGAAGCGGATGGGCCCGGCCGGGGATCCCCTCGACGCGCTGGGCCTCTACCCGGCCGGTCTGACCACCCAGGAAGTCGCCGCGATCATGACCGAGGGCATGAACGTCCCCGAGCGGGTCGACGCCGAACGCAAGCTCGTTCACCTGCTCGGAGAGCAGAAAGTGAAGCGGGTCCCGCTCGGTGATGACGCGCTCTGGATCAAGGCCTGAGACGACCTTGTTGAGCGGGCACGGGGCCGCCCCGAACCGGTAGCCTGCGCCGATGGCTCTTGGCGGTGCCGAGGTCGCCGCCAGAGAAAGCGGCTCCCCCACGGCAAAACAAGCGGGTTCGAACTTCCGGCCCGATATCCAGGGAATCCGCGCAATCGCGGTAACCCTCGTGCTTGCATGCCATGCCTCGATCCCCTGGGCCGAGGGCGGTTTCATCGGGGTCGACGTCTTCTACGTTCTCTCCGGGTTCCTGATCACCGGGCTGGTCGTGCGCGAGATCGAGAAGACCGGCAAGGTCTCGATCAGGAACTTCTACGCCCGCCGTGCCAAGCGCCTGTTGCCGATGGCGGCGCTGGTCCTGGTTTTCATCTGCATCGGCACCCTGTTCATCTTTTCGCTGGCCCGCCAGGTCGAAATCGGCGGTGACGTCTTCGCCGCGGCGCTTTATTTCGTCAACTGGCATTTCATCATCCAGGGCGTCGACTACTTCGCCGCTGCCGACGGAATCCACAGCCCGGTTCAGCATTATTGGTCGCTCTCGGTCGAAGAGCAGTTCTATGTCGTCTGGCCGCTGATCCTGCTGGTCGCCGGTGCGATTGCCGCGAAGTTCCGCCGGCCGACCAAGGGACTGGTCCTGATCTTCATCGTGCCGGTCGCGATCGCGTCGCTGATCTACAGCATCCACTTCACCCAGGTGAACCCCGAGGCCGCCTTCTTCTCGACCATCGCCCGTGCCTGGCAGCTCGCCTTCGGCGCCGTTCTGGCGATGGTCCTGCCGAAGAAGATCGGGATGCCGGGCTGGCTGGCGACGGTGATCGGAGTGATCGCAGTCGGCGTGCTGGGCTGGGCGACCTACACGATGTCGGCGACCACCCCCTTCCCCGGATCGAACGGCCTCTATCCGGTTCTGGCGACGATGGCACTTCTCGTCGTCGGCGCCTCCGGCTCGGGCATCACCACGCGGATCCTCTCGACCCGGCCCTTCCAGTACATGGGGAACATCTCGTACTCCTGGTACCTGTGGCACTGGCCCTTCGTCGTCTTCGCACTCGGGATCTTCGACAACCTGAACTGGCACTGGCTGGTCGTCGCCACCCTGCTCTCCTGGATTCCGACCCAGATCAGCCACACCCTGCTCGAGGATCCGGTTCGCCGGGCGAGGATTCTCAAGCTGCGCCCCAACCGGGCTCTGGCGATCGGCGGCGCCTGCTCGATCGCCGCGGCCGCCTTCGGTCTCTGGCTTGGCTCCAACCGGATCAACGTGGACATACTCGACCAGGACCAGGTTGCCGGTGCCGCGGTGATCAAGGACGGCAAGATCCCGCTGGTCAATTCGGTCGACGCGATCAAGCCGAATCCGCTTCACGCGCGCGACGATCGCGGCCAGATGTATTCCGACGGCTGCCTTCTGCTCGGCCCCCGGACCGAGTCGGGCGAATGCGCCTACGGCGACACCGAAGGGGACAAGACGGTAGTCCTGTTCGGCGACTCCCACTCGATGATGTACATGCCGGCGCTCGACGCGATCGGGAAGGAAAAGGGCTGGAAGATCATCGGCCTCTCCCGCGCCAACTGTGTGATCGCCGATGTCAAGCTGAACCAGTACTGCGACGAGTGGCGCCAGAACTCGCTCGACCGGATCAAGGAGGAACATCCCGATCTGGTCGTCGTCGCCACTTCCACTCAGGCCGTTTACAGCCTCAAGAAGAACGGCAAGCAGCTCAGCCGGATCGCCAGTGAGCCCTATCTGATCGATGGCATGGCGAGAACCTTCCGCCAGCTGGAAGAGGATGCGGACAAGGTGGTGCTGATGCGCGACCAGGCCCAGGCTCCCCGCAAGCCATGGCTGCCTCACGAATGCGTGGCCGAGAACCTCGACAACCTGAAGGAATGCGCCTTCGCACCCAAGCGCCACCCGGAACTCGGATTCGACGTCGATGCCGCCGAGAAGACCGGGGTCCAGATCATCGACCCGATGCCCGTGCTCTGCTCCGACGGCCGCTGCCCCGCCGTGATCGGCAATGCCCTCGTCTACCGCGACAGCTACCACGTGTCCGCCACGTACATGGAAACCATGGCCCCCTGGCTCGAAAAAGAGCTCGCCAAGCTGGATTTCCCCGCGGCGCTGAGGAAGAGTGAATGAACGCCTACGGTTCGCGGGCTTCGGCTCAGCGGTGGAACGTGAGAATCGCCGGGTTATAGCTGGCGGTAGCCTTTCCTCGCCGGTTGATGCCCCTGACCTGGAATTTCCACCGGTAGGCGAACCGGAGATCCCTCCAGTAGGTCCGGGAAGTTCTCGCACACTGCCCCCAGGTCACGCTCGGGACCCCGACCAGCTTCTTGTCGAGAGGAGTCAGCTTGCACTCGAACTTTTTCGGCTTCGCACCGACGGTCCTCCATCGGAAGTCAAGTTTCACGTAGGCCGGGTGACGCTTCAACGGTCGAGACAGGGCCGCTTTCGTAATTACCGCTGACGAGTAATCTCGCGAATACCTTTCGACCCGGTCGTCCTTTGCCGCCCAAACCTCTCCCCGCCAAGTGTTGCCGAAGCCGCGGGGACCTCGATTCACCGCGACTCCTTCATGACATTCGCAAAACTCTGTACCTCGAATCAACCCTTGGTAATCCCAGAAATTCGCGTAGATCACGCATTGCAGTGTGTCGGTCACCTCACCCCCGGCGGAGTACCGACTAGTGCAATCGCCGCCCGATCGCCAGACGCCACCGCTGGAATCGGCGCCGAACCCGGTCACGTAGTCGGATCCGAACGAATTAATGAAATCACCCGCTGCCGTGAAGCGGACAATCCGGGTCCCTAGGTAATTCCCTCCCTTGCTGTAGATGTTGATCGCTGTCCAGAGTTTTCCGTTCGAGTCAAACTCGATCGGGTATTCCGAAGTAGCACGACCGGGATCCAGAGTTCTGGTCATAGTCCGCAAGAGCTCACCGGAGGGCGAGTAGACCTCGATGTGCGGATGGCGCGTGAAATCGCCGAATGACACGTACACGTTTCCTTCGGGGCCCACCGTGATGTCGTCAGGTTTGTCAGCAAGATGCCAGGACTCCCTGATGTGATTGAACTTGTCGTACGAGTACACCGAGTTGTCACCTTCGCACTCGTGCGAGTAAGTGTCTTCGCACGATGTCAAAACGTAAAGGCGAGAGTCCAATCCCTTGTTGACGCCGCTGATGGCGAGTGCGACGGGGTAGGGGCGCTTTTCGGAGCCTTGGAGAACTCCTTTGGGTTCGCCGCTGCTGCTGTAGACGACGACCCCAGATCTGGGTTTATACGGATAGTCGGCTACGTAAATCAGGTTTCCCCAGACCTCAATGTCTTGGGCGCGGTTCGGCAGGTAACAGGGACTGAAGAACCCACACGGGCGCTTTGGCCCCCACGCAGACCCCACATAGGCAAAGGTCTCATTCTCGGCCCTTCCCTCATCAGTTAGTCCGAAAACGATGAGCAGTGCCAAGCATAGGACGGCGCAAGATCTCTTCAGGTTGATCCCAACGGGCGGGGTCCGTTCAACGAAACTCACTCCAGGCCGGGCCCGACCGACCGCGTTGCCCACAATTCCCGCTCGAGTTCCATCCGCGCTCGACCTCATCTCAATATCCCTTCCCCGTTCTCCCTCCAGATTTGTTATTCCGAGCCTAAACGTCAGAAGCACCACATTTCAACTTCGCGGCGAAATGCCTTGAGTCGAACTCGACTGGAATGGGCCGGGAAGGACTCGAACCTTCGACCTACGGATTATGAGTCCGCTGCTCTAACCAACTGAGCTACCGGCCCTTCGGGCTAACGCCCTGATCCCAAAGATATTTGCCCGACCCCCACCCGCGCTTGGCGGGTCCACTCTCGCCAGGTGTCGCGACGGAAACCATCGAGATCGGATTCATCGGCGCTATATGCCGACAAACAGCATCTCGCGAAATGCCAACACCACTAGCCGTCAGCGGGTCGTGCACAGGGCGCTCCTGCGGGCGGCTGGCGAGGAATAAGCCGGGAAATGGCCGCGATCGTACTCAGGTACCTGAGCTGCCGTTTCCCGGCGTTGACGAAGCCACGGCGCCCGCAGGAGCGTCCTGGGCGCGTTGCCCGAGCTAGAGGGCGAAGAGCTGGGAGAGGCTGCGACCCACGTCCGGGGGTTCCTCTTCTCCGTCGGCTGCGGCCTTCACGCCGGTGGCGAGGGCTTCGGCGGCCTCGGATATCTGGCTGGCCCGGTTGGGGCGGATCTCGCCGGCCTTGGCGGCGTCGGAAAGGTCGGATTCCATTAGCCCGGCCAGTTCACCCAGGCGACGGAGACCGAGTGTGGAAGCGGTGCCGTGGAGGGCATGGGCCTCCTGGCGGAGAGTCTCAAAGTCACTCGTGCCGGTATCCAGACCGGCCGAGATCACGTCACAACGCTGACGCGCCTCCTTGGCGAAGGCACCGAGCAGTTCGTTGTCTGGCTTCTCCTCACTCATGGCTCACCTCTGGATCTCGGACGAAAACATCGTTCAGCCGCCCCCATTCTTGCCGTTTGGCGCTGACGATGCATACTCGCCGGTCGGCACCACCCGAATCTGGCATAGGCTCCCGCTGGTTTTCATCCTACGGAACGGAGCGAGAGTGGCAAAGCGAGCGGCGTTGGTAACGGGTGGTTCGGGCGGCATCGGACTGGCTATCGCGAGGCGTCTGGCCGAGAGCGGTTACGCGGTGACGATCTCCGGACGGCGGGAGGACAAGCTGCTGAAGGCTGCCGAGGGCCTGGCCGACGACGACCTCAAGGTCGAGGCAGTGGTCGCCGACGTCACTTCCGAGGAAGCCGTGGTCGAACTGGTCGCCGAACACAAGCGGCAGTGGGGCCGGCTCGACTGCCTGGTCAATAACGCGGGGATCGGGATCGGCCAGCCGATCCACGAGATCCAGACCAGGCATCTCGACCTCCAGGTCGCGGTCAACCTTCGGGCGCTTGCCGTTGCGACGCGCGAGTCGGTCGAGTCGCTGAAGAAGGCCGGCGAGGAGCACGGCAAGGCCCTGATCGTCAATCTGGCCTCGATCGCCGGGGTTGACTCCCCGCCGTGGCTTTCCATCTACGGCGCGACCAAGGCTGCAGTGATCGGCTTTTCGAAGTCGACCCAGAAGGAACTGATGGGCACCGGGGTCGCGGTCACCGCGATCTGCCCCGGTTTCGTCGCGACCGACATGACCGAGTTCGCCCGGCAGGCGGTACCGGCTGAGGAGATGATGAAGCCGGAAGACATCGCCGAAGCGGTCAGCTTCCTGCTCAAGGTCTCCCCCGCCTGCGCGGTACCGGAGCTGATCATGGCCCGTCCGTTCGCCGGACCCGAAACCCAGGGGATGTAGACCTGGCCGCAGGCCCCGGAGGATTGCGCTGCCTGGTTGCCGCCTTCGGCGATCCGGGCCATGTCTTTCCCGCTGTCAGCCTGGCCCGGGCGCTGAAGTCCCGGGGCCATGAGGTGATCCTCGAAACCTGGCCGCAGTGGCAGGGGGCGGTCGAGGGAGCCGGGCTGCGGTTCGTCAGCGCCGATCAGTACCAGGTGTTTCCGCCGCCGGCCTCCGGTTCACCCGGAGCCGGCCAGGCGGCGGTCGCGCTGATGCCCTTGCTGGAGGAGTTCAAGCCGGATGTGGTGATCAATGACATCCTGACCGTCGCTCCGGCCCTGGCCGCGGAGGCGTACGGCTGCTCCTGGGCCACCCTGATCCCCCACATCTACCCGGTGCAGGACCACGGCATGCCGTTCTTTTCGGTTGGTGCGTTGCCTCCCCGAACCGGAATCGGGCGTGGCTTCTGGGGGCTGACCGAACGGGCGTTGAAGTTCGGGCTCGAGCGGGGACGAGACGACCTGAACGCCCAGCGGGCTTTGGCCGGACTGCCGCCGACCGACCGCTTTCACGGAGGAACCAGCCCGGACCTGGCGATGGTCGCCACCTATCCGCAACTGGAGTATCCGCGGGACTGGCCGGCCTCGGTCCACGTCACCGGCCCGATGCCCTTCGAAACCCCGTTCGAGGCGATCGAGCTGCCGCCGGGGAGCGACCCGCTGATCCTGGTTGCGCCCAGCACTTCGCAGGACCCCGACAACCATCTGGTCCGTTCGGCCCTCGCTGCCCTTGCCGGCCAGCCGGTGCGAGTGGTGGCCACCACGAACCGGGTCGTTCCGAGCCGGCCGATCGAGGTGCCGGGAAACGCGGTCCTGGTCGATTGGCTCAGTTACTCGCAATTGATGCCGGAGTCGTCACTGGTGATCTGCCACGGAGGCCACGGCACGGTCGCCCGGGCGCTCGCGGCCGGGGTGCCGGTTCTCACCTGCCCGGCCGCCGGGGACATGAATGAAACGGCAGCCCGAATCACCTGGGCAGGGGTCGGTCGATCGATTCGCTGGAGCCTGACCGGACCCCGTTCCCTGCGCTGGGCGGTGGCCGAAATCCTGGGCGAGCCGATGTACCGGGTCCGGGCCGGGCGGATTTCCGCCTGGGACGCCGGGCACGACGGACCGGCGCGGGGCGCCGAACTGGTTGAGGCTCTCGTCTCCTCCTGAAAAAAGCCGAGCCCGCTCCGGAAAACCGGGCGGGCTCGGGCGACTCGGGGGGGCGGACTCGAACCGCCAACCCTCTGATTAACAGTCAGATGCTCTACCGATTGAGCTACCCCCGACTACGGACGGTCAGCCTACCGAATGCCGGGCGATTTCAGGCGTCCGGTTCTCCGGTTGACCGCCGGAGCTGGTCGACCAGCAGGGAGCGCTGGCGGCCGAGCTCGGCCCGCTTTGCCGAGTCTCCGGACCGGGCGGCAGCGGCTATCTCGTCTTCGAGTGCGGCAAGCTCAAGTTCGAGGTAGTTGCGACGGATCGAGCCGGTCCCGACCAGGTCCGGATCGGCCCGGGCGACCAGGGCCGCAATCATCTTCTGAAGCTCACGGTCCTCGGGGTCGAGCCCGGCCGCGGGATCGTCCAGGTGTTGCTTCAGCCACTCGACGGTGCGCTCGATCAGGGGAGAGCTGAGATGCCTTGTGTCCAGCCTGCCCAGCCACTCGCGCCCTTCGTCGGGCTTGGCCACGCACATCGCCAGCAGCCAGCGTTCGCTGCGTTCCCGCCGGGAAAGCACGGTTGGCCGGCCGGTCGCGCTGGACGGTGAATCAACGCCCGCCGGAGTTTCGACCGGCTGTCCGGGGGGTGGCGGCTGATGCGATCCGGAAGCCGGACGCTCGGCAGCATCCCGGGCGGCGCTTCCCCGCTCTTCGGCTTCCGTGACACGGCCGAGGACCACGCTGGAGTCGATCTGCAGTTTCTCGCTTACCCGCCGCATGAGTTCCTGCCTGGTCGCGCCGGGAGGTACCTGGGCCAGCACCGGGGCTGCTTCTGACAGGCCACGATCACGGTCGCGAGGCGAGGTCATGTCCACCCCGGCCAGAATCAATCCGACCTGAAACTCGGCGAGGTCGATCGCGTCATCGACCAGGGCGCGAAACCGCTCCGCCCCGCCTTCGGCGATCACCATCTCGGCTGGATCCACCCCTTCGGGCATCGCCGCCACGAGGATTCGCAGCTGACGGCCCGCGGCAACCTCCTGGGCCCGCAGCATCGCCTTCTGACCGGCCGCATCGGCATCGAGCGCCAGGATCACCGTATTGACCGTGGCCGACAGCTGGGCAACCTGTTGTTTGGTCAGCGCCGTGCCCATGATCCCGACGGCTTCGGTGAGACCGGCCTGATGAAGGGCGATCACGTCCGTGTAGCCCTCGACCAGGATCGCCCGGTCGGCCTTTGCCATCGAGGATCGCGCCCGGTCGATCCCGTAGAGGATCTCGCTCTTGTGAAAGAGCTCGTTCTCGGCGGTGTTGATGTATTTCGCGCCCTGTTGGTCGCGCATCGCGCGGGCCCCGAAACCGACCACCCGTCCCCGGGTGTCTCGAATCGGAAAGGTGATCCGCTCGCGGAAACGGTCATAGGAGCCGCCGTTTCGACCCTTCTGGGCGAGTCCCGCCCGTTCGAGCTCGTTGAGCTTGAAGCCCGCCCGCTGGCTGCGGACCACCAGGGTGTCCCAGGCGCTGGGGGCATAGCCGACCCCGAAATCGCCGAGGATCTCCTCGCCAAGGCCCCGGCCGGCCAGGTATCCCCGCGCCTTTGCCGCTTCCTCGCCGGTCTGGAAGAAGTTCGAGTAGAAGGCACCGGCCCGCTCCATCAGTTCGGTCAGGCGGGCCAGTTCCTGTCGCCGTTGCGCCGCCCGCGGGTCTTCGTCTTCCCGTTTGACTTCGACTCCGTAACGGTCCGCCAGTTGCTCGAGAGCGGCCGGAAAATCGATGTTCTCGATGCTCATCACGAAGTCGAAGACGTCACCGCCCACGCCGCAGCCGAAGCAGTGGTAGAGCTTGTCATTGGCGTTGACCGAGAACGAGGGCGATCGCTCTTCGTGGAAGGGACAAAGGCCCATGTAGCGCCCGCCGCCTGCGCGTTTCAGGTCGGTGTGGGCGGAGACGATTTCCACCATGTCCGCGGCGGCGCGGACCTGTTCCCTGGTGTCATCGGTGAATTTCGCCATCCAGCCGAGTCTACGAAAGCCCGGCGTGACCGACCGACGCGACTGCCGCTAGAACCGGGAACCTTCCGGCACGTAGATCGCCGTGTAGTTGGCGATGCAGTATCGGTCGGTCATCCCGGCCAGCAGGTCGGTGACCCGCTGGACCGGGTCAGCTCCCGGGTCCAGCACCGGCACCTCGTCGATCCGTTCGAGGTAATGCTCGAACAGCGTCCTGATCACACCGTGGACCCGGTCGTGATCGCGCCGGGCCTCGCCACCGAGGTAGACCTGGTCGAACATGAACTTGCGCAGGCGCAGCATCGCCATGCCCATGTGCTCGCTCTGAACGATCTCGTCGGCCCCCGCGGACTGGTCGACGATGTCCTTGACCAGCGAATCGATCCGACTGGCCCCGGTCGGCCCGAGCATCGCGATCTCCTCCCGGGGCAGGTCTTCCGGACGGAGGATTCCGGCCCGGAGGGCGTCATCGATGTCGTGGTTTATGTAGGCGACCCGGTCAACCAGGCGCACGATCTGCCCTTCCAGCGAAGCGCTCTTGACCGGCCCGGTGTGCTTGAGGATCCCTTCCCGGACGGGCTGGTTCAGGTTGAGACCGCGGCCTTCCCTTTCGAGCACGTCGACGACGCGAAGCGAGTGCTCGTTGTGCCTGAAACCGGGCCCGCCGTGCGCCTTGCTGGCTTCGTCAAGCGCCTGCTCGCCGATGTGGCCGAAAGGCGGATGCCCGAGGTCATGGGCGAGGCCGATCGCCTCGGTCAGGTCCTCGTTCAGCCTGAGCGCCCTCGCCACGGTGCGGGCGATCCCGGTCGCTTCCAGGGTGTGGGTCAGCCGGGTCCGGTAGTGGTCCCCTTCGGGCGCGATGAAGACCTGGGTCTTGTGCATCAACCGCCGGAAGGACTTGCTGTGGACGATCCGGTCGCGGTCCCGCTGAAACGGGGTTCGCCACTGGCTGTCCGGTTCCGGCTCGGAACGGTCCGCCGGATAGGAGCGGACCGCGTTGCGGTTCAGGAACTGCTCTTCCCGCTCGGTCGTTATCCGCTCGAAATCACCGCCTGGCCCGTCGCCGGCCCGCCCCGGTTCACTCATGCCGCGAGCCTTTCCTCGGGTCGGGGCAGCCGCACGTGGGCGTGATGCTCGAGGGTTTCACCGATCGCCCGGCCGGCCTGGCGCACGGCCGCCGGGCTGCCGGTCGGCGCCTCGGCCATCGGCAGGCCCAGAGAATTGACCATGAAGGAGTGCGCCTCCTCGGTGAAGGGGAACGAACCGGCCTCGCAGGTCGGGCAGACCACCCCGCCGGCGGCGCCGGAGAAGGCGGTCATGTGATCGGTTGCGCCGCAGCGCGAGCAGCCGGAGAGCTCCGGAGCGAACCCTGCCGCGAGGGCCAGCTTGAGGCGGAAGGTAACCATCCCCGCCCCGGATGCCGCCGGACCTTCCGGGTCGGCGTTGATCAGATCGAGATAGCGGCAGAGCAGGTTGTAGGCGGGCTCGTTCGGTTCCTCCACCCCGTCGAGCAGGCGCAGCACCCCGCCGCAGGCGTCGGCCGCCGCCGTTATCCCGCGACCGCTCGCCCGGAGTTCGGGGTAGCCCTCGATCGTCTCCGCCGAGGTCACCGTGTGCAGGTCACCCCGGCTGCGGTAGAGCACCAGATTGAGCCGGAAGAACGGTTCGAGCCGGCCCCCGAAACGGGACCTCGGTTTGCGCACGCCCTTCGCGATCGCGCCCAGGCGCCCGAACTCGCGCGTGTAGAGATGGAGGATCCGGTCGGCCTCGCCGTACCTGATCGTCCTCAGCACCACTGCCTCTGTCTTGAAAGTGCGTGACATGTCCAACCGGTTAATGATGTCGCCCGAACCGGACGGCCCCTGACGTATTCCGGTTAAAGGCCCCGGGCAGGTTTCTTCGCCCCGTTCCGCCTTGGCTTGCGCCGCAGCCGCTTCTGGCAGTTCGGGCAGAAGTAGGTCGAGCGCCCGCCGACCACGATTCGCTGGATCTCGCCGCCGCAGGTGATGCAGTCCTCTCCCTCCCGGCGGTGGACCAGGAACTCGTTCTGCATGCCGCCCTTTTCGCCCTTCGCATCGCGATAGTCGTCGATCGAGGCGCCGCCGAGGTCAAGCCCACGCTCCAGCGCTTCAACCACCCCGTCCCGCAGCGCGACATGATGCTCGGCCTTCATCGAGCCTCCCGGCGAAAGCGGATGGAGACCGGCGCGGAAGAGGGCCTCGTCGGCGTAGATGTTGCCGACCCCCACCACGCCCTTCTGGTCGAGCAGGAACGACTTCAGCGGACCGGTCCTCCCCGCGGTCATCGCCGCCATCGCCTCGACCGTGAAGTCGTCCGAAAGCGGTTCGACGCCGAGCCGGGAAGCGAAGTATTTGTCCAGATCCCCCGCATTCGCGACGAATCCGCGGCCGAACCGGCGCGGGTCGGAGAAGCGGAGCTCGCCACCGTCGTCGAGCGTGAACCTGGCCTTGAGGTGCCGCTCGCTTCGGTCGGCCTCGTAGATCCTGGCGTCACCCGGGTTTTCGCTGCCGTCGGGCGCGAGCAGGACCAGTGATCCGGTCATCCGCAGGTGGATCACGACCGTCATGCCGTCGTCGAGCTCGAGCAGCAGGTACTTGCCCCGGCGGCCGACGTCGACGATCTCCCGGCCGTTCACCGCCCGTTCGAAATTCCCCGGCAGATCGGGCTTCGTGAAGTAGGGGTCGAGCACCTCGACCAGCTCGATCACCCGCCCGTTCAGATCGGGCTCAAGCTGACGACGAATCGTCTCGACTTCGGGAAGCTCGGGCACCAGCCACTTCTATCAGAGCCCCGCCACCCCCCGGTGGCTCGGATTTCCGTCTCAGCGACGGGATTTCCGACCCACCGCCACCCGTAGCGCGGGCCGGACTGCGAGGTGGGTCGGATTTCCGTCCCAGCGACGGGATTTCCGACCCACCGCCGCCCGTAGCGGGGGCCGGACCGCGGGGTGGGTCGGATTTCCGGCAGGAGGGACGGAAATCCGACCCACCGGGATCTGGCTTCTCAGCTGGATTGGGCGCGGGGGTGGGCGGCGTAGTAGACGTCACGGAGCTGCTGGCCGGTCAGGTGGGTGTACATCTGGGTGGTGGCGACGTCGGCGTGGCCGAGCATCTCCTGGACCGCCCTCAGATCGCAGCCGCCGGCCAGCAGGTGAGTGGCGAACGAGTGGCGCAGGGTGTGGGGACTCATCCGGTCCTCGAGGCCGGCCGACTTCGCATGGCCCTGAACGATCTTGTAGAGACCCTGCCTGGTCAGGCGATGGCCCCGGAAGTTCAGAAACAGCGCCTTTTCGGACCGGCCCCTGGCCAGTTCCGGGCGACCCGAAAGAAGGTAGCCCTCCAGTGCGTAGATCGCCTGGCGCCCGAGTGGAACTATCCGTTCCTTGCTGCCCTTGCCGCGGGCCCGCAGCATCCCTTCGTAGGTGTCGACGTCGGTCATCTCGAGGTCGATCAACTCCGACGCCCGCAGGCCGCAGGCGTACATGACCTCGAGGATCGCGCGGTCCCGGTAGGCCTGGGGAGAATCGCCGGACGGCACGGCGAGCAGGCGGGTGACCTCGGCCTGGTTGAGCACATTCGGCAGCTTCTTCGACCGGCGCGGCGTGGCCAGGCCCGCGGTCGGATCATCGGCGACCAGATCCTCCCGGCGGAGATGCTTGTAGAACGAGCGCAGGGCAGCGGTCTTGCGGTGAACCGTCGAGGGTGCCAGGCGCTGGCCGCAACCGTTGCCCTCGGTCAGGTCGGCCACGTATTCGGACATCCCCGCCGCGTCGATTTCGAGCGGGTCGATGCCGTGGTCGCGCAGATAGTCGCCGTACTGAAGCAGGTCGGTTCGATAGGCGTTCAGCGTGTTGCGGGAAAGGCCACGCTCCAGTTCCAGATAGGCCAGGAACTCGAGCAGAAGGCTTTCAAAGCGGGCTCCTTCGAGGGCGGCGGAACCAGGTTCGGACGTGACAGTCGCCGGGGGCATGACTCAGGCTTTCTCCCCCGTCCGGCCCATCCCTTGCCGCGCAATGAAACCTCCGCTCAGAGCAGTCCGGCCAGCTTGCCGCCCGCGGCCAGGGGACCGGCGAAGAAAGGCCGGTCCTCTTCAAGGTCCCGGCCCATCGTCTTTCGGGGCAACCCGGAATTGCCGTATCCCTCCAGATCGACTTCGACGACCTCCACCCCTTCGATGCCTTCCGGGACCAGATCCTGAAATTCAGCCGGCACCGGAAGTCCAACCGGGCCGAGCGCCAGTTCGAGGACCGCCCGGCTGTGATGGCTGAGGCCCCGATGCCTCGGCCGCTCATCACCGGACGAGATCCGGGGTGAGAGCAGAACGGGAGCGCCCAGTGCCAGACCGGCGTGGATGACGTCGAGCGCCACCATCCCCCCGTGACCGTAAGCGGTTCCGGAACCGAGGATCCCCGGGCCCGGCCCGGCGATCACCGCCTTCCAGCCGAGCGAGGCTGCCGCGTCGATCGCCCCGATCAGGGTGATCGCCTCCTCCCCGCCACCGTAGGCCGGCCCCGCGGTCACATGTCCCGCCAGAAGCCCCCGTTCGAGCAACTCCGCGACGTCACGGGAAAGTGAACCGGGCAGGGCGCCACCGCCGGTCTGGATGTAGCCGATACCGCTCGCACCTGCTTCCGCGGCAGCCCAGGCAGCGGGAGCAAGATGGCCGTGAAGTCCGATCGCCAGGACCGGTACCGGCGCCTGCCGGTCTGCGCCCTCCTCCCTTTCGATCGTGCCGACCGGATGCTGCAGCGAGCTGTAGTTCAGCTTCATCACGTGCTCGGTGGCCGAACCCCCACCGGCCAGGCCACGGGTCAGGTTGACGTGAACGACGTCAAATCCGCCCGATCCGAGCCCGAGGTCGAGCGCTTCGACGTTGACGATCAGCTCGTCCCCCGGTTCGCACGGCCCGACCATGGATTCATCGGCCCAGGCCCGGCGTGGTTCATTCGAGCCTTCGAGCGTGACCTCAAGCGGTTGTTTTGAAACCACGCGGGCCCGGCGCAACTTCAGCATCAGGCTTGCACCCCGGCGGGTTCGGCGCCGGCGGCCGCCACGATCGCTTCGCAAATCGCCAGCATCCCGGCCAGATTCTCGCGCGGCACGGATTCATCGGAGGTGTGGTTGGCGTAGGTGCCGTTGGCAAGCAGCAAACAGTCCATGCCGCGCTCGCGGAACACGTTTGCGTCTGAACCGCCGCCGGTAGTGATCCGTTTCGGCTGATGGCCGCGCTCTTTCAGCGCTTTCTCGGCCAGTGCCAGCGCCTTTGATTCATCGTCTACCCGGTAGCCGGTGAAGTGCTTTTGGGTGCTCACTTCCGCCTCGACCCCGCCCTCCGATGCCGCCCAGACGATCGCGTCTGTCATCTCCCCGATCACCTCGGTGACCCTGAGCGGATCAACCGACCGGGCCTCACCGACCACCGAACAATGCCCGGGGATCACGTTGCCCGAACTGCCGCCCGAGATGACCCCTATGTTGGCGGTGGTCTCTTCATCGAGTCGGCCGAGCTTCATCTCGGCTATCGCCCGGGACGCAGCGGCGATTGCAGAGCGGCCCGATTCGGGAATCAGCCCGGCATGCGCCTCCAGCCCGCGAAAATCGGCCTTGATCCCGATGTGAGTCGGGGCGGCCGTGATCACTTCCCCGATGTCCGTTGCGTGGTCGAGCACGAAGCCGATCCCGGACCTGAGCTCGGACTGGTCGAAAGCCGCGGCTCCCCGCAGGCCCTGTTCTTCGGCCACGGTGAAGAGCAACTCCAGACCGATCGCCGGCGGGGCAGCCACCGCCCGTGCGGCCATCTCGATCAGCACCGCCACCGCGGCCTTGTTGTCGGCCCCGAGAATCGTGTCGCCCGCCGAGCGGTATGTCCCGTCCTCGCCCAGCACCACCTCGATCGGCCCCTGGTGGGGAACGGTGTCGAGATGGGCGCAGAACATCACGAAGCCCGGATCGGAACCGTCGGCCCGTGACCGCCCCGGAATCCGGGCGAGCAGATTTCCGGCTCCGGCGCCGGCCGGGCCGGCGGCGTCATCCTCGGAGACCTCGAGACCGAGCGACTCGAGCTCGGACCGAACCATGTCGGCTATTTCACGCTCATCCCCGGTCGGGCTGGCTGTTTCGCAGAGGCGAACGAAGCGGCTCATCCGGGCTGATCATTTCACGCCCGCCATTCGGGCCTGCCCCGTCGCGACACAACCATCCATCGGCCGTTGCTAAGAAGCGACGGGTTTCAGTTGGCATCCGGCGAAGTCCGACTGCCGCCCCTTCGTGACAGCCAGTACAGCACGATCAGGATGACCGGATTGACGATGTCGAGCCAGAGGATCGCCCCGGTGTTGTCCGGCTCGTGGTTGTCGTACTTCTCCATCTGGTGGATGTGACCGATCGCGTCACCCCAGAACTGGATCGTGGCAATGACGATCACGGCCAGCCAGAACTTCGCGTCACGGATCCAGAGGCAAAGCATGCCGGCCACGCCGATCGCCAGGTCGCCCATCGCGTTTTCGAACTGGAAGGCGCCGGTCCCGGTCGGGTTCCAGGGCACGAAGCCGATCTGCTCCGCGGTTTCCTTCGCGTCGAAGACGTGGAATGCGGCGCCGAAGATCGAACCGAGCCCCATCGCCAGAGCCAGCCAGTACATCAACAGCACTCTCGAAACTTCGGCAGTCCCGCGCTGGTCCTTGTGGCGCGCGAGATGAATCCCGGCGCCAATCAGGGCAACCAGAATCCAGAAGAGAAACGCCATGTCTACGCCTCCTGTGTCTCGACTTCAACCGAGGGGTTACCCGCCGAGTCCACTTCCTGAACATCGGCCGGCCGGCCCTTTGCGACCTCGGCGGCAGCCTTCATGAATTCCCGGAAGAGGGGCTCCGGCCGGTTCGGGCGGGAGTTGAATTCCGGGTGGAACTGCGAAGCCACGTAGAACGGATGGTCGGAAAGTTCGACGATTTCGACCAGGCGTTCGTCCGGCGAAGTGCCGGAGCAGATCAGCCCCTGGTCCTCGAGCCTGGTCCGAAGCAGATTGTTGACCTCATAGCGGTGGCGGTGGCGCTTGTAGATGACCGCCTCGCCGAAGATTTCCAGGGCCCGGGTGCCGTCGTGGAGCTTGACCGGGTCGGCGCCGAGCCGCATGGTGCCGCCCATGTCCGAGACTTCCTTCTGCTCGGGCAGCAGGTCAACGACCGGGAACGGGGTTTCCGGGTCGAACTCGGCCGAGTTGGCACCGTCCATGCCGGCGATGTGACGGGCGAACTCGATGACCGCAATCTGCATGCCGAGGCAGATGCCGAGGTAGGGGATGCTGTTCTCGCGCGCGTAGCGGGCCGCTTCGATCTTGCCTTCCACCCCACGCTCGCCGAACCCGCCGGGGATCAGGATGCCGTCCGCTCCTTCCAGCCGGGTGACGTCGAAATCCTCCGAATCGACCAGATCGATCTCGACGTCGACACCGTTGTGGATGCCGCCGTGCTCGAGGGCCTCGATCACCGACTTGTAGGAGTCGGCCAGCTGGATGTACTTGCCGACCAGAGCGATCTTCACGGTGCCCTGGGTGTTCTCGGCCATTCGCAGCATCGCCTCCCACTCGGAAAGGTCCGGCGGCGGCGCGTCCTCCATGTGGAAGTGCTCGAGGATGAAGTCGTCGAGCCCTTCGGCCCGGTACATCAGCGGGATCTTGTAGACGTTGTCGACGTCCTGGCCCGAAATCACGCTGTCGGTGGGAAGCGAGGCGAACTGGGCGATCTTCTTGCGGATGTCGCGGTCGAGCCCGGATACGGAACGGCAGATCAGGGCGTCGGGCTGGATGCCGATGCGACGCAGTTCGTTGACCGAATGCTGGGTCGGCTTGGTCTTCATCTCGCCGGCGTGGACGATGTACGGCACCAGGGTCAGGTGGATGAACATCGCCCGGCGCGGGCCGAGGTCGGTGTAAAGCTGGCGAATCGCCTCGAGGAAGGCGAGCGACTCGATGTCCCCGACCGTGCCGCCGATCTCGGTGATCACGAAGTCAACCTGCTTGGTCTCGGCGACGATCAAGATCCGGTTCTTGATCTCGTCGGTGATGTGGGGAATCACCTGGACGGTGCCGCCGAGGTAGTCGCCTCGGCGTTCGCGCTTGATCACGGAGTTGTAGACCGCGCCGGCCGTGACGTTCGAGGCCCGCGAGGTGTTCTCGTCGGTGAAACGCTCGTAGTGACCAAGGTCGAGGTCGGTTTCGGCCCCGTCTTCGGTTACGAAGACCTCGCCGTGCTGGAAGGGGCTCATGGTGCCCGGATCCACGTTCAGATACGGATCGAACTTCTGGATCTGAACCCGGAAACCGCGAGAAACCAGAAGGCGGCCGATCGAGGCGGAGGCGATGCCTTTACCGAGAGCCGAAAGCACTCCGCCGGTGACGAAGATGAATCGGGTTTCTCCTTGGAACTGGTCGCTCACTTGACTCTCCCGAGTGAGTCTATAAACCGCAGCGGCGGCACTCGTTCGATCGCCTTCGAGATCGAACGGAATTCTCCGTAAATCGTGAGAAGAATCACTGCCGCGAGCGCGATCAGCCGGCCGGTTTCATCGAGTCCGGTCAGCAGGCAGACCCCGGCGATCGCCCCGGCAAGGTTCGAGCCGGTGTCCCCGAGCATCGCCCGGTCACGAAGCGTCCAGAAGATTCCGACCGCGAATGGTCCGAGGAAGACCCCGGTCAGTTCGATCGGGAACAGCTCCCAACCGCCAAGACAAAGCCCGATCACCATGAGAAAAAGCACCTTTTCGACCCTTCCGCCACGCAGGTCGAGCAGGTTGAAGAGGTTGGTGGTCAGGATGAGGAGCGCCACGTCGGCGATGTAGGAAGGCCACTCGTTTCCGGTTCCGGTCACCACATAGGCGGCCAGCGCGAGTGCGCCGATCGCCTTGACCGCGCCGGTTGAAAGCTCCCCCCTGAGGACGGCCGACGCGTGGCCGCGCCAGCCCCGAGGGGTGCCTTCGGCGTGTCCGAGGCCGAGCGAGTCGTCAAGCAGACCGAGAAAGGCGACGCCGATCAGGTAGATGATCCAGCGTCTCAGCTCCGGTTCGAGCAGGTCGAGGCCGGCCCGCTCGTTCAGAACCGCCAGGGGAGCCAGCGCGACGAGGGAAGCGGTAACCAGTACCGCGCCGAGCGGAAAGGCAAGCTTCTCGCCCCGGTAGTTGACCCTGGTCAGGCCAGCCCCGAGGAGCCCGCGGACGCCGGCGGGGACGACCAGCAGGCCGACGAGGATGGCGACGGGGAAACCGAGCCAGGTTACGGCTCGGCCCTGCCCTGACCGTTCTGGCCCTGGCCGCCGTCACCGGGAGCGACCGGGTTCAGCAGCTCGGGCATGATCCGGGTCGCGCCGTCCCCCACCCCGAAGGCCCCCTCGGCTCCGTTCAGCGCGTAAACGAGGCTGACCTTGCCGGCCGGCTGATCGAGGTTGTCGACCGTGGTCAGGTTGAGGTCGCGAAGGAAGCCAACGGTCGAAGGGTCGGTGCCCGTCGTTTCGATCCCGACCAGCCGGGCCCGGGTCGTGGCGGCACCGTCGATGATCGACCGGTCAAGCATCTCGGCCGTGTCCACTTCTTCAGGGTCGATCTCATCGGGTTCGGCCCGGTAGAAGATCAGGCCGTCGAGCTGGTCGAACTGTCCGCTCGACTGGGACATGAGGTCGCTGCGGGTCAGGTTCAGAAGTCGTCCTCCCCTGATCAGCTGCCTTCCCACCCGGCGGCCATAGGAGACGAGGACCTCGTCGCTGGAAGCGATCTGGCGGTACGGGGTGCCCTGCAGTTCCGCAGCCAGGTCATCGAGTGAAGGCGGTTGACGGATCGCCCCGACCGCGACCAGCTCGGCCCCTGCCGGCTCAAGTGCGGATTCGACCGAATCGGTCACGTTCGAAGGCAGCGGACCGAGCCCGATCAGGCCGACCTGCCGTTCCCGCAGGCGGTTTGCGGTCAGCAGCGGATAGACGGTGCTGCCGAATTCATTTGACCAGTCCTGTTCCTGGTTCAGCTCGTCGATCTGGTCGCGGGCGTCGTTGAGATCGCTGGTCAGGCTCGATTCGAGGTCCTCGCGGGTGTTGTTCAGCACGTCGGACCCCCATTGGGAGCCGATCAGAATGCCGATCGCGAGGGCGAGAAAGACCGCCGCAAGCGAGGCCGCGTGGTAGCGAGCGCTGTAACCCATTCCGGGAAGCCTAGATGCCCAGCCAGATCTTGATCTTCAGCCAGATCAGATCGAACAGATCAGCCAGGGCCGGCGAGCTCAGCACGACTATCGCGACCAGCACCAGGAAGGCCCCGAGGAACAGCATCAGCGGGCCGACCGTGAGACCGGGGTTGTAAAGGCGGCTCACACCCTTCGCATCGACCAGTACCTCGCCGATCCTGAGCCGGGTCAGGAAGGTCGAGGACATGCCGGCCCGGTCCTTGTCGAGGAACTCGATCAGGTTGAAGTGAGCCCCGACCGTGACGATCAGCGAAGCGCCCTTTTCATAAGCCATCAGCATCGCCACGTCCTGGCTGGTCCCGACGAAGGGCAGGGCGATGTGGTCGACCCCCAGTAGCTTCATCCGTTCCGCCCCGGGAGCCCGACCGTCGGCGTAGGCGTGCACGACCACCTCGGGCCCCGACTTCAGCGTGTCATCGGTCACCGAGTCCATGTCCCCGAGAATCATGTCGGGGCGGTAGCCGGCTTCCCTGATCGCGTCGGCGCCACCGTCGACACCGATCAGGATCGGTCGCACGTCCCGGATGTAGGCGCGAAGCGCCCGCAGGTCGCGTTTGTAATTGGGCCCGCGGACCACGATCAGCACGTGCCGGTCGCGGAAGTCGGTGCGCGTGTCGGGCAGTTCGATCGCCCCGGAAAGCAGTTCGCTTTCCTCCTGGATGTGGTTGACCGTGTTCTCGGCGAAGTCGGCCAGAGCGTGGTGGATCTCCGATTGCTGACGCTCGAACTGCTGTTCGAGATCCGGTCCGAGTTGCTCGACGCCCCTGGCGACGGTCAGGCCGTCCCGCTTGACCTCGTCACCTTCGACCACCACCTGCTCGTTCTCGACCAGGGTCTCGAAGAGGTCGATTCCGGGAAAGTCGATCAGGCGGACACCGGCGCCGACCAGGATCAGCGGTCCGCGATTCGGGTAGCGACCGTCGGAAGAGAAGTCGTTGTTGAGCACGACCTTGACTCCGGAAGCGACCAGGTCTTCGGCCGCGATCCGGTCGAGATTGCGGTGACCGATCACGGCGACGTCAGCCGGTCCGAGCGTCTTGACCAGGTCCTTGGTCTTGCGGCCAAGCCGGATCCGGCCGCGACTGGTCGGAACCCCGCCCGCGTCCGCTTCAGACATGGCGGAAGCGGGCCGCCCCCGCAGCCTTTTCGTGATCGCGTTCACCCCCCAAGGGTAAGGGAAGTGCTGGTTACCGGTTCGCCATCACCAGTTCGCGTGCGTGTCGGGCCGCGGCTTCGTCGCCTTCGCCCGCTCCGAGCATCCGCGTGATCTCGGTGACGACGGCATCCTCGTCGAGCGCCGTCACGGTCGCACAGACCGAACCCGGGCCGGTCGACTTTTCGACCGTGAAATGAGCCGCGGCCCGGCTTGCCACCTGCGGCAGGTGGGTGATCGCGATCACCTGACGGCCATCCGCCACCTGTCGCAGCCGTTCCCCGACCGCCGCCGCCGTGTTGCCGCCGATTCCGGCATCGATCTCGTCGAATACGAGCGTCCTCCGGTCACCCGCCCCGCTCGCCGCCAGGGCCAGCATGACCCTGGAAAGTTCGCCTCCGGAAGCGGTGTCGCGGAGCGGCTGCGCCGGAAGCCCGGGATTCGGAGCCAGCATGAACTCGGCCGATTCCCCGCCCGAAGGACCGGGCCCGTCGGCCACCGGCGGCAGTTCGATCGAAAGCACCGCCCCGGGCATGGCCAGGTCCTCGAGATCTGCCGTAACCTCGGCCGCCAGTTCGCCGGCGGCCTTCCTGCGGGCCCGGCCGAGACCCTTCGCTGCCTGATCGAGGCTTGCTTTTGCCGCTTCCAGCTCTAACCGCAGTGCGGCCTCCTTCGTTTCGCCTCCTTCGAGGCGTTCGATTTCCTCGCGGCACCAGGCGCCATGGGCGAGGACGGATTCGATCGTGCCGCCGTGCTTTCGCCCCAGCCGGTCGATCAGGTCGAGTCGCTCCTCAAGCTCGGCCAGCCGTTCGGGATCGGCCTCCACCCGCTCGAGGTACCGGCCCAGTTCGAGGCCGACGTCCTCCATCTCCAGAGCGAGGCTCTCGACCCTTCCGGCCAGGGAGTCAAGGTCGGCATCGACACCTTTCAGTGCCGCCAGGGCGTCGGTCGCTCCGGCCAGCAGACCGACCGCCCCCTCACCGTCCTCGCCGCCTCGAATTCGGCCACCGGCGCCCGCCGCGGCTTCCCGCAGCCCTTCCGCGTGGCGCAGCCGGTCCCGTTCCTCGGTCAGCACTTCCTTCTCGCCTTCGATCAGGCTGGCGGCCTCGATTTCATCCAGTTCGAAACGGAGCAGGTCGAGGTCCCGTTCCCGGGCCATGTCCCGGCCGAGCAGTTCGTCGAGCTCGCGGGCAAGTTCACGACGCCTTCGCCAGAGCGACCCGTATTCGTTCAGGCGCTCCTGCTGTTTCAGGCCGGCCGCCCGGTCAACCATCGCGAGCTGCGCGGACCCGATGGTCAGGCGCCGGTGTTCGTGCTGCCCGTAGAAGGCGATCAACCTGGTCGCCAGCAACTGCAGGTCGGCCGCGGAAGCGCTGCGGCCGCCGACGAAGGCCGAGGTCCGGCCGGACTCCGAAACCCGCCGGCCCAGCACCACTTCTTCGCTGCCGGCCGGGATGCGGTCAAGCAGGTCGGCCAGTTCCTCATCCCCGTGCCATTCCGGCGGCAGGTCGAAGACGCCCTCGACCCAGGCCTCCGGGGCGCCGCTGCGGACGATCCCCTTCTTCGCCTTGCCGCCCATGAGCAAGTCCAGGGAATGGGCCAAAACGGTCTTGCCGGCGCCGGTCTCGCCGGTCAGCACGTTCAGCCCGGGACCGAGCCTGAGTTCGGCCCGCTCGATCAGCAGCAGATTCTCGATCCGTAGTTCGCGCAGCATGTCTGATGTTCTAACGGGACCATCGGACGAACAAACGTTCGCCTAACTGGCAAGTCGGCGAGCTTCGCTCCGCCTCGCCCGACCCCTGTTAAGCAGAGCGCGCGCTAAACAGCGAGGTGGCCGAACTTCTCCCTGATCCGGTGGTAGAAGTTCGATCCCGGCAGCTGGGCCAGACGGGCGAGGCCGGGCAGGTAACTGACCTCGGCTTCAGCCGAGGGTTTGAGCTCGCCGATCTGGACCCCGTCGACCGCAATGTCGACGCCGTCCCGGCTGCGGTGGTTCATCACATGGAGCACGTCGCCGGGCGCCACGACAAGCGCCCGGGCGGTCAGGGTGTGCGGGGCGATGTAGCTCACCACGTAACCGGCCACGCCCCAGGCCAGGATCGGCCCGTGGTTGGCGAGGTTGTATCCGGTGGAGCCGGTCGCGGTCGAGGCGACCAGGCCGTCGCAGCGGACGTGCCCCACCTCTTCCCCGGCGATCCGGTAACTGAGTTCGGCCACTCCGCCGCGCGGCCGCCGGCTGAAGCTCGCGTCGTTCAGCGCGATCTGCGTTTCGCCGTTGGCCGATATCGCCAGTCCCGGCAGGTCGAGGATCTCGTATTCGCCGGCGAAGGCCCGGTCGAGTCCGAGTTCGATCTGGTCGGCCTCGACCCCGGCGAGGAATCCGACCCGGCCGAAGTTGATCCCGAAGACAGGAACCCGACGGTCGAGAGATGAACGCAGGGCGTGAAGGATGGTTCCGTCGCCACCAAGCACGATGAACAGGGAAGGCTCAGATCCCTCGGCGTCCTTGCTCGCCAGGAGTTCCCAGCCGTGCCGTTCGGCGGCGGCGTGGGCAACCTCGACCGCCCGGTCCATGCCGGCGGCGTGCGAGTGGGTGAAGAGCAGGGCGGTGGGGCGACTCACAGTTCGACACCTTCGCAGAGAGCGGCGCCGCTGTCAGCCCCTCGGGCCCCGGCGGATGATCCTTCCCCGGCCGTCGATTCGCCCCCGGACCCGCTTGCCTTCGAATGCCCGAGCTGGACGAACGTTTCGAGATTGCCCTTGGGCCCGGGCAATCCGGTCGGCGCGATCCCGTCCAGGCTCAGCCCGAGCTCGAGCGCGAAGTCGGCGACGGCCTCCACCGCCTCCCGCCGGTCCGCCTGATTTCGCACCACTCCGCCCCGGCCAACCCTCGCCCGGCCCAGTTCGAACTGGGGTTTGACCATGGCCAGGATCGTCGAATCCTCAGCCACCGTGTTTACGACCGCCGGCAACACCTTGGTCAGAGAGATGAACGAGACGTCGATCACGGTCAGCTCGGGGCGGTATTCGAGGTCGGCCGGGAGCAGGTCCCGGGCGTTCAACCTCTCGATCACCGTGATTTCAGTCCGGTCGCGCAGGCTGGCGTCGATCTGACCGTAGGCGACGTCGAGCGCAATCACATGCCTGGCGCCACGCTGGACGAGGCAGTCGGTGAAGCCTCCGGTCGAGGCGCCGACGTCGAGGCAGAGCTTTCCGGTGACGTCGATCCCGAGCGCGTCGAGCCCGTTCTCGAGCTTGACCCCGCCCCGCGAGACGTATCGCTGGCCTTCGAGGACCTCGATCTCCTGGTCCAGGGGGACCTCCTGGCTCGGCCTGAGTGCGATCGGCCCGTCCTTGCCGAGCTTGACCTGCCCGGCCCGGATCGCCCGGGACGCCGCGGTCCGGGAGGTGAAGGTGCCCCGCTCGGCAAGGAGCAGGTCAAGTCGGGATCGCTTGGCCATCTGACCAGAACCGTACCGGGACCGAAAACAAACCCCGACCCGCCCCCTCCCCTCCGGTGGGTCGGATTTCCCGTACCAGCGACGGAAATCCGACCCACCGGCTTCGGGACTCTGGCTGAAGGTGAATTTCTGGCTGCCTGTAACGGAAAATCCGGCTTTCTGAACCCGAAAACCGTGAATTCGACATGAATTCATGTCAATGTGTGATCCGACTCACACACGAAAAGTAAGTGGTCGTCTACTTTGCTCTCAGGAGAACGATGAACATGACCGCGAGACCCATAGAACTCAGCGTCCACAACGCAGTCGTACTGGCCACTGCGCCCCTTCTGATGATCGTTCCGTACCTGCTGACCTTCAGCCCCGGGATCGGTTATCTGACCTTCTTCCTCGGCGCTTCGCTTATGGGAGTTTCCCTTGCGGGGTCGAGTCCGCAGCGTCCGCTTCCGCTTTCCGCCCAGTCCGGTTTCGACTCGGCGATCGGTATCGCAATCTTCGCAATCGGCATCCTGGCCGGCATCACCGGACAGGCAGCCATGACCACAATCTTCCTGGTCGGGTTCGGGGCCGCTCACTTGGCACTTACCGCTTCAACGCGGTATAGCGCCCGCGGCGCATAAAGAGCCCACCTACCTCCCATCGATCAAAAAACACATAAGAGATCATTGAATCTCTCTCCTCCCTAAGCAACACCAAGAGCCCCGCTTTCCCGGCGGGGCTCTTTTCTTGCAGGACGCGAAAGGTCGGTGGGTCGGATTTCCGTTCCCCCGGCGGGTTTTCCGGCCCACCCCGGTGCTGGCGACCGGCCCGGCTTCCCGGGTGGGTCGGATTTCCGTCGCCGGTGCTGGAAATCCGACCCACCGGTCGAACGGTGGCGACGGGCTGGTGCGGGGGCGAGTTTTCGGCGTCAGATGCTGTCTTTAGTCTGGTCCGGTGACTCCAGCCACCCTGACATCCGCCGATTTCGAGGTCGAGGCATTCGGCCTGATCGCCGAGCTCGAGGGCGAAGCGGACAAAGGATCCCGACAGACCGCGATCGACCACCGCCTCGAAGCTCTTCGCGAGTCGTGGCGGCAGCTCGAAACCGAAGATCAGGAACGGTGCAGGACGCTGACCTCGCGGATCGCTGCCCTGGTGGCAGCCCGACCGGGAATTGACACTGGCCAGCCCGCGTCCCCGCGCCGGCCGCAAACCCCGGCCGAAGCCGCCGGCCAGACCGTGCTGATCGCGGATGAGCAGGAGGAGGCCGCACTCGCCCTGCAGGGACTAGAAGGGATCGAGCTTCTCGAATCGGTCCCGACCCGGCTTTACGAGGGCCCCCGCGATCCCGAGGGCCTGCTCGCCCACATGGATTACGACAGTTTCCGCCCCGGCCAGCGCGAAGCGGTCGAAGCAGCGCTTCAAGGCCGCGACAGCCTCGTGGTCATGCCGACCGGAGGCGGCAAGAGCCTCTGCTACCAGTTGCCCGGGCTGGCCTCACCGTCGCTCACGATCGTGGTCAGCCCCCTGATCGCGCTGATGGCCGACCAGGTCAAACGGCTGCGCAGCGAAGGCCACCCGGCGGTCATGTTCGCCTCCGGTCTCGGTGATGAGGACGCAGCCGCATCGTGGCAGGCGGTCAAGGATGGTTCGGCGCGAATCGCCTACTGCTCCCCGGAGCGTTTCGGGTCGGCCGCCTTTCTCGATCTGATCGGCTCCCGGGAGATCGACCTGCTCGCGATCGACGAAGCCCATTGCCTGTCGGAATGGGGCCATGACTTCCGGCCCGACTACCTGCGCCTGCCCAAGGTCGCCGAGCGGCTCGGCCGGCCCCCGGTCATGGCCTGCACCGCGACGGCAACTCCGCAGGTGGTGGCCGAAATCGCCGAACGGATGGGGATGAACGACCCGGCCGAAATCCATTCCGGCTTCGACCGGCCAAACCTGAGCTTCGACACGATCCCGCTTGAAGGCAAGGGATCCAAAGCCCGCAAACAGGCGCTGCTGGAAATGGGTCTGGCCGACCCGGCCAACCGCCCGGCGATCGTCTACTGCGGCACCCGCAAGAGCACCGAGGAGCTGGCCGAGGACCTGCGGTCGGCCGGTCTTTCCGCGGTCGGATACCACGCCGGCATGGCTCCGGACGAGCGCGCATCGGCCCAGCACCGGTTCATGGAAGGCGACGCCGAGGTCGTGGTCGCCACCAATGCCTTCGGCATGGGAATCGACAAGGCCAACGTCAGGTCCGTCTGGCATTGGGCGATCCCTTCGAGCGTCGAGGCCTACTACCAGGAGGCCGGTCGCGCCGGCCGCGACGGCGAACCTGCCCGGGCAGTTCTGCTGGCGATGAGGGCCGATCTGGGCCGCCTGGTCCGGTTCAACGAGCAACGCAAAGTCGATCCCTCCGACGTCCTGTCCTACGTCGATGACGTGCGCCGCGCCGCCGGCCACGACGCGGACGGAACCCCCGGATCGGTCGCGATCGAGGCGCCCCGATCCGACGAGGAACGTATCCGGATCGCCGTCGCCGAGCGGGCCGGAGCGTTGAAGGTCGACCCCGCTCCGGGGGGCCGGCTGCTGATAACTCCGGGGCCGGAATCAGGCCAGGGTCCGATCCGGGCCGCCTGCCGGGTCGCGGAAGACCGCGGCTGGGTCGCCTACCGTGCGGTCGAAGCGTTCAGCTTCTCCAGCACCTGCCGCCGACGCCAGCTGCTCGACCATTTCGGGGATCAGAGCCCGGCAACTCCGACCGGCCGTTGTTGTGACATCTGCGATCCCATCGAGTGGCTGCCCGACCCGGATTCGATCGAGGTTCGAAAGTTCCGGTCGACTTCCCGCAAGTCCGCCGGACCGCCGCCCGAGCTCGCCCCCCAGGACGAAGCCCTTTACGAGGACCTCCGCCGCTGGCGGCTCGAGGCAGCGGGAGATCGCCCCGCCTATCACGTCGCTTCGAACCGAACCCTCACCGCGATCGCCACCGTGAAGCCGCTCGACGAGTACTCACTGATGGGCGTGGCGGGGGTCGGGCCCGCCTTCATGGAGAAGTACGGCGCCGACGTGCTCAGGGTCGTTTCCCGCCACGACTGAGATGGGCCCGGGAAACCGGTTTTCAGTGACGCGGAGCGACTCCGGATTCGACCGCGGCGAGCACCTTCTCGGCCACCGCCTCGGGGGTGAAGCCGACTTCCCGGTGGAGCAGTTCGGGCTTGCCGTGGGTCACGAAACGATCCGGCAAGCCGACCCGCAGCACCCGGGCCCGCTCGCCCGGATTGGCGAAGTTGTCTTCCAGATGCTCGATCACGGCCGAGCCGAAACCGCCCTGGAGAACCCCTTCCTCGATCGTCACGATCAGGTCGTGGCTGACCGCCAGACGCTCCATGAGTTCGGTGTCGAGCGGCTTGACGAAGCGGGCGTCGGCCACGGTCGGCCGGATCCCCTCTTCGTCCAGAAGGTCCGCCGCTCCGAGCGCCACTCCGACCCCGCTGCCGTAGCCGACCAGGGCGACCCGCTCCCCGTTTCGGAGGGTTTCGCCGGTGCCTACTGGGATCAACTCCGGGCCGCCCGGAATTTCCACTCCTTCGGCGGCCCCGCGCGGATAGCGCAGCGCGGCCGGCCCGTCGTGTTCGATCGCCGTGTGAAGCATGTGGACCAGCATCGCCTCGTCGCGCGGGGCCATCGCCACCACGTTCGGGAGCGAGCGGAAGTAGGCGATGTCGAAGGCACCATGGTGGGTCGGCCCGTCATCCCCGACCAGCCCGGCCCGGTCCATCGCGAAGGTCACGTCGAGCTCCTGCAGGCAGACGTCGTGGACGATCTGGTCGTAGGCCCGCTGCAGGAAGGTTGAGTAGATGCCGCAGACCGGCTTGCCGCCCTGGAGCGCGATGCCGCTGGCCATCAGAACCGCGTTCTGCTCGGCGATTCCGACGTCGTAGTACTGGTCGGGCCGTTCGTCTGCGAGCTTCTGGAGGCCGGCCCCGCCTGCCATCGCGGCGGTGATTCCGATTACCCGCGGGTCCCGTGCCGCCTCGCTGACCAGGGAGTCGGCGAAGACCTGCGTGTATTGCGGCGGAGCCGCCTTCGGCTCGGGCATCTCGAGGATCTCGGGAGCAATCGAGGCCGGGGCATCGGATTCCTGCACCGGGACCAGCTTCGGTTTCGAGTCGGTCGGAGCCCCGTCGACGATCGAGCCGGGCTTGGCCGCATGCCATTTCTCCTGGCCGGCCTGGCCGCCCTGCTCGGCCGGGGCGAAACCGCGGCCCTTGACCGTGTGGACGTGGACGACCACCGGCCGGTCCGCGGCGAAGGCTTCGGTCAGAGCCCGGCGCATCGCCCCCACGTCGTGGCCGTCGATCACACCCATGTAGGCGAGATCGAGTTCTTCGAAGAGCAGGCCGGGGGCCCAGTAGGCCTTGATCGCCGACTTGAGTTCCGGCCCGAGCCTTTCGATCCGCTTGCCGAGGCCGAGCGGCAGCCTGGTCAGGCGATCCTCGACCTCTTCGCGGGCATGGAAGAGCCCGGGCTTCAGCCGGGCCCTCTGGAAGTAGCTGGAAAGCGCCCCGACGTTTGGCGAGATCGACATGCCATTGTCGTTGAGCAGAATCACCATCGGGGTCTGGTAGCCGCCCGCAGCATGCATCGCCTCGTAGGCGACGCCGCCGGTCAGGGCGCCGTCACCGATCACCGCGACGACCTTGCCGTCCTCGCCGATTCCCTTTCGCATCGCTTCCTTGAGGCCGACCCCGTAGGAGATCGAGGTCGAAGCGTGACCGGCACCCATGATGTCGTGCTCGGATTCCGGAATCGAGCAGAACGGAGCGAGGCCTTCGTACTGGCGGATCGTCGAGAGCTGGTCGCGCCGGCCGGTCAGCACCTTGTGCGGATAGGCCTGATGGCCGACGTCCCAGAGGATCTTGTCCCTGGGTGATTCGAGCAGGCTGTGCAGGGCGACCGCAATCTCACAGGTTCCCAGGTTGGCCCCGAAGTGACCGCCGATTTCACCGATCACATCGATGATGTAGGAGCGGGTCTCATCGGCGACCCGCTGGAGCTGCTCGTCGCTGAGACCCTTGAGGTCGGCCGGAGAGGCGATCCCGGGAAGCAGAGGCTTCGTGTCTTTGGTCTCTTCGCTCATTGTTCTCTCGAATAAATGTAGTCGGCGATGCGTTTCAAGTCTTCGATTTCGCCGCCGGCACCGGCCAGCGCGGCCAGGGCCCCCTCGTGGGTCTCCGCGGCCAGCGACCGTGCCCGGTCCAATCCATACAGGCTGACATAAGTCACCTTTCCGTGACGCTCGTCGCTGCCCTGGGGCTTGCCGAGTTCTTCGTCGCTGCCGGTCACGTCGAGGATGTCGTCGACGATCTGGAAGAGCAGGCCGATCTGGGTGGCGAAGCGCCGGAACGGCTCACGGCTCGCTTCCGTGACCCCGCCCAGCGCGAGCGTCACTTCGATGCTGGCCCGGATGAGCCGGCCGGTCTTCAGCGAATGGAGGTGCCTGAGCCCGTCCGCGTCCAGGGCCTGGGCCGAGACGTCGATGTACTGGCCACCGACCATTCCTTCCACCCCGGTCGCGGCGCTGAGCAGGCTGACCGCTTCAAGAACCCGTTCCGGGGTTGCCGGAGAGCGGGCCAGTTCGCCGACCGCTTCGGCGAAGAGCCCATCGCCCGCCAGGATCGCGACCGCCTCGCCGTATTTCACATGTGAGGTCGGCTTGCCGCGACGCAGGTCATCGTCGTCCATGGCCGGCAGGTCGTCGTGGACCAGCGAATAGGTGTGGATCATCTCCAGGGCGGCCGCGGCCCCGAGGAAATCGTCGGTCGGCTGGCCGATCGCCCTGGCGGTAGCCAGGCAGAGCACCGGCCTGATGCGCTTGCCTCCGGCCAGGAGCGAGTAACGCATGGCCTCGTCGAGCCCCGTCGTCTCGGCCCCGTCGACGCCATCGCCACGGCTGAAGTGAATCGTTTCGAGGTGACTGTCGACCAGCTCACGCAGCTCTTCCGGGTAGCTCAAGAGCGGCTTCCGCCCTTCAATGGACATTCCACGGGCTCAGGCCTGCCGGTCGGCGCGCTCGACCGCTGCCGCGGCTTCACTCGCAGCTTCGGCCGTGAGCTTCGCGGCTTCGTCGGCCAGACCCGCCGCGTCGGTGTCGGAAACGCTCTCGTCACGCAGCGCCAGAGTGATCTCGTCGAGCCGGTCGCGAATTTCCTCGAGTCGACTCACGCCGCCTCCCCATTGGCTGCTTCGGTGTTGGTGTTGACCGCTTCGGCGCCGGCTTCTTCGGTGCCGGCGTTCGTCGCTTCGGTGTCGGCTGTTTCGATGCCGGCGTTCGTCGCTTCGGTGTCGGCCTTCATGTCCCGGGCAGCGGCCCCGAGGATCCCGTTGACGAAGCCGGGAGCCTCGGCTCCGCAGAATTTCTTTGCGGTCTCGACCGCTTCGTCGATTGCGACTTCGAAGGGCACATCGTCCCGGAAGTTCATCTCGTAGAGGGCGACCCGCATGATGTTCTTCTCGAGCGGCGCGATCCGGTTCAAGTCCCAACCCTGGGCGTATTCGGAGATGACTTCATCGAGATCCTCCCGATGAGCTTCAACGCCCTCGGCCAGCTCGACCGTGAACGGTTTCGCTTCGGCGAGTAGGACGGAGAGGGGCCGATCGGTCACTTCCTGCTGGTAACAGGCAAAAACCGCATCCCGACGCTGATTGGAGCGACGCATCAGCCAAGAATATTGGTTCGAACACCCAACCTCCCGGTGGGTCGGATTTCCGTCCTCCATGCGGACTTTCCGACCCGCCTCCAGGCCCGCACCCTCCCCCGTCCCGCCGGTGGGTCGGATTGTCGGTCCTGACGCTGGAAATCCGACCCACCGGCGAGAGGAACCGCGAGTTTCCCGGGGCCAGGTTGCAAATCGTTGCACCTGTCGAGCCACGTGTGAGCATTTCCCCGGCACATTTGGGGGATGACGCATCTGGAGGTGACCAACCTGATCTCTTCGCTCGCTGCCCGGCAGGACGGAGTCGTCAACCGCCGGCAGCTCCTTGCGGCCGGGGTGGCGGCCAGCCAGGTCGATTCCAGAGTCAGGAACCGGACCCTGAAGAAGCTCTACGCCGGCGTTTACGCAGTCGGCCACGACCGGCTCTCGCCCCTGGGCAGGCAGCGGGCCGCCGTGATGGCCGGTGGTCCGAATGCGGTGCTTTCGCACCGTGCGGCGGCCGGCCTTCACGGCCTGCTGCCGCCGAACGGGATCCTCGAAGTGATCCGCAGCTCAAGCCCCGACCCTCACCAGCCGCCGCCCGCGCACGCAAGCCGGGCAATCCACCCCGGTCTGGTCATCCACCGGACCCGGTCCCTCAAGCGCGGCGAAGTGAGGAATCGCCACGGCATTCCGGTCACATCAGCGGTTCGAACCGTGATCAATCTGGCTGAAAGGGAACCGCCCAGGTCGCTCGACACCGCCATCAGGAGAGGCATTGCCAGAAACCTCTTTGACCTTGACGAATTGAACCGGGCCATTGACCGGGCCCGGGGGCGGAAAGGCATCGCGAAACTAAGGAAGGTGCTCGCGAACTGGAACCCGGGCAAGCTCAGGACCAAATCGGGTCTGGAGAACAAGACGGCTGACCGGTTCCGCGGGTGGGGCATTCCGGATCCCCTCATCAACGACTTCCGCTGCGGTCACGAAGTCGACTTTCAGTGGCCCGGATCGAACATCCTGGTCGAATCCGACGGTGGCGCCTATCACGCGAGTCGGGCGGACCGGCATCGGGACTATCAGAAGATGCTCGATCTCCAGGCGGCAGGAAACGTCGTCGTGCGGATCGATGAGGACATGGTCGAAAAGGAGGCCTACGAAGTGGGGTTGAAACTGCGAAAGCTCTTCGCGGAAGAAGGCGTGGTCGAGCTTCAGCCGATTTCACCCCAGCCGGTCGCGGTCAGCGACCGGGCGCCACCGTGATCCCGGTGTTCGCAGAGGTAGATCCCCTGCCAGGCTCCAAGATGAAAGCACCCGTCCCGCACCGGAATCGTCAAGTCGAATCCGGTCACTGAACCCTTGATGTGAGCCGGCATGTCGTCGGCGCCCTCAAGGGTGTGCGTCCAGCGATAGGCGGTCGGCCGTTCCGGCACGACCGAGTCGATCCATGAACTGAAGTCCCGCCTCACATCGGGCGAGGCGTTTTCGTTCAGGGTCAATGAAGCCGACGTATGCCGGATCAGCAGGTGGATCAGGCCGATCCGCAGTGTTCCGAGCTCCGGGAGGCCCCGTTCGATCTCGTCCGTGACCAGGTGAAAGCCCCTGGATCGAGCCTCGAGAGTCAGATCTCGCTGAAACATCTCCATCGCAGAACCGTACCCGCCCGGAGGTGGGTCGGATAACCAGCTGCCAGGACGGAAATCCGACCCACCCCTGCGGGAGGTTCAAGCGGCGGTGCCTGGTGGGTCGGGATTCAGGTCCTGATGACGGAAATCCGACCCACCCGGTGGGCAGGCTTTGGGCTGGGGCCCGGGTTGGGGGCCTGGGCCGGGTTCGGGGGTGTCCGGGTCCGGGGGTGGCCGGGGTTCAGGCGCGGGACATGTATTCGGCAGTCTCGGTGTTGACCTTGATCACTTCGCCCTCGTTGATGAAAAGCGGCACCTGGACCTCGACTCCCGACTCAAGGGTCGCCGGCTTCGTGCCGCCGCCCGAGGCGGTGTCGCCCTTCAGGCCGGGTTCGGTCTTCACCACTTTCGCTTCGATCGAGCTGCCGACCGAGACATCGGAGGGGTTCTCGTCCACGAATAGGACTTCGACTTCATCGTTGGGCTGGATCCAGCGCATCGCGTCCGCAGCGATATCGGCCGGAATTTCGATCTGGTCGTAGCTCTGGTTGTCCATGAAGACGACCGCGTCACCAGACTCGTAGAGGTACTGCATCCGCTTTGACTCGGTGCGAACCGGCCGGAACTTCTCCCCGGCGCGGAAAGTCTTGTCGATGACTCCGCCGTCTTCGATGCGGCGAAGCTTGGTGCGCACGAACGCACCGCCCTTGCCGGGCTTCACATGCTGGAACTCGATGATTCGCATGATCTTGCCTTCGACCTCGATGTGGGACCCGTTGCGGAAATCGCTGGTTGAAATCACGGCAGACACTTTAGCCACAGGGCGCCCGGGCGAGTCGCGCCGAACGGCATAATCAATCCATGACTACGACTCCCGCGCTTCTCGACGAATTGCTCCGCACCCCCGGCCCTTCCGGCTACGAAGCTCCCGCCGCCGACGTCTGGCGCAAGGCGGCCGGTTTCGCCGAGATCACCACCGACGGTCTCGGTTCCAGCGCGGCGACAATCCCGAGTTCGGACGAAAATGACGAAGCGCCCCTCGTCGCGGTGGTCGGCCACATCGACGAGATCGGCCTGGTCATCACCCACATCGACGAAAAGGGCTTCCTTTACTTCGCGCCGATCGGCGGCTGGGATCCCCAGATCCTGGTCGGGCAGCGCGTCACGATCACCGGCAACGAAGGTCCCGTGCCCGGCGTCGCCGGGCGCAAGCCGATCCACCTGCTCGAGCCGGATCAGCGCAAGAAGGTCGTCCAGCTGAAGGAGATGCACATCGACATCGGCGCCGATGACCGCGAGGACGCGCAGAAGATGGTCAGCGTCGGAGACCCGGTCGTGATCGACTGCGAACCGCAGGCGATCGCC
>WBZM01000307.1_pt1 | contig 73678 bp, 60 predicted proteins | sample 5204271 | NCBI WGS metagenome assembly WBZM01 (sample SAMN12344346, study PRJNA552823) | activated sludge metagenome | biome: Activated sludge suspended growth; feature: Nitrification reactor; material: Wastewater; isolation source: activated sludge from nitrification reactor of wastewater... | reverse complement strand
TTCGTGAGGAATATGAAAGCCGAGAGGTACAAAGTGAAAAAAGAAAAAACGCCGAAATTAAACGAAATCAAAAATTACATAATGATGAATTGAAGCAAGTTAAAGCTACCTACGAGAGTAAAATTGACGATATTCAAAATAAGTTTGGTGAACGCCTAACAGATCAAGAACAACATCATCAAAAACAAATATCTGATGTCAGATCGGTTTACTTAAATCAGCTCAGAAATAAAATGGAGGCAGCTCAAAACGAGAGAAAGGTGCTTTCTGAAAACTATCAGATGGAATCAGATACCCAAAAAAAGATTGGTGAGAGTCAAAAAGATCTTTTGATAAAAAACTTTCAAGGAGAAATCAAAAAAAGAGATGAACAGGTATCAGAGCTTCATCAAAAAAAACGCGAAGAGTTGGAGCAGGAGGTTCATAAGAATGCAACAAATTTGCAGAGTTCCTATGATAAAGAGCTTAAATCGCTCATCAAAGGACGGCATGATGAAAAAGTAAATAATTATAACGAAAGAGGGCAATTAAAGTCTTTTTATCAAGAAAAAATGTCTGAAATGGGAAAAAGCAAAGCTCGTGAAAGCCAAAATTGGTCTGATAAATATTCAGATACGGTTTTAGCTTTGAATCAAAAATACTCCGATAGTTTAGATGAAAAAAATCAAATCTTAAAACATGCAACAGAAAAAAATAAAGAAAAATTTGATGCGAAGTATGAAGAGCTGCAAGATCATTTGACAGCATCCAATGAAAAGTTTAAGGCGACAATTGATGAAAGACTGAACAACAAAGTAAAGTCAAAAGAGTCAGAACTCTTTAGTTTGAAAAACAGAATTTATGCCGACCAGGAAAGTAAAAAAAAGCTCAATGAAGTGGAAAAACAAAAAATAGTGAGTGCGTACGAAGGAAAACAAAAATTACTTGAAAAAAGCTTGAATGAGCAACGAGAAGTTTTAAAAACTGTAAATGATCAAAGAATTGAAAAAATACTCAATGAGCAGAATGATTTTAATGCGCAAAACTTAAAAAGAGCAAAAATTGATAAAAACTTAAGCAGTGAAAAACACCGACAAGATCGACAGGCAGTGAAAGAAATGCACAAAAATGAAGTGTTCAACGTTCAAAATGCCACTGAAAAGAGAATAAGCAGTATTCAAAAAAATGCCAATAACAAAGAAGAGAAAATAATCGCCTATTATGATGAATATTTAGACTTGATGAAAAATGGATATGTTGATAAAATCATCGAGCAAAGAGAGAAGAATGACAAAGACCTTTCACAGCTGAATGAAATTTATAATGAAAAATTTCGAAAATTAAAGGGTGTCTATGAACGAAAACTTGAAAGAACAGCTAACGACTATGAAGCTAAAATAGCAAAGATGAATGATGAAAAAGATCGAGAAATAAAGAGTTTTAAGAATCAGATGAATATTAAAATTTATGATAAAGATAAAGAATTAAAAATGAGTTTAGACTCTATGGAAAAAAAATACGAAAACAAGATTCAAGGTATTCAAGAACAATATGAAGATGTTTTAAATAGAACAAATGAAAACCATCAAGAAGACTTAAAGAAAATGTCTTTAAAAATGCAGAACTACACCAAGAAAGTCTAGAAATGAAACTAAACGCAAGGAAAGTAAAGATTGTAGCCACCCTTGGTCCCTCCACAAGCACTGAGGAGTCCATAGAAAAAGCTATTTTAAGTGGCATGAATGTGGCTCGATTAAATTTTAGCCATGGCAGTCATGAACAACACTTAAGTCATATTCAAATAATTCGAAAAATTTCAAAAAAACTGAATGCCCCGATCGCTATATTACAGGATTTGCAAGGACCTAAAATTAGAGTAGGTCAATTTTTAGAAGGTCAAATTATTCTTAAAGATGATCAAATTGTCGAGGTGACTACAGAAAAAATTCTAGGAAACGATTCGTTGATACCCACTGACTTAATATCTATGCCAGATATTGTAAAACCAGGTTATAAAGTCATGCTTGATGATGGTTTAATAGAACTTCAAGTTATTGAAGTTAATAAACCGCGGGTCAAACTCAAAGTCATCTATGGAGGTATTTTAAAAAATAGAAAAGGGATCAATATTCCAGAAGCCAAGTTGCCAATCAATTCATTAACAGAAAAAGATTTAAAAGATCTTGAGTTGGGGATACTAAATCAAGTCGACTATGTAGCATTAAGTTTTGTACGTCATGGCAGAGATATTAGGCAGTTGAGAGAGTTAATTGAAAAGCATCATAGTGAGGCTAAGATTGTTGCCAAGATAGAGATGTTGGAAGCTTTGGATAATTTGGATGAAATCATTAGGCTTTCTGATGCGGTGATGGTTGCCAGAGGTGATTTGGCAGTGGAAGTCGGTCAAAGTCGTTTGGCGGGGATTCAGAAGAAAATTATCAAACTCAGTAACGAATTAAATAAGCCTGTCATAACGGCTACACAAATGCTTGATTCTATGGTTGAAAATCCAAGACCTACAAGAGCAGAAATAACTGATGTTGCTAATGCTGTACTGGATGGTTCGGATGCTCTTATGTTATCAGCAGAAAGCGCAAGTGGAAAATACCCCTTCAAAGCCATTCAAACCATGAATGAAATTATTTATGAGGTTGAAAAAAATGAAGAGAACTACAATCGAATTTCTCTTGAAACAGAATTATTAAGCGTGCCAAGCAGTATTGGAGCCAGTGCCTGTTTGTCAGCTTTGAAATTAAATGCAAAAGCCATAATCTGTTTAACGACGACAGGTAAAACGGCACAGACAATTTCTGGATTTCGTCCACAGGCCCCAGTGTATGCCATGACATCTCAATTGAATGTTTTGAATAAGTTAGAGCTTATTTGGGGTCTGCAAACTTTATTGATTTCAGATTATAAAAACTTTTCTGATATTATTAACCAATTGGATGCCATCGTAATCAAGTTCGGAATTGCGAATACCGGTGATAGAATTATTCTAACTTTAGGATTGCCTGTAGAACAGTCTGGGCAAACCAATACATTGTTCGTTCATATGATTGGTGAACAAGCAGTTTCAAAATTAGAAAATAAGGAGTTACCACTAAGGTTTAGATCCTAGTCTCAAAATGAGATGATCCATTTTATTGATCCACATTCATGGAGAAGTTGAATATAATTAAGAGATGAAGCCTTTGGTCCTCGGATTGGCAACACTCATTGTGAGTTTTATTTTATATAGGGTATTTGTTCACCGTTATTATATTGCTGAACCTTTTAGCTCAACCAGCAATTCCATTTCTTATCAGTTCAATAAGAAGATAACAAGTTCGCTTCACATAAAAGATGTAAATGATGAAAAGAAGAAATCTCGATTGGAAAATAATTTTGAAAATAAAATAAGCTCATTGAATAAAGATAAAACAATTACACTTCGTCTGGTGGCCAGCGAGGATAGCCGTCATGATGTCAGACGAAAACTGAAGGAAGACGAATTTATTAAGACCTATCCTCGGGTGAGTTCTGATTTTTTTCAAAAAGATCCTTCAGAGGAATGGTTTGAGTTTCCAGGGACCTATGTTACTTTTGAAAAAATAGAAAACCCATTATTGCAAATTTCTAGCTTTCGAGTAACCACGAAAGTGGAACAGGCCTTGCCGAATGCAAAATTAATTTACAATGAAAACCAGAAAATTTTTGCAGTTCTTACTGGTAAAGTCATCCTTAAGATTTTAAGTTTATTAGAAAGTGATCAAATTGCTAAAGATTACCATTTTCAATTGGAACGAGCGAGTCCAGAGATAAACACATTTTATTTTGTAGTCAGTGAAAGTTATCAATTATCCCAATTAAGCTCTAGGCTAGGAAATGACTCCCGAATTGAGAAATTTCATTTTGAAATAGTAAGAGATCAATGGCAAAAAAATTAATAGTATTATTAATAATTTCCTCTTTTTTTTCGGTTTTTTTCCAAAACTGCAGTCAGAATGGGTTTGACGTTGTCTCTCCACCATCGGCAAGTGAGGGGATTTCAGACCCTCTATATTCTTACGCCTGGCATTTAAAAAATACGGGACAAAATGTATTCGCAGGAACGGCCGCATCAGTGGGTTATGATTTGGGTTTGCAAAAAACTTGGAGCACTGGGATTTATGGTCAAGGAATAAAAATATTAATCAGTGATGACGGTGTTGAAAAACTCCATGAAGACCTGATTGATAATCTTTTTTCAGGTAAAGAATACCGAGATTATTTGGTATCAAGCTGGTTAAGTGATTCCGCAACTCCTTCTGATGTTGATTTTCACGGAACCAGTGTTGCAGGTCTTGTTGCCGCCGTAGGATGGAATGGGAAGGGGTCCATGGGAGTAGCGCCAAAGGCCAAAATCGTAGCTACTAACTTTATGTCTGAAAATGTGACCAGAACTTCGCCTGTGATTGCTGATCAAGCCAAGGGAAATGTGGATTTGGTAAACATGAGTTGGGGTTACACTCAAACAAATTATACGGAAATTGACCCTACTTTTAATGATCAATTAAAATATGGTACTGAAAGTGGACGCTCTGGAAAAGGTGTCATATATGTTCGCTCTGCGGGAAACTCTCGATTAGAGTTAGTTGGTCGGAGTGTGAATGATTATCGACTCGGTTCTGCAAATTTTGATGGCAACAATATCACACCCTATTCCATAAATGTGGGGGCTATTTTAGCAAATGGAAAAAACGCCTACTACAGTTCTCCAGGTTCCAACCTATGGATCAGTGCTCCTGGTGGGGATGATGGGGTGACTTCTCCAGCTATGGTGACAACGGATCGTACGGGTTGTACTTTGGGATACTCAAATAAAAATCTTGCCTCGCCACTGGCAGAGTTAGGAAGCGGATTTCTCAAGGGTTCAAATGGAAATGGAAGCTGTAATTACACAGTAACCTTTAATGGAACTTCAAGCGCCGCTCCCAATGTTACAGGCAGTATTGCCTTGTTGTTACAATCCTTCCCTCAACTAACTTGGAGAGATGTAAAATATATTTTGGCTAAAACAGCGATTAAAGGCATCAGTGATGGACAACCTTTCGAAAATTTTTTGTATCAAAACAATTCCACACGATTTGCCAATCATAAATCCCCTACGGGATATACTTGGGATGATGAGTGGGTAGTCAATGATGCCGGTTTTAATTTTAATAACCTATTTGGTTTTGGATTGATCAATGTCGACGCGGCAGTTGAATTTGCAAAGACTTACACGAGTATATTTACCAGTTCATTGCAAAGAAAGGAATATACATTATCAGGATTATCATTGACGGTGCCTGACTATAACAAAGATGGAGTTTCAAGCACTATCAGTGTAGCGGATAATTTAAGAATAGAAGCTATCCAAGTTGAGGTGAGTGTCACCCATCCAAATGCAGGAGAGCTAGCCGTGGAGTTAGTAAACCCGAACAATAAACGAAGTGTGTTGGTGAATATGAACAACAGCTTGGATGGAACTGAGAATCTAAATTCTTTCACTTTCTTAACGAATAAATTTTATATTGAGCACTCATTGGGGACCTGGAAACTGAGAGTCATAGATGGTCGTACGGGAAATCAAGGAACATTAACTGGTTGGAAACTAATAATTTATGGACAATAAAGGGCCTTCAGCGACAACGTCTATTTTAAGATTTTCTTGAAATCCCAGATCATTTTCCAGAAGGTGGCAAACCGCTCAATATCTGAAAGAATGATATTAACAAAAACACCACCTTCTTCCATGATTTTTTCACTGACAACGTTTTTTTCAATAAGTGGGTTGAGGTCTTCGACCTTTAATAAAAATCCTAATTCCTTCATGGAATCATTTTGTAAATCATTGACATTGATTTTTCGAACTCCCTTGGCGTTGGGCTCAATTTTTTTAGCATAGTTGATGATCCCATTAAAAGTTTTAATTTCTTCTGAAGAAAAAGAAACCTTGTCTTTTTCTGGTTTGTATAACCAATCATTGTGCCAATCTACGAATTCAAAAAGTAAATCGAGTTTGTAGAGAACAATTTTTTGTCTTCCTTCACCGAGTTCTTCAACTTTTCCTAGGCCCATTTCCTCAAGTGCTGCTAAAAGACTTTGCATTTTATTAGTGGCTTCCTGAAATATCTGAATCGTTGTGTTTCTTAATCGATTTTGCGGAATAAGAATGCCTTCATCTTCTTTTGTTCCAAACTTATATCCAACAAAGCTAAGGATGGAAATTAATTTATTTATAGTATGGGGAGGAAATCTTTCCTCGTCAGGATTTGATGACTCAAGCATTTTAATTCTTTTATTAGCTTCTCTGATATTATCATTTAAATTGCGGAGGATCGCTTTCACCCAGACGGGCAGACTATCCAATTGTTGGTTGAGCGTTTCGTAAGGTAAGGCGATGACCTCTGAATCCTTCATAGCTTTGACATTGGCAGACCTTGGTTTTTTGTCGAAGATGGCCATTTCGCCAACCAAATTTCCAGCTTTAATTTCAGCTAATGTGATCTCTGAGTTACCTTTTGATTTGGTAATGGCAAACTGTCCTGACTTAACAATATACATAAAATCAGGGGCATCTCCGTCACGAAATAAATAAGTGTCTTTTAGGATTTTTTTTGAATCTGCCACAACTAATTCTATTAGATGTCGAGATCATTAAACAACATTTATTTCTAAAGTCTTTTCTCCTGATCTTGGTTTTTGTTGGCCTCTAGACTTAGATCTTGTTCTTTTATTTCTTCCATTTTGTTGGCAAGATTAAATTGTTTGCTGGATTTTATTCTTCGTGCGCTCATTCTTAAATCTAAGACTGTTTTTTGATAACGTTCTTGGACATCCTTAAGATATGAAAATTTCGTCATATATTTATTTCTAGGCAATTCCATTTTTTCTAAAACAATACCATTGCCCATGTATATCATAGAGGTGATAAGATCAGTGCGATTATCTATATCATCCGTTCCTAAGAATAAAATGATATCACCAAATTTAATTTTTTCCTTTGTTAGCTCTTTCGTGTATTCAGAAATGATTCCTTGAAAATCGGAATTTGTAATGGAAGCTTCTTTGTTAAGGATGCTTTTATTTAAATTCCCATTGTTCTTCCACTCTAACCACTGAAGAGAGAGTCCTTTATGGGAAGAATTGTATTTTACCTTATGCAAATCTGTTTTGATTGGTGATGGAAGAAATGTCTCTAGACTGTAAAATCTATTCTTTTGATATGAAATATTTTGATCTGTTTTTAATTGATGTGACCAAAAATAGAATTCACCTTTTGATTTTATAAATAAAGGTGTGTCTACAGTGTAATTATCTTTTCCTAGAATTTTGGGATACGGTAGTGCTCTTTTTGAATCCTTTAAAGACTTGTATTTTTGAAGTTCATATTTCTTTTTAAAAGAAAGTTTTTCAAATGATGTTGTTTCGATATAGGCAGCCCATGAAGGGGTGTTAACCATAAATGCGATGGATGCAATAGACGCTACTTTAAAAACTGCAAAAAAAACTGTTTGACTTGATCTCATACATACCTCTTGAGCTTTTAACGCTGCAAGTCGTGCCAATGGGTCATCTTGGGACAAAAATGAACCAGCCTAAAGGAATTGGTTTAAAACCGCTTAATATTTAGACGAGAGTCCACAATTCTTCAGTTTTGCTTTTTTTATTACACCCATCAATCTTACTTAAGAAGGATCCATTTAGAAGAATCAAGGGAGTGTCTCATTTTGATTTTTTTAAATCCAGTATCTATCCAAAGATCAATATCGTTATTTTCTTTGGCTTCCAATTTAAGCAGTTTCATAAACTTGGGGGAAAGAGAGTAGGTGCTTTCCACCAATTGAGACAGGGTGTCCCATCGAATATAGGGTTCAAAACTTTCTCCCTCATTCAGGCTTTTATAGTTACCAACAATCCAAATTTTATTTTTAGAAATAGTCACTGGCCAATTTTCATTTTTAAAAAAATCTATTTTTTTCCAATGATCACCATCTATGGTTTTAAACACACCCTCTGCAGAGATGAGTCCCTTGAGTTTTGTTTCAGGATAAAATGCCATGGAGTAAATCTTTCGTTTTAATAACTCATCTGTTCTTAATATTTGCTCTTTGTTAGCGCTATCCAAATGGGGTATCGTTTTTTTCCACCAAACTTCTCCATGTTCTGGCAACAAAGAAACGTGCCAATACTCGCCGCTTAGATTCTTAATTTCGAGTCGAGATCTAATTTTAGGACCATCATTTTTATTTATTAATGAAAAAGCTAGGTATTTATTTGTGATGAAAGCTTTGAAATCTGAAATGGGATATTCTATGTTGTTTAAATCAATAAGATTAGTCCCTCTTCGATAACTAATGCTTATCCAACCTTTCTTTTGATGTAAAGCCTGAGAGGCAAAGTCGGCCTTCATAAATACAAGCTCAGAATTTACATATCCTTTAAAATTCTGATATTGAATAAACAACTTTTCATTGTCCCAGGAAATAATCTTAACTCTTTCTTTTTGAGGGATCGTGGTGATGAGTTTAGAGTCTTCTTTTCTTTGCTCTTTTAAGAATAATGAAGTGATGGTAAAACCAACACCTATATCCTCAGAAAAGGATTCTAAAAAATCTAATGGCAGGTAACCTTTTCCGTTATATTTGTACTTTTCAACAAGTGCCCATGAAGGTCCTAAACTGAGAATTTTAACCACTTCTTGATTGGAAACACTTGCACTGCTTTTTTGTTTAAAGTTGGAATCTTGAAACAAAGTCATGGTTGTTCTGACAATAGCCTGATCCGCCACTTGGATCTCTTTAAGCAGTTCTTCTTGCTTGTAATGAAAAATTTTAGAATCCCATTGAACCTGAAAAGAACTCGTCGTTTCGGAACGGATCCTTTTTGTCCACAGTTCTTCTTCAGATAACTGTCCTGAAGGAAATAAACTATGAGGCGCTTTATAAAATAAAGGAGCTTTTTTAGAGAAGATATCAGCCGTCGAGTAATTAGGAAAAAATATGACAAAGAAATTTGAAAGATAAAGTAAAAATAATTTTTGATGATTCACTTCGTTTTATTATCTTATGATGCACCTTTACCTCACAAGACCTTTTGACCTAAAACTTGCCTTTAGGTTAGAGTTATAGCTTAAAAAGATAATAATTTCGCAGATAGTCGGAGGAAGGTAAAGATGGAAATGATAAAAAGAATCGGAGTGGTGGGAGCTGGGCAGATGGGAAATGGAATTTCCCAAGTGGCCGCAAGTTCTGGATTTAGTGTTATCATGATGGACGTTTCTGAGAAGTCGATTGAAAAAGGTCTGCAAACCATAGCTGCTTCATTGGATAAGTTAGCGAAAAAAAATCTAATGACTGAACTGGACCGGACTCAAGCGCTAGGTCGCATTTCAACGGCTACTACCTATGAGGAGCTTAAAGACTGTGATGTTGTGATTGAAGCGGCAACCGAAAATTTAGAGCTCAAATTAAGAATCTTTTCTGAGTTAGATAAGGTTGTAAAGAAAACGGCGTATTTATTTTCAAATACCTCTTCGATTTCTATAACAAAAATAGCTTCTTGCACCCAGCGCCCAGAAAAGGTTGCAGGAATGCATTTTATGAATCCGGTACCCTTAATGAAATTAGTTGAAGCGATAAGAGGATTACAAACTTCGGATGAAACTTTTGCTTTGGTTCAGCAGCTTACTGAAAAAATGGGAAAAGTTTTCGTTCCTTCAGTTAAAGATATGCCTGGTTTTATCGTAAACCGAATTTTAATGCCCATGATAAATGAAGCGATTTATGTTTTACATGAAGGAATTTCTGGAGTTGAAGGTATCGACTCGGCAATGAAGTTGGGAACAAATCAACCGATGGGGCCCTTGGCATTGGCCGATTTTATTGGTCTTGATACCTGTCTTGCTATTATGATGGTGTTGCACGAGGGACTAGGTGATAGCAAGTACCGCCCTTGTCCTCTACTAATAAAATATGTTGAGGCCGGATGGTTGGGTAAAAAAGTTGGAAAAGGTTTTTACAAATATTGAAGGTTTAAAGTTATTTGCACTAAGAATACATATTTGAAATAAGTCTCAAAATGAGACTAGAGAACTATTTTGAAATAAAAAGAGAGGAATAACGATCCCGAATATGTTAGCTTTATAAAAAGTAAAGTCTTTATTATTGAGTGTGCCATTATTATGGGTATCATGTGGATTTTTTGAATAGAGGGAATGAGAATAGATAAAATGAGAGTGGATGAAAAATGAAAAAAATCATCAAATTAACAAGGTTGGTCTTGTTACCGTTTATTTCCATCAGCCTAGTTTTCATATTTTATACTAACTGCAGTGGATCTAATAATAATCAATCAGAGCCATTACCGGTTGATGAAAATACTAATCAAGGTGATCCAGCTAAAGTTGTTTTGAAAGTTGATGCAACCGAAAGCTCAACCACGATCAGTCCACTTTTATTTGGTGTGAATGTTGGATGGCCGGATCAGGGGTCAAGGATCGTGGAATATGGTGATTTGCTAAGAGACCGTTCTTTTCGACAGCAAAATGATGTAAAAAACAGGCAGTGGGTTTTCAGTCCTTCATTAGCTACAGGTGGAAGTATTTCTGTTGGCTCAGGGGTCGGTGATCCAAGTCCCCCAGGAGGGCATGCGTATAATGGTTTTGTGTCAATGGCTCAGACATCAAATGGTTATACTTGTGTTGATCAAATTTTATTTGAAGGAGTCATGAGTGGAAATCAATTTTCATTAAATTTTTCTTCTTTAGGAGTTACTGGAACTACAGCTTTGGTGGCTTTTTTTGCTGATACTAAAGTGATGCCAATCTCTTCTGCTTCTGATTATATTGCCACTGTTAATGGGACTTGGACAAGGCATTCACTAACACTCACGGCAACAAACTCTTCAAGGCCTGCCTATTTTAGACTTTGTTTAGCCACGGCTGGAGCCGTTCAAATAGATGAAGTAAGGTTAAGTCAATCGGGACTTGAGCCTCAAGTAAAACAACTTGTGAAGAATCGACTTCAAGAGTTAAAGGTGACGTCACTGCGTTTCGGTGGCTCTTCAGTTGATAGTTATTTTTGGAAATCAGCGATAGGAACAAGGATCAGTCGTGGTGAATTGATTAATGACTTGGGAATTTATGAAACCCCCTCCTTTGGCCTTCATGAGTTTCTGAATCTCTGTGAAGAACTGAATGTGGAGCCTTTGCTGGAAATCAATGTTTTGGATAGCCCAGCGAATGCTTCTGATTTGATAGAATATATCCTTGGAGGTGAGGCAACTGCCATGGGAACTCTCAGAAAAAATAATGGGAGATCTGCTCCTTGGAATGTTAGATATTTTGAAATAGGAAATGAACCAGCCTTGTCCTATTTAAGCGGCAGCAACTATGTGAATTTGACTAAATCAATTGCCTCGGCAGTTCGATCAAAGGCTTCTCTTATAGGAAAAACTGTTTTACTCAGCGGAGTCGTGGAAGCTGGCTTTAACTTGGCCAATTGGATCGCAGCTGTTCCCTTTTTGCAGAATTGGAATTCTGAAGTTTTTGCGGATTCAACTGGGATCAAAGGCATTGTTGACTTCACTCATGGGCACTTTTATTCCTACAACGGTTACGATCCTGACGAGGCTACACGGTTTCGAAATGTCTTGTCTGGAGGGGAAGTCCTGAGAAAAAATATTTTAGAAGTCTTTTCAAAAACAGGTGGATTGCCTCTATGGCTTACAGAGTTCCACGTGAATATTGAGAAATCAGAGCCCAAAGAAATTCTCACAGAATACCTTAAAGATTTTCAATCTGGGTTAGTTATTGGCCAAATTTATTTTCAACTTATTAATCAGAAGATTGCAGGAGCTCATATTTTTAATTTTTCAGAGGAGGTCGGGTATGGAATCACTCGTGCTTCGAATCAGTTTTCATTACGCCCTGCAGGTTTGGCATTTTCATTAATGAGTGGGATAGCTGGAGATACTTTGATCAACTCCAATTTGACGGGAGCAGCTTCGACTGTCATTACTAGTGGGGTTGGAATCATTCCCTCTAATACAAGTTATTCGAATCTAAGTTCTTTTGTATCCAAAGATAGCGCGGGCAGCTATCATGTTTTTATTTTGAATAGCGATTACACTTCAGCAGCTGCTGTAAGAATTCAGTTTGATGGTTTCACCCCCTCCGTAGGGCAATTGTTTTCATATAGCAGTGGTTTGCTTTCGGATAACAATGAATCTAATCCAGATAATATCACTATTAAATCCAAATCCATACCTGTTGGGTCTAAATTTGAAATTGTCATTGAGCCCCATTCGATGATGCGCATCGATTTGCACTAAGACTTCTTGACTGTCGCTTTTAAAAATCTAACTTATTCTCTCATTCATAAATAAATAGACATAACTGAATAGGAAATTACAATTTATGGGTTTTAATTACGATTTTCTAAAGTGTGAACAAGAGGATGGGCTATGGATTTTGACTATTTCAAGGCCTCAAGCTCTAAATGCTTTGAACACTCGGATTATTGATGAGCTTGGTGAGTTTTTACGTCAACTATCTGAAATGGAATTTGATCATGCACGTGGTTTGATTATTAAAGGGGATGGTGAAAAGGCCTTCGTCGCGGGTGCAGATATCAAAGAGTTGTCAGAGTTAAGTGAATCAGAAGCCATGCAATTTGCTATCAAAGGACAAAGTGTTTTTCATGAATTGAATTTATTAAAAATTCCGGTGATTGCCGCTGTTCATGGATTTGCTCTTGGCGGTGGCTGTGAGTTGGCACTTGCTTGCGATTTTATTGTAGCCACCAAAGCAGCCAAATTTGGCCTTCCGGAATGCACCCTTGGGCTGATTCCTGGTTTTGGTGGTACAGTCAGACTCTCGAGGGCCATTGGAATTCGCAAGGCAAGAGAGTTGATTTATACCGGTGAAATTTTTGGTGCCGAGGAAGCTTATCGTATGGGGTTAGTAAATCATGTCGTCGAAAACCAAGAAGAGCTAATAAACGTCGCTAAAAAGAAATTTGCCTTGATTTTTCAAAGAGCCCCAAGTGCCATTGCCCAAGCTAAACTATCGATTAATAGATCCTGGGATATGGAAGTTGAAGAAGCTCAAAAATTTGAAGCAGAAAAATTTTCTCAGTTATTTATCACCAATGATGTCAGAGAAGGAACAAAAGCATTTATTGAAAAAAGAAAACCAGAATTTAAAGGAAATTAAAGGAATTTAAAAGAAATTAGAAGGTAACTGATATGACTCCAAAAAATCCCATTCGTATTGTCACGGCAGCATCTTTATTTGATGGTCATGATGCAACAATTAATATTATTCGCAGATTACTTCAAGATCACGGTGCTGAAGTGATTCATCTGGGACATAACCGCAGTGTTTTAGATGTGGCCAAGGCAATTCTTCAAGAAGGGGCCCAAGGTGTTTGTGTGAGTTCCTATCAGGGTGGCCACATGGAATACTTTAAATATTTAAAAGATATTTTAACTGAATGTGGTCTTTCCTATGTGAAAATATTTGGTGGCGGGGGAGGAGTCATCGTTTGGGAAGAAAAGAAAGAGCTTGAAGCCTACGGGATCGATCAAATTTTTCATCCTGAAGATGGCCGGAAAATGGGATTAGAAGGCATGATTCAGATGATTATGGAGGCATGTGATTTTGACCCTCGAACTCAAGTTCTAAAGAAAATGAAATCAAATCTTCAAAAAACTAACTACTTTGCCTCAAGTTTTGGAAAAGATCCCATCCCCATGTTGGAGTTAGGTAGGGCTATCAATTTCATCGAATTGGATTCTGGAAATTTTAAGCCATATGGAAATTCTGAAAAATCGGAAAGCTTCGATCTTGAAAAATTAGAGCTAAGTTCCTTTGTAAATAGAAAAAAGAAAGCCCCCTTAGTTGTTGGAATTACGGGAACAGGGGGCGCTGGAAAATCTTCCTTGATCGACGAGTTAGCGCTTCGATTTTTAAACCAATTTCCGCAAATGAAAATAGCTATTGCCTGTGTCGATCCTTCAAAAAGAAAAACGGGTGGAGCTTTATTAGGGGATCGTATTCGCATGAATTCTTTGTCGAGATCCCATATTTTCATGAGGAGCTTGGCAACGCGCGGTTCGGGAAAGGAGATTTCATTACCGCTCAAAAATGTTTTGAATCTATTTAAGGATTTAGACTTTGATTTAATTATTGCAGAAACTAGCGGGATAGGGCAAGCCTCTTCGCAAATTACAGAAATTTGTGATCTACCTATCTATGTCATGACGAGCGAGTATGGAGCGCCTTCGCAGTTAGAAAAAATTGACATGCTTGATTTTGCTTCCATAGTGGCTATCAATAAATCAGATCGAAGAGGTGCTTTGGATGCGCTTAGGGCGGTGAGCAAGCAATACCGCAGGTCTAGAAAAATCTTTAATGACGAGACGGCGGTGCCAGTATTTTTAACTCAGGCGGCGCAATTTAATGACAGTGGAGTGAATCATTTATTTAGTGAATTAGTGAAGCAATTAGAGCTCAAAACTCAAAATAGCGAAATGATAGCGGGAAAAGAAAGTGTGATCATTCCAGGATCTAGAGTTCAGTACTTACTTGATATTACCAACACAATAAGGAACTATAAAAAAAGAGTTTGTGCCTTGGTGCCAGAGTTGTCTCGAGTCGGATTTTACGAAAATATTAAAACTTCAGATTTAAAAAGAGTTATCAATGAGATCGAATTTAAAAACTATGCAGACAAAGTTCTGTCTCAGTTGAGCGTTGATGAAAAGAAAGAACTTTTAGGATGGGACGAGAAATACAAATTATACGCCCAAGATGAAATGATCTATCATGTTCGGGGAAAGGAATATCGTAACCCTTTAGTGACCCGAACTCTGTCTGGAACAAAAATTAAAAAAGTAGTAGTTCCAGATAAACTAGATTGGGGAGATCGATTTAAATATTTAAAATTAGAAAATGTACCAGGGGAATTTCCTTTTACAGCTGGAGTTTTTCCAACAAAGCGCACGGATGAGGATCCTAAACGTATGTTTGCAGGGGAAGGAACTCCAGAAAGAACCAATAAACGATTTCACTTTCTTTGCCAGGGGGAAAAGGCCCATCGATTATCAACGGCTTTTGATTCGGTGACCCTGTATGGACAAGATCCTGACCTGCGACCGGATATTTTTGGCAAGGTTGGGGAAAGTGGAGTGAGCATTTGTTGTTTCGAGGATATGAAAAAACTCTATGCAGGGTTTGATCTTTGCTCACCAAACACGAGTGTCAGCATGACGATCAATGGGCCCGCGCCAATTATTTTGGCCTATTTTTTTAATACAGCTATTGATCAGCAAGTCGAAAAGAAAGAAAAAGAATTGGGTCGAAAGTTAAGCGATAGTGAATCGCAAGAAGTTGCCTCCTGGACGGTGCAAAATGTTCGAGGTACCGTGCAAGCCGATATTCTTAAGGAAGATCAGGGGCAAAATACCTGTATTTTTTCGATCCAATTTGCATTAAAGATGATGGGTGATATTCAAGAATATTTTGTCAAGAACAAGATTAAAAATTTCTATTCCGTAAGTATTTCGGGATATCATATTGCCGAAGCCGGAGCGAATCCAATCTCTCAATTAGCCTTTACTTTGTCCAATGGGTTTACCTTTGTCGAATATTATCTTCAAAGGGGTTTGCCTATCGATGAATTTGCTCCTAATTTGAGTTTCTTTTTTTCCAACGGTTTGGATGCCGAGTACACAGTTCTGGGGCGTGTGGCCCGACGTATTTGGGCTATTGCCATGAAGGAACTTTATCGCGCCAACGAGCGCTCTCAGAAATTAAAATATCATATTCAAACGAGCGGTCGGTCTCTTCATGCTCAAGAGATGGCATTTAATGATATTCGAACTACCTTGCAAGCGCTCATGGCTTTAAGCGACAATTGCAATAGCCTGCATACCAATGCCTATGATGAAGCGATTACCACCCCAACAGAGGAATCTGTACGCAGAGCCATGGCCATCCAAATGATTATCAATAGGGAACTGGGGCAAAGTAAAAATGAAAACTCACTTCAAGGCAGTTATTTTGTAGAAGAATTGACCGACTTGGTTGAGGAAGCCGTTCTAGAAGAGTTTTTACGAATTAATGAACGAGGCGGTGTCCTAGGGGCGATGGAAACCCAATACCAGCGGTCTAAAATTCAAGAGGAATCTCTCTATTATGAAAAATTAAAACATGATGGAACCCTACCGATTGTGGGAGTGAATACCTTTATAGATCCCAAAACTTCCGTGAAGGACTACGTACCTCCAAAAATCGAAATGGCCAGAGCCAGTTATGAAGAAAAGAAATTCCAATTAGATCACATCCTTGAATTTAAAGAAAAAAACTCAATTCAGGCTGAAGCTTGTTTGCAGGAGTTAAAAACCGTAGCTTTAAGGGGAGATAATATTTTTGCTTCCTTAATGAAGGCCGCCAGGTACTGTAGTCTTTATCAGCTTTCGCAAGCCTTGTATGAAGTCGGTGGTGAGTATCGTAGGAACGTGTAATAACACTTTTGTAGGGTGCATAGGAAGGTCATGCGTATGGCAAAACATTTAGTGGCATCTGGTTTGAGAGAGTCTTTCGAGGGACCTACAGACATTAGAAACAATTTTTCCTTTTTAATTGAAAAGCGTTCACAAAATAATTTGGGTAAGATGACATCCATTCAACCTTCGAATGGTTTCAGGAGAATGGGAAGAATTTATTCAAGGACCACTGGAGGCAGGAAGGTTCCTTACTAAACGCTGTATAAAATACAATGTTTTAATTTATCATTTAAACCCCAAGGAGAATAGTCTATTGTTTACAGATGTCTGTTTTTTTATACAGCCTTATCTTGTTGGCGTGGTATTTTGCTTTTAATTTCAATTGGTTAGCATTTCTGAGTTGCCTAGGTTTTTGGTGGCGCTTTTGCTCTTTCAGTTTGGTAACAACATAGAAAAGGGGTCTGCAAAATGAAACTCATTTTAATTTTTTTACTTTTACCATGGTTTTTGAAAGCGCAGGATGTGCCGAATCCAAATGAACTCGTCATTGATAAAATTGTTTGTGAAGGAAATACAAGTACCAGCTGTGATTTAATTCAAAAAGAAATTTATTTAAATGTCGGAGACAAAGTTAATGAAGAAGAGCTATTAAATGCAAAAATCCGTCTTCAATTAAAGAATCTTTTTAATTCTGTAAATATTTTTATGAAGAAGAGCTCGGAAAGGGGCCATGTCGATGTTGTTATCGAGGTGATTGAAAGTAATCCATTTTTTATGGAGGTCGAATTTGGTCTTGAGGGCAGTAAATACAGCAATTATAATAGGCGAAATGTCAGTATAGGAAACCGAAATTTATTAGGGTTAGGGAAAATATTTCGGTTTACTTACAGTCAAAATGAATTCTCTTGGCAGAACTCAAAATACTTTGGTGCGACGTTTTCTTATTTAGATCCCAACTTGTTTGGATTTAAGAAACTATTCTTTAATTTAAATGCCTTCTTTGAACGACCACTATCTAGCCCGGATTCAACAGAATTTGTTTTTAATGAAAAGAATGACCGTTATTCAGCCTTGCTGGGATTTCGAATCTTTGATTTCTCTTATTTTTCAATTTCTCAAATGAAAAAAGAGGAAGTGTCTCGCCTTCCAAACAGCGACGAAATTGCGACGAGCAAGGGTATTGTTGATTCAATTACTTATGGATGGAACTCAGAAGATGATACCTATTTTTCAACTTCAGGAAGTCGTTTTTCCTTAAGTTATTCCTTGGAACATCAACAGATTTCAACCAATTCCTATCTCACGCAAGATAGATCATATCAATACCTATTTTTCAAAAAAAATTGGGCGTTAGCGCCTAAAAACTACGTGAGTATATCTTCGAATATCTATCAGTTAAATGATTTAACAACACCAGAGTACCAGAGTAACAGTTCCTTGCTTTACAGTTATCAATTAAAAGATCGCTTAAACGGGTTGGGATCACGTTCGCGAGTATTCTTTGATGTGAATCCTATAGCGAATAAAGACTTTAGCACCGTGAACCTCGGTGCCGGTTATATAACAGAATTTGCTGGATTTGGATTACTGAAGCTCGGGCTTACTTACTGGGGGAACATGTAATGCACATAGCTTTCATTTTCCTGGTGTTTTGTTTTGAATGCATTGCGATTGAAGTTAAATCTATAAAAGAGGGTCGTCAGATTTCCTTCCTAGTAAGTGATTTGTCTTTTCCTGAAAATTTTGAGAAGTCCCTTAAGAGTGGACTTTCTAATGTTTACATATTGAAGCAAAGTGTTTGGAAAAATGGTCAAATGGTATTTGCTTCTGATATAGCAGTAAAGGTTATTTTTGACCTTTGGGACGAGTTGTACTTTGTTACTAAAGAAGTCGGTTCAAATAATTCTTTGGATAAATACAGCCCTACATCGAACATTGTTGAAAAACTCAAGTCCTATAAATTTTCTTCAACTTTGAAAACTTCAGATTTTAAGAAAACAGATAATTATGAAGTCAAAGTTACTGTTATTTTGGATCCTATCACAAAAGAAAAGCAAAAGAAAATTAAAACATGGTTAGCTGAAAATCAAGTTAACTTAACCAGCCTATCTCATCGAGAACCTATTTCAAAACAAACGCTGCCGAATGATCAAGCTGCTTCGACTTTTAATACGGTAAAGACCTCGGTTTTTAATAAAGTTCTTAATTCGGAATTAGATAGCGAAATCGTGGAAGGTGCTTGGATTTTTGAGTCAGATAGAATAAAAGTCAGCGGAAAGGACCTTGAGAATGAGAAATAAAGTGCTCATCCTTTTGGTCGTCACACTTCTGATCATTGGAATTTTCCCTTTGATTTCCAACTATTTCTTACTGAATGATATTTTAGAAACTCAAGAGAAAATATATTTAAACGATAACCTAAAAAGATCATTGTTAGCTTTTGAAACATCACTTAAAAAACTATCGAAATTTGATCCAGAAAATGAAAAAGAGTACAAAAGTAAGTTTGAAGACCTTCAAAGTTTGAAATTACTCTACGGCGAAGATACTTATTTTAGTGAGGCCGTCAGGGCAACTTCAATTAAGTACTTTTTTCTTATGTTTGGAATAATCATTTTTATTTCGCTTTTTGCAGGAACGGCTCTCAGTTTCAAAGTAAACCAAATGTATTTGAAATCCCTTGATGAATTAATGAAAGCAAAAGAAAAGTCTCTTTTCTTAAATGAAATTGCAAAGTGGAAAGAGGTTGCCCAGAAAATCGCTCACGAAATGAGAAGACCAATACAACCGATTCGTATTTGGGTATCTCAATTAAAAAAGGAGTCTACTGTAAGTGCAGTTGAAGTCAAGGAAGCGGCTACCGCCATCGAAGAGGAAATTTTGTTTTTGTCTAATATGGTGAATGAGTTTTCTGATTTTGCCAGTGTACCTAAACCTAAACTAGAAAAAGTGGACTTTGGCCAATTCATAAAAAAATTTGTAGTCCAATATAGGGATGTTTGGACCGAAGCAAAATTCAATTTCGTTAATATAAATGCTGAGTTTCCAGTTTTATTAGATGAAAAACTGTTTCGCACACTTTTAGCTAACTTAGTGGAAAATGCTATCGAAGCTAATTTTGATAAAAAAGTTGATTTCACTTTGGATCTTCATTTGTCCGAAGACCAATTGCAACTCAGCATTTTTAATACGGGTGTAGAGCTAAGCGCATCACAGCGACAACGAATTTTCGATATATATTACTCTACAAAAAATACAAAAAAGAATAAAGGGTTAGGATTAACGATTGTTAAAACAATTGTTCTTGAACACAATGGTGATATTCAATGTTTGGAAGCGACTGGTGGAGTAAAATTCCAGATGAGACTGCCATTAATTAAAAGGGAAATATGAATCAAAAACGTATCTTCGTTGTCGATGACGATAAAAACATTAGAAAAGGTCTTCAAATCGCGTTACAGAACGAAGGTTTTGTCGTTTCTGTTTTTGAAAATCCAGTCGTTGTATTGAAAGAACTGAAAAATGGTGAACCAGACATCATCGTTTGCGATATTTGTATGGATGAACTCACAGGCCTCGATTTGTTTCAGCGATTGATCTCTGATGGATATGAAATCCCGGTTATTTTTATTTCTGGCCAAGCCAGCCTATCTGACGCTGTAAAGGGTGTGCAGATGGGTGCCTATGATTTTTTAGAAAAACCATTCGCTCCAGAGAAACTTGTCGTTACGATTGAAAAGTGTTTACAGTTTCAAAAAATTAAAAATGAAATGAATGATTTAAAAAGTCAGGTCATTGAGACTGATTTTAAAGGCAAGTCCCCTGCTTTCCTTAATGTTGTCGCAGCTATAAGCAAAGTGGCACCAACGACAGCCTCTGTTTTAATTTCTGGCGAAAGTGGAACTGGGAAAGAGCTTATAGCTAAAGAGATCCACGCTCAAAGTCGTGTTGCTAGTGGTCCTTTTATTAAAGTAAACTGTTCCTCTATTCCTGAAAATCTGATTGAGAGCGAGTTCTTCGGATATGTAAGAGGCGCCTTCACTGGTGCAGATCGCAATAAAAAGGGATTCTTTGAATTAGCTCACGGAGGAACAATATTTCTGGATGAAATCGGTGAGCTGAGTTTGGCGGCACAGGCGAAGATTCTACGAGCGACTCAGCAAAAAGAAGTTCAAAAATTGGGATCAGAGAGTTTCATTCCTGTCGACGTTAGAATTGTCGCCGCAACTAATCGTGATTTACCTAGGGATGTCGCTGTCGGTAGGTTTCGTGAGGATTTGTATTTTCGATTGAATGTATTTCCTATTCATTCACCTGCACTACGCGATCGAATCCAAGATATTCCACTTTTGGCAGAGCATTTCCTTTCAGAGTATGTGCGTATCAACCGAATTGCTCAGAAATTTATTTCTCCAGAAGCAATGAAACAACTATTGGAATTCTCTTGGCCCGGAAATATTCGGGAACTTAAAAATGTCATTGAGAGAATGGCTATTCTAGGTGGCCAAGTCCTTGATGTCCATTTACTATCATTCTTACCTTCGAAGGCGTCTGCCAAAACTTCTTTTTCTGGAAATTCTCTAAAGGAATTTAAAAATCGTATCGAGCGCGAATACATTCTAGAAGTTCTAAAGCAGACATCGGGTAACATTTCAGAAGCTGCAAATCGATTGGAAATCGAAAGAACTTACTTGCATAAAAAAATTCAGGACTATGAAATTCGAAAACGAGAGTACTTTACCTAGATCAATCTAAATCGTATAGGGTATTAAAAAAAAATTTCATGAGCGGAAATGGTTCTTTGTTTTGCGAGTTCGATAGTACCGAAGAGCCAACATCGTTACTCAACAAGTTGGTTCCTCGGTACAAAAAGTCACTCCTTAAAATTTAAAAAAAAACAAATTGTACCTCTGCTTCCTTTGCCGGCGAAGCTTTGAAGACTTGTTCATTTAAAATAAAAATGCCAGGTGACAGTCGAGTTGTTCCAACTACTATTCAAATTTTTAAAAACGGATCAAAGTTGATTGCGATAACGACGCAATCGATAAATGGCATTATGAATGAGTTACCCATCAGGAGCGCTAGGTTGTACAAAATCGGTAAGTTTACGCCTATGGGTGGCACAGTTATAATTGAAGCCAAAGATAAGGATAAAAAAGAGCTTGGTTCATTTGTTACCGGATTTATGCCATTTGCCTGTGAATAATGGCACTTGATAAACCGATCTTCCCACGAAAAAGTGGACACGAAAACTATGCGGTTACTGCCATTTTTGCGGGAGTAGATTTAGTTTCAGTTAAGGTGTCCAGGTGCCACCATGAGTGGTGGTGCAATCGACTTGTGCCGTGCTTGCATTGAAATAGGTATCATAGTATCTAATAATACCATCCGCTCTAGTACAGCTGCCAACACTGGTATCTGATGATGCTGTTGAGCAAGTATTAGAGTTCCCCGAAAGCCAACTAATCCCATTTAACCCCGTAGAAGTGCTGTAGCGATTGTATTCTGTGGTACAAGTTGTACTATCCGTATTAGAATCGGTTCCGCTATTAAAATCAATGCAAAGGTAGCTATTGTTTCCTTTGATTAAACGGCATCTACCGCCTTGAATATTGGCTGTTTGATCAATATCACTTCGAGTTTTTTGACATGAGAGTAAAAATTCGAAGAAAACAAAAGATAATACGAATAATAATTTTATTTTGTTCATTATTTAAGTCTTGAGTAAGTTGATTTTTTTGTCAACATTATCATCAGGTCGATTTGGCTAAGAAAAAAATACAAAATAAGCAGAGACTCGTCCTCAGGACTTAAATGCCCTTGCCATCAAACCCGATGAAAAGATATAACTTTTTTCTTAGAATAGGGTGTGGGTATGATGACATCATTATTATTTTTTCATAGAATTGGTATTTTATTTGGCATGTTATCAGTTTTATCAAATTCGATGGCTCAAACATTTTCGAATCAATTCAATTCAAGTTCCCAACAGAAATTTGTTGCTAATAGAATTATTGTTGGTTCTGATAATTTTAGAACGGTTAAGGCTAATGGATCGAATATTCCCTACAAATTTCTTCCAGTGTTAGAGGCTGTTGGTTTGATGACGGTGGGCTGTACGGCTACTCATTTAGGGCAAGGGCTTGTGATTTCGGCTGGTCATTGTTTTAATGCCGAAAAGGTAAAGTACAAACAAGGTTGCGAAGGGATTCAAGTACTTTGGGGGGTTCGTGAAGGGAAAAATCCAACTTCAACAAGTAATTGTCGACAGGTTTTAGTTTTAGAAGATACCAAGATAAGAGACTATGCTTTATTTAAAGTTGATAACCCGCCGAGGGCCGCGCTACCTATTAAACTCGACGATTCTGTTCCCTTATCAACCAGAGTTACCATATTTTCACATCCATTTACCTTGCCCTTGGTTTGGTCAGGAATATGTGAGATTCGAAAAGTTTTCAGGCCTGATATCCCCTTGGGCCTGATACATCATCAGTGCGATACCAATCCTGGTAGCAGTGGAGCCGCGATAATAGATGTAAATACGTTGGAAGTTGTTGGAATTCATAATGGGGGAATTTCAGATGGAGTTTCTGGAATGAATTATGGTACTTATATCACAGCAACCTATATTCCTACAATCTTATCCAGAGCGGGATATTTACCCCTATCGAGAACAAATGCGAACTCACTGATTCCAAGATAAGTTCTAAAAAAAAGCGAGTTATGCCACCACTTTTTAAGAGTCTGTCCCCAAATGGTCAGATGCGAGGCGTGATTCCGTCAGAAAATTTGTGTAGACTTACTTAATGTAAGTTGGAACAAATTTTTTGATGGTCCAACGAAGCAGATGACCATTTGAGGACAGACTCTTTAAATTGAATTTTTTTTTGTTGGAGTTCCTTCAAGTTGGGTTGAGATGGTTCGAAGTAGTTGTTTAATTGATTCGATATCGTCATACCATCGAAGGTAGGTGTTCAAATTAAAGGGAGAACTAAAGTAAGGAATTTTAAGAAACCTTTTATTCGTGGGAATAGCAAAAAATAATTTGTCTTTAATCAGTGAAATACCCACTTCTCGAAAAGAGCCTTTCGAAAGGTTGTTCTTTATTTCTTCAATTATATTTCTCACATCAGTGCGCTGAAGAAGTTCTGGTGGAATGCTAGTCACTTTGTTTGTGTTTAGCATGGATTTTTCAGTTAGGGGAAAGGTTTTAAAGAAAGTACTCAACAAAACTAAGATCGGAATCAATAATGTCAAAATTGTTACTATTTTGTTTGATTCAAATGGTGAAGAAAAGAGAGATTTTAAATAATTTCCTATTTGCCCATTTTGTTTCGTGAGCTCATGATAAACAGTATAAATTGAAATTCCTGCGACTATCATAAAGATGTTTAGACGTTTCTTGAAATCAAGTACAAAAAAAGTAACTCTTCCTGGAAGATTGTATTTTCCCTTGCAGATTCCAAATAATCCATTGAATACAGAAGTATCATTTGAATGATTTTCTGTGTGGGCAGAGTAGCGACTTACATTAATAAAACTCAACTCAATGGAAATTTCGTTTTCGGTACCTATGATATGATCTGAACCATGGTAGCTAGTATAGTTCGATGGATAAAGAAATGAGTCTTTAAAGTATATCTCTGACACGCAATTATCTTTGTCATACTTAAGATTGGAAAAACTATGGTGAAAAAAAAATTCAATTATGATTTGATACATTTCTTTATAGCTGCGCATTTCCCAATTATATCTAGCAAGTGCAACAAAAAAACTAAAGAAGGCAACTCCAGATATGAGGATACCCCTCACTATCATGATACCTTGACCACTTTCAGTCTTAAAGAGTTTCAATGTTAAAGCGATAATGAGAATTGAAACACAAAGAAAGACAATGAATCCCGTCGCAAGTGACTTGTTTCGCGCGAGAATCCTAATTTGATCTAATTTCAATAGCTGTTCTTTATGCATTTCCAAAAATGATTTTATACTTAAGCTTTTGGTATTCAAAGCAGACATGATTAGTTCCCCTAAAGTCTTTGAAGGTTATTTGAATTTTTCATAAATTTTATCGGCGACTCTCACACCATCACAAGCAGCGGAGGTAATTCCACCAGCATAACCGGCCCCTTCGCCAGTTGGAAATAAGTTTTTATGGGAAACACTTTCAAGACTCATTTCGTCTCGAGTAATTCTCAGGGGACAGCTGGTTCTTGATTCGATGGCATAAAATTGAGCTTCAGTTGAAATAAATCCCTTCATTTTTGTCTGAAAATTTTCAATGCCACGAACAAGATACTGGGTGATTTCATCGGGAAGAAGATCTCTTAAATTGATTGGGATATTTCCTGATGGGGATGAGCCTTTGAGGTGATCTCCGACTTTATTTTTTAAAAAATCAGTGAGTTTTTGTGAAGGCAATTGTTTGGTGCCCCCTTGTTTTTGTACCATTTGAAAGGCTTTTTCTTCGAGTTGCTTGCGGAAATTCATTCCCCCCCAAACGTTGTTTCCAAACCATTTTTCATGATCTATGGAAACGACGATAGCACTGTTGGCCCAATAAGAATTACGGTTAAAATTGCTCATACCATTGCATACCAGACCTCCAGGATCAGTACCACTGGAGAGGACAAAACCTCCGGGACACATACAGAAGCTATAGACGCCTGTATTTGTTTTCTCGTCATGATAAGTTAGCTTGTAATTGGCACTTCCCAGAGCTGTGTGTCCTGAAAAATCACGAAACTGAATTTGATTAATCAATTTCTGCGGGTGTTCAATCCGAACGCCCAGGGCGAAGGATTTTCCTTCCATAGCTACATTTTTATGTTTAAGAGTGAGTAAAATATCTTCTGCAGAATGTCCCGTAGCTAAGACAATATTGGATGAGTAATATTTTTTATTTTTTTCCGTGATAACGCCTGTTATGGACTTCTCTTCTGCGATAAAGTCTACAATTTGATTTTCGAAATAAATTTCGCAGTGATGAGAAAGTAAGTAATTTCTTATTTTTGGAATGATTCGGCGTATTTTATCTGAACCAACATGGGGGTTGGAAAGAAATTCTATTTCTTTGGGAGCGCCAAATTGAACCAAGCGATTCATGACATAGGGAATATGATCGGATTTAATTCTTGTGATCAGCTTTCCATCACTGTAAAGCCCCGCGCCTCCTTCCCCAAAACAAACATTATTTCGTGGATCTAAATTTCCATAGCGCCAGAAACGATTAATTCCGAGAATTCTCTTCTCCGCGGGAGAGCCCCTCTCAAAGATGATTGAAGGAATGCCGTGTTCTAATAAGCGTATGGCTGCGAATAAACCAGCAGGCCCAGTGCCAACAATAATGGGCTTGTCCTTAGGTGGATTTTTTAAAGTCTCAATTTCAAAACTAAGCGAAGAGAGTTTTTCATTCGGTCCTGCAATCTCCAAAGTATAAACAAAATGGGGATGATGTCGTTGCCGGGCATCCACGCTTTGTTTCAGAATGCGATAGTCACTGTAGTCAGGAACCAGGTACTGAAGTTTTTCTTTAAGATCTTCATTGATTCCTACATTGATGTTTTTAAAAACTTTAGACATATAACCCGGTGATGCTATCACAATTTCCTGATTAAAGTTACCTAATTTTAGGCGAGAGTGATCTATTTTATGAGGCCGTTCGGGGCGAAACGCCACGAAATGGTGACACCCCTATTGAATGTTTCGATGGAAATTATTGAATGTGGAAGAAGCATTAAAACTTTCGTTTTTTTTGCGCCTAAATATCCTAAAACAGCAAATAGTCACTATTCCACAGATAATCATTAAATAAACCGGATTATGAAAAACTTTAGCCACTAAAATTGTAGATGCGGCTAAAATCAAACTTACAGCGCCTGTGATTATGCCAATACTTTGACCTACTATGGTGCCGAGAATTGGTAAGATTTCAAAAAATAATGAGATAGGTCTAAATACTAAATACGAACCAAACCACATCATTAATAAGCCAATTAGTCTTAATATCCAAGTTTTGGTTGACTCTCGCTTTTCCTCACCTTGAATCATTTGAGGTATCTTTAAATTTCCTTTTTCGACCAAAAAAAAGTTTTCGTTATTAGCTGTAACATAGGGCCGTAAATCGTTAGTCGCCGTTGGCGAGGCAATGACACTATAGTAGGCAGAACTAACACCTGTAAACGAAACGCGAATATCTCCTAAGTCTTCAGTTTGAGTGGAACCTCTATAAAAATAGATGTAATTTCCGTTTATTCTTTTTGATAAAAAACCATTTTGCGACATGAAAGTGTCGACAGCAGGGCTTAATTGTTCGTTAGTAATCTGAATTTGCTTTTCTGCGGCTATGCGGGATATTATGTTTTTGCCATTATAAACGTCAAAGGTAATTTCATTGGGCGTAAATTCAGAGCTTGCAATGACGAAATTGGGATTACTATATTTAGCAGACTCTTTAAAATGCTGACTATCAATTCGGCTTGCAGACCATTCTTTATTGTAATTGTATTCTGTAGTCGTCGTTGTCGAGCCGCCTAAGTTAGTTGTTTGTTTTGACGATTTGGTTTGTTGCCACTGAAGCATCTCTACTTTGCGAACTAGCTTTAGAAGTGGCTGAGGTTTCAAGAATTGTGAATCTACTGTATATTCTTTTGAATAAAGTGGTGCAACTAAATGAACAGGTTTGCCAACAAATGCAGAATTAGGTTCATGGCTATTACCGACAATGGTTTTATTTTTCAGTTCAACCAGGGCCTCTTTTCTAGAAGCGGAGCAGCTTTCTACTTTCCACAAAAAAAGAAAACTCGATATAAAAATGATGACACCGACCAGAATACCTCTGATGGACTCCATTATTTTAGAAATAAAACTTTGCTCGGTAACTTCTGTGAATGAATCGACGGCCATAACTTCCTCCTCAGAAATTTAGCGAATGTCATAATTCAATTCGTCCATTCGGTGTTCTTGAGTTCTTTCTGAAGACAGTGAATCAAGTTTATTAGCATCGACTTAGGTCGTGGTTTTTTTTAAAGTGGCATTTTTAAAGTCGTCTCATTTTGGCTAGCTATATTTAACCTTATGTTATTACTAGCAATTTTAGGTCATTAACCATAATATTATATAGTATCGTTATTATATTGATACTATATAATATTAATAATATATTGACATTATATAGTATCAATATACACTGTTCAGGTATGAAATGCTTAAAATGCAGGAAAGATATTATCACTCCGCCAAAGTATGGTTTGCATGAGCAATGCTTTATAGACTGGTTTAAGGTGGACCCAAAACTGGAGTTTGCCAGCCTCACTCAGAGATCTGTTTTGAGTCTAGATCCAGAAAATAAGAGCTCTCCCAACAATACAAGCTTTTATCACGGCAAGTTTAAAAAATACTCAGCAGATCTTGGATCTGATAACTACATCATAAAAATGCGAGAGGAAAAGAATGCCCCTGAATTGCCCGAAGTTGAGTATTTGTGCAACCAGATCGCTCATCTATTGGGAGTTCCAGTACCGGATTTTTACTATATCGATTTTTTCACCGAAAAGGTTTTTGTAACTAAAGTCTTTATTAAAAAAGGCGGTGGAGCTGCAAACCTCGAACATATATATAAGTTCCGATCCGACGAAAAACATAACTGTGAGACTCTCGCCCAAGTGATTAGAGATACCACGAACCTTCCTTACGATCTTGAAGTGTTTTTTAATGCAATACTGTTTGATGCTTTAATAGGAAACCACGATAGACATGGTAGAAATTTGGCGTTTATTGTGACAGCATCTAAGACAAATCTTTCACCCATTTATGATAATGTTTCATACCTGAGCTTAGTATCTGGTCCGATTTTAAAGGCCGACTTCAATCCGACAGGTAGAATTTCCACGAATGAAACTAAAGATCCTTCAATGCTTCATTATGTAAATGAACTAAGGCGTTTAAATCAAGAGGATTTAATTCAGTCGTTCTATTCAAGAGTGAAAATTCAAAAAATTGAGCGGCTTATTGATAATAGTTTTTGTTCTGAACTTATGAAGGAAGCTTTTAAAAAGCTAATCTTAAAGAGATATAAGGAACTACAAGATGCCATATAAAATTGATTATCAAAAAATAAATCCCGCTCAACTTCACGTATTTTCTGAAAGCAGAAAACGCAGAATTTTTGTGGGCACTTTAAATTGGGATAAAGTAAAAAATCAGTTTGAATTTAAATACTCCGTTAAATATGCGAAATCAAAAAAAGCAATTCCTATAGGGAAAGAACTCGATTTGTTTAAGAAGATTCATGTTTCAAAAGGAAAATTATTTCCATCTTTTGCTGATCGCATTCCTACGAGAGACAATCCCGCATATGATGACTACTGCAAATCTCAAGGCATTTCTCTTGATGAAGAAAATCCTATTATCCTTCTTGTTTCTATTGGTAGACGAGGACCATCAACATTTATATTTGAGCCAGTCTTTAATAATGATTTTTCCTATCTTGATATTAAAAAATTTCGTGAAGCTATTGGACTATCAATTAATGACTTCTCACTCGCATTTGATATTAATCCGCCAACTTTGCAACGCCTGGAATCAGGAAAAAAAGCAGATCTCGGCACAATTAGGAGGATACAAATTTATTTGCTATTTCCTCAGGTAGCTATGTGGCAGATTGCAATGAACGCGGGCAAATTACATGTTGAGGTCTTTCATAAACTGTGGACGACCTTTGAAAATCTAAACAAAAAATCAAAAAAAAATAATTCTGAAGTTTCATAAAAAAACTTAAGACTGGCTATAAGAGACCTATTTCATCTCACAAAATTGACTCTGTTTCAGTGTGAAGGCCTCTTGGAAATAAGAATCGCAGCCTCTTTTTCTTTTATATCTATCGAAAATCCAAACTAACTTTTTTTTGCTACCCTCAATTTCTGGCTCTAAATGATTAGATTTAGGCACAAGAATTGCTGTTAGATTCCTTTGATTAATAGATTTTTTGAATATGGAAATGCATCAATATGATACCAAAAAAGGTAATTCATTTTAAATTATTTTTCTTCTTTTATTTATTCTTTCAAGCTGGATATGGAAGGTCTATTTTTCTTTTTGTAAGTACTAGTGGCAGTCAAAATCAAATAAACAATTCTGACCTTGACGCTTATAAATCATTTCAGAATTCATTAGTCAGATTTTTGAATAAAAGAATAGATTTTTCCCCTAAAATAATTGAAGCTAGGCTTTCAGATATAAAAAATTTGCCGCAATTTATTCATGCATCTATTGATATTCAAGATAAAATAGATTTTATTGTTTTTCAGGGACATGGTAATTATAAAGAAATTGCATTTGATCTATCAAACAGATTTAGCGGAAACGAGCTTGCAAATATCCTTTCGGATTCAAGAGTTATGGATAAACTAACAGACAAAGAGTTTTCTGTTTACTTTCCCGCATGTCAGTGTGGATTAACTCCAAATGATGAAACACTTAGTTTTCAGGAAGAATTTGCTAATGCATTTAGTAAATTAGCTTATGAAAAAGGTAAAATATTTAAAATTTTTCAAACGATTGCGCATCCAAACTTATTTAATAATTATGCAATAATTCCTGGATTTGGTTCAATATCTTGGCTTATTCAAAAAAGCGGATTCTATTCGTACTATCAGAAATTACTACTTTCCGGACAAAGAGTTCCAGGAAAATGGGGTGAAGCTTTAGCGGCCTTAACCACAGGTCAAATTCGTTCACAGTTGGCGGTTCTAGCCTCAATTGGATTAAGTTTTCTAATTCAACCTGAAACGGTAGAAATGAAGTTTATATCTTATTCTCCTGTATTGTCAGTTTTTGCTTTAACTTACTTAGAGTTATTTCAAGTAGGTGTAGTTAAAAATTTGATTTATAAAAATAATACATTAGAAAGCATTGACCTTCCATTACGGAGCGTACTGCGTTCTTTAGCAAAAAAAAAATCATACTCTCGTTGTAATGATTATTATAACTAAATTGCTGCTGCTCATTCCGACAGTCATAAAAACAAAATTCACGATGAATTTAATTTATGAATTAAATATAATATGTATGTCTTCATTATAGAATTAGATCTATTTTTTTGAGCCCCGAGCAAATAAGTTATAAAACTTTTTAGTTCTCATCAATTCTGGCACAAGTTCCCATTTTGATTATTTAATCAACGAAAGAAATTTAGATTCAGAAGTGAAGCGCTTAAGTTTAAATGTCAGCCTGGAAAAGGTTCAGCAAGCAATTAAAGAAATGGTTTCTCTACTGAAGGAGTCCTACAGAAAGTGACGATAATTGCCAAAATGTCCAATTTTCTACAGGCGACAAATTTAAAGTACTTCTTTATATTATTAAATCAACAGATCCGTTCGTTGGAATCAATGGGAAATTAATCCCAACAACTTTGAAATGGTATCTTGAAAGGATTTTTATGTATTTAATAAAAATACTAACTTCGATAGTTTTATTATCAATAGGAACGCTTGCTCATGAAAATAGTTTGAATGAAAGAAAACCGAATTCAGAGGATTATACAGCACACTTTGGTTCAATCCAAGTCAATGCTTCAAAAGATGAAACATCAAGTTTATTTGTGCGTGGAGATGCTGCCAAAGCTATTTATCAGGCGATGCGAGATGTTTTGGCAACTAAGGTAAACGCGAAGAATATAATTGAACGAAAGCTAGGTACTCATGTGACATGTAACCACTTAGCGAAATCGGACATTGGCGCCTCAAACGATGGCTACGAATGTTTTTTTGATTTGAATGCGTCAGGTGGATTTGTTAATTGAGCTTCTAAAATCATTTTAGTATTTCGTAACTGACATCAGCCAGTTACGATTAAAAACCAAAATTTATGGAATTGATTTTTAACTTGTGGATATTTTTCTTGTCTAAACTCTATATATTCATGTAGTTAATTTCAAGGTTTCAAAATACCTACGTTTAAGGAAACAGTATTCATTCAATTTGCAAAAATTTGCAATACAAATAGCCCTCAGCGGCGCTTCAATGGAAAATATGGGAAACTAATCCAACCAAGTTCAGAAGGATTGATCGAGAACGAAAGTGACGATAATTGCCAAAATGTCCAAATCTCTACAGGTGAAATTACTAATAAAGTGTTCTATCTTGATTGGCATGGAGATATTTATGAGAAAGTATAGAAGTGGAAATTTACTGCTTATTTATTTGATTCTTGTTGTTATTTATAGTTCAAACTTATCTGCTGGTTCTGCGATAAAATCCAATTCTAGTTGTATAGCTATCTATCAAAATAGGTCAAATTTTAATGCCATTTCGCTAATTGATCAAGTAATCAATAATTTGAATACACATAAAAATAATTTTCCTTTATTAGTAGTAACGGATTCGTTAAAATCTTACTTAGAACCAGTTCTAAAAAAATATGCCCTCATCACTGACAAAATTGAAGAAAAGTCGAGACTTAATAATCTTCAACTAACAGTGACCACCACTGAAAAAACATTGCAGACCTTTTACGATATATTGAAACATATCAATGTTGAACTCGAGAAGTCCAAAAGAAATGAAGAAAAAATTAAATCTTTGTCTCAACAAATGAAACTTTGTTTAAAAAATATTTCTACTTGTCAGTTAAATATTCGTGATGCTTTACAAGAGTCCAATAGTGATATGAATGATGCAAAGGAATATTTAGAAGAACTCAAGGGAAAAGTTTCTGAGCTAAAAGAGTTTAAACTGCATCTAGAAAACTCGAGAGAGTTAAGTGACTCTATAAATGAAAACATGAGACTAAGTCTCTTAGATCTAATAGCGACGCAAATTCAAATGGTAGAAATAACCCTTCCTCAGATTGTAAATGCTCACTTGATAGCTCAGTCATCACTGATGACCATTGCTGAATTGCAAATGCCCAGTCTATTAAAAACAAAAGTTCAAGCTGCCGAAGCTGAGGCCAGAGGTGCTTATGGCATAGGAGCTCTTCAAATTTACAACAATCAAGATGATTCTTTTTCTCTTAAAGATCGACCAAAAGAAGATCGACCTATTAAACATCAAAGACCGGTTACAAAAACACACGAACTTCCAACAAGTGAATTATCTCAAAAATTTAGGCAATTGATTGACCAAAGTGAGCTTTCTCTTCTTGGAACGAGGCTACTTAAGTCCCTTGAAACCAAGAACTTTGAAGGGCTTTTTTTTGAAACGCTAGTTCGGCGAGAAGAATCTCTAAAAACAGATCCAACATTTCAAGTAGACTCCCTGACCCCAAAGGATATAGAACAAATAATTTTATTTGTTCTATATAATAATCACCCTGGAGAATTTTTATCGGATGAAGTCAGATCTTTAGAGTATGTGGATTTTGGAGGTAGAATAAGAAATGTTCAAAAAAGCACGTTCAGTAAAGTACTTATTCCCAAACTCTACGGTCTTTTTCTGAAAGGAATTACGCCTGAAAAATATCAGGCATATGAATCCTGGCTTAAAGATATAATGCAAACTTATTGCAATGAAAAAGAGCTCGAATTAAAAAGTTATGGTATAAATCGATTTTTTACTTTATTTGCTTTAGCAGAAAAAAGAAAAGATATTTTACTTTTAAAAACGCAAATATCAGCTGCTAAAACGCTATTAAGTTATTTAAATCATTCTATTGATATAAAAAGACTATACAACGTCACTAAAAGTCATGATAATCCATTTAGGTTTTATTTTTCATTCTTCGGCGCCGAAAATAGAGCATTTATTCTCGATATTGAAATATAACCCGCTCTGGCTAGTACCGTGGGAATATTTTCCGCGAATTTCTTCGCTTCCAAAATTATCTATTAAAACGTTGTTCAAAAACTCATTTTTAGAATTTCTTTTGATATGATTTCGCTAAAATCGACTGCTTTATAGTGGGGAATCCATTCCGGCTACGCTGCCCTTGCCTTATAAATCTGAGTTTATTTATCAATCTTATGGCATGTTTGCGATGTAATTCCAGATTTACGCAGATCTCGGACAAAATTTGACTTCTCATTGTGCGCGTTGAATTTTGGTAACGTTTTTTATGAAGCCGTTCGGTAGTGACAAATTCTGTCTAAGTGTCTAGATCTCTGCAGTAGATAAAGCTGCAGAGGTATATTATCCTTATCAAGCGTGGTTAAATTCTTTGAATTGTTTTGATGAGGTAGTCAAAGAGGTGAAGTATGTATTTACAAAAGTTTCAAAAGATTAATTTAAGAACTTATATAAAATTTATTCTTATTGTTTCATTGATGGCAGTGAACGCGTCTTATTCTTTTGCCAGTTCTTGTTTGTCCTCCTATGGCGCTAATAAATACGTAAGTAATGAGGCTATTGGAAATGCAAAACCCATTTCTCTTTTGGATCAAGTCATTCAGAATTTGTCTTCAAATTCAAATGGATTTCCAATTCTGATTGTCTCTGATACTATAGACTCATTTCTGGAAACCATTTTCGAAAAGTATACTGAAATTACTGATAAAATTTCAGAAAAAAAAGAATTGAATGGTATAAATTTTTCAGTAAGTACAGCTGAATCAACAATAAATAAATTTTATGATTTGCATAGAAATTTGGAGGTGGAACTCTCTAAATCTAAAAAAAATGAAGAAAAAATAAAGGAGCTTTCAGCTCAAATGAAAAGATGTTTAAGTAATGTCAGTATTTGTCAGTCAAACATCAGAGATTCATTGATCGAAACTAGAAAAGACATTCTTGAGACAAATGAATTTATTCAGAATTTGCAACTCAAAGCGAATGAATTAAAAGACCTAAAAAATAATCTGCCTGGCAGAATTCATTTAGACGCGTCGACACTGAGTCAATTAAATGATTTAATCGACTCTCAAATTCAAACTATTGATCAAATTTTTCCTCGTATTTTGGAAAGCCATCTGAAAGGGCAATCGACTTTAATGGCTCTTGCTGAATCTCAAATTCCCGCACTTTTAAAAACAAAGTCAATGGCTGCTGGCCTTGAAGCTGAAAGGCTAGTTGAGCTTGGAGTTCTCAGATTGAAAAGTGATTCCATGAATGACAACGAAATTTCGGGAAATAAGTCAACTAAATCAACACTTATTGAAATGAAAAGTGAGTTGGCGCAACGGTTTCAAAATCAGATTAAGGAAAGTGAGGTATCGCCTTTTGGAAAAAAAATAATTTCAGAGTTAAATGAAAAAAGTATACTTGATGTTTTTATCGATGCTGTTAACAGAAGAAATACGGCTCCGAATACGTTTGATCGAAGTGAAGATGTGTATTTGACAGCAAAAGATTTGGAACTAATAACAAACCATATTCTTTACCAAAAGGGACCAGGCCATCTTTATAAAAGGGCTGATTTTTTTGTTATAGAAACGAGCGATGGAAAGCGGGTGGCTAGTTTAATACCCCACGTGGATATTGGTACGAAGAGGTTTACATTGGATTTCTATTTGCTATTTCTTTTTTCAAGAAATTTAGATAAATTTAAATTTGATTCAATGAACGCTTGGTTTAAAGAAATTATGGAAAAATATTTGTCGGACAGAGAATCAGAACTTAAGAAATATGGAATTAAGAGTTATTTTTCTGCGCTAGCCGTAGGTGCTGACGCAAAAAAAATTAATCAAGTTAAAATTGAAATTAAAGATGCCAAGATGGTTCTTAGATTATTAGGTGAAACTATAGATAGTTCTGTACTAAATTATTTTAATGGAAAATTATTGACGTTATCTGGATGGACAGACAGAAAGTTTGCACCTACTGAATTTTTCATACATTCCCCATGATAGTTGGTATTTTTTAAATGGACTCACTGTTTGCCTTGATTTAATTAACTTGGAAATATACAGTGGTCGACTATGTGGATTATAAAGTTTTTACCAAGAAAGAAAATAAGTAAATGGATTGGGAGATTGGCATTCAAAAAATTTCCGAAGTCCATTCAAAATAGGATAAATCTAACCTACGCTCAGTTTTTTGGCATTAATTTGAATGAAACTGAATTCCCCTACTACGACTATAATTCGTTAGGTGATTTTTTTATTCGAAGGCTTAAAGTAGGGGCAAGGCCTATAGGAAACAGTCCTCTAATTCATCCTTGTGATTCTCGAATTACTGAAAAAGGGAAAATTACAAAGGCCCAATTGATCCAAGCCAAGGGGATCCTTTATAGTTTGGAAAATTTCACTCAGATTGAGGATTGTCGAGAAAAATATGATCAGGGGTATTTCCTAACCTATTATTTATCGCCTAAAGATTATCATCGTGTTCATTCCCCTGTCGATGGAATGATCACGCAAATTAAATATTGTACGGGGGATCTTTGGCCCGTTAATGACTGGTCAATTCAAAATATTCCCCAGGTTTATGAACAAAATGAGCGCATCTATGTAGAGTTAGCTACGGAGTATGGTCCAGTGGGAGTCATTTTTGTGGGGGCTACAAATGTGGGTTCCATTGCCTTAAAATTTGAAAGAAAGTTATTTACCAATTGGAAGATCCCTTCAAAATCTATTGTTTATTCTCCTCCGCTTGAAATAAAAAAAGGTGAGGAATTAGGAATGTTTAAAATGGGAAGCACGGTGGTGGTTCTGTATGGACCAGAGTGGTTAGATAAATTCAAATTGGGAATAGACACAAACTCCCAGGTTCGTGTCGGTCAGAATTTGTTTGAAGAGTCTTTAAAGTTTTGATCTTGACACAGGATAACAGCATTCTGTTGTCGTCGTTTCTTTGATGCTGACTTGAAAAAGTATGGGGATTTGTTTTTTTATTTTCTTATAGAGCCAAATGCAAAGAAGTTCTGTGGTAGGGTTTTCTAATCCTTTGATGTTATTTAATAACTGGTGATCAATTTGTTTAAGAATAGGTTGGGCCTTTGTGGCTAATACATGATAATCTTCAAGCCAGCCAAGACCTGCCCTGAGGCGTCCACGGTAGGTGAAGGTGATTTTGAAGCTGTGTCCATGAATTTGTGAGCAGGGGTGACTTTGGGGAAGTTGAGGTAGCTTTCGAGCGGCCTCGATATAAAATTCCTGTTTTAACTCGATGTATTCCCCTGATTTTCTTGCTTTCTTGGTCATCTTTGCCTATTCCTATTTTCTATGAAGACTACAACACTTCTTTTGCAAAAACAAAATTTTAAATTTTCGGCAGCTCATTTTTTAATCTTCGATAAATACCGAGCCGAACGCCTTCATGGTCATAACTATCAGGTAAAAGTGGACATCGAGGTGCCTCCGGGATCTGAGGTTATGAATCAGGGATATTTCATCGATTTTAATGAGTTTAAAAAAATAATTAAAACCCGATTGGACGAATGGGATGAAATGGTTTTATTGCCGAAAAATCAACCAGAAATGAATTTTAAAGAAAATGGCCCGTCCTTAGAAGTCAGATTTCGAGATCGATTTTATGTCTTCCCGAAGAATGAGGTCTTATTGTTACCCATAACGAATACCTCGGTGGAGCAATTTTCAAGACTGTTAGCTACGGATTTCCTTAGGTTATTCAAAAAATTTGGAGTGTTAAAAGTCCGGTTGTCAGTTGAAGAAACTCGCGGTCAAGGGGCTACATCTGTTGTTAGAGATGTTCAGCACGCTCTCAGTTAATTTTCATTAATGCGGATTAAATAAGTTATTCTAGGATTTTCTATCATAGTGGCTATAAAATTTACAAAAAGAGGAAGAGACCCTTGAATCAAGAAAAGAAATTAATATTCGATCAATTAAAGCCAAATATTTTTTATACTCTTAAAAAATTCAACCTTAATGAAGGTGTTAATATTCATCAACGACTTTTGGATTTCGGTTTTTACGAAGGTATGCAAATTAAAATTATGAGACGATTGCCATTAGGTGGACCATGGATTATTCAAGCCGATAGTCTTTATATGGCTTTGAGGGACGAGGAATTTAAGATATTGGAGTTAGAATGAGAAGCTATGTTTTAGTTGGCTCGCCCAACTCGGGTAAGACAACTTTTTATAATTGGATCACGGGTTCTCATTTTAAAACAGTTAACTACCCTGGTTCTACGGTGGAGTATTCGGTTGGCTCTATCGCTTTAAATTTAGGTAAAGATATTTCCTTTATCGATACTCCTGGAACCTATAGTTTGAATCCTAAAAGCCCCGATGAAGAGGTCACCTCCTCGGTTCTGTATGACCTAAACAAGGATGATAAAAATAAAAATGTGATTTTGGTAATGGACGGACTACATATTGATCGGAGCTTGATAATGGCTCTTCAATTAAAGAAGGCTGGATTTCCGTTCACTGTTATTGTCACCATGGATGATCTTCTAAAAAAATATAATAAGGATCTTAATTTTATCAAATTAGCGGAACTTTTAGGAGTTGACGTCTTTCCATTTAACGGTCAAACCGGCGAGGGTTTAAAAGAGATTGTTTCTGGGTTGAAAACTAAAAATGAGTTTGAAGTTAAAAAATTAAATTGGACTTATTTGGATTATCAAAAAGCTAAAATGGAATTAAATTCCATTTTAAATCAAGTTAAATTAAATCAGGATCAAAGTAATTTTCTGAGTTTGACACAAAAAATGGACACCTATGCCCTTGGAAAATTTGGTTTTATTATATTTTTCTTTTTAATGACTTTACTCTTTGCCTCTCTTTTTTGGTTTTCGACTCCATTTTCAGATGCTATTAAGTGGATGTTTGCGACTCTCTCTGAGAATTTAGATAAGGGGATGCCAGAGTCTCTTTTTCGTGATTTTCTTTCAAAAGGAATATTGTCAAGTTTTTCAGCCATTCTCGTTTTTGTGCCACAAATATTTTTACTATTTTTGGGCTTAGGAATTTTGGAATCTTCAGGTTATCTTCCAAGGGCGGCCACTATAATTGATCACCCTTTGCGAAAATTGGGGTTGGGAGGAAGATCTTTTGTGCCTCTTTTATCTGGATTTGCTTGTGCCGTCCCGGCCCTGATGGCAGCAAGAAATATTTCATCACGAAAAGAGAGGATGATTTCTTTATTTATCATTCCCTTGATGAGTTGTTCGGCAAGAATACCTGTTTATGCATTATTAATTTCTTTTTTTATAGTCGACAATCCATTTATCGCAGGAATGGTTATGGCCGCTTTGTACTTAATGTCATTGACTGTAGGATCCATTGCAGCCTTAATTTTAAGCCGCTTTATACCTGCAGGCAAAGATCAATTCTTTTTGATGGAGCTCCCCCTTTACCGGGCACCCAAATGGAGGATTTTAATTAACCAGGCCCTGCAAAAAACAAGATCTTATGTGGTTAAGGCAGGACCAATTATTTTTATTTTTGCTGTTATCCTTTGGGCCTCTACTGAGTTTCCAAGGGTGGATTCCAAATCGCCCCATTTGAGTCAGAGTTATGCAGCACAGTTGGGGCAAGTTATGGAGCCGATTTTTAGACCCATGGGTGTAGACTGGCGAGTGGGAGTTGGATTGATTTCAGCTTTTGCAGCAAGGGAGGTTTTTGTTTCTTCCTTAGCGGTTACCTTTAAGGTGACGGAAGACAGTGAAAAACAAGCCCAGGAATTAAGTGAAGTGATGAAAAATGCAACCTTTCCAAATGGTCAGAAGATTTTTACCTTAGGGAGCGTTTTTGGTTTAATTGTGTTTTTTATGATTGCTCTGCAATGCATGTCAACCGTGGCCGTTCAGATTAAAGAATCGGGATCGTATAAATTTGCTATAATTCAATTAGTATCCTTAAACTTCATAGGATACATTTTAGCCGTCATGATTAATCAAACCTATTCTTTTCTCTTAAAGTAATAGTAACGACGGTACCATGATTTGGTTTTTCTTTTTAAACTAGAAGCAGTGTCTGTTGGAAAGATAGACACTCTGAATAGGCTGTAAGGATCTTCTTCATGATGAAATCCACCGGTCGTGGTATTCACGGCATATTCATAGCCTGCCTTTTTACAGAATTCAGAAGCCATCCGATGGCGCACACCATAGGTATAGGCATAGGAATAAATAGTTTTTTGAAATTCTTTTTCAAGTTGGATTTTTGAATCACAGATTTCATGGTAAGCTTCTTTATCTGTCATTTCTGATAATTTTTTATGATCAAATCCATGACTTCCAACCTCCATAAACTCAGAAATCATTTGCCGTTGTTCGCGGGACATTAAGGGTAAGCTAGGGGCTCCTGAATTTTTATCCCAATAATTTGTCGTATGCGGATTGGCTAACAAATAAATGACGGATTTAAAGTTATATTTTTTTAACAAAGGAAGGGCCAGCGTGAGATTATTTTCATACCCATCATCAAAAGTTAAAATAATTGGTTTTTTAGGGAACTCAGACCACGGAAGAATCCCAGTCTTGAACCTATAAAGATCACCAAATGTCAGTGAGGTAAACTGACTTTTTTTTAAAAACAGTAAATGCTTTTCAAATTGAGCCGCCGTTATAAAAATTTTATGGGGAGAGGAAATTTCTTTTTCAACAACTTGATGGTACATCAAAATAGGAATAGGGTGAGAATATCTTTTCTTAAACGAAGCGGAATGATAGGTGGCTATGATTTGATGTACGACCTGGGTCTCTTCATAGGAGTCACAGAGCTGAGTGAGGATTTGAGGTTCGTCATTTTCTATCTCTAATTCGAGGTCTTGGTAAAATTGGTTCCAGTTAATTTCAACAGAATTCGTTTCAAGAATATCGCCGAAATTTGAAGCTTTATTTTTTTCAAGAGACGATGCTGTCACTAATCCCTCGTAAGACTGCTCACCTAAGGACAAAACTTTCTTTCCTGCAAGCAAAGCTTCAATTGCAATTCGGCCAGCGCCAATTACCAAATGACTTCTTTGAATTAAGGCTTGCAAGTTATCTAGAGGTCCATGGAATTGAAACCGGTTCGGATAATTTTTTTTTAATGAGTTTATAAAATCTTGAGTTTTTAAATTCAAAGAAGTTTCTAAGCCGCCGGCGAAATGAATTTCAATTAGCGGGTATTTTTTAAGTAGAATTTCGCAAAAATTCTGAAGGATAAACTCCCAGTTTTGACCCTTAGGACCCGTCGTTCTTCCCAAAAAAGAAATGACCCGTGGAGCTTTTGAATTAATTGTTGGATTAGCTGATGGCTTAGCTGATGAATCATGTGTAGCAGCTGAATTGGATGAATTGGCTGAATCGGATGAATTGAGAGTCAATTCTTTAAATCGATAGAAATTTCTAATAACCTGGATTTGAGTTTCTCTAAGGTTAAAATCAAGCATCATTTGTTTTTTTATATTTTCACAAACAGAGATTATTTTTTCACCGTAGTGATTGAATAATTTTTTAGAAAGTGAATAGTGTTGCCGACCATGTAGGGTCGTCACTAAGGCACAATCGAGTCCCCTTGTAGCCCAGTACCCAATTTTTGCTGAGGCTCGAGAATGGGCATGGATGATTTCAACATTATTTTTACGGATAAATTGTCTAAGTTTGAAAATGCTTTGAAGTCGTTTAATAAAGGTAGTTCGATGTACCGCTAAGGGAACAAAAGGAATCGAAGTTTTTAAGTGAAGTTGATCGCTTAAAATAAATATCCGGTGGCCTTTTTTCTCAAGAGCTTCGGCAAGACTTACGGCGTGGGCCTCAGCGCCTGTGAGTTCAATTTGAGATAGGAGCTGGACAACATTCATTGAGGTTTATTCATTTCTTCTAATTGTAGTTCCAAAAATTCGATCCCATATATTAAAATAGAGAGAATAGTTTCCATGAAAAAATTGATGATGTCTATTATGAAAAGTGAATGTCGCAATCCAATTTAGTCGTTTAAATCTAGCCAAGCTCAATTGCTTGAACTCAAAACCAGAATGACCTAGAAAATTAATTATCGAAGTAAGAAAGATATAATACATCAAGACAAATAAGGGAATAGGTAGAAAAAAAAGAACTAAAGGGTAAAAACAGAGTTCAATAAAAAGCTCTAACCAATGATGACTAAATGAAGTCCAAGGGGTGGGATTTGTAGACTGATGATGTACTGAATGAAGCTTCTTGTAAAGGATACCTTGATGAAATAACCAATGGGTTATGAAAAAATAAAAATCTTGAAGCAAAAACAATAAGAAAATGAATCCAAGTGAATCCAACAAGAACCCCAACGTGAAACTGAAATTCAAATTTAATTTCGAGTAGGAATAAAAAAATTGAAGGTAAATAACTAAGACAATCGCTATGTCTACAATGATTGACGAGTAGCTTCGCTTTATGTCTTTCTCTATTGTTCTGACCAAAGGATCTTTTGGTTGAATTTTGGCTTCTTTCCATTCTGATTTATGAGTGACATAAAGATATTGATAGAGCCAATGAGGTCCCCACCAATGGCGAAAAAGAATAAGACAAAGAATCATTAAAACCAAAAAATATTCATTCATTTTTTGCATTTCCTAAAAGTTCCCAGGCATCCAATAATCGTAAATCTTGATAGGCCTGATTGTTAAATAACCAACTCGTTAAGGTATTACTAGGTCCAACGTTAATAAATGAGCGGATCCCTTTTTGATGATAGAGATGCTCTAAAGTTTCACACCACAAGACAGGTTCAACGGCTCCCGCAAGGGCTTCATTGACAACATCTTCAGCCGTAATTAAGTCCCTTAACCAGACACTTGAGAAGGTAGACACTTTCGGATTTTCAACAGGCCATAGAGAAGAGGTCGCTCTGAGTAATTCAAAAACGGGCTTCAGCGTCGAGCTATGAACTGGAAACGGAAGCATCTCTTTGATTTTTAAATTTTGATTTTTAGATTCAGCCTGAATGGATTTTAAAGTTTCAAGGTCCGTTCCTATGGTGCCATGCTCAGCGGACCACTGACTGATCGGAGCGGAAAAGCTGGAGAGCCAATTTTTTTGTTCTCCGGTTAAGGGGGAACCATCTTGCGTTCGAACGGTGCAGGTCATTCCTTCAGGTAGCATTTTTCTTAAACTTGAAAAATTCCACATGATTTGAATCGCTTTTTCTAAGTCAATAGAATTGCACAAAACAGACCTGGCGATATCGCCATGGCTGCAGCCTTGAATCAAATTCCACGAAAAATTTCGGTTTGCTAACTCTTGAGCCACAGCCACTTGAAGGGTGGTAAGGGCAATAAGAGTTCGATCTAAATCATTCAAATGGGGTCTGTGGGTCGTGATTAAAAAAGTTTCTAGATCTTCATTCTGCCCAGTTAATTCAGAAAGAACTTGGGAAGAACGCTGAAATGATTTTTTAATATAATCATAAGGTAACCAACGCTTCATTTTGGAAGTTACAAAGAGGGCATCTAATCCTGGAAAAAGAAGTGCCTGCATCGAATAATTATCCCAAAATTTCTTTATAGGCCTGGTTGAGTTTCGAACTCCATTCAGAGGCAAGCTGCTTTTCCATGAGGATGATTTCATCTTGTGAGGAGTCAGCGAAGTCCAAACCTTCAGGTAACTTTCCTGTGACTAAGGTTAAATGATTGCGTTCGTCATGAATGATGGACTTTGCTAAATCTTGAACTTCTTGTAAGGGGGAAAATTTAGAAAAACAGGGGTAAATTTTCATGATACGACGCTCGATTAAAAATGCAAGAAGAGCATATGAAGAAATCGCAAACTGACTGTCACAGGTTCTTTGGTGAAAAGTTAATCGAAAAACCCGCTTAGCCAAACTTTGAAGGTATTTTTCTGTCTCTTTAACAAAAACACGGTTTAATTTGGCTTCCTTAAGAATATCATCGTCTTCAAGAGTCCAACGCAAATTGCGAGCGCAATCTTGAATGAGCTTTGTGTGGCGAACTTCATCATAAGCATGTTCATGGGTTTCATGGCTCCAATTTTGGTAGGTTAGAGCCATCATCCAGCTGACCCCAATTAATTCGAAAAGAGAAACCCCATCCAAAAGAGAGATACATGAAATCTTATTAGAAAATAAATCAATCTTTAAATCACCTTCGACAAGGGGCTCAGAAAGGCTAGAATTTTTAGTAGAAAAAGTTCCTAATGTGTTGGTTTGTTTATCGTTTTTTATATCCAAAGAATCACTTTTCATAGAATCGCTTTCTTTTTGGTTTTCTAAATTGATCATTTCAAATACCATCAAACAATACCGATTAATACAGTTTTTAATATAGTTTAAACCAAATTATTTTCCACTGTAGAACCTTAAACGTATAATAATTTCAAACAGCCTAAGGTCTAGAATGACTATTTTTTGCTCAACATATGGATGAACCTAGATAAAATCATACGGAATGAGAAGAATCGATAAAATTATCATGATGGGCATTGTCGCAGTTTCTTTAAAGTCCGAAGGGATTGAAGGGAAACCATCGCTCTTAATAAATGATCTTGAACGAATCACCTGTGAGGAATCCTATGATGTCGGGATGGATTATCTGATTGCAGCACTTGGCACGGACTTGCATCTGCATCGTATGGAATTTGAAGACTTTAAGGTGGGCTTAAAATTTAAAGATTTAGAGTCTCAGAACCTATTTTACGGTCTTTATTCAGATTTTTATAGAGATTTGTTAAAGCTAAGTCTTGAAGAAGATAATGAAAATATTCTTGAATTGGCAACGCAAATAAAAGTGGAAGATTCAAGTTCGGAGCTCCGAAAAAGAATGATCAGCGACATTCAAGAAAAAATTAAAACAATCAGCTCCAAGTTAAAATCAAAAGGTATGGAATGTCCTCCCTTAGTGAAATCCAAAGTTGCTGAAAAAAGCTCAGCTATAAAAATCCAGGGTTTTGTCAGTCAAAATCCCGTAAAGTCGCTTATTAAAAAAATCATGGAAAAAGTATTGGCGGTTACTTATCAGAGTTGTGAGGTTTTAAAATTAAGGCCACTGACTGCCAAGGTTCCTAATGTGGAAGGTATCCAGGAGAAATGTTGTCATGGAAACGGGATGATGAGAACAATTTCGAATTTAAATTCCCTTTTGAGAACCAATTACTATCTGCAATCTCCGTTAAGTGGCCCCCAATGTTTTCCCATAAAAGAAAATCCCTTGATCTATGATTTTGGAGGAAGGCCTAACTTTACCAGGGGCCTTGAGGGAAAATTGGATTTCTTTTCTAACTTGGGAGGTACCCATGTCCTAGGTTATGATTGTTCAGCGTTGGTTTATTCAGTGCTTTTAGGAGGTGGGCTGAGGTTAAAATCTAATAAGCCCTTTGTCGCGAGCGATGTTCTCGCGGCCCAATCAAAACAATTTATAAGCCCTGAAGCCAGTGGGTGGGATTGTTTGAAGAGGATCACTTTGAAGCCGAAGCATAGCATTGAAGTGGGGGATATTGTTTCTTTTAATGGACATGTGGTGATGGTCTATTCGACCGGAGAGGATCCCTTTGGATTAAGAAATTTAAAAAGTTGCAATGATGTTAATATTCAATCATTTGATTTCAATGTTTTTCAATCCTCTCCCTCAAAAGAGGGTATTGGAATTAATGTCTATGAAGCTAAAGATTACCTTGTAGAAAGTGACAGAATGGCTGAAATCTTTTTAGATTATGCTCGAAGCGCCTGCTTGAGCCAAAAACAAAATAGGAATATTTATTTGAAGAGAAAGGCCTATTCCATTATTCGTCACACTCAGACGCCCGAGTGTCAAACCGAACCTGTCAGTTTTGAAAATGAGTCTTGCGTTGTTGGGACTTGCATTTAATTGAGATTCTTCCTAGGATGATCTTATGTCTATGAGAAAATTCAGAATAAATAAGATGCTGTGTTTTGTTAGTTTTCTTTTTTTCATGCAAGCAAAGGGGCAGGGGCCCGACGTTAAATTGCAAGAATGGCAAAAGTATCCTCTTAATTTCTTTCAAGTGAGGGGCGAAAGATTTTTTTTAGATACGGCAGGTTTCTTTGCCGCGGGCACAGTTAAAAGTTCTTCGCAGCAAGAATCTGACAAGGTTGAAAACTCAGGCGTTGAAGTTAGTGGTGAGTATGGCTTCACAGATCAATTTGCTAGCAAAATACAAGTGGCCTATCAAAGTGGAAGTCAAAAAAACTCAGCATCAACGACGAAAATCGAAGGCCTTAAAGATGTGACTGGCCTTGTAAAATGGAGACTCATTTCCCCAGTTGTTATTTTAATTGAAACAGGAATAGAGACCAGCCCTGAAGCGTTGAAAATAAATGCGCTATCAAGAACCATCACGGCCTCTTCTGGCGGTACCAAAGTGGTTATCAAAGGAGGGGCCCAGATTCCCCATGAGAAATTTATATTTGGAGGATGGGCTTCCTATAAGCATTTTTTGCAAAGAGAAATGGAAATTACTTCTGTACTCGGTTCTGAGACTGCAAAAATTGATGGAGGAAACCAAATTGCGGCTTCTGGATTTTTTGAGTTTGGAACAGGCTTGAGAACAGGTTTGGAGCTCAAATGGCTTTTTCAAAATAGATCTTCCTATACATCGAGTGCGTTGCAAACTAACTCAGACTTTGAGCTTGAGTACCAGCAAGTAACAGTCGGAGCCTATCTGAAGATTCCGGCTGGTGAAAAAATGCAGATGTACATCCGCGGAGATTATAACCTTAACCCCACCAACAAGCGAGGGAGTTCGAGTTATGATAAGGATGAACTTTTTGAAGCCAAAGTTGGTTTGCAAGCTGTATTATTCTAGAATTCAAAACGGATAGAAATTAAACTCCCCAGCTTAGTTCAGGGATCTCATAATGAGATTACCATTTTTAAATAATGTTAATTAGAAATAGGCAACTAGATTTTTGGTCAGTTTGAATTAGACCTCTTCTTCTAGACTTAAGAGTTTTAAGATTCATTTCGATATTGTTTTCATGGAGGACATCAATGTCTGATTCTAATAAAAACTCTTCTGCAAAGCCCGTCGATACCAAGGAAAAAATAGAAATCAAAACTGCAGAATCTAGCGCAATTGAAATTGAACCACTAGTCGAAAAAGATACCGTCTTAGTAGCCGAAGATTCGGCCACCAATCGAAAAATACTGGTTCATGTTCTAAAAAAACTTGGGTATGAAGTTATAGAATGTGAAGACGGGAGAGTGGCAATCAATATTCTGAAAAGCCAAACTGTTAAGAATTTAGTTCTTGTTATTTCTGATGTCATGATGCCAAATCAAGACGGTCTTGAAGTCCTAAAGTTTATTCGAGAATCTGTTTCATTGAAAGACCTGCCAGTTATTTTGGCTACAGCAGTTACGGATCGCGATTTTATTATGCGAGCCAAAGCATTGCGAGTAAACAGTTATATCATTAAGCCTCTGACTTTTCAAAGAGTTGCAGAGAAACTTCAAGAACTGTTTCCAGATAAAAAATTTCCGAAACTGGTGGCGTAAATCCTTATGGGTGCCCTGAAGCTAGATCAAAATTTAATTTTAAAAAAGCTAGACAATCTTCCGACGCTGCCATCGATTGTCTATGAATTAAGTCGAATCATCAACGATCCTATGTCATCGACGAATGAAGTTGTGAAAATTCTGGAAAACGATTTAGCATTAACGTCTCAAGTATTAAAGATGGCAAACTCAGCTTATTATGCAATACCTGGCGGTGCCGCCACCTTGGGTCGTGCAATTGGTTTTCTAGGATTTGATACGGTCAACCAGTTGGTTTTAAGCAGCTCGATAATTTCAGCACTGAAAGCTAAGGGCACTAATGATTTTAATATAAACCATTTCTGGCAACATTCGATTGGTGTAGGTATTGCCGCTGAAACCATTGCGAAATACACTAAACACCCGCTTCCATCTGATCTATTCACTTGCGGTCTTGTACATGATATTGGTAAGCTTGCCATCTACCTTACTGATCCAGATGCTTTTTTGAGTTTAATCTCTTTTGCTAAGGAAAATAAAATGTCTATTGATGAGGCAGAAGGAAAATTAGACTTTCCTTCGCATACAGAAATAGGGCGTTTATTAGCAGAAAAGTGGCTTTTGCCAAAGCAGATTCAAGTAGCTGTAAGCTATCATCATCAATCAGATTATAAAAAAAGGGGCGGAATATCAAGTGACTTGGGCCGAATCGTTGATACCGTCATTTTGTCAAATTTGATTATTCATGCGCAGAAATTTGGAAATAGCGGTCATGAAATGGTGATGCCACCAACAAAGGAGCTCACTTTTCGACTCATGATAGATTCCAAAGTCGATTTTAAACCATTGGCTAATGAAATTGAAGTTCAATTAGAGCGAGCCACCGAGTTTATTAGAATTATTGGTGGGAATTCATGAGTATAAAAAATATCCATCAAGCTGTCAAAAATAATTTTTTTGAAATCGTAAGTGAAGAGTCAATGTCTGCCACTTTGGCTTTTGATTTAAATTCAAACAGCTGTCTTTATGCCAATCGATTGGCCGCGGAAATTTTAGAATTTCCGTTAAATGTAGATCCTGCAATGGTCACAGTGGAATGTCTTATTCCCAGATCTGAATCTGGAAAAAATTTTAGAGCGTTTAATAAAGAGCTTCTTGAGCATGAGGGTTTCTTTTCTGAAGTGACTGTTAAGAAATGGAATGATCAGGTTTTTATTGCCAGTTTAATGACAAAGCAAATTAATGTTGCCGATGAAAAATTTCTTTTAATTCAATTTCATGATTTAAGTGTTCAAAATAAATTGCAAAGAGAAATTTTAACAAAAAGAAATGAGCTGAAGTTGGCCTATGAGGAAATGTTGCAACAAAATAAACAACTGCGAGAGTTGGACTTAGCCAAAGATAGGTTTATAGCTCTTACAACGCATGAATTACGAACTCCCGTTTCAGCCATTGTTTCCTCAGCAGAAATTTTAAAACATCGTTTCTATGAAACCCAAGAGCAACTGGATGAATTTGTGTCGATAGTTTATGATCAGGGTAAGCAACTGTTAGAATTGATTAATGATATTTTAGATTTATCTAGAATTAATGCAGGTAAAATGGATTACTACATTGAAGAAGGAAATTTGTTATCGTTGGTTGAAGAACGAATGAATAGCCTTTATGATCAAGCCCGCGAGCGTGGGATTAGGATGAACATAGAAGCGCCATCTTTTAATTCCACCTGTTACTTCGATGAGGTACGTTTGAGTCAGGTTATTTCCAACATTTTAACCAATGCTATTAAGTACAATAAGGAAAATGGAACTGTAACTATTTGGCTAGAAGAAAGTACTTCATTTATCGATCTATACATTCGTGATTCTGGTGTTGGAATTGCCACAGAAGATATAGAAAAAGTATTCAATGAGTTTGAAACGATTGGAAAGGTTAGCCAACATAGCAAGGGTACAGGATTAGGCATGCCCATTAGTAAAAAAATTATAGAATCTATGGGTGGTGAAATCCATCTGCAGAGCACCTTTGGAGAAGGTAGCACATTTTGGATAAAGGTTCCCAAAGAAAAAAAATTAGATCCGTCATGGTACCGTAATCGTCCATTTGATGGGGAGAATGACTCTTAGTTAGAATTACCTTTTAAACTTCTTCTTTACTACCGAGCGAAAAACGGGATTCAAAAACCGCGCAATCCAAAGCCCAAGAGATGTGGCCCCATCGGGAAGTAGATACTTGTCGTCAGATTCTATAGCCTGCTTTATTTTTAAAGCGTATTCTTCAGTTGAGATCGAGTCTTTTGGAACCTCAAAATTTTTTGCATATTTTTTTTCAATCTCATCAAACATTCTGGTTTTAATTCCAGGTGTAACCAAACATAATGTTGAAACGCCTGTTTTAGATAACTCTGCGTCTATACAATCAGTAAAAGCGACCACAGCTGCTTTTGATGCGGAGTAAGTTGACGCGCAGGGAAAGTGCATAAAAGCCGAAACGCTAGCGTTGTTTATAATTTTACCACGACCCCGTTTGATCATTCCTGGAATAACAGATCGACTTAAATGAACAAGTGCATTCACATTAACTTGAAACATTGAGTAGATTTCATCTAAAGGCTGTTCTTCGATAAGTCCACCAGTCAGCACACCTGCATTGTTAAAAAGAATATCAATTTGAAGTTCCCTTAAGTGAACACAAAGTTTTTCGACTCCTTCTTTAGTGCCAAGGTCACAAATCAACAAATTAACAGAGGCAGCACCTAGAGATTTTAATTTTGCCTCTAGGTTTCCTTCAAACGATCTTGCGGCTATATAAACATGGGCTCCACTTTGAGCAGCCACTTCAGCTACAGCAAGCCCTATTCCTCTATTTCCACCGGTTACTAGAAAATTTGTGCCTTTAATATTCATGTCCAACCATTTTCATAATTTCCTCTTAAAAAACACCAACGTCACTTCTCCTAAGTAAAATCCAAACTTACTCATCTTGGATTTGTTTATCATGATGCCGTCATCTAAAAGGTACATCCAGTCATCAAATTGGACATGATAATTTTTGTCTCCCACGGGTAAATCTAGAGTGTACTTCCATCGAAATGCATTTCCTGCTGATTCACCTTCAGCAGCGCCTATGACATCAGATGCTGTTCCTGAATATTTACCATTTTCCTCTTTTTTAAGAATCCAAACGCGCTTTGATTTTTTTCCGTCTGAATATTCAAAGTCTTCATCCAAAGTTCCAGAGTTGCCATTCCATGTGCCCTTCATTAAAACCTTAAATCGATTGACAATCATGCCAGATCTATCTTGAAAAAAACCATGAGCTTCAAGATTGCCGCTCAAGTATTCTTCAAGCAAAAGTCTTGGCTTTTCATTTTTGTAATCTTGCACTTGAGCTGTTGTACAGCCGGTCATAATTGCTAATAGGCTTGCCATAATAAAAAAGCTCCTCATTTTATTTACCTCAATCATTAATTGAATCTGTCATTTGTTAGCGAAATCAATCTTTTAAGTGTCTCTACAAATGGTCAAATTTCCAGTTTAAAAATCTCCAAAAAATTTGGTTTAGTGGTTTTAGAAATCCCTGGAAAAAATTAAGTTGTTCTTCAACGTTACTCAATAAAAGGCATCCATCAGGACTAGTAGCCTTAGGAGAGTGGACAACGGTCTTATCAGAAAATGAAAAATCTCCCGTTTCGAACTCAGATCCTGCTGCGGAATAGCTGCCAGAAATGACATAGCTATATTCAACTCCTGAATGTGAATGAGGAGGAACCTCTTCATTTGGCCCAAGATAGATAAGGAGTAAAGAGTTACTTTCATTTCCTTTGAGTCTTGCAATTTTTCCTCGCTGACCAAAAGATATCCATTTCAAACTAGATAGACTTATATGACGCAAACTACGAGGTAATTCAAACTTTTGGTCACCAACTAAAATTTCGGCAGGTTTGACGAAATGAAGAGAATTTGATTGATCATTCCTACTTGAATCTAGTTGACTTGAAATATCCAGCCAAATCCTATCCAGAGAGCCTTGCTGAATGACAGAACTTGAATACATATCAGAGGCCAAAGCCTTTTCATGGGAAGTCATTGAATTTGCACACATTGAACAATGCTCGATGTGTGCTGAAATGACAGAGGATAGCGATTCATTGAGCTCGGCTGCTGCAAATTTCCTTAATACTTCATTTGAAGGATGGTGCTTCATTTGTCCACCATTCTTTTTCTTAATTGAGCAAAAGCGAGTCGAACTCTCGACTTTACAGTCCCAAGAGGCAAACTGCGAAGCTCTGCGTATTCAGATTGCGAATATCCTTCGAAATATATGGAGTCAATTGCATCCCGTTGTTCTTGAGGTAGTTGGTTTACTCGGATTCGAATATCGTTATCGATAATTAAATGTTCGTCTTTAAAGTTATCAGAGATATCATCACTCAGTTCATAAATATCTTTGGATGAAAGATTTAAAAGATCTCTTTGTTTTGATCGAAAATGATCGAATTTTAGATTTCTGACAATTGTATACAGCCATACCTTAAAAGTTCCTTTGTTTGCATCGAAGAGTTGAGCTTTATGCCAAACTAAAATAAAAACCTCTTGAGCTAATTCGGAAGCTTTCTGTTCCTCAACGTGAGAGCGCTTTAAATAAGCAACGACATTTCCAAAAAATACCTTGAATAACTGCTGAAATGAATCACGACATTGATGCTCCTTGACCTGATTCATTAAGGCCTCAAAATCGGGAATTTGAGATGGCTCGTTCATTCTTTTGCTCCATGAAACATTTGGAAAAAAAGTAGCATAAACGCTAACCGCTCTCAATTGAACTGTCCAATTTGGGTAAAAAGACGACTCCATGTCCTAAAATACGTATGATTGCTCTAATTGGATCACATCATGAATAAAAAAGTTTTTTTGGTGTGGAGTGATCCAATTTCAGTTTAAAACCGTACTTATATTTAAGAGCTTACTTAAGTTAAAAAAAGTCCGCGTTGTTAAAACAATTAAAGGTTTAGTTTATGCGAATATTAGTAACAGGTGCCTCAGGATTGATTGGGAAAAATTTAATTAGAAATTTATTGAATCATGGTCATCAAGTGTACGCCCTTGTACGAAGTCCTGAAAAATTTTATTTGCTTCCTAAGAAAAATATCATAGCTTGGAATCATAATGAAATTCCAGATTTGTCGGTCTTGGGTCAGCTGGATGTTATTGTGCACTTAGCTGGTGAAAATATCGCTGATTCCTTTTGGACTAAAGATCGTAAAAAGAGTATTGCTGAGTCAAGAATAATTGGAACAAGAAACTTAGTTTTGGGTGTCGAGAGGTTGCCGCCGGATAAAAGACCTAAATGTTTAATTTCTGGATCGGCCATTGGATATTATGGCTATCAAAGAAATGAGATTTTAGATGAGTCAGCAATATCGGGATCAGATTTTTTGGCCAAAGTTTGCAGTGAGTGGGAGGCAGAAGCACTTGCTGCTGAGAAATTAAGAGTGCGTGTTGTATTGCCTCGGACGGGAATTGTTATTTCGAGTGAGGGAGGCGCGCTTTCTAAAATGCCGCCGATTCAAATTTCTGACGGTCAACACTGGATGAGTTGGATTCATATTAAGGACATGGTTCAGATTCTCCTGCTGATGATCGAAGATGAAACCATTTCTGGTCCTGTGAATTGTAGTGCTCCTAACCCATTGAAAAATACGGATTTTACAGGTCTGTTAGCTGAATTCTATAAAGTGCCACATATCGGATCGGTGCCTCGCTTTGTTTTAAATTTGGCACTTGGAGAAGGATCAAATGTCATTCTTTCAAGCTTGAAAATACGGCCAAAAGTTTTAGATGATAAAAAGTTTCAATTTCAATTTCCGGATTTAAAGTCAGCTCTCCGAGAAGAACTTAAAGATTGGAATATGCTAGACACAAAACTTTTTAGAGACCAATTTGTTCCTATGAAGCCAGATGAGATTTTTCCGTTTTTCAGTAAGGCTGAAAACTTGGAAGCTCTTACACCCTCTTGGCTCAATTTTAAAATTACAGCAAAATCAGATGAATTTTTGAAAAAAGACTCTACTATCGACTACAAATTAAGAATTCATGGAGTATCGGTAAAATGGAGAACGCTCATTAGCGATTGGAAAAACAATGAATTCTTTATTGATGACCAATTAAGAGGACCTTATTCGAAATGGCATCATCTTCATTTATTTGAACCTGTAACTGGAGGTTGTCTTTTGCGTGATAAAGTAACATACCGGGTTCCTGGAGCCTTAGTTGGAAAGTGGCTATTAGGGCATTGGATAGGAAAGACTGTGAATAAGATATTTTCTTACAGGCAGCAGAGAATTGAAGAAATGGCTCAACTGGGGCAGTTACAGTGAACTCTGTTTATTTGTTTTTTATTGGTTTAGCATTTTGCGTAGTAATGATGTTTTTAACCTGGGTATATGCTCAAAAAATAAATTATTACAGTCTTGTCGACGTCGCATGGTCCTTTGGAATTGGTCTATTGACTGTCGTTTTTGCTATGACTGCCAATGGCGCGCTTTCCAAAAAACTGATGGCTTTGGTGTTGGCATTGTGTTGGTCTATACGTTTAGGAACCCATCTAGCTATTCGCCTCAAGTCTCAATTTCCTGTCGAGGATTCCAGATATGTTGCTTTGAAGAGCAAATGGGACAAGACTCAGTTTTTAATCTTCTTCCTCTTTCAAGGTCTATCACAGGTTCTTTTTTGCTTGCCGTTCCTTTTTCTCGTCCAAGATAAAGATTCATCCATTTCAAGTTTAACGGTAATTGGAATTCTTTTGTTTGTCTTTGGTTTTGCCGGCGAATTCATTGCTGATAATCAGCTAAATGCTTTTAGACTGAGTCCCGAAAACAAAGGTAAAGTTTGTGATAGGGGTCTATGGAAGTATTCAAGACATCCGAACTATTTTTTTGAATGGATCCTTTGGTGTGGAATAGCCATTGCCGCTGTGCCTTCTCCAAATGGATTTTTTGCCATTCTAAGTCCTGTTGTGATGTACCTTACTCTCAATTTTTTGACAGGAGTTCCAGCCACAGAATTGCAATTACTAAAATCTAAAGGATCTCTTTACCTTGAATATCAAAAGAAAACCAATCGATTTTTTCCGGGAATGCCAGTATGAAAATTGCTATCGTTGGCGCCGGAATCAGCGGGCTCGCAGCCGCTCTTATTCTAAAAGACAAATTTGAGGTTCATCTTTTTGAATCAGATTCAAGATTAGGTGGGCATGCAAACACCGTAAATGTTCAAGACAGTGAAAGTGGAAATGTGGCAGTGGATACGGGTTTTTTGGTTTACAATACTCTGACCTATCCACACTTCACAAAATTTATAGATTATCTGGGGGTGGAGTCGATCGAATCCGACATGACTTTATCCATTCAAACGAAAGATGGAATTGAGTGGGGAGGAGAAAACCTTGAAACCATTTTTGCTCAAAAACGTAATCTTCTTCGTCCCTCTTTTCTTAGAATGCTTCTAGATATCATTCGTTTTAATAGAAACGCGGAAGAGAATCTTCGTTTAAGTACTAAAAACAACTGGACTCTCGGTGAACTTGTTGATTTTTTGAAATGTAATGACTCGTTTAAGAATCACTATCTTCTGCCAATGACAGGTGCCATTTGGTCGATGTCGTATGAAAACGCCCTCAAATTTCCTGCTGAAACATTTTTGACGTTTTGTATAAATCATCGGCTTTTGCAGATCAATGATCGACCAATCTGGAGAACGATAAAAGGCGGATCAATTAACTATGTGAACCGCGTTTTTGATAAGCTCGAACATGTCCATCTTGGAAATATAGTTACAGCCATTCGAAAGAAGGAAAACAGTATTGGGGTGGTTACTCCAAACTCAGAAATCGATTTTGATAAAGTGTTACTTGCTACACACGCTCCAACATCAAAAAAAATCATTCAAGATGATTTTCCAGATCTTGCCAAAAAAATCGCAGACTTTAATGTAACAACGAATCAGGTTGTTTTGCATAGAGATAGGTCGGTGATGCCAAAAAATAAATTGTGTTGGTCAGCTTGGAATGTTTTAGCCCAAGGAGAAACAAATTTTAACGAAGAAATTTCACTTACCTATTATATCAACAAGCTTCAGCCCTTGAACACAAAGCAGGATTACTTTGTAACTTTGAATGGCAAAAATGATTTTGCAAATACGCATTTAAATTTGCAATACGATCATCCTCAATTTAATTTTCAAGCCATAGAGGCGCAAAAACGTCTTCCCGATATTCAAGGTAGAGATGGTATTTTCTTTGCGGGAGCATGGACTCGTTATGGATTTCATGAAGACGGAATACTCAGCGCGGTAAATGTGGCAAAGTTAATGGGAGTAGAGCCCCCATGGATTTAAAAGATCTAAATACAGTATTAATCGGCGAAGGACTTGTTTGGCATTCTAGACCTCCAATTCATATAAGCCAAAAGAGTTTCATAGGAAGAATGAGAAAAAAATTTAAATTACCATTTAGTTTTACTTACCCGATATTTAATCTTCTTGTTCCAGTTCACAACGAAAATGTTTTAAGGAGTTTAGAAAAAGGATTTTTTCTTTCTCTAAAACCAAAAGATTATTTAAATTCTAAAGAAGCTTCTTTGAAAGAAAAATTTTTAGAGTTTATAGGTAAAGAACTCAATTATACTTGTGATCAGATTTGGCTTCAGACATTGCCAAGAATGTTCGGATATGTGTTTAATCCAGTTAGTTTTTGGTACTGCTACAGAGAAGGAAAATTAGATTCGGTTTTATGTGAAGTTAACAATACTTTTGGTGACAAACACTTCTATTTTATCAAAGACGTTGATTCAAGCAATGCGAAGATACACCAGACAACTAAAAAATTTCACGTATCTCCCTTTCTAGACATTAAAGGACACTATACATTTAAATTTACTGAATCTGAAAAAGAAAACGAAGTGAGTATTCAGCTTTTTAATAAATCAGAATTGAAAATCAGTACCAAGATCAAATTGCATTATCAGCTATTGGAAAAATATTCGTCACTTTACATTCTGAGAAAATACGGATGGATGACTCTCATGGTAATTATTAGGATTCACGTGCAAGCCCTTGTTTTGTGGATGAGGGGTGCAGATTTTTTTAAAAGACCATCGCCACCTAAGGAGAATATTACTTATGAATATACAACGCCTAAACAATCAAGTTCTATTTAGAGCTCTTGAAAGAGCTAAATTTGGTTCAATTGGATTAAAAATCATGGATCCATGCGCCGAACATAAATTCGGTGAAGGACCCCAAGTCGCTGAGATTTTAGTGAAAAATAGAGGCGTTTTAAGTGAGATAGTTTCTGGAGGAGACATTGAGCTCGCGGCAGCTATTATCAATGAGGACATTATTGTTTCTGATGAGGCCGCTTTTATTGATTGGGCCTGCAAAAACGATGATGTATTGAAATCTACATTTCATGGAAAATTTTTGGGAACTTTGGCGCCTCGGATTAAGGGATGGCTTCGTCCAAATACGATCAAAGGCGCAAAGAAGAATATTGTTGAGCATTACGATTTGGGAAATGATTTTTATAATGCATGGTTAGATTCAACGATGAGTTATTCATCAGCTATTTTTTCTTCCGAGGTCGAAGACGATCTCAGAAAAGCTCAAATTAGAAAATACGATAGAATTATAGATGAATTAAATATTACTTCAAAAGATCAAGTGCTTGAAATTGGTTGTGGCTGGGGAGGATTTTTTAGCCGAGCCGTCGAGCGAACTGGTTGTAAGGTAACAGCTGTTTTGAACTCTCCATCACAAGCTGCTTTTAATCGGGAGCTGATTCAAAAAAAACATTTAAATAAAAATGTGGATCTTCAGTTAATTGATTATAGACAAATTGAAGGAAAATTTAACAAGGTCGTTTCCATTGAAATGATCGAAGCTGTTGGAGAAAATTATTGGCCAATCTACTTTTCTAAAATTTCGAACTCTTTACAGGCAAAGGGCCGTGCTTTAATACAGTCTATAACCATTAAGGATAGTCTTTTTAAAGAATACAGACGAAATCCAAATTTTATAAATACAATGGTTTTTCCAGGTGGAATGTTGTTAACAAATTCAATTGTCGAAAAACAGGCTAAGCTTGCAGGAATGCAGAGCGAACAAAATCCCTTTGAGTTTGGACAAAGTTACGCAATGACATTGCGCAAGTGGAGAGAAAACTTCCTTCTGGCGCAAAAGGGAGATCTCCTGCCGAATTTTGACAGGAAATTTATTAATTTGTGGAGGTTTTATTTATCCTATTGCGAAGGTGCCTTTACAGCAAAAAGAATAAATGTGGCTCATTTTTCTTTGCTAAAATCCTAGAAATTCATTAACGAAAGGGATGAAAATGAGTGAACCTTGGGCCATTCATTGGTTTAGACGAGATTTGCGAATAACCGGAAACAAATCTCTTCGAGAAGTTTGGAAAAATACCAACGGACGGGTTGTAGGTGTTTTTTGCTTCGACTCAAACTTTCTCTCAAGAGATGATTTTTCCTACAACCGATTCGCCTTTTTTTTAAAGACACTTAAAAAGTTGAAAGAGGAGTTTAATTCTTTAGGAGGAGATTTAATTGTAGTTGATAGGCTACCTTCTGTTTTTTTTTCTTTTCTAGTAGAATCGCTAAAATTAGATAAAAGACCATTGCCAACCTATATTTCATGGAATAGAGACTACGAGCCATTTTCCTGCGCAAGGGATAAAAAAATGGAAGAGTTGATTTCATCTTTCGGGATTCATGCTCTTACAGCAAGAGATCACCTTGTTTTTGAGCCTCATGAAATTAAGAAAGACGATGGCTCGTATTATCAAGTCTATTCGCCATTCAGCCGAAAATGGCTTGAGCTTCTAAATTCTCAGTCTGGAGTCGAAAGAGTTTCAAACGAAGTTATTCCTAAAGACAATTCTGCTTATAAAACGCAATTATTTTCTCTGAATTGGAAAGAGATTTTTCCTTCAGGAATGGAAATTCGTGACTATCTTGAAGATTTTGAGAAACAGAATTTAAAACACGTCACAATACCCATACCAGACGCGGGAAGGAGAGTTGCCTGGGATGCCCTAAAGCAATTTTCGAAAAAACTTGAAGCCTATAATGACACGAGGGATTTTCCATATTTGGAAGGAACCTCTCGACTTTCAGTTTATTTAAAAAACGGTAGCCTAACCGTAAGCCAAATTCTCAAATATCTTAATTTGATGAATTTACCATTGAATAAATCTTCGGGCCCGAATCAGTTTTTAAAAGAAATAATTTGGAGGGAATTTTACTACCATATTTTATACCACAGACCTGATGTTGAAAGTACGGCATTCAAATTGAATTATCAAAACATCAAATGGGAAAATCGTTCTGATTATTTTGAAAGATGGAAGGAAGGGACGACCGGGTTTCCAATTGTCGACGCCGGAATGAGAGAGCTTCGAGGTACGGGTTTCATGCACAACAGGGTTCGAATGATCGTCGCTTCATTTCTTGTAAAAGATTTATTGATTGATTGGCGGTGGGGGGAAAAACATTTTATGCAGAACCTTTTAGATGGAGATTTAGCTCCGAATAATGGTGGTTGGCAATGGGCTGCATCCACCGGCTGTGATTCGCAGCCCTACTTTCGAATTTTCAATCCTTGGCTTCAAAGTAAAAAATTTGATCCTGACGGCAGTTATATTAAAAAATATATTCCTGAGTTAAGGAAAGCGACTCCGGAAGAAATTCATGAGCCCGATGCAGACCGAAGTCGTTGGAAATACCCACCCCCCATAGTGGACCATTTTAGACAAAAGGAAAAGGCTTTAGCGCTGTATTTATCTGGAATCGCCACTTTTAAAACCAAACCCTCATGACCACAGCTAGCATCAAGCACGCTCAACGCCCGCCATTGAGTGCTGAGATATAATATTAACGAGTTCATTTTTGATCGGATTTTTTTCTGGCATCCTGTAGAACCATTTGGCCTTGCCTGGTGTAATCAATCGAAAGCCCTAGCAATCGGAGAGACTCCTCTGGTGCGTGAAATCCCATTGAATTTTCAGCTTCAACAAAATCCAAAAGAAACTGCGCGCGCTTCTGGAGAAGTTGGGCCTTCTCTAATTTTTCCTTCGATTCAATTATGCTTTTTGCCTCGCCTAACTGATTTATATATTCGGTTAATGCATTCAGTGCTACACTTCGCATTTCAAATGTACGGCCTTGTATCGTTTCGATTCGGTCCTTAAGTTCTTTTTCAGGCCAGCGATGGCAGGTTTGGCAAGCGTTGTTGATATTGAGCACAGGGCTTCGAACATGGTGATCGGTGATCTTCATTGCACCCACACGTTTATATGGCATATGACAATCCACACAAGAAACCCCACTGCGAGCATGAATTCCCTGTTGATATAACTCAAACTCAGGATGTTGAGCCTTTAGAACTCCTGCACCAGTAATTTTGTGTTCCCAATCTTTGTGATTGTTTTCCTCGTAATAGGAAAGAATTTGATCAGCTTTGAATCCTTTATGCCACGGAAATGTTAGCTGCTTTTGCTGTCCTTTGAAATAGTATTCAACGTGGCATTGAGCACAAGTAAAGGTTCGCATTTCTTGCGGGCTAGCATCACGGTTAACCATGTAATCCGGAAGACCCTCTAGCTTTTTGGCCACTCGAATTCCTTCCATAAAAGCAGGTCTAGTGACTCGAAGTTTCATCGTTTGCGGCGTATGACAATCAATGCAAGAGACAGGATGATGAACGTTTGATGCGGCTTCAAAATATGGAATCTGATTCATTTTTTCAAAGCCCTTAACAATGTCGCCATCCCCAAGTTTCTTCATATAAGTGTACGTTGATGCGTGACAGTTGAGACAAGCGCCCGGCTGCTTCACAACATCTTGTCTTTTGGTATAAAGCTGATCGATAAACATAAATGCGTGGCCACGCTCTTCGCGAAAGTCATGTGAAAATGCATAGCCCGCCCACATGGTTTTCAATCGCGGGTCTTCATCCAGTCGAGATTGGGAAACGACATTTCTGGGATCCTTTTCCATTGGTAGGTGAGGAACGGCCTCGCTTCCGCCAAACCTTGTCCTCTGTTGATCAACAGTTTTCATATAACTATCGTAATGATGAGGAAAGTTGGCTCCCCAAATTTTTGGGTCATCCATTTCATCGGTGATAGTGATCGCAGTAGAATATGGACTTAAAGCTTCCTGTTTCTTCTGGAAAATATCCACCAAAATATAGGTTCCGAGTGCAGTTAATGCGCAAGAAGATATAACAGCTCCCCAAAAACGTTTTCTATTCCACACACGACGCATATTTTACCACCTTCTGTGACCGACATTGCTATGACAAGTTAGGCAGTCTCTGTTGCCAAAACCCGAACTGCCAAAATGGCTCGCCTCAATTAAGTTCGAATGACACTTTAAACAACTCTTTCTTGCAATATTCTGATTAAATGACTTTATTTGAATGGGCTCTTGAAATCCACCTGTGGTAAAGGCCCAAGAATGCATAAATCCATTAACGGCTTTCTGGCTATACTTGCTAAGAGTTGAACCAGAGGTATGACAATCGTTACAAGCTGCAACCGCTCGGTGCGAAGATGAGCGCCAAGAATCATAATTAGATTTCATAATATGGCAATTCATGCAGGCTTTTGGATCTCCAGAAAAATAGGAAAATCCCTCGGCATATAAAAAAGTGCCCGTTGAAACTCCCATAGGAACCCCAACAAGTAAGCCAAACAAAATCAGTATGATTGTTTTAGCGCTAATTTATGACCCCCAATGGTGACAATTGAATTGCAAAACCAGAAGCTACCGCCTGAAATCCTGTTCCAAGAACTCAAAAATGAAAGAACCAAGTTTTTCGAGAGAAATCCTAGAGGACGTGAGCCTAAGAGTCAACGAGTAACTTTAAGTCGCTGATCTTTTCAAAAATACTTCCTGGATTAGTTCTGGGTACTTAATGAATTTTCCCATAATGCGCTTATTTATCAAAACGATCTTAACCAAATAGCCGGCTATTCTTTTAATAGTTCATAAGAATCAATACCAAAAAACTATGTTTAAAGATGTTAAGGAAGTTATAGTAAATAGCAAATCTCTTGGGTCCTTTTCCGTAGATACAAGTGGATTGATTTATTCTCCAGCCCATCACAATTTTAGCTGGTCTTATGTTATTGATCTAAATTTCGTAAAAGGAACGGATGATCAAATTCAAAAAATAAAGGCGAAATATGGACGTTTCATCGTTGTGACAAAAAAGACGGATAGCGAAATGGTGGCTTCTTTTTATTCTAATCAGAATAATGGAGTTGAGAAATTTAAGCTAATAAAAGAAATAAAAATGAAAAACGTTCCATAATGTTATAAAAAATGTGAACGGTCTTTGAGTGGTAGGACCTCTACGAAAAACATTTTTTGGAGCTACTGAAATTTTCATTCGTGATTCCAACGGCCAAATTCCCGGTTTTGCCGAACGCACGAAATAGATAATCAAAACATCTTAAAAATCGATAAAAAAATTGATTTGCACTTGTATTTACGATACTCATATTTTGAAGTTTTTTGAAAACCAAAAACTTTTTTTTTGGGGGGGGTACTTATGAATCAATGGATTAACTACCATCATCTTTTTTATTTTAAGACAATTGCAGAAGAGGGAACGGTCTCTAAGGCCGCTGAAAAATTACGCCTTGGTCAGCCGACATTGTCAGCACAATTGAAACAGTTTGAAGATCATATTGGGGTTCAACTTTTTGAACGACATCATAAAAAGCTCATCCTAACAGAACAAGGTAAAGTGGCCCTTGATTACTCGAAAAATATCTTTAAGATGGGTTCTGAAATGTATGAAGTGCTTCATGATAGGCTAAAACCAATGAAGCCATCGCTCCACTTAGGGGCACTGGATAGTGTTCCCAAGCAAATTATTCTTCAGTTAGTTAAACAGGCTTTCAAGATTTCGCCCTGCCAAATTACCCTGTCCGAAGGAAAATCAGATGAGTTATTAAGAGAACTTTGCTCGCATAGGATGGATTTATTGGTGACAAATTTTTTACCGGCAGGAACTGATGGAAAGGGCCTCTATCCAAAACCTATCACTAAAAAAAATGTAAGATTTTATGGTGCACCTAAATTTAAATCCTTAAGAAAAGGCTTTCCGAAATCAATATCTGGTGAGCCTATGGTGTTTCCTACCTATGACAGTCGCATGAGGCAAGACCTGGATCATTGGGCAAAGGTGAATAATATCGAACTCAATATTATTACTGAAAGCCAAGACATTTCGGTCAAGAAGCTCATGGCAGTCAACGAGCTAGGATTGATTCCAGCTGCGACTCATACGGTAACAGGTCAAGTTCTGCGAGGTGAGCTTATCGAAATTGGGCAACTTCAAGGTGTTTACGAGGAGCTTTTTTTAGTTACAGCTCAACGAAAGATTGAAAATCCAATTGCTTCAAAACTAAGAGATTCTTTCGTTGTATAGATGTCTTATTATCCAGCCCATTGATCTCCATCCTCTTGCTGGCAAGTGATCAGCGTTCCAATCGTTATTTAATTTGAAGCTTGAACTGAAAAGGCGAAAAGTAGAAATAAAAATCTCATAAATTGATTCATAGAAAAATTACATTTGTCTGATTTTCTGATTGAGAACTCAGAAAATCGGACAAATGGATATGAATGACCCACTTTTTTACTGGCCAGTGCCTTGTAAGTACAAAGGCAAGGTTTTAGAAGAATTGTAGTTGATATTCAGTGTGGCATATCTTCCATTGACGGCACTAGGAGTAAATGTCACGACCACGGTGCATGAGCCGTATCCAGAGAGGCTTACAGCACAGGTTCCGCCGGTACCAGGGTAAGATCCACCTTTGAAATTATAATCAGCGGCGTGACTTCCTGTGATGGTAAAGGAAGGGCTCAAATTAACGAGAGCTCCCGTCGTGTTTGTAATGGTGATGGTTTTATCCATTGAAGAAGCGACATTCACTGCTGGTGTGTAGAAAGCGCCGCCGCCACTTACATCGGCACCTGAAGGGGATAAGGAAGAGGCACAGACACCACCACCATCCAGTGGTGGGCACCAAGCAAAGCTTGAGCTGGAGAGGGTGTTTCCATTTGGATATATCGAAGAATAAGGACCTGAGTAGGAAGGAAAGACACTCACATAATTTCCGCCAGGCACTAAGCTCTTCATATAGATAACTGAAGTTAACGCCCCCGAAGCGATGGCAAAATTTTTAGAGGAGGCAACCGCATCAGAACAGTCGGAAGCCGTGTAAAGCCCTCCATTGACGATGGATTGATTGGTTTCCATGGCTATCGGAATTTGGGAGCCACTGAAATTGGGGACTATATTTCCAGCACCAGCAATGGAGTTATCCATTAACTGAAAGGTCAGGGATCCACAGTTGCTATCATACCAAGAAGCATTGAAACCGCCGGCACTGGCGTGCATCCACAAATTTCCAATATTATAATTTTGAGATCCATTCATATAATAATTATTTCCATTAATGGAAGCATTTATATTGATAGCCCCAAAATTTTGAGGCTTGTAATAAAATGCTACCGAGCTTTGGCCAGCAGAAATTGAGATTTCCGAGTTAATCATGAGGCCTGAACAGTTAGAGTCTGTATAAAAATTATTTCCAGCACCTCCACTAACATTAAATTTAATTATTTGATTGCTGGGTATCGCAGCGACAGCATTGGAATCATCTCTGGTGGTTACCGTGAGCGGTATGCATTGATTTATAAATAAATAACTTGGCGAGGGAAAACTGAAAGCTAAATGAGTCGGTTGCCCAAGAGGAAATATACCAATTCCATAAAAGGCCGAAAAGTTAATAGAATCAATGCTTGCATTGGCTTGAATACTGGCCCAGCCAGTGGTTGTGCTTTTTATATAAAATGAAGTTAGTCCTGCCGCAAAAGAGAAGGAGCCGCCAGAGGCTGTGCAACCTTGATCCGTGTATACGGTAGCTCCATTTGATGTGATGGAAACGTCTCCATTGTACGAAATCACGTTGCCACTGGTGTCTGTGGTTTGAACTGACATTCCTAAACAGGTGCCAACATTCGCTGCCTGAACATTCGAGCTCAACATCAAATTGGTTACAGTTCCAGATGATCGGACACGCAATGTTTTACTTACTGAGGATAGTGTGGAAGCTGCATCTGTGGGAGTAAGTACAATATCTGTTTCAGGAGTGGCTGAAGATTTAAATTTGACGCTGATCCAGTTTAGATTTGCAGGAATGGTCACTGAGGTGATCGGTGATCCGGAACAACTGAAATCATTTTGACTATAAAATGTTCCACTCACCGTTGCTGATAAATTAACAGTCACATTACTGCTAGAAGAGGCCGATCCTCCAGAATTTGTAAATAAACCCAAATTCAAATTAGCGCATTGATTGTGGGTGATTGCTGTTAAATTTTGGAAACCAAGCGCTGTGGGAACAGCGCTGCCGCCTCCTCCGCCACTGCCGCCATCGCCACCGCCGCCGCAGCTAGCGCAACCTCCAGAGTTTCTAAGATAACTCGCTTGAACCCAAAAACCGGGTCCAACGGGGGCACCTGATTTTGTTGGGCAAAGAGCAAACATCGCGCCGCTACTAGCTTCTGCATCTGTTAAGGGTAAGTTGGCAGAATAGTTAGAGCTGCTGACGGGGGTGCTTGCCACCAAGCTAAAACCCATGCCTTGTAAAGCCTCACAGGGAGCAAAAGAGGATCGGTAATTAAAGTTCATACCCAGATTTGTTGCTTTGAAAACAGTAAAGCTATCAAGAGCATTTGCAACTCCGGGCAAAAGGGTGCCAGAAATAGAAATATTTCCAGCGTCGATAATCTTAGGTAGAATAAAAGAACCGCCTCCATTTGTATTTGATGGAGGAATCAGAAAAGGCAGTCTAAACCCAGCACTGTTATCGTTACCATGTTCAAGAAGGCTTGGCTTAAAGCCCAACACGGAATCTAACAGATGAGCTGAAATATTTGCTTGAGTGTCACAGGGAGCACTTCCACCAAGAGCGACACCACCGCGAAGGTTGAGAGATCCCAAGCTCGTATCAAACAAATTACTTGGATCGGCGCTATTGTCATCTGTGACAGTGAGTGGTGTGCTAGTTCCTATCTTGAGCAACTGAGTTAAAGCTGTTGTCGTCTTACATATAGCCTTATTGGATAGAGCAGCAGGTGCTCCAAAAAAACCGTAAATGTAAACTGATGGATCCTGCTGGCGCTGAGTGCTTGTTCCCGAATAGTTTTCCACCTGGATGTGACTAGGTAGAGTGGCTCTCAAAACTTTATCTGATACCGGAAAAGAAGCCTCAGACAAATCAACTGGTCCACCCCACAGTAAGCTCCCATCTTGAAGTCGGTACCCAAATTTAGCTCCGATGAGTCCAAAAAATTGAAACCAACCATTTAATATCATCGAGCTTTCAACAATCATGGGAGACTTTCCACCCGGAGGAAAATAAACAATATCCACGCGACTTGTAGGACCTTCGGTTTCGCTTGTAAGGTAGCGACCTTGGACACGACCAGAAATGATCGCCGAGGATTGTCCAACGGAGCTTATATTTATAGGAACCTCTTCTATGGCAGCCACCATGGATTTTATTTGATCTCCGTAATAGAACTGCATCGTGCCGCTATTGCTTGATGAATCACTATAGACAGCAAGAATTTGAAACAACCGATCAGGTCCTTTCGGTATGTCAAAAGAAAAGGATGTGGGAGCCGTAATTGTGGCTGCTCCCGGAGGCCCATTTTTTTCGCCGTCCCAATTAAATACAATAGGCGTTGAAAGCCCGCTACCAGAGATATTAATCGAGACATGGGTGAGGGTGCCCGAAGCCAGAGAACCTACTTTTTGGGATTTCATGGTTTGAGGGATAGAGATCGATATTTTAGATTCGTTGTCTTTTCCCGTCCTTGTACAAGAGGCTAGGTAAAAAGAAAATAAGAAGCTGGCAAGGACCCAAATCATTAGCTTTGAAGGGACTGGGATTCTCATAAATCTCCTTTATTCATCTTTTATTCAACGGATACCTATCGGTTAATCCAGTTGAAACTTAAGAAAGTTAAAGAAATTTGCTAGTCCCTCATCAATTGAATCCTACCTTAGATTCAAAATGAGACAAAACCGTTGGTTAATTGTACAAAAATCCAATGTATCCGGCAATTCGTGTTACCGAAAAATTACAGATACAAAGACTAATTATTTGAATTTAGACGGTCCTTTAGTTTTTTGATTCCATTTTGACATCATTGGGAACAGGAAAACCACGGGCTCTTAAAAGGGCATCAACCTTTGGATCTCGACCTCGAAACAAGCGATAGCCAGTGGCGGGATCAATGGTGTTGCCAACAGAGAATACATAGTCCACTAATTTTTTAGCTGTTGGCTGATCAAAGGGATTACCTGCTTCGATAAAAGCTTCATAGGCGTCGTGATCTAAAACCTGGGACCAAAGGTAGCTGTAATATCCGGCAGCATATCCTTCGCTCGAAAATAAATGGCCAAAGGCAGGCAGGCGATGGCGCATCACGATTTCGCTGGGCATACCTAATTCAAGCAGGGCTGATTTTTCAAATTGGGCTGGTTGGATATCTGCTTCAGTTGAAAGATGAATCTTCATGTCAACGATGGCCGATGCTAAAAATTCAACTGTTGAAAATCCACTATTAAAGGTTTTTGATTTTTCGATTTTAGAAATGAGTTCCTTTGGTAGAGGTTCCCCTTTGGTATTGGTAAGTAGCTGCAAAACTTCTGGAGTTTTTAAATAATTTTCTAGAAATTGTGAGGGAAATTCCACATGGTCTGTCGGTGTATTGCTTCCGGATAAGGTAGGATAAGTCACATGGCTGTTTAAACCATGGAGTGCATGACCAAACTCATGAAACATAGTGATACAATCATCCCAAGAAAGCAGGACAGGATCTCCAGATTTTCCTTTAATAAAGTTTGAGTTATTAGAAACAATAGTGGTCAGCGGTGTCTTGTCAATTTGGCTTTGCTCACGATAAGCGCTCATCCAAGCACCTGAGTTTTTTCCAGCACGTGCAAAGGGATCAAAATACCAAAGACCGACCTGTTTTCCTTTCTTGGTCACTCGGTAAACGGTGACATCTTCGTGGAATACAGGAACGCCATTTAGCTTTTCAAATTTTAAATTAAATAGTTTTTCAGCTGTAAGAAACAAGCCCTTTTGAATCTGAGACAACTGTAAATAAGGTTTTACCGAAGTGATGTCTAAATCGTATTTGGCCTTACGAACCTTTTCAGCATAAAATCGATAATCCCAAGGTTGGATTTTGAAACCACCTTTCTCTTGGTCGACGATAGCTTGCATTTCTTTTACTTCTTCTTTAACTGCCGCCACGGCGGGTGTCCATACTTGCCTCATTAAAGTCATTGCGACGTTGGGATCTTTTGCCATTTTGTCTGTTAGATTCCAATGAGCGTAGGTGGGGTAGCCGAGGATACGGGATCGTTCGGCTCGCAATTTTAACACTTCGGGAATGACTTTATTATTGTTATGATTATTGTCATTATCACCTCGGGACGTCCACATTTTGAATGCTTTTTCACGAAGGTCACGATTTGAAGAATAAGTTAAAAAAGGTTCAATACTCGATCGAGTATTCGTTAAAATCCACTTGCCTGGTTTTTTCTGAGCTTGAGCTTCCTCTGCTGCGGCATCAATAAGTGCTTGTGGGAGTCCAGCAAGATCGGCATTTTTTTCAAGAACCATATTGATGTTAGCTTCATCTGCCAATTGGTTTTGACTGAATTGAGTCGCCAGGGCCGCTAAACGTTGATTGATCTCCCCAACGCGAGCTTTTTGTTTTTCATCCAGTTTGGCTCCTTTGAGAATAAATTTGTTATATTGAAACCATACTAAACGTTGCTGCTCGGGACTTAATTTAGATTTTTCAGGAGAATTGTAAACCGCCTCAATTCGTTTGAATAGTCTTGAATTCTGTATAACTTCATCTTCGAAAGCAGCTAGCTTTGGCGACATGATTTTTTCGACTTCTTGAAATTCTGGAGTGTTGAGTCCACTTTTCCAGACACCGTATAAGGCCATGACGCGTTCTAAAGTGCGTGATGATTTTTCCATTTCAACTAGGGTGTTGCTAAAGGTCGCTTTCTTTGGATTATTTGCAATGGATTCAATGGCCTTGCGGGCTTCTGCCATTCCTTCTTCTATGGCCGGCTGAAAATCTTTGATTTTAACTTTATCAAAAGGAGGAACTCCTCCATAAGGGCCCTTCCACCAGTTCGTTAATAAAGGATTAGATGGATTGGTAGTCGTTTTTATAGATTTGGCAGCATTTCCTGAAAGGCTCATAATTGAAAATACTATCAATAAACATAGGAAATGTTGAAGATTTATTTTTTTCATTTGTGACTCTATTTCATTTAATTTGTTTTTTTTCATTTTTATTTTTATTTTTATTTTGTACTTGTTTTGCTTTCCATGCGAGACTTACTATTTTCGACTTTTATAACAAACTCTTGCCTTGGGTGACAACATAAAAGATCAATCAAATAGCCAATCCTTGGGTTGCTGCCTTAGGACTCCTAAAATACGTGGGTCGGGTTATTGTATCGAAATGACAATAAAATGGTAACCAGATCTTAGTGAAGGTATAAGTTTATACTTGTTTTACTGTCTCATTTTCAAACTTCTTTTTTGACTTGCTAAAATATTTTTAAGTCATATATCAGCATAACGACTCAATTAATATCCAATGATGCCGAAAAGGTAATCGGGAGATTTGTTGGGAAAAAAAATAAAAATCTTAATTTTCTTTATTTTGCTGTTGGACTTAGGTTGTTCGCGAAAACCTGATGTGGGGATGGTCACAGTGAGCATCATGGCGCCGACGGCGCTGACTCCTGAATCGCTAGCGCCTGAAGCTCTCACTCAAAAAGAGAAGCTTAAAAAAGCAAAGCAAAATCAGAAGCAAGACCAACTGAGCCCCTTGGCGGTGTTACCAACAGATCGAAAGCTTTGTTATGGGGTAAGTATCTCAGGACCTGGTATTGATAAAACGGCTGCGAGTCAATGTTCTCCGGAGCTTTCAGCCACGGCTGGTTTTGTGGAAGCGGGTGGATTGATTGAGGTGGTTATTCCTAAGGGAGAAGGACGTCGGATTGAGCTCTATTTATTTGCCCAAAAGGCCGGTGAAAATAATCCCTGTCCACAAATGGGTTCGGTTCTGCCGGCAACCCGTTTAAAGCAGGTTTATTTTCTTGGAAAAGTAGAGGGTCTGAGCTTGGTAAAAGATACAGAAGAAGTCGAGATTCCGATAACTTTTTCTGGGATCGAACAAAATATCGCTCAAACTTTGGCTTTGCCATCAAGTTGTCTTGCGAATCAAGATCCCGCTGTAAATGAAAATCATAAACATTTTGGAATCTATACGAGCTCTCAAAAATCTTCGGGTGCTGGTTATAAACTTTATGGAGTTGTTGGGAAACCAACAGATAAAAAGGTACTCACTGGCGGTGGGTTGAGGCTTATTGTAAAATAACATGACGAAATAGAGCGATTATTACGGAAATTTCTTAGTAAAGAGTTTATTTAGTTAAGGAGAAAAGGCATGAACAAAATTATTTTGACTCTGGTTTTAATGATCTGGGGACGATTTCAAGTCAATGCCATCGAACTGACTAAGGATTTTAATTTTCAAGGAAATTTGCTCAGCGACAGCACGGGGGCTCCAATCACAACAGTTACCTCCTTGGTTTTTGAAGTTTTTGATCCTTCAGGCACTTGTCTTTTGTATCAAGAATCTCAGTCTGTAACTCCGGATAGTGAAGGTTTTTTTTCGGTGAAAGTGGGTGGTGGATCCAGAGCGGCAGCGGCAGTGGATGGGGGGGCGCTTTGGAAAGATATTTTCCAAAATAACACGACTGTTTCAGCTCGTACCAATTGTTCTGGTTACACACCAGCCGCCTATGATGGAAGGAAGCTCAGAGTGACCGTTAACGGAGTGGTTATGAGTCCTGATTTTTCAATGTCCTCAGTTCCCATGGCGACAGTGGCAGAAAGTCTTCAAGGAAAACAACCTCAAGATTTCATTCCTAGTTCTGGCAATGGGATGGTGAATGGATCGCTAAAATTGCTGAATCAAAGCCCGCTTAAATTTCAGGATTTGGCAGGTACGAACTCTGTGAATTTTCAGGCACCGACAAGTTTGTCATCAACTATTTTATTTACTTGGCCTGGCAGTGTTGGAACGGCTTCACAGGTCTTGATGACTGACGGGAGTGGGAATTTAAGCTGGGTCACACCCGTCAGTAATGGTACTTTCTCGTCACAGCCTCAGTGGAGTGGAGCCCCATCTGGAAACAATGATCTTGCCAACAAAGGCTATGTAGATGCTCAAATTGTGGCTGGATTGCCTGATGTAGGAACTTCAGGAACTTATAGTAAAGTGACAACAGACACCAAGGGCAGGGTGACATCAGGAGCCTCCTTAGTGGAGGCGGACATTCCAAATTTAGTTTCTGCAGGGAAAGTCAATGGAGCAGCAATCAATACAGGAACTCTTGGGGGAAGCGTGGCTATCAACACGACGGGAAATTTAGTCACCGCGGGGACAGTGAGTGCACAGACTTTGTCAGCCACTCATTTGCGATTTTATAATTCGTCAGACTATTTAGAATTCACAGCGCCGACGCTTTCTGGAATCACAAATTTTAATCTTCCATCTGGAGACTCAACAGGAACCCAATACTTGCGTTCTGACGGCTTAGGCAATTTATCTTGGGGAACGCCGGGTGGTGCAGGAACGGTCAATGCAGGTGCTGTCGATCAGTTGGCATTTTATGCAGCAGCGGGAAGTACCGTTAGCGGTTTATCCACCAGTCCTAACGGAGTGTTGGTCACCAATGGAGGTAGCACGCCGTCGATTTCTTCCAACCTGCCCACCGCAGTTCAGAACAATATTTCAAGTGTTGGGACCATCACGTCGGGGACTTGGAACGGCGGTTTGATTTCAGCTTATTATGGAGGGACCGGAATCAATAGCGGTGCTGCGGCCAATGGGACTTTGTTAATCGGTAATGGTGCGGGATTTAATTTAACAAATCTCAATCAAGCGGGTAATCAGGGTGTTACGATCACCAACGGATCGGGATCTATTTCCTTAGGCACCGTTCAGGATATTCGTACGACGGCGGCACCTCTTTTTTCTGGAGTGGTTTTAAATAATGCGGGAACTAACTTGTCGCAATCAGTTTCTGTGGGTTCTTCCTATGGGATTACTTGGCCAGGTACCGTGGCATCGATTGCAGGCTCCGTGCTGACTTCGACGACGGGAGGGTTGCTCAGCTGGACACCTTCTATCCCTGCTGTGAATGGAGGAACAGGACAGACCACCTATGCAACGGGTGATTTGCTTTATGCCTCTTCACCTTCGACTCTTGCGAAATTATCATCGGGAGCAAATGGGCTTGTATTAACAAGCAATGGTGCAGGAACAGCACCTTCGTGGCAGGGTCTTCCGGCGGTATCTCTTTCAAGTTTAACGCCGGCAGTGAGTTCTCATACAGTAGATAACTTAAATTATGCACAAAACTGGAATTGGTCCACAGCTAATACTCAAACGCCACTGAGTCTAACGGCGAATTCACTGACATCGGGTACAGCCCTTAATATTTCAACTTCAAGCAATGCGCTAAATTCCACCAATGGATTGTTGAGCGTGATAAACTCAGGAACTTCAACTTCCGGTGTTTTTACAAAGTTGCAAGCCAATTCTAATCCAGGTTCAGGAATGACTTTGCTTGCCAATGGATATGTAGGAATGGGAATAAGCACACCTATCGCCCATTTTCATGTTAGTTCAAACTCAATGACAAATGCCATTTTGACAGCTGGAACTGGCTCGAAAGCAGAACTTTTGTTAACTGGTCCCTCCGGATCCAGTTATCCGGGAGTCAATTTAAGTTATATGGAATCATCTGGAAATTTTCAGTTGGGAAAAGTTACGAATGGGTCTTCAGATACCACCTATCCATGGCTTGAAATTAATGGGGTTAATGGTTTTTTTAGGATGGCCTCAAATAGCGGAAGCGTGGGTGCAAAATTATCGTTAATCCGGGTGAATAATGCTTCATCAAATACAAATGGAAACGTATTAGGCAACCTTAATTTTGAGGGATACAACGGTGCTGGAAATACGAATACGGGGGCGGGGTTATCAGCCATTGCATCAGAAAACTGGACGGTTTCAAATAACGGCACCGCGCTTGTTTTTAAATCCACATCCAATGGTTCGTCAGTTTCTACCGAGAGAATGAGAGTGGATCAAAATGGGAATATTGGTATAGGAACAACGTCACCACAGACGACTTTGCAAGTTCAAGGTGTCATCTCGCCCGCAACAAATAACACTTATACTCTTGGAAATGCGACTTACCGATTCACCGAAGTGTATGCCACAAATGGTGTGATCAATACGTCTGATCGTAGAGAGAAAAAAGATATTTATGACACCGATTTGGGCTTGGATTTTATAAACAAACTGCGTCCTGTTTCATACCGCTGGAACACAGGAGTAGATGATGATGTTCACTATGGATTAATTGCGCAAGAAGCCAAACAGGTCATCGCTGAAACTAGTAAGAGCGAAAAAACTTCTATAGTTACCCACGATGAAACAACTGATCGTTATGGTGTTCGGTACTCAGAACTTATTTCGCCACTCATAAAAGCCGTCCAGGAGCTTTACAACAGGTTTCTAAGGGTTGATCGAGAGATTTCTTCTGTGAAAGCGGAAAATGCTACGATCAAGCAAGAAAATGCTGATCTTAAGGCGCGACTTGAACAACAAGAAAAAGAATTAGCGGCTATCAAAAATAAGCTCGGATTGTAAAACTATAAATTGCTTAAAAACTGTCCAAAAAACACCTATTTTCGCCAACTGCGAGTGGTAATTCAAAAATCCTAGATTGAGATATTCTTTCTAAATAAGATCTCATTGTTGGAATGTGTTAATCATTTTGTCAAAATTTGGGACAAATGTAATTTCTAGCTAAAGCTCTGGCAAGGTTTATCCGATCTTTACCACAAGTATGAAATGTTTAGGATTATTTGTTTTTTTGCTTCTTCAGTTTGTATTGTCGGGCTGCTATATGAACGCTTCTATAACCTCTGTCGCGCCACTTGACGGCAGTTCGGGTGTGCCTTTAGTTCCATTTAGCAAAGTCACTTCTCTTGAAAATGTTTCTGGTTCAAGCAATTACGTTTCTACTGCGGTCTCTGGCTTTCGAGTTAAACAATCTGCCGGTTTGTTAATTAATAAACAACTCGCTTCCACTCAAAATGGTTACAAAGTTTATTTGCACGTTAACGGACGCATCACCTCTGGCGAGGAATATTAAAGAGCAGGCCAGTGAAAAGAACGAGTCAATGAAAGTACTTTTCTTTTTGTTTACAATTTTTGTAATGCAAACTAGTTTTGCCAACAATCCTGGCATTTCCTATCAAGGTCGCATTTTTAAACCCGACGGAGCTCCCCTTGAAGGATCATCAGTTCAATTTCGTTTGCAAGTTCGCTCTCCTGGCGCAGAGAACTGTTTGCTGTATGAAGAAATTCAAACTTTGAATATGGCAGGATCTTCGGGAGTTTTTGCCCTCACTCTCAATGATGGCACGGGTACAAGATTAGATACGGCGACTTATCAAGTGGACCGTATTTTTGCAAATCGTGAAACGATGACTTTGGATACCACTCGCTGTGCAACAGGAACTACTTACACCCCCAATTCATCGGATGGGCGCAAGTTGGTGGTTTATTTTAAAGATGAAACTATGGCTGCCTATGAGGCAATGCCGCTAATGAATTTAAATTATGTACCTCAATCT